>Ga0265324_10000151_pt1 | contig 53330 bp, 33 predicted proteins | sample 41419metaG_FD_198634 | JGI IMG/M metagenome (GOLD analysis project Ga0265324, IMG submission 198634) | Rhizosphere microbial communities from Carex aquatilis grown in University of Washington, Seatle, WA, United States - 4-14-19 metaG | ecosystem: Host-associated > Plants > Roots > Rhizosphere...
AGGTCCAATTCCATGTATTTTAGTTGAGGCAATTCTGACTTGTTCATCGGGAAGTAATCTAGCTCCTGAGATATATGACATTCGCTGCGCGCCTTCTCTTTTCCTGGTCTTCTCGGCTGGAATCTACTATTATGGGCTACGTACGCCCTTGTTTTTGAATCACTGAAAAGAAGGGGTTTTATTGAGTGCAGCAGTCCACCCTTTCTTTGAACCTTGTAAATGATCGAATTTACAGATATGAACTTAGTGCCATTTGATGAGTAAGATCGAACAAGGGAGAGGGATATGGAAAGGATGAAGTAATGAAAGAGGAAGTCATTGCTAGTAGTAACGACTTTTCACGATCCATTGGTTCATATAGAATCCATGTCCTAGGTTTATCAAAAAACATTCTTTTCACTAAGCGTATATAATAAAATAGAGTGAAAGGGTCCACCCCGAAAGGGGGGGTACTAACTAAGAGCTGAGTCCTCTCCGAACCGCAGGAGATAGTCGCCCATCATACGGCTCACCAACTTCACTTGCCTCTCAGGGGGGCTCGCTCCGGGCGGGTTCGGATCACTTACCATACAAGGAGGGGTTAGGAGCGTTTTGAGGATTCTTTCTTTGTCGAGACGAAAACCTGCGAGCCTATAATGGAAAATGTGAGTCTGTTTTGTCCACTTTCTCCATCCCCCTCTATCAAAATGATAAAAAAGAAAGGCGAGCTGGGTTCTTATTCCCGTCTTTGATCTTTTCCATCTTTGCCCCGGGCATAGACCTGAATGAAGAGGAGCCAAGGAAGGATCTTACTCTCAAGAGTGCTTCCATAGGCGGCTCCACTCTCTCCCCTGAATCAGTCAGGCTCCGTTAGCCTGGGCTTAGATGGGGATAAGGAGTAAGGATTGAAGCCCCAACGTTCTGCCAGACACTGGACAGGAGTAAGATCTTTCAATGTGTGGATGGAGCCAAGTGGAGTGTGGTGGTGTAGTAGTAGGCACTTCTAGGCCCCTTCCCGGCTACTTGATCACTCCAGTGCTTCGGGTACTACGGACCCTCTGCCATCCATTGCAGCAGAGCCGTTTCATGAGAGGGGGCTAAGCTTCTTTTAATAAAAGGTTGAATGAAATCGAAATCGATTCTTTTTTAGCCGGATAGATAGATGGATCTATCTTTATTTCGATTCATATATATATCTTTTGCTTGCCAAATCCTTGATTTATTTTTCCAGGAAACAAAGCACTGCTTTGGCCCAGGAAGCGAAGGGAATGAGCTCGGCTCTTTCTCCCACAACTCAAAAAAAGCAAATGAATTGAAGTGATGGAGTTGCCCCTTCTTGATTTCTCCGCGCCGCTTCTGCATGCGCTTCGCGCGCCATTGGCGCTTTGCTCTCCTCTTATTTCTTCATTGGACGGTTCGGATGGACTTCGCCGTTATTTCCCAACGAAAAAGGGAAAGGGCTTTCTCACATCGAGATGTCGATTCGTTTTCCGCCCCAAATGAGATGGGAATTAGTTACCTCTTCCCCTTCATCTTTATGAATGGAATCAAGGCCCGGCTCGCGTCGTTCCAACAACCGCGGGTAGCACCTCAGTATACGATCGCGCGCAGTAACTGGGGGTCCTAAACCACCTAACGCCAACTCCCTTTCATTCACCAAACCCAGGTTCATCTCGTGTAGTGATTGTGGACTCGTACAAGGATATGGAGTCGACGGTTGATGTATCAGACTCGACCCTTTCTTTCGTAGCATGCATTCCCATCTGTGTCGCAACTGATTCGGTAAGCTACGTGTCCGGTGCACGGAAAACTTCTTTCGGTCCCCCCCCAACCTGACTCATGGCAACCTTCCGGCCGCCCAACAACCTATAACGCTAGTCACTACTCCCACTAAGGCTAGGAAGTAAGCCCCACAACCCAAAGCGGCGAAGAACAAATAGAATTTGCTACAAAAGCCGGCTAACGGGGGTATTCCTGCGTATGAAAACATTGTCATGGAGAAGGTAATAGCCAAAATAGGATTCGTTTTGGCTAGAGCGCCCAAATCCGCTATATATTTTACACGGGTTTGGCGTAATGCTAAAACTATGGCGAATGCATCTATCGTCATTGATGCATAAATAAATATACCAATGAGTAGTGATTGAATTCCTTCTATGGTTCCACATGATAAACCAATACAAATATAACCTACATGTCCAATCGAACTATAAGCTAGAAGTCTTTTGACTTTCGTTTGGGCCATGGCGGCCAGTGCTCCTAAGATCATAGAAGCAATGCTGCAGAAAAAGAAGATTTGTTGCAATGTACCTCCATAGGAAGCAACAATAAAAACACGTAACATATTTGCCAAAATAGAGATTTTCGGCGCAATAGAAAGGAATGCTGTCACCGGGGTGGGTGAACCCTCATAGATATCAGGTGCCCACATATATAGAGTCAAAAGATAGATTGAGTCCGAGGGAGAGGGGGTTTTATTTCTTGGGGGCTCGCGAGATTGAATAGATAGGGCCCCACAAGTTTTCAATTCGCCGCTGCGGAATGAACACAAAAGGGAAGGAGTTTTTCTCGACGAAAAAAGTGCTCGATGAACCGAACGTGAAAGTTTTTTTCCATCAGACGGCTGTTCACGTAACTCCACTCTTGGCTTGGATTATATATCCATTTGATCCGCTCTCGGCCATTCCACACGCTGCCTAGCAGAGACGTGGTTATCTGACTGAAATGGATTCTCTCTTTTTTAGTAGATGCCGAACCTGCTGCTCCGTGGGCGGGCGCAGCAGCTACATGGACCCCTTTCCTTTATGTTGTTGCCAGCGCTTTCCCGGGCCAAGCCGGAATTCTTTATTCTAAATGTTCAGGCAAAGCCCTAAAGAAGGCTGCGGGACCCTCGGCCTTCTGCGTTTTCGATGAAAAATAAATCGACATCTCCAAAAGCGTTTTCCTTACCCCGCCGCATCTACCTCCCACAACTCAAAAACAGAACTTCAATTCATTTGCTTTTTTTGAGTTGTGGGAGCAGCAATTTATTCTCTTCTAGAGAACTTCAGGATTGGGGAAGCGGGGCGAGGCCTTCATTTCGTTGGTAGAAGCAGAAAGGATCCAATCCGGGCGGGAACCAAAAAATGCAAAACTCTCTTGACTTTATTCATAGAGAGAAAAGATATAGATGAGATTTCTTTCTAGCCTGAATTTATACATCCTTTGACGTCGAGATGTCTATTTATCTATTATTTCATCCCGATTCTCCTTTTATTTGATTAAGAAAGTTTGCACTGCTCTTTCTCTCGAAATTTCATCTCACTAAGAAAATGGAGAAAGCGCAGATGGATCCTCTCCCCTATCTTCTATAAGGAACACTCATTCCTATTTCTTGATAGAAATATCTTCGTCACGGACCAAGGAAGCCTTTCGTCTTTTCTTTATATGGAAGGAATTCCTCCCAAGGCAGCAGCTTCCCACAAAGACCCCACCCATACGACTATAGTCGCCTTTTTAATCGGCAGTAGATTAGGCTTCATAGCTACGGCGCATTCTAAAGGAAAGCGAATATTAGTAAAGAGGCTTCTTTAAATAGTAGCAAACATATTCATTTTGGCCGGGCTCCGCGCACCTTTGGTACTTCAGTGTGGCAAGCAGTTTTATAGTGACCAACTATTTATTAGAGGCTCGCTCCTTTCGCTCGTTCATTCACTCGTTGGGCGACGAAGACTTACAATTCCGGTAGGGTCTTTTAAGCGTTGTGGAAAGCCGAAAAAGCGAAAGCTTGCGGGGCACCCTCGGACGCGAAGACGCAAAGCGTCACTTACTTTTGACAAGTCAGGAATGAGGCTGACTGAATCTCTCCATCAAGCCGTCAAGGAAAGGAAGTTCGTCCCCTTTCGTCAAGTGGGTAAGATAGGCGAAGCACTTCTTCAGCTTTGCCTTAGACTGACGGAAGAAAGCGAAGAAGTAGGCTGAATGGAAAAAAGGGAAGGGACAAGGGCGGTCGGCGCTTGGCGCGAAGGCTGCTGGTTCGGTACGGTACTAAAAGTCCTCGGACTTCCAGGCGGTTTTTCTTTTGGGCAGCTTTGAACCCTTGGATCTCGCCAATACAGCCTCCTATGGTTTTCATTACCGAGATATCTTTTCTTTTTTCCCAGGGATTTTTTGGGTCATCAGCTCCCATGCTGCAAACAGTCAAATCTGAACCTTGTCGCTCTTCTTTCCTCGTGGGCAGGGAGCACACCAGCAGCGTGCGTTGCGTGATTCCACTGTGTTTTTTCACTTGACTGGGTGTACAGTTGACCGGAAGAGAACTTCGATTCGCCCGGCCAGCAGGCGGGCTAGTGCTTATCTTGTGTGACAACACTACAGAGCGAGTAGCTCTTCTAGTTGGGCAGCTGTGTGACAACACTCCAGAGAAAGCAGCGCTTTTGTGTAACATGCTATGGTCTCTGAGCTCTGACGAGGTAGTGATGAGTTTCACGCGCTCTAAGCCCGGCCCGCGCGCAGTTAGGAAGATTGGCCGCAATCTGAGCGGTACCACCCATCCTACCCTACTACCTATAGGGGGCCGTCCGTCCATCAGCCGCCCGAAAAGGAACTGCAGTGATCTTGAATAGGAATCCTACAGCGATAAAGATAATCCCCATCAAAATACCACTAGATGGAGCACCAGTGATTTCGTATCCGGTCAAAATCTTGGCTAATTGATCGAAGTGGGTAGCTCCAGTAGACCCATAGATCATGGAACAAATAGGGTGGGTAGGCCCAACCACCACACTACATGTATAGACAGACGCGAACCCCCCTCCTTACCGTACGTGCGACTCTCACCGCATACGGCTCGCACAAAGACTCGATCATCCATCCCGAGCTTTTTATTCCACCTCTCCTCTCCAATCCTCAATCAAACTTTCCTTCCCTGCGAACGGCTTTTGTTGAACAACCTTGCGTGTTCTTGAGCGCGCGGGTTCTTCTTCTGTTGCGGGGTAACGATCCTGTGTATAATTTTATGTGTTAAGCATATAACATCAGATAAGAAAATCACTCTTATTCATCAATAAAGCAGCCCTCATAAGGAAGCAAGTTGACTTCATCCCCGGTGACCGGCCCTCGCAGGGGCACCTTTGGGCGGAGATTACTATGTTATCTTGCATTCTTCATTCGCGACAGACATCGAAGAAAAAGAGTGAAAACGAAAAGATAAAAGCAATCTACACTATATATGATAAAATAAAAGAAAAACACGAAAAAAAACTCTTAAGATGTCAGTGAGCTTAAAGTTAGAGAATTTCCCTAAAAATTTCCCTATTAGTTAGTTAGTGTAACTCATTTCCATCTTTCTTGGCCTGCTGCCTTTTACTCCTCTTCTACCCGACCCAAACCCAATTGAAAGGCGCAAGCTAATTAAACGAAAAGAAAGTAGCACTGTAAGTATTGGCGGGAAGTATTTTCTTTCTGCTCGAAAATTTTGACAAACTTCTAGCTGGCATGAGTACATGAGGCACCCAAAAGTGACAAAGCTATAAAATATATATTCATTCATCTATTCCATCGTTTATTCAATCAATCAAGAACATGGCATTTTCAATATTGCCAAATTAACCAATTTACATCTTCAATAAAATGAATCACCAGCAGAACTCAGGTTAGTCGATCTCCGAATCTTCAAAGTTATTATGCCCTTTTGAGGTGTTCCATACCAGAACCAAATTGGATTTAATGTGGAAGGAATAGCAGTAGCTTTTGCTTGTGCTAGGTCAGAGAGAACTCACATCTCTAATTGAGCCTATACATATATATTTCAAAAGGCCATGGTGACGGACTTGGTTTGGAGTGGACGCTTGTCTAGGTATCGTACCCATGATCTGGCACGGATTAAACCTTTTAACGATATCGATGTGTTCAGTGTCCGCTTTAGTCCTTACAGCAGACAGGTATAGGTCATGCATATAGGTGAGTCAATCCATGCACACATAAGTGTCAACACATGCATGTAGGTCAGTCAACCTGTTTACAGACTAGTGTAAACCCCCGCATAGACTAGTGTGAACCTCGGTTCATACAAGCTTCAGTCGATGATACAATGTTGCGTTAACCTGGCTATAGACAAATGTCAAAGTGTCTTCAAATAAGTGGCATCATAGATTTTTTGAAGTGGTTAATTTGGTACACAGACGAGAAAACCCAGGTAATTTAGCAAGCAATATGTGTCAACCTCATGTATTGTGAAGTGAAAGCCAAAGCTATTTTATTAAACCTCAAAATAAATATTGTTAAAAACAACACCAAAAAACACCAAATACTACGCTCTAACACACTCAACAGTAAACACCTATACTAGCACTCTATTAATTCATAACCAACCTCCGCCCACTTCTCTTTACACAATATGCTTTTTGGGCACTTTGGAGGCTTGACTCAAATGTGGTCTCATAGCACCTATTTCTACTAGAGCTAAGTGGTTTAGTGAAGCTTATATATAGCATTACTCCATGGTGCAAGCTGGAGACCCCTAGTATGGATAGAGTTATCTAAGGAACCGACATAACCTGAGTCCGTTCAAGTATTTGCCTGTGCCTCAGTGATAGGCTCTCTCAACATGTAAAAAAGAAGGAAAGATTTGAAGAGTATAAATCGTTCAATTCAAACATGTAATTCGTCGAAACAGTGACCCAGCCCAATGGGAAAGTAAAGCTTGTGAAGCCAGTGGGTAAGCTGCTTATTAACACGTCAGCTTCTTCCTATATCTCTACGGGGCCTTCCTTTCGTATCCAATATTCCACTCTGGCTCAGTTTACTAGCGGAGTTCTCCAAGCCGAATAGGTAGCCCCTGGCATCTACTGTGGGCCCTACCGAACCAGCTATTCCATGATTCACTACGCACAAAGCTAGATATCACAAGTCATGAGACACCTTGCATGCATCGTGAACTATTGAATGAAGATTGAGATGTTTTCTCCTGCCTGGTAGAAGCACCAAATTGGGAGTGGTTTTTTAGTAATGTTTTCTTATATGGCTATACTAAATTAGCTTTTTCATCAAAAAAAAGTCATAAAAGTCAAATCTCTTTGGCAAACCGCATAACTGAACATAACTTATGAAAAAAGAAAGAACCGCCTCACATTTCTCTTATCTGGGAGCCCCAAATGTTTTGCCAAATGTTGAAAGAGGGTGTTTGCAATCAGGTCAGTCATGACTTACCAGCCCCACACACAACCTTGGTTTTCGATTTTGGCGCAAGCGAGCAGACGCATACGCATGAAAGAACTTGGTTTTTCTGTCCCCATGTGCGAGCCATTTGCAACGGGACCTTTGTTGCCACCTAATTTCGAGATTCGTAGCGAGTTCGTCAGCCTGGCGCTTTGATTTGAATTATGAAGAGTTTAATTAGGAACATTTCCTCATCTCCTCAATTCGGTCTAAGAAGCAGACCGCCCTCAACCAGTTTTTTAGGACCCGGTCCATGCAAGGAAACCTCTTTTTATGCCAAGTTTGCGAATCAACCAGTTTTTTTTTTAGAAATTCTTGATTTCAAACAGTACCAGTGGGCATCTATATGCGAGTGAGTATTGTTGACGCCTCGTCATAGTTTAACCATAACCTTTCTAGCTCTGGAGCAATTTGCCTAGTGGTCAGTTGTTTGCATTGCAATAAGAAGGGAACATGGTCCGAGGTAAGCATTGCTTGGGGCACAAGTTCCCCAACCGGGTAAGTAAGACGTAAGACTCCATTCGGGTGAGAGAAAGACCCGATCAATTCTATACTACTACTAATGTCTACTTCGTCATAACTAGTATTTGATTGAAGCAAGAAATTCACATATTTTTGGCAGATTTTCCCATGGTCTTTTCTTTTTCCACAAACTCATTTGCTAAGTAGAATAGTTAAATTTCATGCTCCGCTAGAGAAAACACACTGATCGGGATTTATGTTGTCTCCGTCTACTTTGGATCTTCACTCACTCAGTTCAGTGGAGAGGCCGCCAAGGATCCTAATTCTTCAAGAGAGTACCAGACAAGAGGTAGTTGAGTGGCTTATTCGTTCAGTGTATTATTCGGTCGGGAATGGGTTTTTCTTATTCGTTCAGTGTTATACGGTGGGTTTCAAAGTGTCCGGAAAGTAGTGGATTCTCATTCAATTGAAAGTGGGATAAGGAAGGCTTCATTTCAGAACATGTGTCAAGACGGATTCAATTTCTTTGTGTCACTGACGGATGTGATACTTTCTGGTAACCTTTCTTCTATTCTTTTTTTATCAAGCTAGGTTCTTTGCCCCCTTGGCTTTATTTGCTTGCCTGTGCTTTTTTTTTTAATGAAATATTCTTTTTTATTTAGATTCTTACAATTACTTCCTAATCAGCAACCCTTTTTCTTCACCTTTAGTTCAGGAACGATGTTGTTATTTTCCTATGGAACTTCCGTTTCTGATTTCAAGTCAAGCACGAAGATAGATGCATTGTCGAGAGTCGCCCTTCATTAAGTCAGTTTATTGTTGTTTTTTTTTTTTTTATTTGATCTTAAGTGAATGAATGACACAGCTTAGTGGATTTGAAACTGAGTCTATTGTTGTAGGCTATTAAGTCTCTTAATTAGTGAGACGAGAAAATCTGAATGAGAATGAGAAGCAACTTATATATAAACTTGGACTTATATATATAAACGTTGGCCAGGCCAGGTAAATAAGAACTTCTAACCAACTTTGGAAATGAACCTTCCGAGGTAAAATGAAGTCTAAAGATCATGAGAATTGTTTGGATTGTCAGCGAAGTTGAGAAATCGAAACTTGTACTCAGCTTGCTTGCCAAAGCATAGTCAAAATAATCCATTTCCATTGCTTGATTGCACTATCAGGCAAGCTCAAGTGATTAAGAAAGGAGTCAAGTCAAGTGAACAACTAATCTTTTCTTCTTATGGTATCAAGGGCAAGGCGGACTTCTCCACTCAAGTAGCTCTCAAAAGGAAAGTCTAAACCAGTTCTCGCTTTCCAAAACAGAGAGAAAAGAGTGTTTCTTTTGGTGAGTTTCCACGGCTTGGATTTCTTACCGGCCAGGCATTTCCCGAAGAACCAAGGGAAGACATTTCGCTAAAGAACCTGGAGAAAGATAGCCTTATAGATCGTTCAAATATGATAAAAGATAGGTCAGAAACTCGTCTTCAATCCGCTCGTTCAAGTACTACATGACAGAGAGCATGAGGCATAGAGGATGACGTAAAAGCATAAAGTATATATATATATTCATTCATATGACTAATGCATAGGAATGTGATCCACTGGTTAGTGTGGAGCTCGAGAGTACTCCGAATTCTCCAATCAAGCTCTTGCTCTTGTGGAATATTTTTTAGAAAAAAACACAGTAGAGAGAGGAGTTATTCTGGCGATGAACACGAGAAAAAAGCACAATTCAAGTAAAGCAGAACTAGAATATCGTCAGTCTCGTCTGCTCTATAGTGAAGAAAGCACAAGTCTAGTTAAGTCGCAGTCAAGATTGTTCATTCAGGAATAGTGCTCTCTAGGAAAGTGCAAAAAGGCCCTTTTTGCTTTCACCAATGGTCGAATCTGCATAAATAAGAAATATGTAAAAAATGCAAATCACTACAGAAAGAGGATGAACAGGCTCTGTAGTTTCACTTACCTTAAGAAAAAAAGGAACACAAAACTTTGCACCCCCAGCACATATCTGCAATAAATGAGGTTCTCTTTTGACAACTAGTCGAATAAAATAAGTACACTGAGGCAACAGCCCAGACTGCTCAGTTCTTGATTTGTTCCAAAACGTGATATTGTGTTTGCTATTTTCTATATGCTTAACACAACTGGGCAGGTTCGTTATCGTAGTAGTGATGAGTTCTTTTTCTAGCGTGACGTTTAAGTAAGTATTTCTATTCAATTCCTTTGATGGGTCCCTCACAAGACAAAGTCAGAAAGAAGACAATTCTGGCATAACAAAAAAGAATCATTCTTTCACAACAAAAGGTTATTTCCGAATCAAATCAATCTAAAATATGGACATGTTAAATCGTATTCCTATGGAATCATTATCCTCGTGTTTTTATTCCGCCCCTATCTGTGATTCCCCCGACTCAGTCTCAGAAGAAGATGCTTCACTATTCCCTTTTGGTCCCCAGAACATTTAGAAGATGCTACGCTCCAAAACGGCAAAGACTCATTTCTTTCTCTTTCAAGCTCACTGGAAATCTCCACCAAAGAAGATGTCTTTTATATCATTTATTCTCTATTTCAATGTAGTCGAGTTGCTATTTCAGAAGAATCGATGGGAGAGAACGGAGCATGTGTTTGTCACGTATTATTTGAGTTAGCCCCGAGTCTCCTGTGGAAAAGCGTTACAAGCCTACCGAAGTTCATCCAGCGAGAGAGCGAAGAAGGGACCGGTCGGCTATACTAGCTGGGTAAGGCTAAAGAAGGAGTGGCTAGTCGATGGAGCTGGTGCTTACTGGTTTGGAATCAGCTGACTGCAAAGCCCTGAGGTAATACGGATAGCGGCATATCGTACTAGATCCGTAACCTATAGATCATGAATAGAGCTAGCAGCAGATTCTTTAGCACTCGTACCTTCATTATAGATTAACTAGCACGAGTAGAGTAGCTTCTCCGTGGGGGAGGCAAAGCACCAGTGGTAGCATCCGTACCGGCATAGCATAGCCTTTTGATTCAAAAGAAAGTGCAAATCAAGAAAGGACTGGTACTTAACTTGTAAATACAGTTGCGCTCATGATAGGGATTCCGTTTATGTATGGCGTGAGGTGAAGTTAGAAGCATACCTGGATATATACTCATAGTGGCTTCCATACCTATCTCCGGTAGAACTAAAAAAATCGAAACCTCTGACTAGTAGACTCATACGAAAACTTTCAAGATCTATTTCATTAGAAGGGTAAGTGAACTTAGTGAGCTAAGCTGAAGTTGATTCAGTAGATTAAGCCTGTGATCCAGAGTTCTATACCCGGAACAAAACGTGATCGAGACCTAATACCTTATCAAGTCCAAACGCGAAGGCAGTTCTAGTTCTTATCGCAGCGCAGTAGTGAATATAAAAAGGTAAAAAAAAGATAACTTATATCAATATAAGCAAATGAGACAGTAATGAGGTCCATATCGTCATCGTAATAAAAAGAAAGATCTGCAAGCATTCTTCTAAAGAAAAGAAATAGACCCCCACCCAGCGCATATATTTGTGAGAAGGAAACATTAAACTTATTTTCTAGTTTACCTAGCCTAGCGACATCTCATAGACTATTTCATGCGCAACTTCAACATCTCCTGCCAACGGGTAGGCCTTTTCAAGACCGCCTTTTGGGTCATCCCTCCCTATAGTCCCTTAACCAATATCCGATCGAAGCACTTCTACTTGATTCTAGGAATCCGCAAAAGATAGCTTACTGTGTGGTGAGAAAAAGCATTGCAAAATTCACTATTCTGGGTCAAAGAAGCCTTCGTTCTAGTTTACTTCCATAGTGGTGGTCAGCACATCAAAGGCAAGGCTACCACTTAAATGTTTAAATACGAAGTACCAATGAACTCAGACACAGTGCCGCTCCAATCCTGAGAGGGTACGGAATGCTCGTCCCTTCGTGAAAGGTAGTCTAAGGTAGCAGGAAGGAAAGATCTCAATTTGGTACCGCTTGCGCAGCCCGCACCGAAACAGTGCTTTACCCCTAGATGTCCAGTCGTCAACTGCTGTTCTTCCAACCGTTGTGTTAAGTCGATAAGTAGGCACGCACATATGAATTGTGTTCTGTTTTGTATTCTGTATGCTAGCTTCCTTTTCTTTTTCCCTTTACCAAGCTTTTTGGTCAAGACCCGGATTATCGCTTCTTGCGCGTTATTGGATGTCTTTGCTACCCACTTCTCCGACCATATAACGATCACAAGCTCCAGTGTGTTGTGCCGCGAAAGAGCTCCAGTTCCGCTCTTGTACGAGGATATGGATCCACCTTTTCTTCTTGCTACTACTAGTTGTTTCACTTTATTGATTGAAATGTATTGGACTTCCGCTGTGTCACCTGGTACTGATGTGATTCCTCTAGCTGCTTAGGATACCCTTTTTTTAGAATGTTGCTTCTGTGGCTCCGGTTCCTGGCTCCTACTTTTTTAGGTAGGGTGATGGCTCATACAACGTTGCATTGGTTGAGGCCTGACTCTCCCTCGGCGCGGACCATCCTTCTTGCACTTTTTCCTTTGCATTGCTTGCTTCCCAAAGCAAATAAACTAGTTTGGACTGGAAATTACTTCCTCACATCAGGATGACTATATATATAGATAGTAAGTAGCATTTGGAATAAGTAAGGTCAAATATAGAGTCTAAAAGGTAAGCTGAAGTTCCCAAAGAGGAATGAGCCTTGGTACCTCCTTCTATTCGTGGCAGGACAGCTTATCAAGTTGGGTAGACAAGTAGAGAAGGGCTTAAGACTGTAGAAAGAAAGCCGAGCTATGATAAGTAAAAAGACTTGGAAAGAAGCCGTACTTCAATTGAATACACAAGCTTCGCCCGCCCTCGGGCCAACTCAGCGCAGGATAGAGACTGACCGCCTAAGGAAATAACCCAAACCTACTGGACAGCCTCATTTATGGAGGAATAAGGTCGTGGAATAAAAGAAGGAAAGAAATCCATATGCAAGATTAGGGCATCAGATCTCAAGACGAGAGGATAAAGCCTACCGATTTAGAGGATCTTCCTTTAATGATGATCCATTGTAAAAGATTAAAATTGCCAACTACACAGTGAAGCAGATCTATGTTTACCCAAGCCAACATCTTTGACTATGCACAGCATTACACAATATGGGCGACTCGGACCAGTCACGTCTTTTCCATCCGCCTGGACCTTTCTATGGCTTCAACAAGGGGTATTTTACAAGTAATAAGGGAATTATTACTCTTACTTTAACAGGAGCAAGCCAGGTCACTCTCAAGAAAGATTGGATGCTTATTTACCTTTGATTTTGCGGAGTCAAATGTCCAGGCATAAGCAGAAAAAAAAGACATACCTTTGAAAATAAGTGCATTAAGTGAACACGCCCTAGTAGAATTGAAAGTAATAGGTAATGAGGCTCCCAAAGGGAGTGCTAATCTTTTTTTAGGATTTGGAGAAAAAAAGAACCAAAAGAGAAGACAAAGTGAGCTGAAGTAGATGACCCGGAAAGTTGGTAACATCAAAAAGGTTTTTAAATACTAGTTGGCAGTGCATGTGAGGAAGTCTTTGTAGGAGTTGGTGGTAGAAAATAAAGACCACAGGGCGAATCTGACAAAGGAGCGTGGAGAGCCGGTGCATAAACTTAAGCAAGTCGACTTTAGTCCGGCGGGTGAAGATTGGAATAGAAAATCTCATACATACATAGTACGAGAGATATAAGAAGCATTGAGTTACGAAGAAAGAATGCTTTCTTATTTGCATGTACCACAGCGGATATGCCAGGAATAGACCCAGGGCTTATCATGCACCACCTTAATGTTAAGGTAAGCAGCAAAGAAGCTTATTCTTTAATAGCGAGAAAGCCCTATAGCGAAAGGACTTTTCTCGCATATTTGTTTTCTTGCTGGATTGCCTAGCGCTAAAGCAGAAGGAAGCAAAACAAACGTTTCATTTCAATAAAGTAGGTTTTTTCTTTGAGTACTTGCTTAACGTAAAATGAGGAGTTGGGTCAAAACCATTTTATGTATGCTTATAAGGCTAAGCCCCTATATCTTATATCTCTCCCAGCCAGGTCAACTCTAGACTCAAAAAAGCCCATACTCCCAGCCGTGTAATTGTGTTTTCTCAACCTTGATGCGGGTGTATAATTTTAATTCTTTGTATGCCCCTTGCTCAACTCATCTAATGAATGAGATTATTGAAGAATAGAAGAATGAAAGGCCTTTTTCTTTGGGCTGATGCTAGGCTTGCTTGTGCTTATGCTTTAGAGAATCAGTAATTATTAAAGCCTTGCCCGGTTGAAAGAGGCCCAATGGTAATCTGAGAAGAGCTGGTAGTGTAATTTCCCGCTCCCTCTGCAAGGTCAATGAATGCCGACTACCTTTTTCTTTGGCATCTGGGTGCTAGGGTGAGCTTCTTTTCCGACTGCATGCTTATTTACTGGATAATAGGAAGGGGCTTTCTTTCGCTTTAGGCGTGCGACTCGAGCTTGGTGCGGCACTCTACTCTATGCCCTAGCGTAAGGACCTGAGCCCAAAGCCTAACTGCCTTACCTGAAACCAGAGAATCTGCTACGCGATCAACTGCACCTGCCTATATTCCAACATGCAGAGTGGCAGAGATAACATAGGAAGCATAGGGGCACCCTTTAGATGAGCAATATGAGATAGAATCCCTGCGCTGGATGCTGCTATGGCTCTATCCCAAATAATGCAAGAAGATATTGTCTTAGCCCGCTGTCGTATCAGGGCTCGTCAATCAATCCAACAGGCCCTCCTTAAACTACTTAGTTATCTTACTTAGCGGAACAACTAATCTCTACACCAGCAGTTGACCAAGTAAATGAAAGCATTTGACCAAACTAGAAATTTCTATTTGTTTTCATTGAGTTCCAAGGCCTGTCGCAGTTCAAGATCGAGATGGAGATACAGATGAAGATACGGATCCATACCCGATCCAAGGATCGCTATCGGAGAATCTTACTTTGATGGGAACCCCATGCTAAATAAACTGCTTGCTTTGATGCTTCCACTCGATAAACTGCCTCTTTCTTTGCTACCTATGCCTATACTACCCCTATGCAGCCCGTGTTTATGCTACTAGTGATGGTGCTGCTGCTGGGCAAGCTGGTTCTATAACTGGAAGGGAGGTTACTGATGGAAGGGAAGTTGCTAGCCCTGGAACTAGCTCTGCTACTGAAGCCCCTGCTGCTGGTTCAATAGGTGGTGCTTTTGTTGGTAATTTTTCCTATTGCTTGGACTTCCACTATTTTGTTTTTTCATTTTTGAGTAGATGGAAGCTGTAGCTCAGTTACGCCTGCTATGCATCATGCGATTTTGCAAGAATCGGCTAGTGTAATATCACCAATTCTGGTAGCTGACCCGATTAGACTGATGTTCTGGCGCGCTGCTTAAGAATTCGGTATGGCAACTTCATTTCTTATTAGAATATCTCGTGTCAACGCAACGAATTAGGTTTTTCTTTTCTCTTTCGTAGGCACAGAAGAGTACAAGTCACCTTGGCTCATGTCATTAGCTTAACACACCTTTCTGATTCAAGAAAAAAGTACGTCCTTATAAGAAGGCAGGGTTGGCGGAAATACGAACCAAGGGGTCTCCATATGTATATTGAGTCCAATATGGATATTGGGTCAAATAAAGAGGACAGCGGCCGAAGAACGGCGCTTTCTCTTGTCAGAGGATGGCCAAACCATAGATAGCGTGGTAACTGGCTGTAAGTGAAGCGGGTGGAGGGGGGCAAGTCTTTGATAAAGATAGACCCCCTCTTTCAGATGACAGCTATCCTGTGCCTAGTAGTGAAGTAGACCCCAGGAAGGAAACATTTGTAAGGGCGGGAACAAGTTCTCAGGTATCGATCTTGATGAACGGACTTCCCAACTCCTTACTAGCTACCTACCGGACTCGCTCCCAGACTTTAAGCTAGGAACTTGCTACGACACCAGACTTCAGTTGGTTTTCGGGGGCGTTGTTACACCCAGGCATCTTCCATTATAAATCAGATTAATCCTATAAACGCCAAGGGCAAGGAGTAGTAGTTTTTAGGTCAAATCTCACCAAACTATGCTTCCCATGTACCTTTATCTGTCATCTTGATTTCTTTTTATAGACCGGGGGGATCATGGATGTGAAAAGGGAAACCCACTTCCTGACTGAAAGTCGCACCTTGCTTTCTCTTCTATATCTATCCCACAGCACAGGGCTGGAAAGTAGATTCATTACTTTGTCTTTTGAATCAAGGAACTTAACTAGCCCCTAACATAAAGGGAAAACTTCACCAACCTGGTCAACTTCTCGGTACGTGTCTCATTTCGCACCAGCTTTCTTATTGCGCTATCTTCCTTCCCGGTGTACTCACCTGTGTTTCAAATGTTAAATGGGACATTAACATTCCCTTTTTGAACTCTTCCTCCCAAGTGACCTGTTTTTCCTTTCCTATAACAAAGAAAGAAACTCATTAGACCCAAGCAATGACCGTGAGAAAAGAAGATAAATCAACTCATGCCTATTCTCAGACATCAACCCGTACTGAATTCCCAATAGCTTACCGAGTCCGTTCACTACTTGACTTATCCACACCCAGATCTACTAGTCCTATTGTACTAATCGCCAATACCAGGAAATTTTTGTTCTTAGCAGGTCATTGACAGTGGAGCAGGTAACTTAGGTGTACAGTAGGGCTTGGTAAAGTCTCACTAACCTATTAATTCGTTTATTCAGAAAAGTAAGTAAGTGAAGAAATAAGCTTATCTGGGATAGGCATTTCTTCTCACTAGGCACGGTCATTGCTTTTGAAAGCAAAGTATGGCAGAGCTGACTGATTTGACAAGACCTCACTTTTCTAAATTCCTTCGGTACTTTCTCGACCGACTCATAAACCCGCTACCAATACATTATCGAATATCTCTTCTACCTCCCAGCCTCCCACAACCCTAATCCCACTACACGGCAGCGGCGGCAACAAAGGCAGGATCTTTTTGTCGGCCATAAACTGGTCCAACTCTTGTAAATGTTCCACACAACCACATACTCAACATTCTGTCTTTACAGTCATATTTTGGCATCCTAGAAACGCTGTCTTGGTCACATGATGACAGACGACTACTAGCTCAGTTAGTTGCAGGTTATAAAGTATGTGTTGTAGCCACCTTAGTGCAGAGTCTGTTGACTCCATTTATCTTAAATATAAAGAAGGTTGTATGAAAATGCATAGGGTCATAGTTTTGTGCTTACCTCATGGAAACACTAGACTAGTTACGTGCCCGTGCGTTGATATAGATCATTTCATTGTGCAAAATAACAAGACATTACAGAACTTTTCTCTTTTGGATTTGAGGTATCCAAGAAAGTGGAACTATAATATGAGTTTCTGTCTGTTCTTGAAGCTTAGCTAGTAGTTGAAGTAGTTCTTCTTGCTTAGGTAGTAGTCTTTGCTTGGCAATAGGTATTGGTAGGTAGCTCCACTCTCTTCTCTTTGCTTAAAGTTCGATGCCGGTATTCTTTCTTTATTTAAGCTTAAGATAGTATGTTATTTGGTTTTTTACCTGTCCTCTAATTATGTATGTACAGTAGGGTCAGCATCATATATATGAGTAGTAGGGGATGCCAGAGGAAATGTCTCATATCAGTAGTAAGTAAGGGAAGGACTTTCTTGTGTCTAATGTATCGGTGGTGATGCCGTGAAGCTTAAGATGGTTATTTTTCTCTTGTTCAAGTATAGCTTAGCCAAGGAAAAAGAAATGCCTATACCCGGTATTTGACTTAGTTCCAATGCCTACTGTATTTGACTTATTCCTACCAGACCGTGTTGCCCAGCACCGACCTTTTCTTCCTATAACAAAGAAATAAGAATGGGATAGAATCAACGCAAAGAAAGTTACTCCTCTCCTCATATAAAGGTTAGTTATACTCAATAAACTCAATAAAGGAATACATTAAAAGTAATTACACCTACTGTACACTAAACTTACCTCCTAGTAGCTCTACTTTCCTACTCCTAAGCCTATTTTACTTTCTTGACATATTATCTTATAGCCGTATAGATTCGAGTAGCTGCTTACCCAACTTACTTAACTACTTGACCTAGTACCATTAGACTGTGCGTGCCCATAACAATAGAAAGAAGGAAGCTGCATTCCATATTTTATACCTCGGCCTTTCATATCGTCAGTGCGATGCCAGAAATGTAAGCTCTGAAATGCGCACTTTTGAGCTGGCCTGAAAGCCCTATGGATTTTGGATTGGAGAGTATAGGTGGTCGCTCATTCACTTAGCTGGAAGCACGCATTCATATCCGTCTTGGTAAGCAAGATTAGGTAAGTCTTCCTCGGGCTCGCCCCATTCTTACACTCGCGTAATGAACATTATTCTATTTACGTTAACACTGCCTAGTTTGAAAAAAGTGAATGGTCAAAAAGCAAGATAGCGGCGCTTTCTCAAGAAATTTCCAGAATTAATTGTTAAGTCATTCTTACTGGGGATATGTTGCTAATCGTACAGTCCACCTAACTGGAACTTTAGAGTAGAGTACTTCCGCACTCTCCATGCATAAAAGCTCTTCCTCATACATAATCTTTTATTTATGCATTAATTGTCGTGGGTGGAGTGAAGTTGAGTATGCGCCTTCCGATCATTCATCGACACCTGCTGCTCTCGCCTCTTTCCTTTACCTTGTCTATTCTATTGGTAAAACAACATTAAGCTGACTACAACCTTGCTTATGATCGTGTACTTGGCTTTCCTCTTTTTAGTTATGCCTTTTGTCTTACTATTTTGATTCTATTGTCCTCTGGCCTAAGCACTAGAGAATTTTCTTGGTAGAAGAGAGACAGAAGCAAGCCTTCGAATTCCGTCTTACCAATTCAAAGTCAGGGGAAAACAAGCAGGAATTATGAGAATGACACAGTCCATCTTTCATTAGCCATCGTCTTCTATTGTGACTAACCCAGAGTAGCTCACCCTTGCCTCAACGTCATTCTTGTTTGACTATTACTTTATTCTGAGCTGCTGCTTTCAACGTCATACCTTTTTCTTCGTCCTCTTCGTCCCTCTCTCCGCTCTACTTTCTTTTAGTATGTGAACGTATTTCTACAATTCCCCTTTTTTGCTGTTGATGAGTAACCATAAAAAAATCTAATATCAGATAGATCGTACTTTTCGAGGAATGGGAAACCTGAAATTGAATTGCCTACTTTTCGCCCAGGTACAATTGATTTGAAGACCATCTCTAACTCGAAATGAGTTAGAAATTCGTGTGAAGACTTAACAACACCTTTTTTCCTAAAGTGAACATCTACCCAGCGAGTAACTACTAACGTTACGAGCCAGGAAGACCACCTATTTTCTAAAATGTAGCTCCCTCTTTTCTATTCATTAGATGTGGATACCCGCTATACCTAATAAGATTCTCGTAGTTCTATTCACTATGTAAGTAAACAGGGTCAAGTAGATTAATGAATGCAGTAGTGTATATTGAAGGAATTCTACCAGCATGCCAAGCATTTGTAATAAAGTTGTCGTGGACAGAGTAAATTGGTATATTAGAAACTCTACAATCATAAATAACCATGCGCCGCTATAGTAGCATCCAGCTGATGGATACAGTTAGCGAATGTAGCTCTCATTGACTTATTCCGATCTCTTTTCGTCCTTGTACGAGTAAGTGTGATTTGGTGACGTTTATTCTTCTTAATATCATAAACCCAACCATTAATAGATTTACTCACCATATAATCCTGAATAGTTGATATGAAATACGTATCATAATGAACAGGCTTATCCATGTATCCAGCAAACCAAGCTATTTGGTTGAATAATCTCATTAGGGAAGCTACGGCGGGGAACCCAAAATTTGTAGAAAACACCAGCTACTTTGTAGCTTTCACTACGCTTGATGATGAAATCTAGCTCTTTTTGGATATCATCCGCTGCGCTATGTTGTGTCTTCCCATATACAAGTGGCATATATAGTGTTTTTTATAGCTTGCGGTTCAGGTAAAGGTTAAGTGCTTCCTTGACAGTTGCATCCAGTGATGATGATTTAATTTCTTCTCGTATTTCATTCAACAATGAGTTATATAGGTAATAGATCCTATTACCAACGCTATCACGAATTCAATTATCCTTGCTAGATATTTATTAAATAGAAAGTATGACATAATTTGATAAGCGCTATACGATGCATCCATCGAAATAGGAATCATAGTTATTCGATCAAACATAGGTGTATCCGTATGAACTAGATGATTAAGGAACTTAAATGGGTTCAACGCTTTTCTCGCTAATTCTTTCTACCATTTATTTAATAAGAGTAGTATATTCTTTTTCATAGGATAATTGCACTTGAGTACCTATGTACCATTTGCATGCTTCTTCAAATGATGAGAAGGATTGGAAATGGGATGCAGCTGACCAGCACAGCATTAATTGCTTTTTCTGGATTTCTAGTTCTGGCAATGATTCTACATTGTACGAGTTATCTCTATCAAATAGAATCAGGCTCCACGCTAGATCTCTTTCATGAAAGTGTAAGAAACCCCTCCTTTAAATCTTTCCTCTAAAGTCCAGGAATGCAGGAAGGTAGAACGTGTACCCATCATAGACAGTTGCTAGTTGGATGAGGAATTGCTCATAACGTGCGCGTTGGATGCGCTTATCTAATATATCAACGTTGGTGCTTAACTTGTACTTCTCTTTGTTATTATTCATCAACAACTCACCCCTGAGAATTTCATAGACAGAATGAGGATTGACGTTAGCTAAGATGGGAGGCATTAGAAGTCCACTTTCAACTAACTAATAAATCTTGGTTTTCCTTTATGAATGTAAGCAGCTTACTTTTAACTAGAAATGGTTGGTTTTGCAACGCTGTAATGATTCTACACTGAACAAGAGGAATGAAAACGTTTATTGAAGTGCTCATACTCACGGCTGGTTAGCATTCGATACCGATTAACAAGCATAGAAGTTTTCTTATTAGTATAGTATCCACCTATTAGATCTTACATTTTGGGAACTTTACCTTTTTATTCAAAGCTCTCTTGCTTATCTATTACCCAAGCTTTTGGCACGCTTACCATAGGATGGTTCATCAGTAGCCGTAGATCAAACTTACACTGAATATACTTCGATTTATACTTAATATAAGACCCTAACAACTGGAGCATCTTGTTTGAACTCATCCGTCCTAATAACATTACGTTCGATAAGAAACTCCACCATGTGTGTAGCAATGCTTGGATACGGACTTCTTTCTGTTTTTTTCTTACTTCTTGCTGTACCTGATTTAGTGTTTTTTCCTTTCATCTTATTACCCTATGAAACTTCACCTTCCTTTATTTTATTACCAATAGTACTATTCTCAGATGTAGATGAATGATGTCTACTTCTTTTATCTAAGAAAAAACAGATGATGACTCCGGGCTACATGAACCATGAATGTTGCAACTCTAACAACTGTAGATTCAGAACCGTAACAGAAAAGACATGAATGCAAATACCCTCTAAGCTATAAGCCCCCAATCTGTTGAGAAGAATCATTTCTGCAGATGACACATCTTGTTTTCAAATAGTATCCTTAGCTGAGGGCATGTCAGGTCGAATCATTAATTCCACTAAATCTGGCAAGGTTTTCAATATAGAAGACTCATCATACCACTTTGTTAAGCTTTCTATTTATACTTGTAATTTGTATTAAAACATAGGGTCTTCCCATACCATATTTCTTGGGTCTTGCTTAACCTCCATGAGCTTTTGAAAAAACACTGCCTCCTTATACTTGTCAGAGTTCTGCTCTTCTGCTGGATGAACACCAAGGAGAGTTCTGGAATTATATTTCCAACCAATCTGAAATTACATTTGTTTATCAAAAGACTGGATTCGGGTTAAATAGATTGAATTGACCTGTAAGCTAGTTTCCTTTGGTGTTTCCGAGTCAATAATTTCTGAGCATTTGCTGGCAAATATCATACATAGGTAGTATCGCTTCTGATCTTATTGGCAGTGGTTTTCTGTGTCTTCTTGAAGACAAATCTCAGGAACCACGTCATATTCCTGTCCCTTTGGAACCAAATTCCGTTAACCTCCCTCGCTGGGGATCTGAAAAGGCAGATATATTCTAATAGAACATAGGAATGGTAGGGCGTATAGACCACTCACCTCCTTCGCTCATGGCTTGACAAGCTCCTCTTTCCATACGGAGAGGATGGGTTTGTAACCGAGCGAGACAAGTTACGATGGGAGTGCTGCTTCAAGCGAAATTGTGCGTAAGAACGTTACAATGCTGGAATATTATGCATACCGCTTCCACTATCGCCCTTGGCGAAGGTGATAAAATCTTCAGAGTTGGCAAGCTATTTCAGCAGCATGCAGTCGATTCATACGCGTGTATCGAACAGTTCAGACTCTATAGAACATCATCAAGAAAGGGCGGGCGGTCAGAAAAGCAATAGAACCTTTGACTAAAGCTCGAGAAAGCCTATTAGCCGGAAGTATACCACTCAGCAGCAACCTCTAAAACCTTAACTTGCTGACGGAATCAAAGGAGAAAAAAGCTACTACTAAAGATAGGAAGAAGAAAAAAGGTGGTAAAAACCCACCTCACACACTAGCACCTGGATAGAGAACTCCTTGAATTCAAAAGTTCCTCCCATGAACCAATTGTTCAGAAGAAAGCAAAATCCACTACTGAGACGAAGAAGAAAATCTAAATATTCCAAATTTAGGAAAATGTAGAATGTATATAGTGCCTTCGTTTGAAATAGAAATACTTCCTATCAAACAGAACCTACCTTACACCCAAATATTCCTTTCCAAGCGTTCTGCCCCTACCAGAATATAACATCTGACTGGTGGATACTTAACCCAACCAAATAGTTAATTGAGTAATGGATATTCTTTTCATGGCATGAGCCAACAATACTGAATGCTGGCTTTGTGTGACTACATGACTTGGTTACAAGCTCAGGAGATAGAGTGAGTGCCCGAGTGGTAGTATGACCGAAGCCTCCTGCCCTTCGATTATGGTTCAATGTCATTCTATTCTAGGCGGGTGAGTAGAAAAAGGGAGACTCACCAAGCTGCATAGGACTGAAGACTCGAGTGTGCGATTTCGGAGTAACGATCAAAACAGTAAGATAGAAAATAAAGTTCACCCATCAGGCTAGCTTGATGATTAGAACTGCGAGATCAGTTCTACAATAAGACAACACTTAGAGTAGGATTTTTAGAGTGGATCGTTTATTTAATAAAGAAGAGGAGCTCTTTGTAGCAGTTACCGGCCAGTAAGATTAGGAACTTCGACTACCAAACTAGAGTAATTACTGGTATTTTCCTTTCAATGCCCCGCTGCAAAGAGTTTGAACATGTCCCTCATAGCATCCATCATTGGCTCAAAGCATGCCTTTCAAAGGTATTTCAAGCCCAGTGACTCTTCAGATTGTCAGAAGCAAGCTCTAGTGAATCTACTTATTGAGTTGGCTAAATCCCTAATCTCTTTTAGTAGGTTCAGTGGTCACTCTACGTACGATATTGATTCATAAAAAAACTGGATTTTCAAAGTCCTCGAAAAACCATGTGAGTTTGGTATTCCGTTATTAATAAGTTGGTTATCGGAACTGTCATGAAGTTAAGTAGGTGGTTAACGCTACTGGTTTGAAGACTTTGATGTGGGTGGTTGGTAAACTGTCCGGAAAGATATTTTGACAGAATACGCTTTCCCATTTTATGGAATGCCTTAGACTCTAAAGTTCATCGTTGAACATACTCCAGAGATAGCTCTTTTCCTCATATATAAAATAAGGTAACCCAGTGCTCAACTCTGACGCGAAAAAGAAGTGCTGAGAAAGCTTGGTAATTCATATTTTGTTCAATGAGCATATATGTCAAAGACTAAGCAAGCTCTATGCTTTAAGAGCCCTGGTAATTGCGAGGGAGAATCATGAGTATGAGGAGACCCACTGCTCTATTATGAAAAATATGTCTGTCCTCAACTGAACTGCCTTTACGAAGTCGTATCTGCCACCTCAGGGCGCGTTGCACGACAACCTCCATAGATTTGTCTGAATTAGCTGTTTACGCTGGCGCTCTTATCCGCAACGAAGTAAGTTACTCTACTTTGACAAGATTCGAATCCATATATATAGACACTGGACCCACTAGTGGTCTGTCATCTGGACATCCAGCCCAATCAGCATCTGAGCACGTTGTTGATGAAGTGAAGAAGGGCTTATTTCTGTTACAGCTAAAAGTTAGAGTATGCTTTATATATCGAATAATACGCGAAATAGGTTGGTCTAGTGTTTGTTGAGAGAAAGAAAAGCCAAAATGCTCCTGTTAAGAGTAACCCGGTCTTCTCCTGCCCCTACGAGAGAGCTTTCAACCTGTAGCCATAGGCAACTTGTAGGGCTTTGCACCTAAACCCCTGCAACGACAAATCAAATTAACATGTCGTTTCACGAATTCATTTTCTTTACCAAAACATTTTCTTTCGAAATCGTTGCAGATGGTCAGGCAGAAAGAAGACATATCTAAATATCAAAGATATAGAAGATAAGGCAACTCGTAGTATCTACCTATGACCTATGGCTTTGTCTGGATCGTCCTCGAAGCACAACGAATTTACAAGGCTCCGAAGGAGAAGTCATGGAATTTCATAGTAGAGCTAGTCACTGGTTACAGCTTGAAACGTGTCCATAGATAGGCGTGTGTTGCCAGCAGTTGGAATCGTTCGCACTCTTCTCGTTCCGTCCTTGACTCAGGACTCTCTTTCCACTATCATATCTCTCCTTTTTCGAATAAGGTATTATAGTCAAACTTGTAGTACAAGCATTCAATCCATTAAAGCCATTGCATATAATAAAGTTCATGCTTATCTATCTTAAGCAAAGAAAGACTCTTCTTTAGATTAAGAAGTGGTAAGTGAGGTTCTGGGGCGGAGGAGTCAAAGACAAACAAGTTGACCATCAATGGGATTAAGAAAGCATGATGCCAGAAAGGACTGAACAAGGCATTCTCACAAGAAGGCAGGACATGATGAAGAAGATAGTGAATCCGGTGTGGAATCAAAGAGATATAATTGGTCAATGATGGCATTGGCTCTTCCGTGCTTTCGTCAAGAGATTGATTGGACTGTTTCCGTTTTTCTTCAATTTGTTGAACACATCCTCATATAAAGAAAGCATCCTCTTTCTTTTGGCCTTCGGTTTGTGGGTGGTATGAGGTTGAATAGTGGTTGAAAATCGTCCCGCACCTCAACGAATGAGATTGATGCTCAACCTTCAGCCGTGTGTGCCAGAGCGATTCTGCAGCGTTAGAGCTCTTTCGAGAGGCTTCTTTTGACTGCTTCCACCTGGCCCACTTCTCACTTTCCGCCTTTAGATGATAAAGTGTTCACTACATACCGGGCATATATATACATTCGACCGGCATGCTGATGGTTTATTTGATTCGAGAAAATGGGCAGACAGAAAAGAGCAGAAGAAAAAGCAGAACCAGGATAATATGCAGTACCCATAAGACGAAAGTAGCAATCCAATGAGGTTTGCAAACACACACTATATATGTATGATACTATGCGAAATCCAGATCAAAGGTTTATTCGAATTTCTTTCTACCTTGTGGTAGCATCCGAGCATTCCCTGTTGCCTTCTTTAATCTCTGATGAACAACTTAGAACCAGTCCTTTCAAAGTTACCAAGATGCCCTGGGAGGCATGCAAAGTTTCAGTCTGCAACACCACGGAGACCTGTCCTTTACGGTGTATGCTGTTAAGTATATTAACTAATCCATTTAAATGTTCCGTTTCTCTACTGCACCTTACCTTACTTTTTGGTTTTAGACAAAGACAACACAAGGAGGAGCGACCTGAAGGAAGGAGCATAAACCTGGTAATCAATTGAAAAGACTTAAATTTAGGCCAAACATACCACTAAGAAGAAGGATGACTCAGCATGGGCTCATGATGGGTTTTTCCAGCTGGACTCGGACCCAAAAGAAAATGCCGGCAGAACTCGAATCGGGAAAAAACCGAACAAAGAACGCCAGATTCGGCAAGAAATGACGAGAGAAAACCTGACACGAGATCTAGGTCCAGATGGGATGAGAGATCTAGAATACTAGGGGCGTAGGTAGGTCAGCATAAAGTAAAGATTTCAATCTTCTTAACTTAGCTAGGTGGTGCCCTTTTTGAATCTTTCCACTGATTCGCGGAGCAATTTTGGACTGCAGCTCCTTCAAGATTTCGTCTTTATAAGATCTGAGAAGGAGAGGAAGACTAAGTGAAGGATAGGGCCTGGACTGGCGCCTTTTATTCTAGTTAACTGACTCCTCTTTCTTCGATGCCATATCCTTCTAAGAGTATGCTTTCCCTCCCGCGCTTTCAAAGCGATGTTAGCATGAGTTGAGGTTTGAAGGAAAATCCACTAAGGTTGGGCCCCTTTGATTCTTCTTTGGTACCAAAAAAGCATTTTTATCCCTTTAGAAGTGGACCAGCCAAAAAGAGAAGATGCCCAGGATCATACATATGATAGAGAAGGGCCAGGGGAAAAGGGTGCTTAGTAGAACCTTGATGAAACTTTCAATATTGTCGTTCGTTTCTTTCGCTTTTTTATTACGCTCTAGTGCTCGCTCCAAGTATTTACTGGTCTAAGTCGTTTAGTAAAGCATGGGCCAACGATTAGGATTCAACGCTGTTCACACGAATTGCTCTCAAGCAAGGTTGGAGGCAGGGATACGGGCTACTAGAAGGGACCTCCCACACAAGGAATAGAGAATAGAGAAGAGGAATCCCCGAGAAAACGGATGCTATTTCAGCTGTTGGTGCCATTGATTCAGTTGACTTTGGGAAGAGGTCTCGGGAAGCGACTCATTTAGCTGACCGTCAGGCTAACTTGGGTGTTAGGCTGCAGTCTTGTAGTCAGTGGATGGGCCGTGTTCAAAATTTGTTCGATGGTTGGGCAACTTGCCGAACAGCCGGAAAGACATTTGACTACTATTCTAAGACATTGACACATTCTCTATGACAATCCAGTAGATAACTCACTTCTACTTACATCTTATCTAGACAAAGACATTGAAGAAAAGGAGTGCTCTTTACTTAACTTATAGACTTTATTGATATTGAAACTCTACGTAATTTATCATGAACTTTCTTCAATAATTCACTTCCTGTGTAAAGGCATTATTAACTCTTACTCTAAGAAAATGAGAATACTGGTTATACTTTTCTTCATTTTAACACATGTATTATTTTTCTACTTCCCCGGCGCTGTGAAAGATGAAATTGACCTAATATATATTTTTATTGAAAAAAAAAGCTGGGAAAAATATATGAATATTAGCATAAACAATGTATCAATGAAGAAATAAAATAGGGTTAGTACTGTATAGGCTTAGGACAAGTATAGGGAACTAGGTCAAGTAGTGAATGTCAAATAGAATGAGTTGATCTTATAGGATTCCTTTCTTACTTAGGAAATAACAGTGGGTAAAGCAGGTTGGGAATAGGAAACATGGGATTGTAGGGCAACGTATTACTAAACATAGGACGAGGTACAGTCTTCTAAGTCTACTATTAATTCCTTTCTTACTTTGAATAGGGATTGGGACTCAGTAAAATACTAGTAAACATAGGTCATGGGAAAGCAGCTACCTCCGCGTAGAAAATATGAACGGAAGGGGCGGTCACTGATGGCGAGTTTCGGCTTGACATCGCCTTGCCGGTAGACCTACTCGACAGAGCCTGGGGCAAAGGAGAGGCGTATCATCACCATCATGTCATAGTTGACGACATCATATATCTTTACCGAGCGGTCGTTTGATATTGTACAGCACAGCAATCCATCTGCGCTCACCGCCAGGCTGGGCCGAGGTGAGATCTGAAATGCTTTGCGAATTAAATCCCCACTGGTTTCTTCTACCAAAATTGAAGATGCCCTGATTAAGTCATCCAATTACCGTGTTATACCAAACATTAGTGCGGCTCCGTGGACAAGATTCACATCTCAAAATGTGGATTACATCAAATGAGTGAGATCGCTCTACCGGTATGAAACTAAGGTAATAAGTTGAAGAGGTAGATAACTTTTTTGTAGCTCCGATAGGAAGCCCAAGAAACTGTCACAAAATTGATTACTATAGCTCAGGAGCATATGTAGCTGGATCGAAGTCAAAGTCCTCTTATGCTAGCCTTTCACGCTCGTCCAATGTTGTCACATCGCGGCGCTTCGTCTACTCCCAGCGCTGCGGCGCACTTCACATTGCAATTGGCTTTACGACTGACGCTACTCGGCTTGATTTTGACGCGTGGGCCTTTACCTGGCAAAATTCGCTGTATATGCCCTGATTTATGCAGGAAAAGAACGAGTACTTATTTATAAGTTTGGGCACCTTACTACTGACAGACTCATGAGTCGAATCTGCATCGTCGGAGTAGTCTACCATGGTGCTTTCCAATGGTGATTGGTTAGAAAAGAAATCGGCAACCCGCCACAAACATCGAACCGGAAACGGTAAAATAACTTCCCTTGCGCTTGACCTCCGCCCTGGATCGCCGGAGGGACTCGATAATTTATGTAACATGTAACTTGACCCCCATGTCCCAGAACATGAACTGCCATAATCTACTAGTGATCCCGTAACTGCTGTTGATACTTGTGAGTCAGCCAGCCTTCAAAGGAAAGAGTAAAGAGGTGAACGAGCCCATTCATGTGAGGCACCATTAGAGGATCCGGACAACGACTTACTGGAGGGTTTCGCTCTCTTATTTTTGATCAAATCTGACCCCGAACCATTACCTACATCCGAGCCTACCCTGGTTGAGCCGTAATTTTCAACCACAATGGAGCCAGTACCCGAACCATCCTCTGAACCCTCTCCTGAACCGGTTCCAAGGCCTGAGCCTGACCCACCTCAGCTTGAGCCAGTCATTGAGCCTTCTACTGAGCATGAGTTGGACCCAGGACTCGATATATACTGAAGAAGGGCTAGGGGGGCTATTGACCCATTGACTCACTTATGGTTAAATGGCAAATGTCAAGGTCGAACTTTCTTTCAGAGCCTTCCTCATTCGAGCTAAAAGCTCTCCCTCGTCCAGGCTCAGGAACCTCACGAACCTTATAGGCCAGTTACTCTAACCACTGGGATCCCTTCCAGCTGTATTTCCCGTAACTGCTGATTCTCAATAAGAAAGTAGGGCCGAGAATTAGGGACACCCACATATTGCTCGGACAATCGACCTAGTATAGGTGGGAAACTCGACTCTGTGGGAGGGGATAGATACTAGAGATGACAGAGCTACCCTCTTTCAGTTAAACTATCAGCAGGACTAGCTTCCTTAAAGAACACTTAGACGAAGACTCATAGATCACTTATTGGGAGTCTTTTTGGGGAGGGTCGGGTATTGGGCTAACGCGCCCACCTGCTTCTCTTTTGACTGAGCTTCCATCACTTTATCTACCCCATCAACTCATTGTCCGCTTTCGCCTGCACAGGTTTATACGCGGGTTAAAGGCGAGAAGGAATCTGGTCCATCTCATTCATCGGCCTAACTTGACCTTATTGAAAGTGAAAGAAGAAGAGCTAAAACAGCAATAAGCCTGCGAAGGAATTCTCCGCTTTCCACTTACCGCTTTGACTCGTACTTTGCTCACTCGCTTTCGAGAACGTTGATTTACTTCTTCTCTACTTCACTCTTCAATAGATCGAGCATTCCCTCAGAGCAAAACCTACCTCCTTAGTCCTCCCTAAGACCCCTCAACCAGTGCATATAAAGATGGGTGGTAAAGATGGACCTCTCACTAGTGCCCTGAGAGCGATCAGGGCAGGGATTCTTCAGTAAGAAGTCTACTAGTCGTTTTTTATGTATAATTTGTTTGACATTTTCTTTATTTCAAAGCCAAGTTGCCAAGCCCATTCGAATCCTCTTTCAAAGATTCGCATTAAGATCAAGGATAAGGGTCGGCCAGCTGAGAAAATACATGGACTTTTTTAGAGAGCTGTGAGCTCATCCCTTGTCTTTGAGTTTCGCTTTTTACTCTTTCTTTCGGTCTTCAACCAAATCAGAGTAAGGACACAGGGATTTATTTTCCCCGGGTTCCCTTTTTTGGTGTTCGGGTCGTTCTTTAATGCTTGGCGCCCTGGATGTGATCAGTTAGAAAATTAGATGATGTTTGCCTCTCTTCCAAAATACTACTTTATTTTTTCTTCTTTCTTCTTCTCCGGAGTCGAGAGTTTTGGTCCTGTTCTAACTTGAAAGATAAAGAACTTACTTAATAAGAAATCACTAAGCTTAGCCAATTCTTCTTGTTTGGTGATAAAAAAAGGGAGTATTGGGGTTATATTCCACCCGGCCTTCTTTCTGGGAATTCTCCTTCTTCTTTTATTGAAAAAGAAATGGGACAGAAAGTGACAATAAGGTTCATCCTTTAAGCTTACACTATCTATGGCACTACACTCTATGTGCAGCCCGTTTTCAGACATATCCTTCCTTTTTTCTTTTCTTTCGCTCCGAAAGTGTTTATGTTGAGGCCGAGTTGCAGTCTTCCCCAATTGCCAAGTAGAACTCTAGCCACGAACAACCGGTCCCTTCTCCCCCTGCTTTCTTTCGCTTTTCGTGCGAATGGTTACTCGGTTTTCCCGATCAAACTTTGGATCGCCCTTTCTTGAAGAACGACCTCGCTCACAACGACAGACTTGATTACTAACCGGTATTCCCTTGGACTTTCGCTTTCTTCGTTTTCGATAAAGGTACGCCCTAATGGAAAAACCTCTAGAAGAAAAAGTCCTTCATCGTGTCGTGGGGCGGAGCGCAAAAAAGAAAGAAATACGCTATCCGCAAGTCAAAATGCAAATTCTAAAGCAACTAACTCTTTCTACTCGTCTTCTTGCTCCAGCTACGATTGTTTGAGTAGATAGGAGAGAGTTCCAAACGGGTTGACTAAGCTTACCTTATAAGAAGAAAGAAGGAGATGTTCAAGCGGCTACACTTAAAAAGAGGCAACCATACTCATCTCGCTCATATTCGAATTACTCATACATGCCTATCGGTCAGATGAATGGTCCATGGCAATACTCTCGATTCGATACTGAAGCTTTTCCATCTCAGCCTTATTATCCGCAAGATGCTTATTCCTTTCGTTCGAAGACCTCGTCCTTATATATCGCACGTGCATGCTCTTCTTTATCAGTAGTGAACATCTCATTATTTCTAATATTCTCCTCAAGCAATGAAATTATTTATGTCCTTCTCATAGGAGGATGAGTACGACCGGAGAGGTTTATTCATTGCTCTACGAACTTTACTAAGAGTGCTGGGGCAACCATGCATCCGCCATTTGTTGAGTAGAACAGGTGAACACTTCACAAATGAACATTGCCTGTGGCTAGTTGTGATTAACTTCGTTTGACATATATTTCCATAAATTTATCATTACCAAATAGTCTTTTCATAGAGTGTGTCAAGCGAGCCAAGCAAGATTTTTGTGCTGTTACAAAGAAATCGACTTATGATAGTCACTCAGCGTTTTAGAGGCTTTCACAGATGGGTTTGGGGAAGGTCACGTCGGAAAAGTCAGTCAAAAGATATGTTGAACTCAAACAGGTTTGTGAGAGGCTTGCTTGTTTTTTGAGCTGGCTTTCTTCCTTCTTCAATAAGGGAATGTGGGCTACGAAAGGGCCACTTGACTGGATTGGATGGCAAACGCAACCTGATCCTTCCTTCTTCTCTTTGTAACTACTGTTAGTTAGGTCTCGTGATTCACCAGATGCCATTCATTCCTAGCCTGCAAACTAAATAATTCAAATGAAAAACTATAGTTTTTTTATGGAAAAAAGAAAGAATTTGGATGGGAAAGCTTATTATGTTTTTCCCAACCAACTTTGAAGTAATTACGGCCAGAGCTTGGATCAAACGTTTGCGTGTTTTGAGAGGGGCAAAGCTTATACGACAGAAATTCACCTACTGGCGGAAATAAAAGCTCTCTCTCATTCTTTGCACTTTAATACCAAGAATAGGGGCTCCCTAGGTGGGCCACGCCCTCAGAAGCGCTGAACATAATATAATAATTGCACTATATATTATACCGCCATCCTCCTTCTTGCTTTTTTATGACACTTTTTCACTTCATTTAACCCCCCTCATTGGATGTATCGTTAGGTTGTGTCGAGTCAAATCTGCTCCGCAGATTGCTTACCTTTGCAGAAAAGAGATCCCTTACCCCCTCCCTGAAAAAAGATGAATCAGAAGTGTGGTAGGCTGCGGGTACTATGGATCCTCTGACTCCCAATCGAGTTTTCTTACCGGGTATCGCCGGTCTTTCCTGTAGGTTGTGATGTGCCTGGAGATGGCCGTATCCTTCCCCTCTGCTGGCGGGGAATCCGCTCCCGGGTCGTCGCTCTGCTGCGTCTGGCCCGTCCTTTAGGCACCTTTGGAAGGCAGGGAGTGTGACAACGTGCTTTCTCGGTCCGGTTGCAGGGTTTGGTGGAGGACGTCGGCTTCGCCAAAAAACCTCATCTCCAAAGCCCGGCTCGCGCGGCGTTCCTCTCGCTGCGGGGGGAGGAATCCACCCCTCGCCAATTCTTGTGACATGCTATGTTTCCCTTTACCATTCCCTAGTAAAGGGTGAGTCCCATGCGCCTGTTTTTGTATTGCGGTCTCACGCACTAATCCCTACTGGTGCCCATAGTAGGCCGGCCGCCCTACCTAAACCAATCATCATATCGGTCCCTAAGCCCCATTGCTGTAAAGGCTCGGCTTCAAAACCGTACGTGGAGTTTCCGCCTCATACGGCTCCTCTCGGGATGGGGGTAGGCCCAGCCCAGGCTTGTGCAGTTAAGGTTGTTGTACACGACCTCAGTTTAGCAATTATAGACGTAGATTGCCGCTTTGCGGGTTGCGAGCAGCTATATTCGGCCTTATGCCCGTAGCCCTGGCGCATTCTGGGGCCGGCTGCGTTATTGAATTGACGCGGAACGAGCAATAAATCCCCAACGAAAAAGAAAAAGGAAGGGGGCGGGGCATTTTCGGGGAGTAGCCCCTCACCCTTCTAAATCAACTTCCTCTCACATAAATTAAGGCAGCCATCGAAAGGTTATTAAAACACCAGAAACGGCAACCACCCAAGCTAATGAGAGAGGCAAGAACACTTTCCAGCCAAGTCCCATTAATTGATCATAACGATATCGTGGAAATGCTGCGCGGACCCATATATATAAGAAAAGAAAAAGAATCACCTTGATACTAAACCAGATCGAGCCCGGGATCCTATTGAAAATTGGAAAATCTAGTATAGGCAGCCAACCTCCTAAAAAGAGCAATGTGCATAGACCGGATGAGTAAGGATGCTGCTCCGTGGACCACTCGTTGGTCCTGATAGGTGGTGGTCTCACACCCTTCTCAAAGGAACCGTACGTGACACTCTCGCGTCATACGGCTCCGCCCTGGGATCCGTACGCCACCCCCCAGTATGCGCTAAGGCATGTTATGTATGAAAATACTAATGTGCATGAATGGATATGGTGGGTAAGATTTTCTTACGTTTGACATAAACTCTGTAAGATATGGTTTTTGACTACATATGTTTACCCGAAAGCTTTATCGAGATGGGTAGCTCGTGAGAAGCCCACTGCCCCCTCCCTCCTCTCACCCGCCGCCGAGGCGGCGGCCTCGCTTCTATCCGCATGAGAAAGAAAGCTACATTCGACTCCAATAGAAAAGCAAGGTCCGAAGCCCCGCCACCCCACTTTCTCTATCGGGTGAGCCAACCAAAAATGAGCAGTCATTTGAATGAAGATGCTGTCAAACGAGAACCTTTTGACACCGCGGGGCGATTGGAAAAGGACTCTCTTTTGCTTTTAGTGCTTTTTTGACCAAATTCCTATAAAAAAAATTATTTTATTGAATCTTTAATTAGATTCAAAAACAATGCTTCTTTGGCCGTGTAAAACATTGATTAGTATTATGTCATTCCTTAAAGTGATCCTACTGGAAGAAGTGTTATATGAGGACTTTGAGATCAAATAGAGAATGTTTTTCTCTATTCCTCGTAAGCCACTATTTCCCCCGAAACAAGAGATCAGAGTGAATTTCATACTTTTATAGTTGATGGTCTTACACCATTGGGATACTTCGAATAAAATTGAGTACATATAGGAGACACCGGTGCTAAAACCCTTAGATAAAATATCTTCCAAACTGTTAGGGTCTTTGCTCTGGATATTGTTCCCCTGGTTCGCAATCAGTTGGTTCCTTAGTTTCAGAATTCTGCTAATCCCGAGTAGTCCATCTCCATTATTGCATATCGCAATATAAAAAGTAAAGAAGAAAAGACATAACCAGAAGAATTGTGAAAAATAAGTAAATTTATCCAGTTGAGGCACTTTTTTTTTATAACCCACCTTGAATTAAAAACAAAGGACTTACCTCAAACTCTAGTGATTTTTTCGACGCCTGGGCCAAGGAAAAAGTCAAGAGTAATTGATCCACCATTTGAAAAGAAAGCGCCTTGCCTTTCCTGTCAAAGAGACTTTGAACTCCAAATTGAGTTCTTTTTTTATTGTAGAAAACATAGAGGAGGGAGGACCACCCTGGTTCGAATCCAAGACCGATAAGAGGGAATTCTAGGAGTGACTTCTAAAGGTTGGGCACGACCTAAGAAGCGCGGAACACGAACACGAAAAAGACAACACTTCTTACGATAAATACAAACCAAAGAATGAAATCCGGATTACTAACAATGGGCTGATTCAATATGTCAATAAATTAAACAGGAAACAAAGGAGTTAGTAAATATCTCAATTAGGAGGGGGGATTTAGAGATTACTCTTTGTGATAGGAGGGAAGCGCCAGTGAAAGGGGAGGCGCCTTTTTCTCTTCTTCTACTCTCATTAGTGAAGACAAACCGGAGGACCTGAGTCGTTCTCGGATTGAAGCGTCTTCTGGCAATTTCCTGTGTTTGAAATAGTCTATGAACGGTTGTCTCCAATCTTCCTCCGTCTCTTCAGCGTCGGCTTCGATTGGTTCGTCAAGGGAGGGACTCGAACGCGTCCGTAGGACCATCGTCAGGTTTGGAAAGCGCTGAGGCTAGACATAATCTGTTACTCACGGTTATGTGGATGTCATTCTTTCCTGGTTCGGCGAGTTCCTTAGCCACCCTGGCGAGCGCGTCTGCCTTGCCGTTAGACGCCCTCGTGACTTTCTCGAAGGTGATGCTTGGAAATTTCGCTCGCGACAAGCTTAGTCGCCATCTGTTGATATTGCATGAGCTCTTTCTTGAGTACTTTGTATTTGCCGGTAACTTGTTCCAAGATCAATTTTGAGTCACCGCAGACATGTAACCTTCTGACGCCTAGATGTAAGGCAATCTCCAGTCCGGCTATCAACGCTTCATACTCGGCTTCATTGTTAGTGCATGGATCCCGTCAAAGAGATAGAATGTCGAAGAATTCCCCCTGTTGGAGTAATAAATACCAAACAACACCGGCCCTTACCTTTGGAATTTGATCACCTGGTGTAGGGCGTATGGAGGATGCTCCATCAAAATAAATCTTCCATAGGGGTTCATCTTCTTCTATGTATAGCGTTTCTTCATCAGGGAATTCACACTGCAAGGGTGAGTCATCTGGACAACTAAAAAAAAGAACTTCTCATTTTCTTTTTTTTAGTTGCCCCTACAGAGCTTTTTGAATCAGTCTTGCAGGTGGGATATGCCCGACACTATGCAAGAGCTGTATGATTGTGGCGTGGGGCCAGGCATGACTTTTGCTAACTCAGTCAGGTACTGTATGAGAATTATTTGAATAGCCTTTCTTTATAGTATTGCATCTTTGTACCGATAATAGGTACAGCTGAAATGACTTTAATTGGGGAGTTAAGTTATTTTTATATCCAATAAAGCAATAATACTACTTTGAGTGGTCACTTTATCAGCTATCATACCTGTCTGTCATTGTACCAGAAAGCCTGACAAGGTAAGTTATTCCTTTTTTGATGTATGAAGCACGAAAGATCATTCCAATCAGGACAAGATCTAAAAAAGTGTATGTTTCTGTAATTAATTATTTCTTTTTAGTTAGGAGGAGAAACTAAAGGGCAGGCCAGGATATGAGCATTCAGACGACCCTTTGTGCTCTCATATTCCTTGCCATGTTGCAAACCACGAATCGCTTTGGGAAAACTTTTTTACAGATTTGCTTGCATTTCCCTCTGTGAATGATCCAACTTCACAAAGACACCATACGTTGGTGCGTTCCAGCTTTTGATGCGGCAAGCGACGCCCAAGAACATGGAGAACGGGTCTTCTTTTGAGAAGCATTCCCCTGCCATTGGGGCCATGCTCTCTATTAGTGGTGCACCCAGGTCACACCACACACGACAAATATATCATTCTATTCGGCAAGAGATGAACGACACCGAGACGGGGATGCCGCTCTTTAGAGTTTCAATCAAAGTCGTGTCAAAATAGTTCGTATGTTTGGGGTTTCCTTTCGGTTCAGCGCTACCATCGCACCTACTCGAGCGGAAAGATAAGACTAGGCAGCTACTGACTGCGAAAGATAGGTATAGATATGATTGCCTTCCTACGGGCTAGGATAGACATAAGACTAAGGATAATGAGCATGAGGATAGGGAACAGGAGAATGAGGATATGATGCAGATTACCTATATTCAGTTACTGCAGATGGCGGAAGGGATGGATACTTCGGATTAGCAGAGACGGGAACATAGGGATATACATGTGTGGTGGAATAGGATTAAAAGTATTATTTGACATGGGATTTCTTATAATATGGGAAATGCCTTTAAACAAGTTCTACTTTTAGATAGATGGGTCGAATCATTCAACGGATAGGGAACACACTCCTTTCATAGCTCTTCCTTCTTCGAAACTTCGAAATGCTTCTCCTTAAAACGATCCGTTTCCTATCTCTCCCGAAATTAGGAATTCCTATATCTACCGTTCCACAAGCGGATGGACCTTTTCCACACCAGCGTGCGATCTCATTTGGAGCAAATTCCACGTCACATAATATAATAGATGATGCACACAATTTTCTGAAATTATGAGCAGGTCGTTAACTCGTGGAACAACGTTTTCTCTTGACTTCCTTCCTCCAATATGAGTGGAATTTACTGAACAGTAGAGGGGAGCGTATAGAGAAGGGGACTCACCTGTCGTTGTGACCTGAAACCCTGCGCGAGGTGCGGTGAGTCAGCCCGGTCCCTCGGCTATTACCATAAAAAGGAGTAAGCGTTCCTTTCAGCCCCATCATGAGTACCCCTAGCGGCAGTGGGACACCCCTTGCTGATAGTAGGTAAGGATTCCGGGCCAACATAGGTAAAACTCTAAAGAGGCTTCCGTTTTTGAAGATATCTTTTTTCGGTGGGAGAAGTGCTAAAGAAGCGTGAGAGGAACGTCAGTGAATCGACAATCGCGAGGCCGGCCTTTCAGTTTCCTTGTCAATCTGGGGATGATAAATATCGTATCATTAAAAACCAAGGGCAGAGAGAAGAGTCGGGATGTCTTCACCAACGACTAGAATAGGAAAGATGGTATGAAAGGAAGTCGAGCACTGGGGCAAGCTCCTCCATAATTTTGAGGCGTGGCAAATTCCCATTTAGGATGCCAGAAAAGAGCCAATGTGTATTTGAAGCGATTGCAGTGAGGAGGGTAGACCAGAGCTAGGATTTTTTGAATTCTCCAAATCCAAACATGGGCATTTTTCTATTTTAATAAAACAGGGCAATATGCACTTTCGGGGATCCTAACATGTTCATTATAAAAAAAGTTTGGTGAATCTATATATGATATGAAGGCTATTTGCTGATTGTTAAAAGTAATTAAAAGCTTTTCATGGTACTAATTTTGGCCTATTAGGCTTTACGATTTATTAGGTTTGGTTAATTACATACAATTTGAGACATCTTTTATTTTTCCATTTTAGTTTTAGTTTACTTAGTTAAAGCCTTATTTCTTCCATAGTTACAATCTCTGAATTATATCACATTAGGATGACATGTTGGTATCAGGAAAAAAAGGTCTTTTGAGAGAGGGAAAATGAAAAGTGAAACTTTTACATAGATTCAATCTGTGCTTGCTCCATATCTAATCGTGGAATTCTATTCATGTTTGTCTTAAAAGTGTTAAATTGGGCAAATCCAAATAAATAAGGCTTTTTCAAATAAATTAATTACATCAATTTCCAATCTTTTAGTAATATTTATTTTCCTATGGTTTCAACCCAAACCATATTATGAGATGGCCTGATTGATCTTCCTCTTTATCTATATTAAGAGTGGAACATATTGCCTGAGATTTATGCAAACTCATCAAATAGAAAAAATCTATGTATGAATAAGTGGTTCCATCAAGCTACTAAAATATCCTTTTTCATAGTTGATTTAGTATGGAGTGGGAAAGTTTACACCATGGAGAACCTACAGTAAGTAATTTGGTACCTGAAAAATGACCTACCAATTCAATCAAAGTTTAGTACTGTAGTGTGACTATGGGCAAAACTTAAATATTCTAAATAAGTAGTATCTCTTGAGCAAGGCGCAGTGGTTATATCGAAGGGCTCCGTTAATTGTTGGTGGTAATTAGCCTGGGTATAGAGTATCTCTTGCACATGGATCCTCCAACTTGACCTAGATCTTTTTTCCATTTATTTAGAGAAAAGAAAAAGAGCGCACATCTTTCAAAATAAATATTCCTTTCTTTTCCTTTGCCTATTACTGACATGCCTAGCCTTATCCGCTGACTGGTGCTTGGCTATCCGAACTACCATTGCTAACTGGTCTGCCTCGTGCTTCTTCAAAGGCCTATTCAATGCTTTCTGTTCCAGGCATCCGGTGATAACAACTACCTGACTTGCCTATGCCGGCTATCCACCCTTCCTTACCAAGTGACCTTAAGCACCTAGCCCTAGCTATCCAGATGTCTCTGTCGAAAGACCGTATCAAGTTGTAGGTTGAAGTCACACGGGTAGGCTTTTGATTCATTTAATAATAGAGGGAAGAACTTTCAAGTTACAAACTGGCTACACTACAGGGAGTCGCTAGAAAGCTAAATGAATATGCCGGTGGCATTTCACAGCATTTGCTTAGAACTCTACCAGAACTGCCTGATATTACTGAGATCATGTTCCGTGGTATGCCGAACCCTTTTTGTTCAGGGCCTGTAGTTAGTGGTCAATTCGACAAACAATTCATTCACAAAAACTATGAAAGCCTCAACTGGGTGCTCCAACGTCGAGTCTCTGAAATATGAAATATGCAATTGAGGGGTTGACATACTCGAAATATCTTCTTAGATAAATAAAAAATACTCTTTCTTATAATTCTCAACTAGATAATAGTCTAAAAGATAATAGCACTTAGAATAGTAGTCATGGAAGCAGTGCGTGCTTCAACATCAGAGAATACTTCAGTGGATGAAAGCGACAGTATTATTTATTACTAAAGCTGAATGAAGAAAATTATTGTTTGGAACTTTGGCTTCGCGCGGACAATAATATCTACATACGCTTTCTCCTTTTAGTCACCCCAGGCGTTGGCTTTACTGTATGGTTGAACTCCACTCTGGATCTCCCTTTGCAGCAATTAAAGGAAACCATACCTCGAAACATAAACATAAACGAAGATCCAACTCCGGCGCATTAGGTTCTCGACGGTGGGACTTTGACGAACTATCTCTTTCGTTGACTGCTGAGGCACTTTCCTTTAAGAGAATAACCCACTCACTAAAAGAACTCAGGAAAGACTTCCTGGCTCGTAACGTTAGTAGTTACTCGCTGGGGAAGAAACGTTTGGAGAGTTTTACGAAGAGGAGAGCAAGGAGGAAGAAAGCAGCAAAGGACATAGTTTCCCTAAGGCTGCCAGAATCCATCCAAGCGAGCAACGTTTTTGGAACTCCCCTTCTTAGCCTTCCCCAGCTTTCGAAATCCTATGGGTGTAACTATTGCTTTATTTTATGTCATTATTGAGATAGATAGATATAGAAGAGCTGCTTTGTTGGTTCGGAAGGGAATTTCATACATAAGTGACTTATTTCCTTTTCAACTATTTCCCGCTTCGCAACCTTAACGTGGAATTTCAATCCCTTTGTTCATTTGCTTACCAAAGATCCCACTTCTTCTTTCTTTTTTGAGGTAAAACCTCCATTTCCAAAGTGTTTTAAAGAGGATTCAAGCCCGTCTTAAATAAAATACTAGAGGGGCTCTCCCTAAGCTAAGAGTATAATAAAAAGTTATGAAACGGTTCAACCATTTTATTTTCCAACTACTAGGAAGAATAGGGACTTTTCAGAAGTAAAAAAACTAGAAGAGCCCAGATATTGAGAAAATGTTAAAAGCAAAGTCACCGAAGAGATTTTTTTTTCATTTCCCTAGCTAGTTCAGAAAAAGGAGCAACCAAAGAGAAAGTATTTAATATCATTGATAAACTTTTCCAATGTAGTCGAGTTGCTGTCTCTGCTATACCAAGGAAAGAAGGCAAGGTGCGTGCTCAGGTAAAGACTAAGCTTAGTCGGATGACTCCCAAAAACAAAAGTCAAAAAGAAAGAAGTAATTCGGTCAAAGAACCGTGAAAAAAACCTATATACGAGCCTTGCAAAGAAAGTGAGCGGTGGTACTTTCACCTAACATTGTATCAATGCTATGTCCGATGCCTTAGAGGGCGGGGAGAGATTCATTGGTGGAATCCTTCGAAGCTTGACTCTATTCTAGAAAGAAGAGCTACTAAGAATATTACCAAGTCTGGAACAGTTGCTTTGCCACTAGCTACTTTTATATTCTCACTTACATTTAAATAGAGAAAGAATTTACATAACACCCACCTTATGGCACTTTTCGAAATTACTCAAGTGCGCTTCCTTCTTCTTCAGCTTCTCCGGCAAGGCTTGTTTTTCATGCAAATAGAAAGCACGGCCTTATATATCATACGAGCCTTTATGAGAGGTTGTACTTGCGATGAGAGGGTGTACTCGTGCTTTCCACTTTGACCTTCCTAGTGTCCACTCTGAGGATGGGCGTAGACTATTGGATTATTCATTTTCAGCTGACCAGGACCTTAACCCAAAGAAGAAGTATCGGGACGAACTATTGTACCAGAAGTCTCGGTCCTTATCCACTCTTGCTAGGCAGCCAGCAATAGCCAATTAAAAGCCTTAGACTCTTAGTTCCTCTAAACATTCCCAGCCACGGTTCATTTCGTCAAACCTACGCCTTACTACCGCTGGAGTCATCCCATCTTCATTATATTATACTCCTCAGCTGACCTTCAACATCACTGAGAAAGGAATCCAGAATGATGTTTTGGCTCTATCTCCTACTGCTTGGAAAGTTAGGGAGAGGCGAGCGTTGAAGTGTGAAAAGTTCTATACTGAAGAAAAATAAGATGGGATGTATGGACATTCAAGACATTATGGAGTAAGAACTTGTAGTTGAGCCTAAGATCCCTCCCAGTTGATAACTCCTTTAGTCCACTAAGGCTAGTCAAAAATAACTCCATGACAGCGCAAATCCGCCCAGACTGTGAATTACCACAGGGCAAGAGGGTCAAGCCATCCCATGCCGAGCCAAAGAAAAAGAATGCCGCTATAAACATTTACCGAGCTTATGTAACCGTTAAGAAAGGCGGCGCCGGGGGCAATAAAAATGCCAAGGGGAAGAAGTTCAGTAAGAAGTTAAGGGATAATTAATCTTCATTGACCATAGAGTCACCTCTGTTAAAGAAGCGCAGGGGCAACTCAAAAACAGAAAATATAACTAGCAAGCATAGCATGCAAAACAATCCAATATATCAACACGCCTATACGAAGTGTTGGTTGTCTCATGAGCAGGCGATCGCCAGAAACCCTGGTATAGGTCATAGCCACAAAAACAAGGTCGCTAAGAATTTTAAAATATTCAAAAAAGTACTTTGGGGTATATTAATTGGGGTATATTAAATTGAGACACGGAACCAGGAGCAACAACGTACCACATCCCGTCGACTCTGTCTGCTAAACGCCGAGTCCATCTTGGGACGAAGCGCGACATAGTAAGCGGCTGAAATCCATGGGTAAGAGGCCACCGGACGCAATAATTACCGATCAATCAATGTGCTTCTATTTCTGGCGCAATAAAAGAGGTATTTTCCTAAGAATATGCCAAAGACAGCACGCACCTATTGCAAAGGAGGAAGGGAAGAGCTGGCGCATCGATAAAGGAAGAATATAGTATTTTCAGATCTATGATTGAAGGCATAATCGTCTAATTGGTTTTCAAGTGATTCGTGCACTCAGGTAGGAAAGAACTCTGCTATTAAACGAGAAGGTATTAAAAGAAAGCCTGTCTTTGAGCTCTAGACGAACTGGATGGATCGATTCTCTTACAAAGCTTGAGGAATGAAAAAAAGCATCCTATAAATAAATACACCAATTGCAGCAGTCTGCCCAACTTCAGTAATTAAGCACTCCGCGACAGATGGTAAGTAACTTAGTCCTACCAACGCTCCGCGCCGGATAACCATTTGGTACCAGGGTAGGCTAAGGAAGGTTTTCTTGCTGGCTTATAAACAAGTATGAGGAATGTTGTTATGTTGGTTCTCATTTGCAAATACAGAAAACAATTTAGATTAATTGCAAAGACAACAAATCATCAAAAAGACTAGTTACAAGAGAGAGAGGCAGGGAGGCTATAGTCAGGTTCCGGTTGGTTGTGCATATAGCTCTCAGAATCCCCTATTTACTGGGAACATAGCTTGGTTCGAGAAGTTTTGATCCACCATTCTTGCCTGCGGATTTCTACAAAGCTACCATGACACAGCTCTTTTCATTCGATCCACCTCACACGGTCGAGTGCTTCTCCTTCTGTTGATGACATGATAGTCGCCGGCGATGATGTGCAGCAGGGTGTTGCCGAGATCAAACAACGCTTACAAGCCAGCTTCGAGATGCAGGATCTCGGAAAGCTTCGTATTTTCTAGGCATTGAGGTTTATTGTTGCTCCGATGGCCTATTTCTCTCCCAGACCAAGTATGCCTCTTAGATACTAGCTCGTGCCGGTATTACCGACTCTAAGATCTCAGACACACCCCTTGAGATGAACTGCAAGCTCTCTCTGACTGACGACCCTTGCCCCATCCTGAAATCAATCTTATATCTATGACAGTGAACACAGACTCCACCGTTAGAAACTTGGTAAGGCCGCCAGCCAAGGTGGAAGCAAATTCTTTATTCAGATCTACTATATATGAAAATGAGTGGACAACATGTCATAGTTGATGTGTTGTGAATCCCAATTGAAAATACGAGGCGCGGGCGGAGCGTGAAACTCGAATGAAAGAGCGAACAGGAAAGATCATGATGGACAAAAAAGATGCAAGATGACACTCAAACGTACTTCGATATATGATGGATCTTTCGATAAACCAGGAAAACCAACAAATGAATAGTTGTGTCCATTATCTATTCCAAAACCGGAGTATGAAACGCATACTAAAAGAAGACGTAAGGGTCAGTTTGACAGGAATCTCTTTTTTGGTTGGTGATGTGTTGAAAAAATGAAGGAAGTTCGGCAGACTTGAACGACGCATCGTGCAACTCATTTATGCTCGGGCATGAAATCATATATGAATATGATCAGTCGGAATCTCTAGTACAGTTCCGGAATTCCCTCTTTTTCCGGATAACCAAATCCTCCTACACTTTGCTCCTTTTATATGTGGATGATATAAAAAAGGCAGCAGTGTGAGCGAGAAACAAGAGCTTATCACTTCACTAAGCACGTTCTTCAGTCTGAATTAGGTGAACTGAGTCACTCCCTTGGCATTGACGTACAACCACAGTCAAGTGGGCTACTCTTGTCTCAGCAGCAATACATTCTGGATCTACTGAATAGAACCAATATGATCACTGCCAAGCCTGCACCTACACCTATGTCTGCCAGCAGCAAATACAAACTATCAATGTCCACTGGTCATCCCACAAAAGAAGCCAACAAGTACCAAAGAGGTAGATCCTATAACCTATATCTGTTTTTTAGCCCAGGGAACTCGCAAAGAAGCTATATGGCCAGTAACCTGGTCTTGAGGTGAGGGTTATTCCGATAGCAGGCGAGACTAAGCATAAATACGAAGTGTAGGGCGCTAAGCTTTATCCTGGATCTGTCCTTTGAGACGACTATGCCCTACAGCTCTAAATAGGGATTCGCAACCCTAACTATCTTCAAGATGAAAAAAGAGTGAGAGCTCCACTCCAATGCTGATAAACAGCTCTTGCTAAGACAAGGCACTGCTAATGTTGAGCAAGAGCAACTGATATATAAATATCCATCAACCTCAACAAGCGACAACTCAAGTGCTGCTTGCTTTTATGTTACGACTAGACTTCGTTGCAGCTCCGGCTTCTTATTCTTGCTTAGAGGGCCCGGTAGGAAATTCGATACCAGGACAGTAGGTAGTAAAGAGAAAAGAAGACACTGACCTCTTATCGGCTCTTCAAGCAAGCGCGATAGCTAATCCAGCAAGCCATAAAAGAAAAGCGGATATAAGGAAACGAACGCATAAGCACACGAGTACTTAGTATACTTATTGGTTGGATGCTTCTTTACGTACGGCTCGGCTCTATAGTAAGCTATGGATAGTTCGTGGAAGCCTCTAGCGAGACCAGGGGTAAATCATGACATGAATAATTAATACGAACAGCGTCAGAATATGAGCCGAAAGCCAGAGCAGATTTTCACGAAGAAACCCACTGCGTTCTTCCTTTACCGAAGTTCCGTTCATGAGTGAAGCGCGTCAGCGTCTTCCTTTGGCTTAACCGATGGTGAGCTTTACGTTACGGGATTCAAAAACTTGATAGCCGGGTAGCCTACCTTCTTTGCTTAACCTAACAGGCCAGAAGGTTCCTTTACCGATAGCCGACCATAGATTTTTAAGGTTAGTTAGTTCTCCGTCCGGTAATAGAATTTATTTACCGGCAACCAGGAATCCTTTTCTTACTTTTAGAGCCGCAACCAAGACACAGACTTTAAGAGAAGGTTGTACTATTTAGTAGGAGGAAGTGAATCTCATTTCAAAACGAACCAGGAAGTGATCTTTACTAGAAGGAAGGAGAAAGAAATCCAATAGTGGTCGAGATTGCAAGATGGCTTTCCGAGTTACCTTCCTTCCAGGACCAAGGACGTGATGAACAAGATTTTCTTTGAGCTCTCGCCTTGCCGCTTTGGCTTATACTCCTTTGAGAATAGGATCCAACCTCTGCTCAGTATTCAGCAATACTATCGCACAATCCTCGGAATAGTCAGGCCATACATACTCTTCTAGATTGAACTTGGCCTCGCTCAAGCAATCCATGCTATGCATCACTACAGTTTGCTTCTCCATGCTGGCTTCAACCAGGCCGTCCCCACCATAGCAAACCAGTGCACTTTCATAGCAGGTGAAGCTGGGATAATACTCCTTTCCCTTATTCTCGTCACTATTCTCGTAACTAGCTAAACGTTTGGAACCTGGAGCGAGTACTGGAAGTCTGAAAGCTAATTCCCCTCAAACCTTCCCCGGAAACACTGGGAGAAGGTGTATTGAAAAAAAGGGAGACCATAGCTATAAAGCCCAGAGGAGGGTTTGGCGAAAGAAAGAGAAAAGCGCCAGCAAAAACTAAGGATGATCACCAACCTCTATCTCTTTCGTTGCTGGGTCGGCTATCAACTCTTCATTTCTTGATGCATGAGTTGGGAAAAAAGAGATTGGGATTTTGCCGGTTCCCTTTGAAAAAACAAAATATGGGCTAAGTTGCTATTTATACGTAGGATTATGGCCTGAAAGGTGCCAGCGCCAGCCTGTGATTCTTTACGATACGAGAAATTCAATGAATTAATCCACTGTGTATATCTTCCAATTCTGCCTGCCCCTTCCTGTGTAGCAGGTCCTGTTGACTCAGTTATAGAGACGAGACAGGTGGAAGAATGCTTCCAAAAGGCCTTGGTTTGTCAGTAGCCAAAGCGGAGAGCCAGCATTCTATCTCCTTTATACCCTTATGACTGAGTACTCTAAAACTATTTACTGCCAAGCAATTTGTTTTTTCGTATATACATAAAGCAGTGAGCTTGGTGGAACATGAAGAAAATTCTTGAAAAAGAAAGAAAACGAGGAAGGAAGAAGTATGTAAAAACAAAAAAAAGAATTCCACTCAAACTTGAGGGGCATTTATATTCCAATTCTTTGTGATTTACCACTTTCCTGGCCAGAGAGGCGGGGGATTCATTCGTCCGAACACAGGATAAGCATTCAGTCACTTTGCATTTCGATTCAACTCAATGATACTATCGGAGGAGTTCAAAAAGGAGGTGAACGTCACTCACATGGAATTCTCTTTTTTACCGAAAGAGTTTGGTGGATTGGGAGTTAGAAACCTTTAACTAGTCAATAAAGCAATGCTTTCCACATGGGCATGGGATTTTTACTGAAAAGATGGTGGAATTAGGGCAGCATTAACACGGCAGATCTACCACTTGGGGGGGTACCGACCAGGTTACTGCAGCTTCAAGTGTCAGCTTTAATGAAAGATATACATGAGAAATCTAGCTTCATAAATTGCTAAATTCTTTTCTACTCTGCAACACATGCACCTGGATTGGAACCATTCAAAAAACTTCCGACTGAATCAAACTTGCTGCGTTGTTATGCCGTTGGAATTCATTTTTTCATGTTCCATTGTCATCCTTGGAGTTGGATTGTTTACCAATGGGAATCTTGGTTTTAAAAGAGAGGTGTGGGGTATTTCTAAAGAAGAAAGCTTGGCTCTCAATTCCCATTTCTGCCACCCACCCAGGCGACTATCCATCCTGTCTGACAATTGATTGGCTCGTTCACTCGTTGGGAGAGATTTGGGAATGAATTGACTGGATAGGTTGGTACGGAAAAAGCAATGGAATCTGGTGTACGAACAAGATGAAATAAATGACGTGGAGGAAGCGCCAGAAAAAGCAAGGTAAGTAGTTCCAGTTTCAGTAGCTGGAGTAGCAAGGAAGTGAAAGTCGGCTCCCCAGGTAGTTTCGTTCAAGTCTTCATCGATGTTTTATTTAAATAGTATGTCATGTAGGAAAGAAATCTGCTTGGAGTCGTTGATTGGTTGACCTATTACGGATCTTTGCATGATTTCGAACATACTCTCGATATTCAGGAAGGCGGTCTCGAGAAATTTCTGGCATAGATATATTGAAACTTACTTGATCATCGGAGTAAGAAAAGTTACTAGCATATTCGTCTCTCCTCCACAATCATGTTGTGCATTATTACACAAGCTCTCATAATTTGTCCTATTGTCCTCTTACACCACATGCGTGTCGGACCACTAATGATAGCGAAACGTGCCTGAGGCACTCCGAATGCTCTCCCCACATCTTTCCTAGCAGCCTCTTGTTTCTTTGCGAATAATCGATGTTGGGCTCCTTGAGGTAATGGGATGGACTTGACGAAGGTCTCGCCCAATTAGGATAGATCCCATCTGTGAGGTAATATCCCAAGTTGTAATTATTTCCATTTACTGAGAAGTTGATCTCCGGGGCTCGTCCTTCTAATACCTCGTGGAAGAGTGGGGATCGTGGGAACAACGGGAAGCAGCCGGTTGTTTACGCGGAACAGTCCAACCAGCGGGCCTAGAGGATGGAGTTTGAGGTGGAAGAAACCTACTAAATTGTTGAATTAGATTAGGCTAATTATGATGGTGACAACTAACTAATCATAAACACAGTAATCCCCTTACCTCGGAAAAGCAAGCTAACTCGGTTTTCTTTATCTAAACCAAAGGAACTCTATGGTTAGAGCCACCTCCAGCTCGCTTATTATTACTTCCGCGCCTACTTCACAAGAGAAGAGAATAAAATTCTCCTGGCGCATCATACCAAGCTAATACCTTTCTTAAATACGCCCGAGCCACTCCGCCACACAAGAATAATAGTGCCCTTATCAAGGAATATTCCGGTCCCTAGTTTCGGACCGGAAGAAGGAAGAGTAGACAAAAACGTAGACAATATAAGTCTGGATCCAATAAAAAAATCATATTTTTATACACATCATAAAATCATATATGATGGCAATTTTTTTCTACTTGGTTTCTAGCCCTAACTCCCTCGGTCGTTCCCGCCTTCTGGTAGTTTTTTTCCGCTTTAGGCTTTAGGTTTATATTCAGCTTTTCGTTAGGTTTCTTTTTTTTTTAATAAAGGCATATATGCCCGTTTCATTTTCAATGAAACTGTAACTTACAAACTCATATTGGATTCCGATTTAATCTATTGCTACCCTCATCCTATCTCAAAACCATCGGAAATATTTGGCCTCAGCACACACACACCCGCTTCCTTGACAGTACATTCAACTTTTTGCTGCAACCGTACCAGCAAACCGGTACAGGGAGCAAAGTGCTAAATGTACCAATCTCAGCTACACATTTGCATCCTCGACCATTTCCTTTAAACAAAATCCCTCCCTTTAGAATGTTTATCGCCTACTTTTATCCACAAGTACAGTATTACCAGCACATCACAATTTTGTGCTACCGCACAACAAAAAGAAAAACACTATAGCTTCACACATGGGGAGCTTATTTTTGTATTTCATGGGACCTATCTTGCCATTCAGTCATTCATCATTTCTCTTGCACTGTCCTCCTCATATGAAGCCACTTGTAAATAAAAAAAGGGGTCCAGACTTGTAGGGGAATACAATCCAGATTGTCAGGCATCCGCAACAGCATCTTTTATTTTTTCTTTAACATGACCTAGCCAATAAAGCACAAGGGATCTAATTAGTAACACTAAATTCCTTGTCGTTTTCACAGTCATTTCTGATAAGCAAATTTAATTCCTGTGTTTCCAAATACTCCAACATACAGCACTTACTACTATAAGAAATGCTGATCTATTCTCAGCTTTCAAAGTGAGAGCAAATGTGACAATATCAGACTCAGACATAGAATGCCACCCAGTAAACAAATCTTGACATTGTCCCATCCAAAACCAAACTTTTTTAGAATATGTACAGGATAAAAACAAGTGATCAACCTCCTCCGCCATGCCACAAAAGTGGCAAGAAAATTTACCTGTCCAGCCCCTTTTTTTTTAATTATGCTTTATTAGTATTCTATTCTTAGAAACCAGCCACATGAACACTCTGATTTTGGGTGGTACAGGTAACTTCCACCAAAGCAAAGGTTTTGTCATACTTATACCTCCTCTAAAATTCAATAATTTATATAAGGAAGGATCTGACTGTAAATTTGCCACATCTCCATACTATGCCATCATGAGGCTGTGTACAAGAAATATGGGCTATTAAATTGAAAATTTAAGACCATTCATGTAGTAAAACCCCACTTATTTGTCTATTGAACATCAACCCTCCCCTCCCCCTTGTGTATTTCTCACATCCTTTCACAAAATATAAGGGTTAGCATATTAAAAAGGTGAGGGTAACAGGTAGCCTGGGAGCAGTTTTGGTGCCATACCATATGTCCTTCCAAAATTTAATATTGCTACATTGCCCAGGTATATATGAGACACTACATTCCCCCAGCCTACTAAGCTTAAAAACCTCTTTCCGGGGACATTTGATTGCTGTGACTATCCAAATAATATTTCAGTTGTATCATTTGCACAGGGTTTGATAAGATGCATTTTTTAATTTCCACCACCATTTGAGCAACATTCATGTGATTATTAGATAATACCCCCATCCCAAAAAATTCCTTAGCTAAACAAACTGTTCTCCAATTAATTAAAGCATACTCTTTCCTAATGCCACCTGTCCCTTGCCATAGAAATTTACATCTTATTCTATCAAATTGCTTACTAACTTTTGCTGGTAATTTGTATAAAGAAAGTGCATATAAAGGAACTGCTGACAACACAGCATTAGTCAATGTAAGTCTCCCCCCAATGGACAGCAGTTGTCCAGTCCAATTTTGTAACTTTTTTCCAAATTTGTCTATCAAAAACCCCCAGTCTGAACATTTCATTTTCCTGTCATGCAAAGGCACCCCTAAGTATTGAATTGGTAATTTATACAGTTTACAACCAAACAAGCTAGCTAAATCATTGCCATCCGGAGAAGTTGAGGGGAAACATTTCAGTTTTTTGTAAATTTATCTTGATGCGCTTCAAAGGCAATCATAGCCCACCATACATTCTCTACATTATTAGGAGTTGCTTCTAGAAAAAATATAGTGTCATCAGCATAATGGCAGTGAGTTACTGCTTTACCCTCTATACAAACAAGGGGGTCCTAATCCCTTGATCACTTTTGAATTCCTCCCTTTTTTAAATATTTTACACAAAGTATAAGCAGCCAGTATGAAGAGGAAAGGGGATAGGGGGTCACCTTGTCTGACCCCCCTTTTACAGAAAAAATAGGGTGTGGGATCCCCATTAATATTTATACAAGTTTGTTAACTTTATAACCAACTTTCAATCCACTGCATCCATTTAGGGCCTAAGCCCCTACTTTTAAGCATCTCTAATGGATAACTCCAATGAATTCTATCATAGATAGGCTTTTTCAAAGTAAATTTTTATCAAAATTCCCTGTTGCTTAGATAGTCTACAGTGATGTATGATTTCATGCCCGAGTATTACATTATCTAATATGAATAGATTTTTAAAAAAGGCAGCGTATTATCTACAAATCTATGCATTAAAGGCGTTGTCAGCATTTTTGAAAGGATTTTCAAACTACAGTTAACCAAACTAATAGGCCTAAACTGTTTTATATTTAAAGCTTCCTTTTTTTTTCTAATCAAACATACTATAGCTTTATTCAGTTTCTGCAGAGCCAAAGAATGATCATAAAATTTTTGACTTATTACTAATAAATAGAATTTCACCAAGTCCCATAAATATTGAGAGAACCTGAATGTAAATCCATCAGGTCCAGGAGCTCCATTAGCTTCAGAATAAAATACTGCTTTTTTCTATTCAGTTTCTGTAAAAGGTTGTTCTAATATATTATTTTTCTCTAAAGTAATTAAGTCCTTATCATCCAAAAAAGATTCTTCAAAAGAGGTAGGTATATTTAAGCCCGGGAACACCTAACAGTTTTTTAGAATAATCAAAAATATGATGTTGTATATAAGGTAGTGCATCTGTCATCCTATTATAAATTTATAGATTGAGGATCACTTATTGTGTCTATGAGTGGCTATTTTAGGAACATACTTGGTGTTGAAATATCCCTCTTCCAGCCATTTTGGCCTTGATCTATGTTTCCAGTATGTTTCTTCGTCTAGGTATAAATCATCTAATTGTTTTTTTGTTGTTTCCCATTCTGCTTGTTCATCTTCATTGATGTCTCTTATTTCTTGTATATATTCCAATCTTTTCAGTATGGCCAGAGCATTTTGTTTTATTTTCTATGGAGGTTTACTTTTTCCTAGCATGTTATTATGATATAAAATGGCAAGTCAATTGTGTACATGCATGCACAGCACAATGCATAGGGTGAAACACTTCAACTCTGTCCTACAAATACAATTGCAAACAGATCGTTCTGTCCTTTTCGGATCGGAGACCAGACTCTTCATGCCATTTCAAGAGTAAACTCAGGTGCTTTCTGAACCAATTAAATGCCCATACAATTCAAGAATAAGTTTGCAATTTTATGAAAACTGCTGCGTCCGTCGTTGTACAGTAATAGTTGTTGAGTGAAATACTAAAAAACTTCGACCGGCCTTAGAATTTACTCATTAAATTCCTCCTCCATACGAAAAGGAAATCCGGCATCAAGGATCCATTTCCAATTCACTTGAGTGAGAAAGAAAGCTCCACTAAGAAGCAAAGAGCCAGAGAATTCAAAGTACCATATGAATAAAGGGCAGCCCAGGGGCACACTGACTCATACTCGGGGAAAAGAAAATGAGCAGACTGGGCGATTTAATTTAACGGGAGCAGCAACTGAACCCAGAAAAAGAGAACCAAGAGGAGCAGTTTGAGAGACACGAGACTTAAGACAACATCATGTTCTTCCATTTCGTATATGAATTCGGCGATGATTATCGTATGTAAAATGGATCTGTAACACAGATAGATGTTCAAGAGGTTGTCTTCCAAGGTCGACAACCGTGACAACGAATTAGTGGATTGAATGCTTTCAATCCCGGTTCCAGAGAATCCCTACCGGGGGAACGAAAAGATAATAGCCAAGGAGAGTCTTGCTTTACTTACTATTATTGCGCCGGTCTTTTGGGTTATGGCCAAGCCCCGAGATCATCTTTTTTGTTGCCTTATCCCTCAGGTAGTTTGGCATTAGGATGTTTAGCAAAACACTTCAGGGCCTTGTGTTTTTTAAGCATTCCAATCCAAGCTTCCCTAATTCTAATAAAGAAGAAAGGAGTAAGGTGGGTCCCGCCCACTATTTCCTCTCTTTCGGTTGGTGTTCTTGCTTTATTGTTTCGTGTCGTGTTTAGGAATTGACCGAGATCGAGACAACTGGAAATGTTAAAAAGATAGTACCTGAGGTCTAATCTACCACTTTGGCCGATAGGAGCTCCTATTGGCATATGATTCCTCCTTCGGGAGTGACAAATACCAAGCCTATTCCGGCCCGGATCTTTGGAACTTGTTTGCCTTTGGTGGGTCGTATTGATGACGCGCCATCAAAGTACATTTCCGGTTTTCTTCTCCTATGTGCATTACCTCTTCGTCCGGGAATTCACACTTTAGAGGAGAGTCGGAAGGTATTGGGTGTGATGCCAAGAAGTCAGATAAAGCTTGCCCTTTTATGGCCTTCTGAGGCATATATGTGATGTCAAATTCGGTTAGGATGATTGCCCATTTTGCCAACCTCCCTGTGAGCATTGGCCTCTAAATAAGGTACTTGAGTGGATCCACTTTGGATATGAGAATGATCCGATGTGCTAGCATGTAGTGCCTTAGCTTCTTTACAGCAAACACCAGTGCTAAGCAATGTTTTTCGATAGGGGAGTAGGCATGTTCTGCCCCTACTAACATGCGACTGAGGTAGTAGAGGGCATTTTCTTTCCCCTCCTCATTTTCTTGAGCCAAGAGGGCGCCAAGTGATCCTTCTAAAGCTGTAGTATACAGCAAGAGTGGTTTTCCTGGAATTGGAGCCGATAAAACCGGCGGATTGAGCAAATAACGCTTGATGCGTTCTAATGCCATTTGACATCCATCGTCCCATTTGAATGGGACGTCTTTCTGAGCCTAGTGAAGGGTTGAATTTTGCCAGACAGGTTAGCTATGAACCGTCTGATATAAGCCAATCGTCCTTGAAGGGAGCGAAGCTGTTTAAGATTCGTTGGAGGAGGCAACTCAAGTATGGCCTCTATCTTGCTCGGGTCCATTTCTATCCCTCTGTGCTTTACAACGAAACCGAGGAATTTGCCCGATGACACCATGAATGCACACTTCAAAGGATTTAGCTTTAATGCATGTTGCCTTAATCGGTCGAACACTGTCTTGAGGTGCCTGAGATGTTCTTCATGGGACATGGCTTTCACTACCAAGTCATCCACATAGCATTCGACGATCTTATGTATCAGATCATCAAATATCTTAGTCATGGCGCGTTGATATGTGGCACCAGCATTCTTGAGGCCAAAGGGCATCACTTTGTAGCAATATATGCCCATGGGAGTGTGGAAGGCCGTGTGTTTTTGGTCTTCTTCATCCATTTTGATTTGGTTGTAACCCGAATACCCGTCCATGAAGGA
>Ga0265324_10000152_pt1 | contig 53258 bp, 27 predicted proteins | sample 41419metaG_FD_198634 | JGI IMG/M metagenome (GOLD analysis project Ga0265324, IMG submission 198634) | Rhizosphere microbial communities from Carex aquatilis grown in University of Washington, Seatle, WA, United States - 4-14-19 metaG | ecosystem: Host-associated > Plants > Roots > Rhizosphere...
GAAAGTCAACTCATCTGGCGCTTTTTCTTTCATTTGTCTTTTGAGATTGTGTGGGTGTTCAGTAAACTTTCATTTTGGCTAACGATTCGAATGCATTGGATGGATGCCCTGGCATTGAGAAGGAAGGGCGGCGCTCTATCTATAGGCGAGGAGGTCATAGGAGGAGAGAGCGTCTGCCCATGCCGTGTTGGGGCGCGCAGTGAACTGTTTTTCTTCAAAGGTTGGAAGATCCGGCCGAAGGCAAGTCTTTTGTTTTTAATTCTTTACGTACGGAGAGAAATAGAAATGATGATTCATCAATTAGAAAGTAGATTCCTCACAATCGCTTATTGTGATGCAGCGGAACCATGGCAATTAGGATTTCAAGACGCAGCGACACCTATTATGCAAGGAATAATAGACTTACATCACGATATCTTTTTCTTTCTTATTCTCCTTTTGGTTTTCGTATTCATAGCATTTTCAACTAAGTGGTTTCTCGTTTTCATGAATCGTGGACAAAGAAGTCGGGCGGCTCTCTCGGGCGACGCTCGACTCACTACTGATGCATCCTCCTCCACAGCTGGAGGGGATGACGATGACCAAAAGGATAAGAAGAAGGAAACCCTAAGAAAGAAGTGCCAAAGAAAGGGCGCGGTGTGGTTAACCCAATATTTTGAGAAGTACATGCAAATGGATCCGAAGCACATGGATCCGGAAAGCGCGTATTGGCTGGCTTTTGCTGATTCTGTGTTACAGGGAACGTTTGATTATCATAATGGCGATTCCGCTGCATTAAAAAGTTTGCTTAACCTAATTAATAGCCAAAGCGGCACTAGTGGGTTTTGGCCAGCGGATTCTTCCTCGCATGATCTTTATCACGCAATAAAAAGGTTGGATCCGGCTCGTTTAATAAATAAAAAATGAAAAAAATAAAAAAAAGAATGAGTAAAAAAACACGACGTAAGGGGGGTTTTTTGTTCAAGAAGCACCCACCTCCTCCTCATGAATAATTAGGTACGTACGATCCCCCCTTCCCCGGACGTAGCCACATGAGTGGCGAACCGGGTCACCTTGGCGAAAAGAAGGAGAGAAATCTTTGCTTCAAGCGCTGGTTCGATTCCGGCTCGCTAATTCCTTTTTTGCAAAGCAGAATCCAATCCACTCATTCAGCTATGATTTTGAGTCCTGCCCCTTCGTTTGGACTGAGCCTGGTTTATCTTTCCTTACCCAGATGTTTAGATGATGAATTACTGGCCTCTACTACCTCAAGTTGTTTGGTTGGCTGCCACTAGCGTTTTGAGCATGCGCGTAATTTCTCCCAGTTGTAATGTGTTTTCAGCTATTTGATTCGTGTTCCCAGCCATCTGACCTTCGTCTTTCTCCAATCTGTTGCTCATCTCTCGTTGAGATGATTCCTATTTGTGATATTTCTCATTGAGTGTCGCAAGATCGAGTTGCATATCCTCAGGCGATGAGTTGCTCCGAGTTTTCGCCATTCTTGAGTTTCTTGCGTTGGTAGTGCGTGGCTTTCCCAGCTGTGATCTTGTTGCTCTGATACCACTTTGCAACGATCTTAGCTCTCAGAACTTAGATGAAATGGGTTTACGGGATGAGAATGATAATGGAGAATGAATTTAGCGAAATGGTGAAAAAGGTTACAGCGGAAGGATAAAAGAAACAAATGAGACTCAATCTTTACTGAATAATTCGATAATCCGATCCGTACATTAGGAGGCCTCTTATAGGCGATACATTTTGAATTGAAAGTTCCTAAAATGACTAAGAATCTAAATCAATTGAATACACGCGTGACACTTCAGCAGCCAAATCTTCGCTGTTCATCCTACGTGTTTCAACTAATTCATCTAACGACTCCCTTGATTTGCCTCCAGTTGGTTCTGAATAGGTCCTCTCCAGTTTGAATGCAGCGGGTCCCGTTATCAGTGAATGAATGGTATTAACGACTCCGGTCTGTACGAAGGAATGGGCGGCCAAGAATGATAGGAACTTGATTGTCTTCCTCCATGTCGATCACCACAAAATCACCCGGTACACACAAATTACCAACTTGAATGGGGACATCAACTAGGATGCCTTCGGGGTAGCGGATAGATCGGTCGGCAAGCTGTAATGTCATTCTTGTCGGCTTCAAGCTCCCGCATCCTTCCTAGTTTGTCGAAGACGGACTTCGGCATGAGGCTTACACTTGCACCAAGGTCGCATAGTGCCTTTTTGAAGGTTGTATTGCCAACGGTGCAGGGTATGCAAAAGCTCCCCGGATCTCCCAACTTGGGCGGCAACTTACTTTGCACCATGGCACTGCACTCCACATTGAGGGCCACCGTTTCTTCATCCTGCAACTTTCTCTTATTGGACAAAATCTCTTTTCAAAACTTGGCATAAGAAGGAAGGCATGTGTTTGATTGCATCGGTGAAGGGGATCGTAATCTGCAACTTCTTAAGTGTCTCCAAGAACTTCGAGAATTGTTTGTCCAATTTGGCCTTGACTAGCCGGGAAAGGTATCGGCGGTCTGTAGGGTGGAGGATCATACCTGGGCCTTTCGGTGTGGTTTTTCTGACCTGATTGCCTTTGTTGTCGACTCCCGTTCTGCACTTCGGCTGGCACTTCGGATGGAGCTTCGGGTTGTGGTTCAGGCCGAAGTGTATCCTGGGGGTCGTCTTGGCGTGCTGGTTCAAACCGATTTAGTACCCGTTCCTCTTCTTCTTCAGGCATGCGAGGTCCGTCAATTTGGCGGCCACTTCGGGAGGTGATGTTCTTACACTGCTCCCCAGGTAGGATTTGGCGTGCTAGTTGAGTCAATTGTGATGTCAACACCTTGATCTTTTCCGCTAGCATGTAAAATTTGCGTTCGTAGCCTTCGTTCTTCTTTGCTTGGGTAGCAATGAACTCATCTTGTCGGGCATTGATTCTCTCTATCATCAATTCCAGGTTTGGCTTTTGTGGATATTGATGGTCGAACTGTCTAGGGGGTGGCTCTTGTTGATCCCAATTTTGATTAAGGTTTTGGTTTTGTTTTGAATTTGACCAATTGTGTTCGCCGGTTGGTGTTACCTAGGTCCAGGGAGCAGTTGTCCCCGTCATGACCCGATGCCTAGGCATTTAGTGGGCCATCATCCCCATCCTTCGAGGGATTACGATGATTGGACACCTGAGCGTGTTGGTAAGGTCGGGACTTATATAGCTACTGAGGGAGCTGCCCGTTTGGGAGAGTGTTATCCATAAGAACTTAGGGTTTGAGAGCCGTGTGTCTCTGAGGCTTCTCGCCCGGTTTTACGCATTCTTGGTTTGAGGATGCTTTTGGATCAGGCCGGATTTTCCGGATCGTCCTACAGACGAGTTGAAGAGGTGTCCCGGTCAGGTTGATTGGATCCGTTATGTACTTCGCCGTCACAGGGTTCTTTTGCAGAAGATTGGGATTTACGAGCCCGTATTTCTTTCCTTATTTCGTTATAGATGGGATTTCACCGTTCTTCGTGCCTTTGCGGAGCGTTGGAGTTACACTTCCAACACTCTTTGGAAGACCAGGAAATGACCTTGACGTTATGGGAGCTTCGACAATTGTAAGGTCTACCTGTTTATGGATTGTCGTATGAGGAGTTTCACCCTAGAGACCTTGACTCTCCGAGGCGTCCTGATTCTTTGAGGCGAGTCTTTCAGATTTATGAGAAGCTTCGAAACAGGAAAGGAGTTTCTTTTGAGCAGTGGTTGCGTCACTTCATAGATTTTTCTAAGGTGACTCGCCCATCTCCTGATGAGATTGATGATCCCCTAGGCACGGGGAGAGATTGATTGTCGGGTTCCCTGTCCACCTCCTGTCTCTATCGCTCATTCTGATGTAGACGAGGAGACATTTTTGACTGCTTTCCTAGCATGGTGGTTATGTTATTTTGTGATACCCTGTCGGCCAGGTGGTATGATTCGACCGGAGACGTTCGTTGTGGCCAGTGCTTTAGCCACGGGGTGTAGGGTTTCATGGGCTTGGCCAACATCTTTCGAGCTTTGAGGTTACTGGCATCTTCTCGGGATCCCTCTTCTTGTCTGGAGGTCATCCCCTTTCATTTCATTGGGGGATGGCTTCATATGTATTGGGCCGGTTTATATCAGACCGCTCTCTCTCCGAGCTTGGTGGGCGGGCTACCTCATATGGCCGAGATTGCCGGAGCTACCCTCTCTGTTTCTTCTCCCACCTCTGCACGGCTCCTTTTCTCCCACCCAGAGATCGCACCCGTCAGTCTAGAGTGCGGGCTTTTTCTCGTGATTTGCCTCGCGAGAATGATTGGATGATTTTAGACGATATCACTAGTCTTGAGGATAGACTCGACGATGCCGAGTATCTGATCAGCTTACGGCCTAGTTGGTTGCCCGGGTGATCACATGATTTTGGAGTGTTATCAGCCGCACAGATGTGCACATCAGTTTGGACTAGATCAGATGATCCCTGTCACGGATTTTCCTATAGAGCGTCCTTCTTGAGGTCTAGAGTGCTTGGCCGCATGCTGGACTGCCATATTACGGCTTGATACTCGGTCCAGGTTTTGCATACCCACTACCTCCAGGATTGTCAGGTTTTCAGGGACATATCATTATTGGTACCAGGCTCTGATTTCGGTGTATAAGACCCATCATCCACATGAGGTGCAGGCACGTACTTGTCTTTCCAGACGAGATAGCGATAGGAAGAAAGAAAGGCTTCGAAAGGAAAGGGCAGAAGGCAAAAAGAGAGACCATGGCTCATCTTCTTCTCAGGATTTCCAGGGATGGCACCATTTCCTATGCCGGGCCCACAGAGCCTCCATCTTTACACCCAGGTGTGATTGGTTTCTTGAATAAATTCATTCGTTTTTCCGTTGTCTTTTCTTTACCCTTTGCTTATTTCCTGTCTTTGTCTTTAGATCACACTCCTGAGTTGGGGAGTGAGCCCATGACTCAGCCTGTTGACAGAGCAGTCCCTCAGGCTACGGCGGTGATCGAGGAGTCGGCTACGACGGCTGCTGAGACCCTTCTTTTCGTTGGGGGGAAGGGGAATTCACCTTTGATCTCATTTTCTTCATTCTTTGAAAATAAGTTGAGTACAATGTTGGGATTATTTTCTGACTTGTTGATATCCAGAAGACCACACTCTCTACCTCTCAATTTCATCAGAACTCCATTCCTTAACCGCGTTGATGCTACGATTGAGAAGGGCCTTATGAGAACAATGTACACCAAAAGAAGATATTGCAAACGAAAGATTAGGGGAGATAGGAGAAGATAGACTAAAATGATTATGTGGAAGATTAGCGTACCTATCAGACCATGGCTGAGCTTATTTATAAGACGAGAAAAAGAATGAAGCGCCAGATTTTAACATGAAACGAAGGATGATATTCAATATTACGGATTTTTTACTGAAGAGTAGAGAAAAGCATGATTGAATGTGGAGGAATGGTAAATGATGAATAAAGAGAGTAGGGGAAGATCAAACAATAGACTACCGGCAGGAGAGCATACTACCATAGGGGAAGGAGGGAATAGGACCCGAGAATCAAGATAGTAAGGTCAGATGAATAAAGATACTACGCGTTGATGAAAGATGAAACAATAGCGTATAGAATAATAAATAGAATAAGGCATAAGAAAGAATTAGGCAAGAGAGACTTTCTTGAGTACTCGGGAAAAAAAAAAGAAAGAAAAAATAGAGAGATAGAGCGTGGTTATAATTGTTCCACCAATGCCTTCCTTATTGCTGTGACTGAGTAATCTTGCTCTCTAATTGAGTAGCTATATATTCCGAGCAATGGTACCAGTAGAGATAATAAATGTGGCACGAAAAGGTGAACCGGCAGAAAATGTATGTCAAAGAAAAAGAAAGAGCACCACTTGATAATAGGCCAAGGGCGAGCGAGGCAAGAAACTAATAGGCCGGCAAGAAACCTATAAAAAATATAGTATTCTTTATCTCGCCAAGCATATTGAATCTAAAGGGAGTGGTGGAAATTAATTAGGTTAAGGAAGAATACCAATACTGAGCTTACTTTGTAACAAAATCTGTTCTATCACTTGCTTGATTGTGTGGAAATGGAAGAAGAAGAGAAGGCTTACTTAGCTCTATTATTTCTTCGCCGGCCGGCCTGTGTGTGAAAAGCAATCGACGAGGGGGAGATATATTCTCAAAATATAGCAAGTAAAGCGGTTTGTTTATTTATTTTCTTGGTTAAAAATAACAACAAACAGTATAGATCCTTTCCATCCATACTTAACGTTCAAATACTATCAGGCTCGCTCTAATCAAAGCCAATGGTGGATGTGTTGAGATTCGACAAATCTCTGCTACATCATCGATTCTAACTTCAGTCCATATGCGCCCGCCAGCCACCAAGTAAATCTCTATTAGTACGCGCTCCACTAAGCAAGCGAGTCATACTAATTTTTCAAAGAGGAATGCAAGCAAGCTATAAAAGCTCAAGCTATAAAGGAGGACTAGCTAGAGCAAATCCATTCACTGTGGTAAATCGGAGTAGGGCAATGAAGGAACATACCTATATGCCCTTTCTTCTTTTCTAAACTGGGTTTACCGTGTTAATGCAATGCTAATGAGGAAGTAAATTCTCCTTGGCTTCACTAAGTAAGGTAATTAACTGAAACCGGACAATATGCATGCCACCAATATCAAGTTGCCACTAGCTAGAGGCCGGCCAAGCAAGAGTTGGTAATTCTATCGAGTAATGAAGATGTTACCAATGTCAGAGAAAATCATAGGCCGGGCAGGAAGGCTACGTAGTCTCTCATATCTTCTTGATAGCTAGAGGTCAATCAGGTCTGGTAATTCAAAAAACTTACTGGGAGAAGAAAAAAACAAAGGCAAATCACGGCAGGCAAGCAAGGAAACATACTCACTGGAATTTCTCTCTATTCTATGTTTTTGGGATGGGAGGAAATGAGCACACTGGGCCGGGCGGCGATGAAGAAGCCTTCTTTCTGGTGTTTTTTCGGGTAATTCACTATAGTATAGAAAGAACCCCACCCAACCTTCGAAGGTTTTAGAGTGGCTATCTGCTCTTTGTGTTTTTAGTAAGGGCGGGTCAACCTTTTTACTTTCAACTACCCGTATATCTCTGACTTTACTCGACAACTATTTCCTTCCATCAAGCCTGCCTAATTTAGATTTCTTTACTTACCCACTTTGCATATCTTGGCTATCCATCTAGCCATCCATAACATACCTCCTCTAAAAGCAAACTCCTATATCTATTACTGGACGAAGGCATACTCTTTCTTTCGGTCACTTCTACCTACTCTTGCATGAAAGACGCATCTCGTGGTAGCCACCTATAAATGTACCCTACTAGTTGAGCTACACAAGCTATTTCCCCCGCCCGCCTTTTGTACTCTGTCTTTGGGGGTTAAGGCATTAGAGCCAGTAGAGGGATGCTTTAGGTTGGACTAAAAAGACTCCCGTTTGGCTGAAGTGGACGCTGCTTAACAGACGACGCAAGCCTACGGAGTCCTACCTTGAATACAAAACAACAATTGACTGAGGCTGATGACTAAACCTCTTTGAAAGTAATATGACTCTTGGATACAGCTAGCTCCTTCTCGGCCAAGAATTAATCTAAGCGGGCTATGTATGAAATATCTATGAAAACTACCATCTTTTCAAGTAGCTGTGTACTTACATTACACACTCAAGTAGTTTTTCCTCTAGGACGAAGGTTGACTCACTAACTTAGTAAGTGGTATTCATTTCTCACGCATAGTAAGTGGTATTCATTCCTCACGCAGCGATCATAGATTAGCAATCATAGTGAACCTGCCCACCGTCTCCTCGCTCGATCTGACTCGGGTCCTTCAAGGAACCTTATTAGCTTTTATTGTATAGAACTGACAAAAAGAAAGAGGCATACCAGCTTAGCGCCCTAGTCTTTTTTCCATAGTGAGTCCACCCTGCTGAGTCCACTGTTCCTGCTATACCGTTCTTCTATCTTTCTTGAAAGGAGGAGACCTAAGTAAGAAAGAAATGAATGCTTCACTTCCATACAAGCAAAAAGAAAGGTGTGCTTACATAGAGATTGTGGTATTATTATAGAAGCAGGCTAAAGCTCTTTGAATGAAAGTGAAGATAGAGACAAACTCCTGCCTGTAGGTAGTGGACACCAATTATGAAATCTGGGGCTAGGCAAAATGCCCTATCTTATCTCGCGTCTTTACCTTTCCTAGTTTTGTCATCTCTTCGGTGTGTTTTTAACTTATCAATCACATAACGTATATCATTATGTATTGCCTACGTTTCAAGTCAAAAGAAAATAAGAGTAGCTGCTTTCCTCGTCTCCATATTTCTTCGTTTTCCTACCTCGATTCAAAAGTTTGACTGCTTCCATCTACATCCCCTACTCTCACTTCCAAAAGTAAGTGGTGAATACAAACAAAATGCGAATGAAATCTCTTGCAAATAATAAAGAAAGAGATCCGGGCAATGAAATGAATGTGTGGACCACAGAAGATTGTACCGGATCCTGCGTCTTGTGTTACCGATGCGCAGGTTACACTCTCTAAGCTTGGCCTTGATAGATAAAAAGTGAGGCGGTACGGCTTTACTCCCCTGCTGGAGGTACTTGACCGACACGTGTTGCGCCTCCAAAGCGGGTCTTAGTTTCTTGGCCTTTCTTGTAAACGGGTCCGAAGCAGCCGCCCAACCCTATCAAGTTGCTCTTGGAGATCGGGCAACCGCTCTTGGAGATCGGGTAAGGCTTTTCTTCTCAAAGTGGTATTTGCGCTATACATTCCGATACAGGCACTGGTGCTGATAAAGGGTAAGAAGTAAATAATATTACTGTAACTGGTATGTATATTATCATCTCATCTCTTGGTGGGACTACTGCTGGCTGGCTGCGACTATGTATGTTTTCTGCAGTATCCAATCAATTCGTATCTCTAATGCTTTCTGGAGAAGAAGAATAAGATGATGATGAGATGGATGAATATGGTTATATCCCCGGCCGTAAGAAAGATCTGGCACAAAAGGAAATCGTTTATCCTGTAACTAAGGCAAGTCATGAGGGTCTCTAGTTAACAAGATACTGGAAAGATCCCTTCACATTATGGGTGGGGGGACTTTATATGGCATAGAGGGGCTTACTTACTGCTTCTATTGCTATTATCTTGAAGTTCCTAGTCTGAACAATCCTAGCTCAGTAACACCTTTCCTAACGCTTTATGTATTCCCGCGCAGGATCTAATTGACTCCCGGAACACCGAATACATCGCTGGGTCTATTGCATCTTATCTTTACGGCTTCTACGCTACTTCTAAGTCAGTCAATTAGTCATTGTAAGTAAATTAGTCATTACGTGTGTGGTAAATCCAATTAGGTAGGAAGATAAATCCGTAATAAGTATGGAAGAGAATTATCTTGTACCGAGGCCGAACTATCAGAGTGAGAGGAATAATCCAGCCTTTACTATACCTTTTTTACTTGCTTACCTGAACCAAGCACCTTACTTAGCCTTGAAGAAGAACTAGCGCTTTTGCTTTGTCTGCTCTGTCCTACCTGTACTCCTCTAATAGGTATATATAGTTCGGCTACTCTACCTTTCTTTGCCTTCCCCAAAAAACTGGCATTACTATTTCCTAATAGAATTTTAGGTTATTATTTATCTAATCCGCGCTCTCGTTCTTATAACGCTGTGGAAGAAAGTCATAAGGGAGTCTTTCAACCTGCTCTATAATGAGGAGTACACTTTTATCTCACTTCTTCACGCTGCTGGACAGAGGACCACTCTTCCAATTGTTATATGCCTATTGCCTACTTCCTTTCCAACTATCATAAATATGGCTACTGGGTCAATACCAAGGCACCTATCTTTTACTTATACATCATCCGAAAGGCTAGCTTATACATCATTAGGGCTAGACTAATAAATCCCCGGGCTTGCTTAATAAAGCCAAGCTGTGGAACGAAAGAAAAAGAAAGGATATCAGTCTGGAATATAGGCGTAAGGAAACAAAGACCTATTCAAAGCTATATATATTGAAAAGAAAATAACTAGAGTAATGTTTTCACTAAATTCTTGAAAAAGAAGGAAGAACTGTTTCTTTGCTCGTAACGTTAGTAGTTACTCGCTGGCACAAGTGTTTTTAGTTCTGAAAAAGAAAGGATTTAAGAATCAGACACGTGTACACCTTGCCAACTCGGGATGCATATGCTTGCTCGGATAATATAATGCAAACTCACTAGATGCTCCTGTGACAAGCTCTCGATTACTATACCCTTCTCTCATGAGCCTTTTTCCTTTACTCTTCCGCTCCGTTCCACTCCTGAGTCTTTCTTCTCCAGTAGCAGCTGTCTTTGGGTAATAGAGTCCTCGTCTGCTTATTCGCTAGCCTCTCTTGCTTTGCGGGTTGTTTAGTTCATTCAAAAAGAAAGATACCTGCCTTCTATTCAACATATCTCGTATGCTGGTTAGCTTCTCTATGTTCGCTTACACCTCCAAAGTGAAGAAAAGAAGTGGATTGGTTAGAATGGGCGCTAAGAAAATGCATTGCAAAAACCTTGTTGTACCGTTCGAAAACAACTTCCCTACTAAATGGATTTCGTTCAGTGAGCTACCGTTCTATTAGAACTTGGAACTTCGACTGCACTTTCTTGGGCTGTGCCCTCCGCCCAATCCCTTAATTTATTGCAGAACCTCATATTATAATATAATAGATTCTAACTATCTTTCTCCGAGCTCCAGAGAGGGATTCATCGTCCTACTTTCTTTCCCCATTTCCCGTTCAAGCGGTAGTTACGACGGGGGATCAGTCTTTCAAATCTCCCTGTCGCTAGTCAGTCAAGTAGTTCTTGAGTGGACTCGAGGGGCTCTATTGAAAGATCTAACCGCCGGCCACTTCCACCTTCCAAAATGGTGTTTCCTTTGGCATAGACCGGAATAGCTGCATCATAACATATTATAATACTATATTTCTGAACAATGGGACGGACTGTTCCCTTTCAGTGGGACTGGGGCCATACGCGATAAGGGCGCACAACTGCCATCTCAAAAGGCATCGAAGCAGTTGATCTAGTTTCATAAGTGGATCTAGTTTCAACCGAAGCAAGGACGGCAGCTTCTTCTTTTTCTTCTTCTGTGGATTCAGTTTATGAAGAAGCATCCAAGTAAGAAATGATAGATAGAGCTCCGTACCTCCCTCCGTGTATGCCTCTCTCATTAATCAGATACGCGACTCTGATTAAACTACTCAGTAATAATCGCCTCTCTCTCATCTCTCTGCTCAGAGATTCGAAACCCCAGCGCCCCCCCTCAATGTAAAGATGAAACTTTTTGAGAGAAATTTCTTTTCTATCCATTTTCTCTGTTCTGATTACCGATTTCGCTTTCAATCTGATAAATTTATCGTTGCAAAATACACTGGTTTTTTATAGTTCGATTTGTGCAAGGATAATCCTTCTTCTTGATTTCTTGTTCTAGTTTTGGTAAATATAAGAAATGGTGGGGCCATAAGTTGATAGAAGATTACTTCGAGAGCTTGAATTAATGGGATTTCCAATCAACCGTGCAACAAGAGCGCTTTATTGCACTGGTATCTTTTACGCTTTTTGCTAATTCGAATTTCTTCTTATCTACACTAATTTTTGTTCAGCTGGGTCTGTATTTTGAAGTGTTATTCTTAAAGTTATGACTTTATTTCTCATGAAATAAATGTTTTTTAGGAAATTGTAGCTTTGAAGCGGCCCGGGTCATAGAGCATGAGAATGATTCTGATATCGATCAAATACCACTGGTACAACTTTTTGTCAGAATTACCCTCTTACTTAAAAAGGATTTCTTAAGGAATATTGCTACTACCAAGTGCTTCATTAAGTGCTTTTATATTCATTTTGTGGCTTTTTGTCATTTCAATTCTATGAAATTAGTGTGGCCCAGTTGTGGTGTTTAACATGTCAAGCACAGTACTAATGCATCAAGACCTCTTAGAAATATAAATTGTTACTTGGGGTACATGCAGTAATTTAATTTATTAGGTACCAATCAATAGAAAAATTGAAGGTGGGAATAAATTTTCCTTGCCAGAGGAAGTGAACTCGGCAGCAAAGAAAATGTGGTATGTTTCAAATCTCTTTTTTCGCTGTATTAAATATAAAAAATAAGTAGGAATTTGGGGATGTGATCAGTTACAAAGAGTAGAAATGAAGTGTATATTTTCCGGCAACACAGCAATCATGTGGCACAAATTATTGTCTTGTTCGATGATTTCTTTTTATTTGTTCCAATTGTTGATAGCTGGTATGGATACTGGTGGGCACCATAACCCTCTCATGGAAGTGTTCTCTACCTTTTTTTCATTTTTTGTTTCTATCTGTTCTTGCAATGAATTTTCAGGAAAAATGCTATTTGGCCAAGAATTTCGAAGATCTGAAAACATCGCAAACAGAAGTAGAAAAGGTACTTCAGTTCTGAAGTTTAAGTTTTCAATGTTATTATAACACCTAAGTAAAATCACACTGAGCACAACGTAGATGCAAATATCCAAGATGTTCATATCACTTAAATTCAAAACCTTATGATACCAATAAACAAATTAGCATCAACTAAAATTATTCATATTAAAGACCTCTCACTTCTGTCAATACTTTTTAGCTCAACGAAACCATCACTCATCATGCAAGAAAGACCCAAGTTGCCTTTTATACAATTTAAGTTGGTCTTCATCCAATTTTGATGGATCTAGGTTCATTAATTGCATCATCATGTTGTCTTCATGCTGCCTTTTGTTGTCTTCGTGCTGCCTCCTCGTGATATATTTTTTTCTCCTTGCGCAACTCTTCTATATTTGTAATTAATTTCTTCAAGTTTTCCGTCTTATCTAAATCAACAATGTTTTGTTGATCCATTGCATCCTTGAATTTTGCCTTCCTCTTTGTGGATTCTCCTTTTTGTTTGCGCTTTGGAAGCGGGTCGTGGAGTCAACAATGTATCTGAATCTTCATTAGAGGTTGCGCCATATGAGCTGTAGTGGTCGGATGTACTTTTAGTTCTGGACCTGGACGTTCAGTTGAATTGAATTCTTTGGTCCGCTAGTCCATTTTTGTTCATTTCTTAAAACTTCCCAAACATTACATACAGTAAAATTTGCTTTTTCATTTTGGTGATATAATTGTAATGCTCTATTTTTTTTATCCTCATCGTTCAGACCACTTTCCCTACGTTCTTTAATCTGAGCCTTACAACCAGCGAACTTTGAGACGGCATGGTTTAGTCTGGTCCAACGATTCATCATTCCCTGTTTATTTCTAGACACTTGAGTGTTCTTGTCACGATTTTCTTCATAATATGTTGCTATGCCGACCCCAATAATTTTTAGTACCTTGATCGACACCGATTACCGCATCTGTGCTAATGTTAAGCCACGCGCTACATAATAGAATATCATCCTGATTTGACCAGCGTGACTTTTCCCGACTACTCTGTGGTGTTTTCCATCGGTGACTCTTCAGTAGGATTTGAATCATTCTCATTATGTTGTGTTATCGTCGTAGGAGTGGCTGTATCTTGGTTTGTATGAATTTGAGGATCATTCGGGTTTGGATGAATGTGTGGATGTCCCATGTTGGACATTCCTGGATAACTCGCTTGGTTATTCATGAGGTATGGATAATGGTAGGGATTGAACATGGATCGAGGATCCATTGATTATTTTTTTTAGTACAGTTGCGAATGAATTGAGAACAAGGTTGTAGGTGAGCATTTCTAATGGAAATCCAATCCAAAATTAGGAAATTTATCAATTATACCGCTCAAAAGTAATTCTGAAGTGCTGAAATGAGGATCTTATACATATAGTTTTTTAAAACTTATTATAGAGCTCAACAAAAAAAAGGGCAACAAAGCAAGGGGCAAATATGTCAATGCTTCAAAAATATTGCTTAAGTATTGAAGTAGTGCAAGGGGCATACCAAAAACAAGAAATGCAGTAAGCTATGGTTGCTAAAGTTGATTAATTACCATACTGATCATCACTACGTAAATCAATGATTTAATTAAACAAGGAGCTCTTCTTTTCTCTCTTTACATTTGCATTGTCATATAAATGAATCTTTATTTTTCAGGTTTCTGCTGAACAAGACAATAGACATGCTCTTATTTGTGGAGCGACTGGATGCATACCGGGTTGACAGTCTGGACAAGCAGGTTGTTCAGTTCATAACTGAAACCTTTGGAAAGGCCATCTGACAATATGCTTTTAATATCTTTCTTATTCGAATCGAAGGCTTTCTTCTTTATATAAAATTCCTTCATTATACGAAATAAAAATGTATATGAGAACAAAACTGAATTCAATACGGGTTCCTCTGTTGATGTAAGCTTAAGCTATTATGATGTTTTTGATGACAATTTAAGTAAAAATAATTTCTTTTTGGTTGTTGGGATAGTTAATGTAAATAAAAGCCTCAGGCTTACTTTGCTGGTAAACTGGTACCAGTACCATTTTTTTGTTGAAGTCAGATAGTAGGTTGCCTTGATGCTCAATGTTTTTGTGCATACCAAATATGGAATAGCTAGTTTCAATAACTCAGTTACCAGTTATGTTTTGATAGCATTTGCTTGTATTTAACATTTCAGAAAATGACCAGCGGACCTGTGTTTCAATAAAAAAAACTTTATTCAATAGTGAAGCAGGAGAAGAGCGAACAGAGAAAAGAGTAGGCGTTCAGTTAAAATAAATTACGGAGAGAAAAGGGAAGAGTGGAATTGAGACTTCCTGGCTCTTTTTGGCTCGTAACATTAGTAGTTACGAGCTCGTTAGTAGTTACTCGCTGGGGAAAAGAATTTAACGGAGAGAAGGGAAGAGCGTAATTGAGGCCATCGCTGTGAAGAAGAAAAAAAAGAAGAAAGAGGTCAGCGAAAAAACAAAAATGAAGAGATATCGCTGATGTGGCGGTCTTAAGAAATTCAAGTTGATTTCAGCGATGCAGTGTTTGTGAAATGAAAAATCACTTCATTTCTATTATATCCTTGACAGCTGTTTGAAATTGCTAATCAATTTAAGGGATGGAGATGCTCTTAGTCTTTCAGCTATTGCTATCGGTCTCGATTCATTTTCCAAAAAAAACTGGCATTCCCCCGCTTTTAGTGAAGTTGTTAGCTGGTGCTGGTGGCCCAAGACCGCTGACGTCACCGAGCGAAAAGTCTTTGGCCTATGCCTCTCGATCCTTCTTATCATATGATAAAGCATAGCGTACTTCTTTGTCTGATCTTAGAGCTGGAGTATTACCTAGAGCTAAATTCTTTCCTTGAAAAAGTGCCACTGGCAACCGAGAAGAAAAACGAAGCGAAGTTTTAGGTGGTACGTTGAGAGCTTAGCCCCTTCCTTCGTACCAGAAAGAAAAGTCTGCCATCGAGTGAAAACGAAAGTTTGAATCGAATGAATGAAGCCTAGATTTGACCTTACTACAAACACGAGATTTAAAATTTAGATTCTAGCCTGGGCGAGGCGAATTTCCGTGAGCTCTTTTTGCTCTTTTTGGCTCGTAACATTAGTAGTTACGAGCTCGTTAGTAGTTACTCGCTGGGGACTGAACTCTTCGCGCATATGATCATTAGAGCGGCCATCTTTTCGAATGGAAGGCACTTCTCTCCTACCTTGTTACGACTTCGACTGGGCTTCAGTCCGTCGAAGGTAGCCGTAGGGGAATGTGGCTGGAGTGAATCCCCATCTTTCGCTTATTTCGACCTGTCTTTCCAGACATAGACTACGTATGGAAGCTTTTCTTTGTTTACTTGATGATAACACTGCTGGAGAGGCATCTGTCAAAATAAGGTGATAGCATGGCACTTTATAGTGCGCGAGTCTGGGGCGAGGTTCAAAGTCTGATTTGGGACTATGATTGAAGAAGGTCGGCCCATAGGTAGAGAGAATGAAGAAAAGAGGATGGAGAATTGGTTAGAAACCATGGCTGAAGGATAAAATCATAGGCCGAATACCAAGCCTTCCTCGTTGAATCTGATTGGAGTACATTTTGAATCGCCATCTAATACGTTGTTCATATGCCCAGTTGGACTGCATTGAAGTACTTAAAAAGTTTAGATCTATATCTCGGTACTATTGCCTTATTAAATCTCTTCTCCACGAATATCTTGGAAATTAACAATCACAAAACCATGTCTGGCGACCTGGGAATGAGCCGCAGGATACTTCCATTCCCATTTTCATACCAAGGTCACATCAATCCCATGCTAGAGCTTTCCTCTTTGCTTCACCATCTCTGTTCGTTGTTCTTTGACAAACACATCCAATCTTCTTGAAGTTTAGTAAAAGCAAGTTATAAAAGCAAGACAACTGACAAGGCCACAAACAAAGCAGCAAAAAAATAAGAAGCAAGATAAGCCCATGGCTACGCAATAAAAAGAGTAGAAGAGCGCCATAAGAGCAAGAAAGTACTGATGTTAACACCTAACTCGACATGTTTGGGTTGCTCATTTGGACCAATGCCAAATTTGTTGCCACGAGTGCCCATGGAAAGGCAGAATTTCTGAAGCTCATTTTGAGAGGGGCGGGCTAGTAGCAGGTACAAAAGAAGGACAGAATAAGCTGGGTTGTCTTTAGTTCAGCTAGACTCTCTACCTGTGTATTTACCAATTGCTTTGTTGCGACATTTATGTATGTGCTTTAACTCGACCTCAATTTCATCGTAGGTGGTAATAGTGGACGGAGGTAGTGGTGTTGAGCCAGCAAGATAGTGCATCAGGCAGTTCCCCTTGATGCGCCGGTTTGCGATTTGCAGTAAGTTTGTGTGATCCTCGTGATTTATTTTTCCAAAAATGCTTTCATTCCAAATAGCTACATCCTTTATAGTGGTTCTGTGCACATGAGATCATTCACCATGTGAAACAAAGCAAAGAGAAATTATAATCAAGTTGGATTTAGAGAAGGCATATGATATGGTCAATTGGTCAGTTGGGTGGAAGGTTTTTCCAAAGGCAAATAGAAAGCGAGCTTACGATCTTAACAAGATAAGTAGAGATTAAATCAAATGTCTGAAAAGGTCTTGGATCTCGTATCCTTTATTGAAAATTTGAAGATGATACATTATTTTACAAGCAAAACCTAGTTCTTTTACTCTTTCTTTTAAATGAAATGAGCTTATTTGTCTGATATGACACTCTGATAGGTAAATGGTGATATAGATATCAAAATCCGGAGACTATATATAGTATAGGATGGTGGGAGGACATTATTGATAATAAATAGAAGAATAATACTTTGAGGAGGAGCTTCGCCCTGACAGCCTTGCATGGACAGCCTTACCCCTTCTTTCCTTCGGGTGGACGAAGAGCTCTTTATTTAGTCTCTATCCTATCCTCCCCCTTCTACTAGTCGACTAGGAGTGAGAAAGCCTGACTTCCACTACCGCTTACAGGGCGGGCACTAAGATTAACTTCTTTTCTCCTCTAGCCACAGACATGCTTGACTACCACAGAAAGGAGACCACCATTACTACTTGAACTATCAAGGCAATTAGTAACACAGGCTCGGTGGCTCTGGCTCCTTGCGCGGCTGGTCAAGTTCTTTTCTATACACCAATAGGCCAACTGGTTCGGGAGGAAGCACTCCTCCAGAGTACTGCACTGATAGGACTGCCTGGATAGCTAAAGGATGAACTCTTGAGTTTCCCATTCTATAAGATAGAGCTAATTCTTTATTTATTTCCCTCAAAAACACGATTTGAGGTGGTTGAAAGACAGAATAATGCCAGCCGATGAGTGAGACTGACCGCTGGAAAAGATCTTATTTGAAATCAAGTTAGCAACCCACAGGACCGATACTGTGCTACTGGACTGAGGGTTGGCTACTCTCTGCGCTCACTGCTGCTATGGGAGGAAGAAAGCAAGGACTGATTCTACTGCTCCTTCACCCAGGGAACGAATGGGGCTTCGCTACCTAAATAGAGAGTTTTGAGTTATTGCTTCCTTGCCAGCGAGTAACTACTAACGAGCTCGTAACTACTAATGTTACGAGCCAAAAAGAGCCAGGAAGCCTCATCTAGTCGTTTCATTAGTCAATTCCTTTCTTTTTTAACTCTCCTCCATTGGCCGATGCCGCTTGCATACCTGTCACTCTTCTACGACAAGAACTCAGTGACTCGACTTCCTAGCAATTTCCCAGACAGTTAATCGACTTCCAATCTTTTTGGAGAAATAGATTCGCACGGGAGGGAGGGGTTTTTTCTTTCCCTTTATATATCTCCTTGATAGAATCTTGCTGAACTTGTGCTTACGCTTCGCCTTTTGTTTGACCTTGCAGCATCACATACGCTGCCATCGACCCAGGACAGGCAGGCCCGTGCTACTCTAAAGGGTATATTCCCCGCATACACCTCAAAAAACAAACCCCTTTGAAGTGCGGTGCATTGAGTAGGTCATTCATTTGACGAGCCCTTGTCGGAGGTGATCTGTTGACCTTTACATGGAGTAGGCCACCCATCTAGAGGAGAGTGTAGTAAGATGGTTCAAAAAGCAGTTGCCAATAAATGAGGTGTGTTTTGATCGATCACAGAAAGCAAGTAATTCACCACCTCACCAACAACCTCAGAATCTCTTATATTTAGATATCCATTTCATGCAAAGAGGAGGGAGGCAGAGAGAGTCTTTACGTTTTTTGCATTACCATATATATACATGGGCAGCATTAAAGAAATGGTAGTTTCATCTTCTGGGGTCCAGCTTTGAGTGGGCTCTTAGCTTTTGCCGAGCGAGGTACCATTGGGTGTCGAGAGACGTAGGGTAGCTTTTTGAATCCATTGGATGACTCTTTGCTCGTTCCATCCTTACACTCGCTGGGTGAGGAAGGAGGGATTTTTCTATTTATGAGGGATAAGCACATCAAACATAGAAGGTACCAAGAGAGATAGTGACAACTTCTAATATTAAGTGGAAGTACCAGAGACTGAGAAGAAGGTGTAGTGGCAGAAGATCTTTCTTTTAACCAGATAGTAGTGAGTGCGTGGAGGAGATCAAGATAAAGGGGAGGTATAATCTTAGTAGTGTGGATTGAAAGCGATGTCCCAATTGATAATACTGAGACTATAAGCTCACACAAGCTATGGAGAAGTAAGAGGCGAACCAACAGCAAAAGAAAAAACATCAAAAAGGGATAAGGAAACATCCGTTACGTGAAACAAAAGCAATAGCCGCTTGTAATCTAATCCGCGTACTAGATCTTGACGCTCTGACCTTCTGGATAACTAGCGTAACTCACAAAAAGTACAGGCAATAGCCTCTTACCTTAAGGCACTGCTTTCCGGCTCGTTGAACGAACATCCCTGTAGCTAAAGTCATATTATCATAGAAGAAATAGGCTGGCTAGTAGTTTTCAGAGTGAGGCTTAACTCCCATCCCTTCCGCTTTACATACGTGGTCACTCACTCACCTTCCTAACTGCGTGATATGCTCATCAAAGTCTTACGATAGCTTCACGAAGAGGGCGTTAGTTACGCTCTTGTCAAATGAATAGGAATAATAAAAGACTTTTCAGAATAGTGGCGCTTCAAAGTATTATCTCTCTGCTCGGACTCAAAGACTTATATAATCTATTTGCTTGGACTCAAAGACTTATATATGTCTATCTGCTCGCTCGTTCCATCGCTGAGGGTGCGTGCACTATACCTATAGTAAAGAAAGGGTTATAAAAGAAAGGGTGGAAGGTATATATAGTATAGCCCCCACATATGATCTTACTCGATTGTGAATAGTTTCTTATAGCTGGTTAAAGAAGCAGCGGGTGGTCTAGATACATATACGATTTGAGTGAGTTGATGGGTCTTTGTTATCTTATCTTCTAGTTAGAGTTCTTTAGAGATGAACATAAAAGGCCTTCAAAAAGGACCCCCTCGGCGAGGAAGTATCCTGCTTCATCATCCTCTTCAAATCCAGAGGATGAGGAGAGCCGACGTCAGGAGAGGAGACGTCGGGCTGGAAGAGTCTTAAAAAAAAAAGGAATTGTATCTAATTATGGAATTTACTCCAAGAGCTGCAGAACTTACTACTCTATTAGAAAATAGGATAATCAACTATTATACCGATTTGAAAGTGGATGAAATCGGGCGTGTAGTCTCAGTTGGAGATGGGATTGCACGTGTTTATGGATTGAACGAGATTCAAGCAGGAGAAATGGTGGAATTCGCCAGCGGTGTTAAAGGAATAGCACTGAATTTGGAGAATGAAAATGTAGGGATTGTTGTTTTTGGTAGTGATACGGCTATCAAAGAAGGAGATCTTGTCAAGCGCACTGGATCTATTGTGGATGTTCCTGCGGGAAGGGCCCTGTTAGGCCGTGTGGTCGACGGCTTGGGAGTACCTATTGATGGGAAAGGAGCTCTCAGCGATCACGAACGAAGACGTGTTGAAGTGAAAGCGCCAGGTATTATTGAGCGTAAATCCGTGCACGAACCTATGCAAACTGGGTTAAAAGCAGTAGATAGCTTGGTCCCTATTGGCCGTGGTCAACGTGAATTAATCATTGGGGACAGACAAACAGGAAAAACAGCTATAGCAATAGATACTATATTAAACCAAAAGGAATTGAACTCAAAAGGAAAAGAGAATGAGAAATTATATTGTGTTTATGTTGCGATAGGTCAAAAACGCTCAACGGTAGCACAATTAGTTAAAATCCTGTCTGAAGCAAATGCTTTGGAGTATTCAATTCTAGTAGCAGCCACCGCTTCAGATCCGGCTCCTCTGCAATTTCTGGCCCCATATTCTGGGTGTGCTATGGGAGAATTTTTCCGCGATAATGGCATGCACGCATTAATTATCTATGATGATCTCAGTAAACAGGCAGTGGCATATCGACAAATGTCTTTGTTGCTACGCCGCCCACCAGGCCGTGAGGCTTTCCCTGGGGATGTTTTCTATTTGCATTCCCGTCTCTTAGAAAGAGCCGCTAAGCGTTCAGATCAAACAGGTGCAGGTAGCTTAACTGCCTTACCCGTCATTGAAACACAAGCTGGGGACGTCTCGGCCTATATTCCTACGAATGTAATTTCTATTACAGATGGACAAATCTGTTTGGAAACAGAGCTCTTTTATCGAGGGATTCGCCCAGCTATTAACGTCGGCTTATCCGTGAGTCGTGTAGGGTCCGCCGCTCAGTTAAAAACTATGAAGCAAGTATGTGGAAGCTTAAAACTCGAATTAGCCCAATATAGAGAAGTAGCTGCCTTCGCTCAATTTGGGTCAGACCTGGATGCTGCCACTCAGGCATTACTGAATCGAGGTGCAAGACTGACAGAAGTGCTAAAACAACCACAATATGAGCCAATTCCTATTGAAAAACAAATTGTAGTCATTTATGCAGCTGTCAATGGGTTCTGTGATCGAATGCCACTCGACAAAATTTCTCAATATGAAAGAGCGATTCTAAGTAGTATCCATCCTGACTTAATTAAATCCTTCCTAGTTCAAGGCGGTTTCAACGCGGAGAAAAAAAAAGAACTAGATGCTTTTTTAAAAGAGAGCGCTTTTGATTTCATGTAAAAGAACCCTGTTGCTTTGCCTTTCCCCCCTGTAAACGGGGGGGGGGGGACGGACAACACCTTTTCTCCTCCCGGACTCGCAACGGCGAGAGCAGGGAGGAAGGGCACTTTTTAATAATAAATATATAGAAAGGGCCCTTAATTTGTATTGTGATACATAACATGCCTTAGCGCATACTGGGGGGTGGCAATGATTTTCTATCTATACACAAAAGGGCAGAGCACCTATTGTCTATCAAGGACGTTTGTTTTCATGGTCTTTCCTACTTTTTGCATTTTATTGGATCGTCTCTTAAGATAGTTGATAATTTAATATATATCTATGCAATTTTATGTAAACCAAATGGGTTTTCTTTATATATGCAATCATGAAGGTGCTAGTGAAATGCTCCCCTGGTTCGTCTGTATATATTTCTTTACGCCCATGCATACTTCTTTTTTAAATCTCGGGTGTCACCTGTTGTTATTGAAAACTCTAGGGTGATGCGAAATTGCCACTGGTGGTTTAACGAAAAAAAGACGTGTCGGAGCTTACCTGTTCGCGAAGGCTTTTATCATCCTTGGGCGACAATCAGGGTGCCCACATTTCCCCATATTAAGCAGTGGCACGTCAGCTCCTGTCCCTCCTCAAGCTCCCGCCCGCAAGAAGACTCTTAAATGAAAGAAGACTGCGTAAGAGGACTGCGTAAGGTCACTCCGTAGTCCCATCCCAGGGTCTGGCCAAAGGCTGCGCATCCAAAGATGTCAAGAGACTCCGCGTACAGAGAAGGAAAGGGCTGCCGCCAGCCATAAAAGGAAGCAACCTTGGAGCTCAAGCAAGAGATCTCCGAAAAAGTAAAGAGGAATCGAGCCAACCAACCAATTAAGTAAGTCCAAAAAGGTTTATTAGGAGAGCATAATATAGGAAATATGTATCTTTATATGTACTTGGCTACCACTACCCCGATAATGTCAAGGTTAGTAGGCCTTTATTCAACCGAAACCAAGGGTACTGCTGACTACATAGTCGAGTAAAATGACTGGTAGTAATGATGCTTTTTCGCTGCTAACGAATAGTGGGTGCGTGGAGAATGCAATAGATTCGAGCTCAAACAGCTATGGTGGACGTCCACGAGTTCAAAGATTAATCCTTCCCTGATTGGTCTTTGGCATACCTAGGTTGTTATTACATGAGATCTTAACTCGATCTCTAGGGGTCTCAGATTTTCCGGAACTAAGTTCTACTTGGGGAAGATCATCACATCCGTGAGTTTCAAAATCGCAAGTGTACGCACGGTCAATTCAGAGTCTGGGAACCAATGGTCGCCAATCGCCTGAAAAAATTCGGGTTCACCTAAATGAGAACTCCTCATAAACTAAGACTAGCGGCACTGGCTTGCGTAAGAGAACTTCTTTCTGGCAGCAGGTAACTAGCTAAAAGAGAAGCTCGCCTGGAAATCTCGTATGGACCGGACCAAAGGTAACGGGCAATGGGTTGCGGGTAGCAGGAGTTATTATTAGGATTGAACTTGGTTTTTTTCTTTCAATTGCTTTCTTGTATTGTTGAAACGAACTTCAAGTCAACTTTACTCAAAAGGAAAGGCGTTCTTCCAGATAGATGAGTTGTTTCTTTAGTGCAACTAAAAGGATCTATCCTGTTCATAAGTTTTTTGAATTAGTTGTTTGCTTTCGCATTCATATTACCTTTCGCCTTTTTTTGGAACATATTCTCTTCTAAAAGACAGTTACGAGCTCATCCAATACATGCTTTCTAAAGCGAAGACCATATTGGAATCTGGACTTGGTCCTCTCGCGTATAAACTGAAAAACCCAGACGAATGAATAAGATTATTCTAGAAATTTTTTGAGCACTTATCGGATAATAGAAGAAAAAATGGAGGAGGTTAGCCCCGGCTATAGTAAAAATAAAAAGCATTATTATGCCTGCGAACCACATCGATCCTTGCTATGATCGTGGAGATAATGAGGGAGATCATGAGAGTAATGACTTTAGTACCCCACCTACTATTCAATCAAGAGAAACAGCCTTTTATGTGCGCCGGAGCATTCCCTTCAGCAGCGAGTTGAGCAGCCTTAGAATAATAAGAAAGAAAAAGCATAAAGGAAGGGGTATTCTCTGATTGTTGAAATTGATGTTTCAATTTTCTTCCCCTTTCAGAAGAAAGCAACTCGTTTCATTCTGACACTCGCTCCAGACAATTCCATAAGCTCGCTCCTTCGCTCGCTGGGTAAGTCAAGTAAGTTATTCGAAAAAGGTATTCTTCTTGCAGGATTTTCCCAGTAATTTAGAGTCCAAAAGAAGTTGGAATCTATAGTCGCAGAAGGACTGAGAGAACCTCAAGAAATGAGGGAAGTTGGCTTTTCGAATCAAATGAAGCCCGTAGCTGGAAGGATGATTGTGAAGATAGTAAAAGACCCGGTTGCCTCTCCAATATCGAAGAAGCCGATTTGCTGCTGGTTTACACATAAACTGGCCAAATTTAATTTATCTGGTAATTCTAGTTAGGTGTTAAAGCTTTTCTTCAGCCGCTAGTGCTGTGACTGCTGTAATTTCTCCCCGTTTGACAACAACACATGATACCTTGTCATAAAAGGACAACCCCATACTTGAAAGGTTTTTTCAAATTAGTGGAGTGGTTTTGATTAGCTAAAAGAAAGAGTCACGTGGTTGAACCTCGGTCTCTGTGTTATGGTCAAAGTAAACTAAACAGTGATAAGGCATTTACTAAGTAGTAAATAAGTAGAACAGTAAAAAGCCTGTGTACTGGTTCTTCTTCGAATTGAGTAAAGTAACCAAACTTTCGCTCAATTGTTCTGTTTTGTTTATTCTAATTCCTATACCTAATTTTTTTTAGCTCAAGTGAGTGGAGGGAGGATTACTTAAACACATATTAGATCAGGACCTCGGGTGGTAGTTTCTGAAGACGGGAAGGTTTACCAAGCTTTCGTCTCATATCCTATTAAAAATTTATGTCAAAACACTTCATTTTTTCAGACTTATTTATACAATAGTATGCTAGAATGAAACATCTAAAATCAAGTTTATCAAACGACTCTTGATCAGAAAAATAAAGTCAGTGATATGAAAAACCAACTTAAACCAACCAACACACAATTGCACAGCTCATGTAGATAAACCCCTTTAGCAATGAAACGTTTCAATTCTTTGGACCAGCTCAATTTTTTAAAGACCAACACATGGAAATAAATTTTATTCAGTTAGCACAAACAGCGCTGATAAAAAAAATAAAAAAGTAGAGAACAAGCAAGAAAAAGTCAGAAATTTTGGAACCTGTGGATGGGCTCACAAGTTTAGGCAGCCAAGTAGCCAACCTTGTCCGTACAGCTGGTGGTGTTAGAATACCAAGGATGGCTTCCGACTTCTAAAGCTACTGTGGGAAAGCAAAAGCAAATCAAAAGTTTAGTTGTTAACACGAGGCCTGTGTTTACAAATCCCCTATTTCCTAAATATACTTTTTTCTTTTATGCATGTCCGATGCTCGATCGCCTCGCTTTATGCAATAAAAGCTCTCTCGAGTCTCCAAGAACTTTCCTTCCATACGACTGATGTTCACCTTCTATTATTTTTTCTACTTGATTGAGTTTCTCTCAGAAGAATAGAAGACGATGTTCATTGGATGACTAGTCTCAGCCGGAAGTCTCAAGTAAAGTAAGGCAGGATAAAGCGTTGACATGATCGAAGGTGTAAGGGGGTGCCATATACTCAAGGCAAGCGCGCTTCTTCATGTCTAAAGTGCAAATGGGGAGTTCCAGTTGAAAGGCGGTCGGTTAGTAAAGACAAGATCGGATCTTGAAAGCTTAAGTGTGAGCGTCCACGAATGGTTTTCCTTATGAAAGAACTCTTAGTGCACCCGGAAGGAATTAGTTGGCTGACAGGATAGGGGTATTGGTTGGAAGGAAATGACGTACTACGTACGGTAAATCTCACTCATAAAGAAAGTGGATGAATAGGAGGAGTAAAATCCCCACCCAAGTAAGCAACCAACTTGGCCGGATACATGTTATTATTCTAGACCATGGAAAAAGAATAGCCATACCGTACCGGACGAAATGGACCGTAGGTTGACATGCTTAGAGAAGATCTCCTTATCCTATTGAATAATAAATGATTATTTGTCAATCTGACCAAATGCACCTTTTTTTCTTTGGCTTTGATTATAGCGTGCCAGTATGGTATTGTAACGGTAAGTATGGGACTGTTTTTACCTTGGTACGAGAGGCCCTTTCTCTTGTTCATTAATGACTGCTATGTGCATTTTCTCATCCATTGGTGCTTCGTCTAACATGAATTTAAATTCTTCGTCCCGGGTCTATACTGTTATTTTGACTAAACAAATAAAAAAATAAACCTCAAAATTACCACGTCTAGATTTGGAATTTAGCTACTAGATACTTACTTAAACTGGCGCATTGCGCCAAGCTTCTTTGCTTTATTTTTTATTTAGGCATACTCGTCGATTGCCTTTCCAGGAGTTCCTACGAGCTAACACAGAATAGAGCTATGGGCATTTATGTCATATTTGAGTCAATAACTTTTTTGGAGAACTCCCAATGGCTGTCATTCCTTCTCAGGCTCCTACTAACTATGTTTTGAAAGCTTTGTTCCGAACGGTACTGGAATGCTTTGTATTTGTATAGCTTCTTTGAAGTGGGTTCACTTATCTCCTCATGTTCGATTCGAGGGAGTGCTCGAGGCGTAGGGAAAGGTGCGAAAAGAAAAGCTTAACCTGAAAGTTCTAGTTCCCTAGTTCCGAGATTTAATTCTTTCTTTTAGATAGCTTGGCTTGGGGTGGGGCTGAGCAGCCGGCTTTTTGTTTGGGCCCAACTCTCTAAAATCCGAATCCTGAGCGGATTGTGTGGTGAATGGTTTATTAACCAGGCCTTAGAATGTGCCGCCCCGTTTCTTAAATAAGCGCTCAAAAGGGCACATAATAATGTTGGCATACATGATTCGTGATCTACTAAAGGAAGTTGGAATTTGAACGTTTCGATAAAAAAAAGGATTTTCTCTTTCTACAATAGTATACGCGCTATATCCATAGTCTAACTGATACTTAAAAAACTTAAAAAAACAAACTGAAATGATAATCATCAAAAAGTTGTCAATTAAGAAACAGTTATCTCGTTGATAAGTAAGTGAGAAGTTGATCCATTTTCAACTAATAGTTCACTATGTCTGTTTAGCATGATTCCAGTTCTTAGGATTTTGGTACTTATAAAGTACCAGTAACTTCAGAATGAATTAGGCCAGCATACTTATCTATTTCTTTTGAAAAGTATATCATCAATCATATTTCTAGTTCACAGCATGTACTGGTGGTACATGTATCTGCTGTTAACGAGTGAATTCCAACAAGTAAACTATGAATGAGTATTAACCATAGCCTTCATCACCAACGTCAAACTAGCAAGTATCCAATTTTGTACTTGCTGAATTCAGCTATTACCGCTTCTTTATCCACATCTTCATATCGATTACTTGCCACAGTAAAAGACACAGAAACACACACATACACACACAACCAAACAAAGAAACAAGAGAAAACAGAAAAAAGAAGCTCGCTTTTTTTCTGCTACTTACGGTACTACTGAGAACACCCCAAATACTGGCCAGACTGGAGTGGTTTTTCCAATTAAAATCAACTACCTCTGGTGCATGGTTCAGGTGAAGTTGCAAGTTGAAACCAGAAGAAAAAAGGCATACCAAGCAGTACTAAGTTTATAGAAGAATAGAGAGAGAAATATGCAAAGGTCATTTAATCTAGTGCTGCTAACTTTTTCTAAACAGAGGAAGTACATACCAGATCATATCATTCTGATCCGATCAATTTTTACTAGTATCCTTATCATCCTTTTGTGAAGCTGCAACTCTACACTTGATGTCCAACCCAAATTGTACAGCCTGCATAAATGAAGTCTGAGTTTAGTGACCTGACATTGTGGTGGTATAGATAAACCTGGTTCATACCTGTACCAGATTCAGCCTTGAAAGGGCAAACAAACATGAAAAAATAAAATACAAAAGTGCCTGCCAATGAGCAAAAAAGGAAAACAATATCTAAAGAAGAGCAAAAAATTCTATAGAATTCAACACGTGGCAGCATCCTCAATTGCCAAAAAATGGAATAGTTTATTTGGTTTTTCTAGTTAATAGAAGAAAGTCGGAGATGGCTGAGGAACCTCGATTTCGGATGAAAGTAATGATGGAATTTTCCACTCTATATCAGAATAGCTCATTTCTTCCCTAACATCTTTTTTTAGTAGTCTCAACTGGAATACATATTCCAGCAATATGTGCTTTTCGTTCATCCTCCGACTCAATTTTCTTGGTCATCAAGTGAAACAACTGACCATAGAAAGAACGCAGATCCAATTCTACTCCTTCCTGATCTGAACAAGGAATAGCTTCACCAAGCGTTAAAAGGATATTACCAGTTGGCATAACCATTTCATAGATTCATTTTAGCATAACCATCTATAGCTGGGAATACATACTTCATAAATAACCGCAACACTGTTTTCTATAGAAAATATATATTCTGGTCTTTCCTAGAAAATCTATACAATAAGCAAGCCCTTCTGTGGCTCAGTAACTCTTTCCGTCCATGTCAAGTTATTTCGAACCAACTCACAAAGACTACGAGTATGTGTCCGTTTTTTTGGTTTCCTCAGTCAGAAAGTTGAAGAAAATCATTGGTTGAAAGCTAATAGTGTTCGCTTACCTTTGACAAGCAGATCCCTTATTTTGGAGTGTGGAAAGAAGATCTTAAACACGATCTTGACCCTTGTAGACCACTGGTATCAAGAGAGCGACGCCTTCGAACAATGGTGAAAGAAAAACGGTGAGAGCTTTTAAAAATGCAAGAGATGTATTGGGCAAAAAGAGCAAAGGTGCGGTGGCTTGGGTGACGATAATACTGCTTTTTTCACGCCTATGCATCCAGCCGGAAGAGGAGAAAGAATATGGAAATGGTGATGCAAGATGACCTGGAGCTACGTGATCACTTCTCTAACTACCTTTCCTTTTGAACCTGCCTGAACACTTAAATAACTCTATTATGCATCCAACCCTCCAAGGACTATCCCTTTCTCTGGCAGAGCGAGATCTTCCTTTTCCTTGTCAAAAGGTGAGGTAAGGTTAGGCGTCTCATTGAGATTCTGGAGGAAGGGCATGGAGGAAATAGACGACAATAGAGTTGCTGGTTCCTGCTTCTCCCGAGTTATTACTTTTGAAACACAAACTACTCTATGCAGATGAAACATATTAGGCTGGTTTTTTTGCTTGCCCTTAGAACGATTGATGCTTCTTCTACGATCTCTTGAACCATGATTTCATGCGGATATCATAATCATAAACGTTCAATTTTCGTTGTTCAAGTTTCCCATCTAAACTCATTTCTTGAGAAAAAACTTTGAGAACTGAAAATAATCAAAAAATGCACAACCAACATAGTTTCACTTGTAGTAGTACAACGTTTCAGTTGAAATACTTACTGCATTATTTATTTATTGCTTTTAAGGTGTTCTCATGGATGTTGGTGAATTATATTTGATCTTTTCAAGAGTTACATGGAGGATGATGAGGAGCAAAAGAATCGATTTAGAATAGAATTCCCCACCTTTGCTTGCAAGCATCCTCCTCCTTGGTTTTCGTATCCCTTTCTTTCTTCCCTCAACTGAGCTTCCACAGAATGGCTGTCCCCAACTTGAGTAATGTACCACTTGCTTGGTATTGGTATGGCAACCAGTTTAGTTAAGTGAATAAATCTAGGAGGTTTGGTTTTGCCAAGTTTTGATTGCCATGACCAGTATAAATAGAATGATGGTACAGTAGTTTTCTGGTATGATATGGCATCCTTGTACTAGTCATCAACAAGGGTACAAAACCTACCAACGTTTAAATGGTTTTTTCTCTTTAGAGCAAGATCAGATTCTTTTTAGTTTCACGGATCACGCACGTAGTCCTCCCTTCTACTTGTAAGGCCAGATCAATGAAGTAGATAAAGAAAGAATAAATAGAAAACGTAGACTGCTGCTTTCATCATGTTCTTCCGGGTTTGGTTCAGCGGAGATAGCAACCCGAGTACACTGGAAAAGATTCTCTAGAAGAGAAAAAGGTGTTCTCTGGTAGTGATTTGATCCGTACTGGACATTGAGAGGAAGTCATGGGTCTTAGGTGACTTCATAGCGTGCATTTTATCAATCACTTGTGGTCCAAACGGAGCTAGCGTATTAACAACTTTTTGTATTGATCTTTTACTACAAGATCTCACTTTAACAAATGGGAAAATTTTAACACTTCTAATTAAAGGGGACTTTGGTCTTTCTTGGCAAGGTTTTTAACCCCGCGTGTGAGTTTCTTACTAAAGGTAAGGCCCTTGAAAAAGGACCCATTTCTCAAGCAATTTTCACCCGGTTAAAAGATGTGGCAAGTATCTTTTGGTATGACAAGGACTAGTATGGTGCATGACTGAGCAAGAAAGGTAGAGCTAACCCGCGAGTGGAATCAAGTCTCAACTGACCAGCATTTGAGCAATGAGGCCTCCATTTTAGCCGGACTCTAAATTGGATAAATAAACAACAAAGCAACTTAGAGAAAGCTCTCAACTACTTTTTCTAGAAAGTTATATTCCTCCTACGCATCCTGCTTGATGAAATATGCATTTGACTAACCTGTGCTTGGTACCATGGACGGGCTCCGGTATTAGCACCCTCTCCTCATTATTCGCAGCTGTGCCCACATCCACAAGTATTTGATGTAAAGATATTTAATCAAGTGTGGTGTCATCGCCTCTTACTGTGGATGATGTGAAGAACATGATTCGGCAGACTCTCCCTAATACTGGTCAAGTTTCTTCCTCCAATGAATGCTACCCTCCCAGGTATGCGAAATGGTAAAGGGCTCTTAGATTCAGGTGCCTCAAACCAAATGACATTTGATTGCACAAGCCACAACCAATGACCTCTCCCTCTGTGATATATACCGCTGATGGGTCACCTACGGTTGCTACCCACACTGGATCTATTATGACAAAGAGGTGATCTGTACCAAAAGTTCTCTTTATTCCAAAGTTGTCCATGAATTTACTATCTGTTGGGCAACTTTGTGAATCTGGGCTAATTGTTACATTCAAATCCTCTGGTTGTATTGATTGCAATTGATCCAAACAACATGCTTTACTAAGCAATTCCACTACCAATGCTGCTTTTGATCTGATACACTCTGACGAATGGGACCCAGCTAGAGAGAAGACACAAAACACTGAAGCAGAAAGCGGAGCGATAGGAGAGAGGGGGCCAACCTTAATTTCATCCAGTTTTTCTTTGGGAGGAGGGAAAGCTAGAGGAAAGGACTACGCACCCTCCCTTTCTTTAGATTAACTGAGACGGAATCAAGCTCGCAGCTATTGACTCAGCTGTGTCACTGACTGAATGTAGTTCTTTTTTTTTAAAGAACGAGGTTTAAATCAAGCTATAAGGGACCGACCAGATCCAGAACATTGAATCCAACCATCATCATTCGCAAGAAAGAGAGAGAAAGAACTCCGTTCAAAGAATCGCTTCGGTATAAAAACGAGTCTTCCGATCATGTCTATGTGAAGAGCTTGAACCAAGCAAGCGTTCACACGCATACGCCCTCGTCCGCCCAGATTGGAAAGAATCCATCAGCGAGGAAATAGAGTTGTAGCAGCAGTTTATCCACTATTTATTTAGAAGTCCCAACCAAGTAGAAGAGTCCGAAGAAAGGCCTGGAAAGCTTTCCCATTTACCCATTCCAGGGGATTAGAGTTAGACCACTTAGTAGCACCTTCAGGCTTATCCATCCACGCTATAGATGGAAGATTCATAGATCGACGTTCCGGAATGCTTCCATTCACTTGGGTATAAAACAAATCAATTCTAATAAAGCGTTCTTCTCGCTCCATTCTTCCACTCGCTGGGTCCGACTCTACGGTAGCAAGGGAAGGATGAGGTGGCAAATCAGGGTGATACAATCCATCAAGTTATATCTGCCTGAAAAGAAAGTAGGCACCGAATGAGAGAGAGTAAATTGAAAACGAAAGAAGGGAATGAATTGCTTACTTGGCAGCGTGACTTGCTCTCGGCCTTTACTAGGCTAGCTTTTGCTATATGTGATAAGGAAAAAGGGAATAATTGGGAGTGCTTCGCTCTTGAAAGGAGTTTTTTACGCGTGATAGAAAAGTTTGCATTATATCTGATCGATTCTCTGGGAATAAGGAGTGCACAGGGTATTTTTCCGGATGATGGTCATGCTCACCATTGGTGCTTGCGCCACATAAAAGCTAATCTAATCTAAAGAAGGCAGGGTTTACTAAGTGTTATAGAACAAGTTAAATGATATTGGTAGTGCACATGAGGTTGTAGAATTAAATAGGTTGAAGGAGTAATGGAAAGTTGATTGTGAGGATGCTTGGCGATGGATGGGTGGAGAGGGAGAACAAGTAGTCCGTGAATAAGCAGTGAAAATCAGATCAAAGGAAGGGAGCTAAAGAGTATCAAAAGATTACACTGGCGGCTATGGTGCTGACGAATGAGACAAGTGAAAAGCACTAACTACCACGGCTTGAGCGCAGGACTAAAGAAGCGTTTGAGACGAGAAAGAATAGCAGACAGGGCAAGGGCAAAAGGGGAATAGGGCAAGTTGTTTTGAGAAGAAAGTGGCTAGGTATCAGTTGTTTACTCTTATTTTACTAATTCTTGCTGGAAGAAAAAGAATGTCGTCTTAAATGTGTTCTCTTGCTTTTGTTTCACCCATGGATAAAGTACGCTCGCTAATGGCGGGCATGCCAAAGAAAGAACAGAATAGACTTGGTTTACCACAAACCCATAACAAAGAATAGATTATGCCAAACAAAACCGTATATTATATGAAGTGAATGATGCATTATTGGATCTGCATGAGTAACTGTAGTGCCAAAAGAAGAAAACAAACAACAATATTTTTATTTCTTTGAGGATCCATTTTCTTATCATTCTATTCTTTGGTTGGTCTCTTGCTTATCATCTTTCGCCCAGCCTACTCTTTCTTGCTTTGTGAGCTACTTAATTTAATAAGGGCGCTAAGCATGTTGCAGCCATTACACGTTATTTCAGCCTACGAAATTATTCCTAATCAATTTGCTCACTGAGATCATCTAGTTACTCATGGTCGAGTTTCTCGTTCAAATCATCAGAAAAAAGATCGTACTTGAATAAGGTAGTGGAGTGAAGAATACGGATTATGAGCCGTATGAACGTAGTTAACCTAATTAGGTTATGAATATGAAGAAGAACAATAAAAGCGCACAGTACTGCACAGGAGTATCTTAGTCTAGCATAAATGAAGTAAGTAGCCGGGTGCTTATAAAGCGAATCCGGATACCACCATGCACAGCGCTATATCTGATAGGCGCAGTAAACGCGATGGTAGACGGTCAGCTATCTTCTAACAGTCCCGAAGTAGTGAACGATGTTGAGAGGCGGGTAGACAACTGAGTTTCAAACTAGGCCTCTTTGATGAAATCTTTCTTCAGTTCAGAACCATTCACTTCTGCTCTTCTTGCTCGTTTCACTTCCGTTACACTCGCTGGGCAGGAAATATGCTTTAGTGAATTGGAGACAGGTGTGTAGAAGGAAGGTCAACGTCCTAGCGAGAGAGTACTGTGACGACATCAAGAGTCAAAACAAGCCCTTTATTCTCTCTCACCGTATCCTTCACAACACCTTTGTACATTTTGTAATTATTGAAATTTTTTTCTTTCCTATTGCAAATGTTAAATCTTCTTAACTCCAATTTAAGATATGCTACCCGGTTTGAAAGAAGGCCAAAAAGTGTCTCACTTTTTGAGTAGCGTTGAGCTTATGGTAATTTTTAAAAACGTAGGGATCGAGTTGTTTTGCTAGGGGCTTTGAAGGGCTTGTTGGCATCCCGAAGGAAAGCGAGATGAGTAGAAAAGAGGAGAAGTAGTCATTGGATAAGCGACATTTCAGGCAGCATATTTTCCATTTCTGGGAGGAGATAGATGCATTTAAGAGGCGCGGAGCGATGAACTCGAAAAAGTGCAAAAAGAAAAGAAGGAATTTCTGCTTTCCAAGCTCTTACACAACCAAAAGAAGCAAATCTACTTTCAAAGAAAAGGAATTCCTCGAAGCTAGTACTGAAACTAGAAAGTACTAATACAATGCCAATAAAAAAGACATATGGGGTGGACACAACGTAAAGGCCTTATAAAGAGTTGTCCACTGCTTATGGATGGGAAACTACTGATAATGCACGGGCAATTACTGTACTGAACTCCCCTTCCACTTACTAGAATCTTTCTCGAATAACTCACAATAAACCTAAGCCAGGATAAAAATCTATATCTACAATGGCTGGCTTCCTTCGATTTCGATACGCGGGGAAGAAAAATAAAAGCTTCGGTCTGGGCAATTAACGGCTGGGGTCGATTCAGCCAAGGCGCGCAGCGGAGGAGAAATATGAAACTTTCACTTCTGGCCTGCACGTTACCCTTTTCCCGAGATATCCGACTTACACTGGCGCTCTTATTTTGGAATTGTTTGAAGCACTCACAAGTTAAAGAAAAAACTGCTATTCAGGAAATAAATGCAAAATGCATAAGAATTCAGGAAGAAAGACAAGCACAGGACTAGAATAGAAAGAGGAGACAGGCTAGGACTAGAAAGAAGTCATAGGCAAGTCACAGATAAGTCCAAAAGTAGAGATTCCCCGGTCTATTAGGTTTATACGTCACTCATGATTTTGAATAGTAACCAAGAGCTGCTAGCACGGGATATGCATCTGTGAATAGGAATAGCACAGAGTTTCATTCATGGACAGGAGAAGCTGATAGACATGCCCCTACGTAGCAATAGGTTTTGTGGATAAGTCACAGATAGGCCTTCAACAAGTCAAGTGCACGAGAGAGATAGGTAAAAAAGAAAAGCAAGTAAGTATACAAGGCAAAGCACGTACCGTATAGCAAGGTTTATGGATAAGCGAGGACTAGGATATATGCGTATAGGGTTAATTCACAGGTCAAATAGTTTTTGTTGACAAGGTATAGTTCCCCCAGTAGTAGAAATTTACCTTTGTGAATAGGTAGATAAGTATGGATAGGTAAGAGAGTAGTAGTCGGAAAGGTAAGTCATCAAAGTATATGCGTTCAAGTATGCCCGGGTATCCGGATAGGCATTCAAATAAAGAAGGCCAAGCACCGGTCGGTGTATACAAGAGTTTATGCAAGGCAAGTATAGAAAGAAGAGGTTGCGGATAGGCATTTGGTTTAATGGGTAGGCACAGGTAAGTACAGGAAGGGAGATAGCCAACAAGGTAAGCTGCTTTTAGCACCCGACGAACTAAAAAAACTCCTAACTTGGCTCCCCTTACTACCCGATCCGACCCACTAACCAAGGGAGTTATATAGATGCAGATAGCATCGACAGCTCTTGCCAAAAGTATATTCTCTCCCCTACTGTACACTTTGCATAGACGAAGGAGAAGACCGCAGATGCTTGGCCCTTTTCCTCCACCTGGAATGGTAACAACCTGATCATGGCAGTGTATGGAATTTATTTCAAGCTAACGCCCTCCACATCACCACAATTTTCGCTACACATCATACTAAAATAACTTTCCATCTGCAATCTCCTGCAAAGCTTTTTATTAGCCTGCTCAAAATCATAGATAGGTTCTAATAAAACTATAATATAAACCTAAGATTATGCTCGCTTGGGCTTCCTGCCGTCCTTGAGTAGTACACGGCAACTGCTTCTTATCTATATGTGGAAATGAATGCTACATCCGCTTGCAGTCTCACGGTGACCTTCTGCTTTTTATTTCACGGGAGCTTATCTTTTATTAGCAGCTCTCTGACCAGGAGATTTTTTCTTGTTGAGCTTTACCAGATAGTCTAGCTTGGCTCTAAGCACAAAAGCAGAAGGAGAATTCGAAATTCATAGATGAAGACGAGAAGGACCAGGCCCGGTTCCGGGCAAGGAAAGCATTACATACAGGGTTTCGCCTGTAGTTGTGATAAGTGAAAACCTTTTTCTATTTTCTACATTTCCTTTTTGAATCATCCGTCTGTCGATAACTTCTGCTGGTGCTACTTGCAATCTGCCGTCAGGCCCAACTCTATTGGCAGAGAAGGTGAGGTTGCTATTCCCCTGCCAATCCTCTTCTTTAATTGCGAAACATGAAAAACCAGATGGATTTTAGATCCTATCGGTAAGTTTAATCGATGGGCCACTTCTCCTAATTTTTATAGAATCTAGTACCAGGCGCAGGGCTGAGTTTCAAATTCGAACGATTTGCAACCGTCTGTCAGGTTTTAATTTGGGGAACACCCAGTCACCTTTGTGTAATTTTCGTTCAGTGCGAGATTTGTCAGCATATCGTTTCATGCGCTCTTGTGCTTTAATGAGGTTATCTCTTAGCTCCAGCATAGTTAGATGTCTTTCTTGTAGAATTGCGTCAACTGCAGTTACTCTACTGCTTGGAATTGAGCCCAAAGGAAGTTGAGGAGGTGGATACCCGAAAAGGGCTTCAAAAGGGGTAACCTTGATAGCAGTGTGGAAGTTGCTGTTGTACCACCGCTGTGGTAGGGCTAACCAGTGGTACCACTGCCTGGGTTTGCTAGAAGTCATGCATCTGAGGTAGTTTTCGACACATTGATTCACTCTTTCACATTGGCCATTTGAGGATGATAAGAAAATGTCAGGTTTAATTTGACTCCTAACCTTTCCAACAGACCAGAATTTGCTGGTCAAAAGAGGATCTCTATCTTAAATTATCACAGAAGGAAGTCCATGGAGTTTATAAACATGATCAAAGAATACCTTTGCTACCTTTGAAGCTGAGATCGGATGAGACAAAGCAATGAAGTGAGCAGATTTAGTGAATCTTTCCACTACCACCATAAGGATATCTCTACCTTCTGACTTTGGCAGTCCAGTAATGAAATCCATACACACACCTTCCCAAGAATTAGGAGCTAGAATTGGTTTTAGTAGTCCAGGTGAGTTTAGATTCTCATGTTTATGCATTTGACAGATATCACAAGTACTGACATGCTGATGTACTTCCCTTTTTCACCCTGCCCAGTAGCACACTTGTTTAGACCCTTGGTATGTGCCAAGGATACCTGAATGACCTCCTACTGCTGAATCATGCATTTCTTGTAGAAAGCACCTTATGTCTCCACTGACCATTTGACCCTATATACAATCTATTTTGCTCAGGACTCCATCAGTTAGAGAGAAAGGAGGTCGTGCTTCTTTGTCGCCTTGCAGTTCAGTGATTAGTTGTTGAGCAAAAGCATCCCCAACAGAGCTGTCAGTTAGGTCTTTCACCCAAGTTGGTATTAGAGAAGTTACTGCATTCACCTCAGCAATTTCCAGTTTTGCCCTTCTGGACAATGCATCCTTTGTCGAACAACCTTCCCTTTTTTGTATTGTATTTCATAGTCAAGACCAAACAATTTGCAAAGACTCTTTTGTTGTAGGTTGTGAGTAAACCTCTGGCTGAGTAAGTGCTTTAAACTCTCATGATCAGTTTGAATCAAAAATCTTCCACTTTGAAGATAATGCTGCCATTTCTGTACAGCTGCCACCAATGCCAGTAATTCCTTCTCATAGGTAGATAAGGCTTGATGTTTCACCCCTGGAGCCTTGCTATCATATGCTGGTAATCCCGGTAACTGGGAGGAAAAAACAATATGAGGTTGAGGCAATATCCATAGTATAGCACATCACCCCATTTGGGATTCTTTCTAATGGCATGTGGGAGAGGAGTAAGAATCTTAGGTTTACCAATTCTCCAAGCTCACGGCCTTAATGTTGGTATTATACAGATCGAAGTATTTAAGTTGAACTAATGAGAGAAACGACGTGAAAGAAGAAATCATATAAGCAATAAGCAAATCCTATTTGAATTACGCGAGACAAAGTGAACACGAGCATGCTTTCTCAGTAGCGATAGAATAGAACGAGCCAAAGAGGAGTAGTAGTATTATAAACTTTATCCTGCCTGTAGGTGCGGAGGAAGATTTGAGAAAAATGAATTCCCCGATTTTGGAACATATTCTTTATCTTTATCTTTCGAGATGCGAAGAAGGGACCTAAGGCTATACTAGCTGGAGAAGACGAAAGAAGGAAGACCAAGACATGGAGAGCGTCATCATGTCACAAGACAGTAGCTCTCTATACAAAGCAGGCGCCGGGACAACCTGGTCGTAACCGAACTGGTGCGCACAAGAATTTGGGTTGTATGTATCCATTATTCGATCCCCGGTCTGAAATGGTAGCCATCCATCCTTAGGCTGAGAAAAAATTCTACATCTCAGATTTTCCCTAGGATATACTTTTATTGGGCACCATGAATTCATCTTTTACCTACCTGGCATATAACGAGTAAAGAAAGGGGCGCCTCTCGGTCTGTTCCCTTACGCATGAATAGCTGGCGGGCTGCAAGGGCGGAAAGTTATGCATATACATGGCGGCTACTCCATCTCACTTCAACACGCTCGCCGGGCTTCCCAACTCCAGTTGACTTTTTCCACTATACTCAAAATACGTCCTATCACACTACAAGAAAAACCTCCCTACCTTATTGAAAGAAGCAAGGTAAGCAAGATTTAATTCTCCGAGTACAGGTAGATTCTTAGCACTACAAAGAAGATTTTGGAAATAAAGAAGAAGGCGCCCTCTCAGGAGAATCATGCAACAATAGCAAAACCCCTTTTCTCCACCCCAGCGTTTATGCATTCTAAAATCCCTTGGTAAAGAAAACTAATGTTTCCAGGTTAGTCCGCGGAGCAAGGCTTCGTAATAGTGAGGCTTACTAGTCAAGTAAGAGCCGCTTGATCTTAGAAATTAGTAGCCTCCCTCTTCTCTGGCTCTGGAATTCCCCCTCACGTGGGCAGCTTTTCCTATTCTCTACAAATCCTAGCAAGGTCAGTCCCCTCTCTCTCAAGCAGGAAGGTTTGGCAAGGAACTTAGTAATATAGCACCCCTTTCAGATCCTGCAGGCAGTGCAGGTCGAAAGAGAGTCCAACTGGTAGGAAATTGGCTGGAAGCCATATGCGTCTAATAAAATAAATAGGCGGCTGGAAATATTGATACATAGGCAAATGCAGCCATTAGGCATATAGTCAAAGACTAGCGCTTTGAATTCATTTCCCCTGGGCTCACCCAAACTGGAGCATGAAGTAATGACTTTGACTTGGTTTTTTCTATTCCACTGGGGTGCGGGCTAGCCCACCTGGATTGTCAAGAGCAAGTATACCTAGGCAGGCTATAGGTGCATAGTCGATGAAAATCACGTACCACAAGCGAGGGCTCCAAAAAGTCTTCGGGTCAACGTCCACTTTATGTTCCCGTGACGTACGTCCTTCAACGTTTTTAAAACAAGCAAAACACTCGATTAAACGTGAGCGCGCTCTCAAATAAAAAGGCTTTTCTTGCGTTGGAGCGTGATGCGCCTTTCCTTCGATTGCAGCATGGGAACCGGTAGAGATTAGATGACGAGTGAAGTAAATGTTGCAGTGACTTGTGAAATCCCGCGCGGAGTAAGTTATAGATTGGCAACATATTCCCAAGAGCGAGCTCTGACGTGATAGGCTGTGCCTTCGTCGAGAGCAGGATAAGGAGTACTCTGTAAAAGGGAAGAGAAAGCTTATGACAAATACCTCTTCTAGGCGTAGTACTGTAATCTCAGGCCTACAGCACGGGGATTCAATTACTTCTTCTCTTCTCTGCTTCGCCCACGAATTTGAAGTTCTCAGCTACCTCACCACTTCTAGTACTAAGAGCTCTTCCCCCACCAAGAGAAATTAGGGCATTCATCTCTATCAATGACTTAAGAAAAACTGCCTCTATTAAACAATAATCCGAACCCCCAGACAAAAGCATTGCATAAATAAGTAGGTAGAATCAGATCGGACACAACAGCCTAATGAATCAATTTTGTCTCAAAGATATGTTGTTTTGAGTTCCAAACGAGTCTCCTTTCAAAAAAGCCAAATTATGTTACCTTTCGGTCGGCATGGAGCAATGATGGACGAAGGTACAGATGACCAAACTACCCCTGAAATAAGGTAAATCCACCAACTTCAATCCCTCTATCTACCCCTTATCCCAATCCTGACTAGAATCAAAGTAGTTGAAGTACTATCTCTGACTTTCTGGTCAAGTTGGTATTTCTGGGATTGCCTATTTTTGATGGATTTCTGAATTCTATTGACACGCATCAGCCGAAGACTTTCCTAATTGCCAAGTCCTTTATTGCCGAAAGGAGCTGGGATCTCTCTCAATGTGGTAGAGGAAACACACACCTCTATGTATCGACCGGATCTAAACCCCCAACCCATATGAAGCTGCGGCTGGGACAGAACTACTCCTGAGTTGGTTGCCAATATACCTATCTTTCTTGTCTTTCTCACTAGAAATTTAGAGCAATTCTACACGGGTCCACCTTATCGATCGATAGAAAATTCCAATAAAGGTAAGCTTGCTCTCCAGGATCGGCTTCCAAAGAATGATTGGATGTATACTCGTCCTTTAATAGTTTAATCCTCCCACAACTCAAAAAAAGCAAATGAATTGAAGTTCTTTTTTTGAGTTGCCCCTCCGGGAGCCAACAAAATGTTTGTTCTGTCTTCTGGTCGGAACAAGGAAAAAGCTTTATAACCCTCAATCAAAAGCATACCTTACTCCCGAAGGGAAGGAAAAAGAATGCCCTCTTATCTGGATAGTTTTATGTTTATATTTCTAGTAGCTGGTCAAAAGGTTAGGGAAAATAGGTCACAGTCAGAGGAAGAGCGAGGAAGGGGAGCTGAAGATTGATGAAATACCGGTGGCATCTGAATTTCCAGACGTGTTTCCGGATGACCCTCCGGGTTTACCGCCAGATCGAGTTGTGGAGTTCGCGATTGACGTGCTTCCAGGAACTCATCCCTTAGATAAGGCCCCGTACAGAATGGCTCCGGCCGAACTAAGAGAGTTGAGAGAGCAACTGCAAGAGTTGTTAGACAAGGAAGGGGTTCATTCGGCCGAGTGTTTCTCCGGCCCGTCTTGTTCGTGAAAAAGAAAGATGGCTCTCTACAGCTGTGTGTCGATTACCGCGAACTAAATAAGGTGACCATTAGGAAAAAATATCCACTGCCAAGAATGGATGACCTGTTCGATCAGTTGAGTGGCGCTCAAGTGTTCTCCAACATGGATTTGCGGGATACCACCAACTTAAAATAAAGAAGGAGGATATTCCGAAATCTTCCTTTAGGACACGTTATGGCCACTATTAATTTAGAGTAATGCCGTTTGACGAATGCCCCTGCTGCATTTATGAGACCTTCAGCTGTGACCAACCAAGGAATCAGTCCAAACTTTTGATATAGAAAAGATCCTGCGCGTGACTCTTGAAGTTCCTATATTACTTCTCCAATTTGCTTTTGGACCAGTCAATCAACCTCTCACTCTGCTCCTCTCCAATTGTACAATTACATACATTTTTTTCAGATCGGATGGTCCAGAAACCATCTAAATAACCACATTTCAACTCGACTTGTAGCGAGACTCCTAGATCCTGTGAGCTTCGTTACTTGGAACCTTAAGAAACTATTGGGTTTACTAGGGCAACTCTGATAGTACATTTGGGATATATACGGAGTGTATGTATGAGAGTACGCTACTGCGCTGACACCCGCCAAAAGCGCTATATTAACATGTTCCAAGGGTGAAGAAGAGGCCTCTTCTCGAAGTCAGGGCAGGGTACGGGTCACGTGTTTGTTGCCCCGGGTCAGGTCGAGTCAGACCCGTTGACAGGTTATTTTTTTAATAATGTTGATCCAGTAAAAAAGAAAAGAAAAAGCATAGAAGGATTTTGCTTATCTAAGGACACGTTCTTTAGGGACATTTACTTCAAGATAGATTAGATGGGAGTTTGGGGTGGGGCTATTTACCAGAGACTTCTCAAGCATCCCTAGATGAAATGGTTGCAACTCAAAATGTAGCTAATTTAAGCATTCTTCCCAACGCCTAGCACAGACTTTAGTTAATTAGGAATAAATGTTTTAGAGAATATCTTCATATGTTTAGAGAGTCTTAAAACATTGAAATTGACGTCCCACTTGTCATGGAATGAAACAACTTCATACTAGCAAGGACGTAAGTAGCTCATCACGCTTACTGGTGGGGAATAAACTCATATATAGTGTATTTATGATTTTTGTATTTGGAATTGGTTTTGATCGTAAATAGTTTAGTGTTTGTGTTTCGGTTTTGTTTGGTTCATTTATAGTGTATCATTTTCATTGCTTCTTTGCCAGCGAGTAACTACTAACGTTACGAGCAAATGTTTCTTCTTTTTACTCTTTTATTTTTCTGGGGTGTTTTTAATTGCTCGGAAAAGGGGGAGGAAACTCGCGTGGCTGGGGGGGGCGGCGCCCAGTCGGATTGAATTAAAACACAACGTCACATGTCCTTAAAAGGCTTCGTGATAGCTTAGTTCGGTGACTTTTTTTGCTACAGATCTTGTCTGTTTTGTTCTTTGGTAGGATTGCTTTTATCTTTTTTCGCTCTGTGGGTATTGAAGGTCTATATCAGTATTAGATGAAAGCACTTAATCTTCTTAAATATAAGTATTTTTTTCTTGGATCTCCTTTTCAAGGGTTTTAATAAGTATTCGTTGAGTAGAAGGAAGACCTTCCTTTTCATCTATATGATATGGTTTAGTATCCACCCATAACCCAGTCTTCTTATCTAAGATTCCCTTTTGGTTGAATCCGCTCAGTGTAAACTCTGATTCTTGTTTGCGTATACTCATCTCTTTTAAGTCAACGCGGAAGGGGTTTTTTTATTACCTTGACTCTCGTTGTCAGAGACATTTCTCTATATTGTTTTTGAAACCCTTCTCTGGTGACATGCCTCTTAGCAGCTCCTTTGTGTACCAAGACATCCTGTTTTTCCTTGAACTAAACAATAGCTTTTTGGTGCGTTGAAGATTCCTTCTTGAACCTTGTATTCGAGTTTCAACTTACCTATCTCTGACGCCGAGACTATTTCATCAGATAAGGGCTCACTAATTACTACAGAGTCCGTATCAGTATAGAAGCAATCCTCTCTACTTCTCTTGGGCTCGTTGCACTTACGTTACACTCGCTGGGTGCATATGGATTCGTGTCATTCTCTTTAGTTGGTGCAAGGCAATTACACATTTTGAAGCTTGACTTGGCATGAAGCACTCGGTACGGATTCCAATTGCTCTTCGTACCATCATGCAAGATTCTTATGCAGATAGTCCTTGATTTGAGACAGGTTTTTTTAGGAGAGTAACTAAACGAGCGAGCTGGATCTATTCTACCTCTTCTTTAGTTTCATTTGTCTTATTTCTATAACTCATATTGCAATGAATTGAAACTAGACAATCAAGGAGTAGATTCGCAAGCGTACTATTAGAATCTAGTCAGTATGGCAGGCACGTATGGGCCATAGTGCTTGTACTGTGTTGATCGGTCGTACAGGGACAAGAAGAACGAAGTGAATTGAATGATAGAAGTAAGAGTGTTCAGTTTCTGAATCGAACAAGTATATTGCTTTTGAAGTGCCAAGCGGAGGTCCCAAAGCAAGAAATAATATATACTTCCAAAAGAAAAGTGAAGTAGTCTTTCTTCGTTTTTTGAGTAGTCAAGCTTTCGAATAACTTCTCGTATTCTTATTATAGCTAGATCAAAGAAGAAGCCTATCAATCGACTGACTTTAAGTAGTATAGCAAAGAGTCAAAATCTTTTGGTTGAATAAATAAGCCTATCTCTCTCTGAGAAGTTCAAAGTCTATCACTTGTACTTCTTTCTATTCCCGTCTCAACGTCAAAAGGAAATTCCCATCAAGATCAGATCGAAATCAAGCTTCAGGTTGCAAGTGATCTTACTGAGCGGTCGCTTACGACACACAGGCTTCATCGGGTCATATCTTCAAATCATTTAGTATGCATCTTCCATCTTCCATTAGCCTTGAAAGTGAATAGCAGCACAGCGATCCACCATCCTTCTATACACATCAAAAAAAAGCTTGTCAAGATTTTGGCTTGGTCGAACGTTACTACACTACACATTCCCGTGCATGCTGTAGATTGTTATCAAAAAAAGGAGTGTGCTCTTTCTTTAATATATGTTGTATTTTATTTACATGTTTTAGGTTTTTCAGCTGATGTTGGACAGTCAAAGAAATTTCAACATATGCAAATGGTTATATATACGTACTTTCTAGAACCCTGGTTTTTTAAGTCAGATAAAATCAATAGATTTTCAAACCCGGTTGTAGTTTTTTTTCATTTCTAGACAAAACAGTGTCCGCCCGTCAGAGTGAAACCGGCTCGCCTGAACCGGGTCTTGCGGCTTGAACGAAGACCACCAATTCTTAAGCAGCCCCGTTCTATTAATGATCACAAATTCCTCAATATAGTAAAATGTTTTCCCCATTGATATGAGCATTTCTTGATCCTCGGTGAATGTCGCGAAGTCCGAGTACAAAACCCTAATCCACTGAACCAGAAAGGTAAAATAAAAAACACGTCTAACTAAACTAATATGTTTCGTTTTTGAGAATGCATTTATTGAAATGACTAGATCGATACATCTTGCAACTCTTTTTCTAGACAACTAGCTTTCTTTAATATAGCATATAACAAAGGTGCAAAATACAAGTCTACTAGTGTATTTTTTTTCAAGTTACCATCTTAGGAGCTGGTTCAAGTGCAATTCTAGCTCTAGTAATTATCCCACACTTTCCTAGACCATCTAGAGTGGGGTAGAATAGATCGGAGGAATTCTGTTCTATTTAGCTGAGCCACAGTATCTCCTTTTCCTTCACTTCGACATGCATGCAATTGGTTTAGAGAAACCTTAAATAAAAATAAACTCCAACTTAATTCCAATTATTAAGTTCAAAAAAACAGAATTAACCTGTCAAAATCTCAAGCTCATACACATTGCTAATCTGCGTGCGGTCCATGAACGCCTGGCCGCTTACTCCGTTTAGAGGGTCCCACCTACAGTGAGATGCAAATAGTCGGTTGGGTGCTAGACCATGTTTCAGCGTCTCTTTTAGCACATTAATCCATAGTGAGAAACCTACATAAGGCGATTATCCTACGTGCACCCGGGTTTGAGAGAGAAGGAAGTTAGATTCATCTACATACTGCTTGCTATGAGGTATCACTGTCTACATGCTGTATTCTAAACCATGGGTTTCAACAACTTTCTATTATAGTATAGAGTTTGGTTTTTTATGTAGCAGGCAAAACGTTCTATTGTAGTAGAGAGTTCTAAAAATGTAAAAAAACAAACAGAAGGACATAATGTTCTAAGTAAATTTGGCGAGAAAATGGGTGGATTTGGCGAAATGGACTGTGCTTTTTATGTTTCTCATACGTGATTCTTGCATGCAGGAACTTTCTCGATCTCTCTCGCGACACTCTGGCGCTTGCTTTTGAGTACAAATGGTAAAAAAATCTACATGTATGCTTGTCTTTATTAAGAAGTACAGAACTGGAGATGCATAGAATATCGCTTCTGTCCCAGATTCTCAACACTCTACAGGCAAGTTTAGGTTAAGCCCTTTGCCATATCACATAATTAAGCTAAGCTTTAAACAGTTTAGCAAGTCATTTCAAATACTTTTAAGTTCAACCCATCTAATCTCTTTCTTCTATCCTTTTCGGTAATGGAAGCAGTTAATATTCCAGATTGCTTGGATTACTAAAGTATACATGGATCATATCTCTCAAGCTTATATTACATCGATTAATTATTAACTCAAACCAAAGTCTTAGAATGAGAAGACAGGTGGTTGTTAGGTTAATGGAGAATTTATTCTAATTTTTGGATAATTGATACAAGTCCCCAACTCAGGATTTTGATCCTGCACTAAAAATAGTTATACGAATAGCATATCTAGGAATGGATTTTTTAGCCTCTATATGACTATATAGTATGTACTTTTCTAGAGTCATGTCGTGTCCGACACGATAATAGTACTCACATCCCGATATATAGAAAGTGAATAAAATAAGTATCATGTCGTATCATGTTATATATATAATATCGTGCTAGCTGGACACTTGCGATGTGCCAGGTGCTTAGTAATAAGATTAGATAATCAGTGTTGTTCGGTCAAGCTTTTGAATTCTGAGGTAAAAAAGAGATAGTAATCATCATTTGTACAATTTACGTACAATCTAAACTCATGACAGTAATAAAAGCTAATAGACATACTTCATATTTTGAAATCTACTATTAAGTCGGTCCTTTATATATACTCTAATTAAAATGACCTCAGGTCCAAGATTAAGAAGCATTTTGGTTTACTTACTTATTTTCCCTCTTCAAAATTTAACTATTGCTGAAGGAAGAGAAAAGAGTATTTTTTTCAGGTTATCCTTCTTTTCCAAACAAAATGTTTTCTATTAAGTGATGCTTCCGCTCGCTCGTTCCACTGTAGTTTCACTCGCTGGGTCAGGTTAACTTTGTTTGTTTAACATAATGTATGCCCTTATAAAACATTTATTCTTGAAGATCGCAATATGGTGGGCCTTTCTTGAGATATGGGGGTTTTCATTGAAATCCTTGTTATCTAGAAAAAAACAAAACATGATTGAAAGCTTTCAAGTGAAGAATTTAAAATTCAATTGGTTAGTTGAAGTCCATGGCTTTAACAAGGAAAGAATCTGGATTGGAAGTACCAAAATGCTCGGTGATGTCAGATTTGGATAGAAACTAGAACAACAACCATAGATCGCAGCCCTCACACAAATCAGAAGAAACTAAGAAGTACTCTATTAGATCTGAGCGATGAGTTAGACGAATCGTTACGATCTAGATCGGAGAGAGGAAGAGAGAACTTACGAGAATTAGTACAACGGCGAGACTGGCAGTCGCTTTGATCAGCCTAGGGTTCCTCTTTGGATCGAATAGAGAGAGAGACCAAGGGTATCGCCAGCAGTGAAGGTCTTTTCATTCATCCATCAATGGCTGAAGGTAAATGTATATATCTCGACCTGGACTTCTTGGTCCAGGAATAATCAATGCTAGGAAAAAGCTTTCGTCTTTGGGTGGTAGATTATAAGGGAAGACAAATACCGGCCAGCAAGTATAAGGAGCCGCATTCATGTATATGGGGTGCAAGTCCGAGCCGCACATTTCGCGCCTCACAAGCAAACTCCGGATGGGCTTCATCAAATTTATTCCATGCTTCACCGTCTGCTGGGTGCACCATAAGATCGGGTTTATAAAAAACCCCTTCTTGGTGCCATACCATATGAATTGAAGTTGATGGAGACATGTATAGTCTCTGAAGCCTTGGAGTGATAGGAAGGTAGCGCAAGACCTTTTGTGGAATGGGCTTTCCCTTTTGTTTGTTGCCACGGTTTTTATTTTATATCGAGGTTCTCCGCAAATGTCACATTTATTAATAGATCTTCGGGCTTGTAATAGAGCATGCAATCATTCGGGCAAGCATAAATCTTTTTGTACTCCATTCCAAGTCCACGGACCTTCTTCTTTGCTTGGTAGTAGTTTTGCGGCAGTTCCTCATACAAAGGGAGCATGCTTTTTTTGATCGATAACATTCGCAATCTTCGCTCATTTTAAAATCTTATTTCAGAGTTAAACATTGAGCAACGGCTGACAATACTGTGTGCTTCTCACCTCACAGTATATAGTGTTTTCGCCTTTGAACTCGATTTTCGACAACGGCTTATCTGCCCTCGTAAAATGCTTTTGCTTTTGCATTCGGTGACTCCTCAGGTGTATACCAATTAAAATAAGGACCCGCAGCGTCCATCACCATCATCTCTATCATAGTCTCTTCCTCTGATGCCACTGAAATCTCGCCGGTCTGCTTGCTTGGGATACGGTTCACCATGCATGTACCAACTATGGTATAGGGGACGAGAGCCTTTCTTCAAAAGGTGCTTGCTAACTTCGTCACGCTCTCAAAATTGTCTATTGTCACACACAGCATGGGCATGAAATAAGATTCTTCTCGTATAGTTATGCATTGCCTCGTGCTAAAAGCTTTATTAAGAAAATCCTCCATTAACAAAGTCCGGATTGATGGTTTTATTACTTCAAATCCGATTATACATCCAACTTCGATCCTCCGCCATTTCAATCAAGCCTACCATTTCTATTTGAAAAGCTAAATCATGCCTTTTTGTTCCATTTACTATTATACTACACATACTCTAATATAAATTTCGAATCGATTCCTTAATTTTAAATTAAACTTAGTAAATAAAAACAAACTTAAAAGTTAATGAAATTGAAGAGACGAAAAAACTTCTAGTAAACCATGAATCAAATATTAACCTTTAATTAAATATTAAACTATTTCGCCTCATATCAATCAATTGAAAAATTAGTGGCTTACCTTGTACTTTAGTCAGTAAGAGATATGTTGTGTGTGTTAAAGTGGGTATGCAATATTGTGTGGAGATGAATTTGAGTGGAATAAAGACAAGATTTTGAACACATAACATGTTGTACGTGTATATTTTAACCCAAAATATAATCTTTTATCATATAGGTCCCTTTTTTGTTCATTATAACCTAAAAACCCCAATTAGCTCCAAATAAAATAACCATCGTAAGAGAATTTTTTCAATTCACTACTAACAAGAAATTCATCCCAACCTCCTATAAGTAGTTGCTAAAAATAAATATCCACTACATACAAAAAGTACAAATTAGTTTATTTTAGCCATGCAAGTGTTGATCAAGCATTATGGCTAGTTGTCATATTTCTTCATTTAGTTTATTAAAAAATGGAAAGTTTGATCAAAATAATAATTCAAATAAAACTTCATTACCTGGAGTTTAAAAATGCTGACCTAAAGCGACTCCCCGACCTAGCGCACTGGAACGATCAGGTGAAGAAGTCCCAAGTTACGCCGGGATTCCTCTGTTGCGGATACGACCGTGGTAGAGTTTTGAAATATATTGGGGAAGGAGAGTTACGAAATATTAACCTTTATATGGCTTGTGGAATAACACAACACGTGATGTATATAAAAAAATTCTCATGGATGGAAATATGTAGCCTTTCTATTCTAATAAGGTTATTCTGAAAATAGCAACATGAAACGGTCGGCAATGTAAATTTATTTATGTAGGAAACAGTAAAAAGAATAATATGCAACGGACAAAGAACTAAAATTAGCAAATTACCCTAATTTCTTGTAGCGGGAGTCTCTGCGACGTCGGCTCCATACTAATCATATGTAGGAAGAAGCTGCAAGGGATCGGTAGATAAGGATTCTTTCATTTAAAGTCGAGGGTCTAGTTGAAAGTTAAGGGTAGAGACTTTCCTTGCCATACCTATCAAGGCTTGCCCTCAGTGACAGAGATCATACTGCTTTAGCGGATAGGAAGATGAATGGGAATCCCCCATTTTAAGTCTATATTTTCTTCTCAGTTGGTGCTTGCACTGAACTGCTTCCTTCCCCAGAATTGAGCTTAATAAAAACAACTTACAATATGGTAGGTTCAAAGATCCCTATTCGATGGTAGGGGGTAGGTCAAGGCAGTATATCAATGCTGACCCGAGGCCCTTTTCCCACAAGCAAAGAGGGGTAAGTGCCACTAGCGAGCGGGTTCATATTCACTTCTGAGCCGGGAGCACGACACACAAAGATTTTACACGCCAATTTCTTTCTATCCGAATGCTTCTAAGAACGAAATCCTCTTCTATCCAAACCCACCTTCCTTGCATTCTTCTTCCTCTTTCCTCTAGCTCTTGCCTCGCTTCGGTGAGAACAAATTGCTACCGTAGGGGGCTTCCAAGCGAGATGATGGAGTAGGAGTTGAAAGAGCTGGCTTCTCACTATTGAGATCAAGGAATTAAAAAAAAAACACGGATTCATTCAGTAGAAAGTCAAGTAGGAGTTGCCAATTGTTCACCGAAGTTGTAAGAGAGGGAATCCGCCCACTTTGAATTGGACAAGGAGTAAGGAAGCACTAGAAACCCTAAAAACAAACACGACACTATATATGAGAAAACCCAATTCCACCTCCAAAAAGAAAATCATACATACCGGAAACCAGATCAAAGAGGCATGCTATAGAAATAAGTGAGTCTCATATGCGGATGACAAATTCGTTTTATCCAGAGAACAAGCAAGCTAGAATGTGGGTGGGACAATGGTCGTTCATGCCACATACAAGTATCTCTCAAGTATAGAGATTTTGAGTGTATCAACTCTTTCTTAATAAGCAGCACAGGACTGGGTACAGTAAGAAAGGTTAACTGCGAGACCACTTATCCGCATTTGAACAAACCTCAACTCATAGAAAGGTACAATCGGATTTTGCACAAGAGAGATTTGAGTTATGAGGTAACTCTCAAAGCCAATGAATGGTTGGTTATAGTTCAAGAATTATAATAACTTCACCGGTAAGGAGTGCGGGGAGGAGCAGAGAAGTTGAGATAGGAGCATCTTTCTTGGAATGAAGCTATTAGAGGAGCACTTTTTCCGCATCTGACTCCAACTCTATCGAAGGATAAAAAAGAAGGGACTACGACTTGCTATGGAGTAGTCAAGATAAGATGACTCTGATCTTTCCCTCTATGGAGCCGGATGTGAGGCCTACTGATCTGACTAAAAAAGAGTCAATGGCAGCGTGGATCCTTGCTCTTCGGACCGATTTGCTTCTTGTTTTTCTTTCTCTCAATTTGAAAAGATGCGAAATCAAGATAAAAGAAGAAAGGCAGATTTTTGTCAATCATAAACTCAGAAAGCATGTCCAGTTATTCTTATTTTTTGACACACTTTTCCCTAGTGTTCCCTGTTACTTACCAGTTTGATCATAACTTTCTTAGTTCTTTTAATACTCTTTTGTCATTATACCAGTGTATGAGTTCAGATTCTGTGATACCGAGAACGCAATATATGAAAGCAGCTATTCTTAATTCAACCAATCAGGAAAACATACCAAAAATATGAATATCTCAAATCTTTTATTAAAAAAAAGCACATCTTGTTGATCGAATGTACCTGTGAAACTATGGAAAATTCTAATTAATTATGCCAGAGGAAGGAAGGGTGGTCAGCTGGTGCTCACGCGGAGCTTCTTGAAAAGTAGTCTCTACGTCAGATGCTCCTCCTAGGTCTTGCTATAAACCAGATGTCTCGTAGAACTAATTCGAGAGGGCTTGGTAGTATTAAGAAAGGTCAGGATGGGGAGGAGTTGACCCGCGCCACCAGAGTCAAGATCAGAAGTTCTAGATCCAGATCCGCTGCTAGTCTAATTCCTTGTTCGGCGCAGTTTTGTTTGCACGAAAGCTCTCTTAGGCAGCTATTGAATAGGCTTTGAGGGCGTAGCCCGACTAATATGCCCGAAAGAAGGAACTTCAATAGAATATGTTTCTAGTCAATATACGAGATACGCAAGGATTAATCAATAGGTTGGTTAGAGAGCCACGGGAAGATGTTCTTGACGTTTCTGCAGCTTTTACGGAATCCGCAGCTATAGCTTTTGAAACAAAACAGCAATTTTGGCCAGGAGTGAAGCTACTTTCCCACCAATAGGTGAATGATCTAACCCTCCGCCAGAGGAACCAGCTATGACATACGCGATTGGAAGATCTGATCTTTCTTTGAAGACCGGCATAAATAAGGTTGAAGTTGAAGTCAAAAAAGAAGTAGAGGTTATGAAAGAAACCATTTCTTGAATCTTTTTTTTACTGAACCAAATCCTGTGCGATGGATTGGATCAAAACGTTATAGCACTACAGCCATACCTCAAAATCCGCTAGGCTACACGATGAGATGTTATTAGTAGCTAACCGCCACAGGTAAACATAAAACGTTATGAACATTTTGCTTTGACTACTCTATTACCAATAGCGTACAAGGTCACCCGGAGCTTTAGCACGAGGAAAAATAATAACATCGATTTGGAATTCAACTATCTATATATGGATTCATTCATATCAAGTCTTGTGATAGTATGAAAAATAGTCCTCATGAAGCACGTCTAGAGCAAAGTACTGGTTCGAGTGAAACGTACCCAGAAAGCAGCAGTGCCACCTAATACTCGTAGACTAAAAGACTTCTTCTTATATCTAGGAGCAAGCGTCGGAGTCAATATAAAAGTAGCAGCTTCAGCTGTCCAGCCGAAAGAAAGATCTGACAAAGCCGGTGAGGGGGGGCAAGTGTTCTTCGGACTCATCCCAATTGAGTGCCAAGATGGGCGCATAGCGCTGGGGTGCGAGTATGAGTAGGGGAAGTTATGGTCCCACCCAGAAGAGTGCACTGGAAAGATTTCACTCCACATAAAGAGATCCAGGCTATTGTAGAGCCGTAGCCTTCCCGACGATGTGCTCGTTCACTTTTGCCACGGCATGATATTATACAAAAAAGCATTTTCAATACTTATATCTAACTTATATCTAATTTTTGATGATTGTTACTTTCTCTTGCGCGAATGGAGAGGAGTTCGTTAGCTGAGATGGAGAAGGCTCTAAAGGCCGTGTCGGACACTCTGAAGGCTTTAATGGAGCGGAATGGGCCTTCTACGCAAACATACAAAGAGGCACTGTTAAGGCCTGCTAGGGTGAAGGTTCCAGTGGCGGGAAAACAAAGACAGTATTGGAGGAAAGTGTCGGAAACGGATCGACCCGTTCGATCAGATCTGGTTAGATCAAGAATCGAAGAACTCAAACGCCTTTCTTCTCCAACTCACCCGATCTGCTTTCGCTGTGGCGATCACGGGCATAGAGCAAACCAATGTCGTAACGCGATACTATGCTTCGCGTGCAACCGGCTGGGACACCGATCACCGCAGTGTGGATCCGTCACTGTAATTGCTCCTAAACCACTAGTCTCTCAGTCGATTGCATCCACAACTCAGATCGGACAACCTCCTCATCACTCTACTCTTCCTACTAAACCACTTCCTTTTTCTAAGTCTACTCTTCCTACTAAACCATCTCAGTCTACTTCTAATACCCAATCCATGGCGCCAATGCATCCGCCGGTCCCTACGTTTCATGCGTCACCAGACACGGAATTCCTAGAAGCGGCGTTCAAACGTAGCTTTATCCTACTGGATGAAGCTCAATGGGGTCCAGAGAAGGTTGAGCATCTGATGAAACTCACCTTTCCTCTGTACCCGGAGGTGAGAGTACTTGAGGAGTACAAGTACATAATTGAATCGCCGTCCCAGACTTGGCTGAGTTCTAACCTAGAGAAAGGTCATATTCTACTGGAGAACAAAGAGGTGAGTATACTGCCATGGGATCCTGCGTATATTGAAGGGATGCAAATGATACCGGTTTGGGTGAGAGTGTATGGATTCCCCATGATGCTCTGGAAATGGTAGGTCAAGGAAGCAGTAGAGCTTGTTACAAGTAAAGTCTAAGCAAAGCAGAATAGGCATGAGTTTATGAGGAGTAGTACCCAAGGAATAGATAGTTAGTTATTCTTCAGGGGAATAGGTTGCACCCGCATTCACAGGCGTTGCTTAACGTTTCTTTCGTCTTTCTTTTCTTTTATCATATATAGTTTATGATTTGATTTTCATTGGTTTGGTTTTTATCATATATAGTGTAGATTGCTTTTCGTTTTCACTCTTTTTCTTCGATGTCTGTCGCGAATGAAGAATGCAAGATAACGTAGTAATCTCCGCCCAAAGGTGCCCCTGCGAGGGCCGGTCACCGGGG
>Ga0265324_10000155_pt1 | contig 52668 bp, 42 predicted proteins | sample 41419metaG_FD_198634 | JGI IMG/M metagenome (GOLD analysis project Ga0265324, IMG submission 198634) | Rhizosphere microbial communities from Carex aquatilis grown in University of Washington, Seatle, WA, United States - 4-14-19 metaG | ecosystem: Host-associated > Plants > Roots > Rhizosphere...
TCGATTGGCAGATTCCCGATCCCAAGCACATGCCGCCGGAAGAGTTCCGCCAGGTCCGGGACTACATCAAGTCCAAGATCGGCGAACTGCTCCAAACGGTCTAGTTAAACGAAAATGGCGTCGGTGGCTCATGCATGTCTTCGCGCCACTTGACTTTTGATCGTATATCTACGATATTAGATATATGGCCATCAGCAAAAAAACGGAATTCACGAATAAAGACCAGCATATCGCCACGGTCGCCAAGGCGCTTTCGCACCCTGCGCGCATCGCCATCCTGAAGGCGCTGGCGAGGCGAGGTACTTGTATCTGCGGGGAGATTGTCGAGGTCCTGCCCCTGGCCCAATCGACGGTTTCCCAGCACTTAAAGGAGTTGAAGGGATCCGGATTGGTGGCCGGTGAAGTGGATGGCGTCAAGTCCTGCTATTGCATCGACTGGAATGTATTGGGAAAAGCCTGGGCTTCGATCCAATCGCTTGCGGACGAACTTGAGGCATCCAGGGAAAAATGCTGCTGAAACAAGGAGAAGAAACAATGGAAACGAAGATGGATACCGCCGAAGGCTTGAAGGAAATCGTCCGGGAGAAATACGGTCAACTTGCCCGCGAAGGCGGAAGTTGTTGCGGGCCGACCTCTTGCTGCGGCCCGTCCTCGGGCAGTGCTTCATTCGTATCCATCAATGAAGACTATACCCAGCGCGATGGGTACGTCCAGGACGCCGACATGGGATTGGGCTGCGGAATCCCCATCGATGCCGCGGATCTCCATCCCGGCCAAACGGTTGTGGATCTGGGTTCTGGAGCCGGGAACGACGTCTTCGTTGCGCGGCGCCAAGTCGGGGAAACCGGCAAGGTGATCGGCGTGGACATGACGCCCGATATGATCAAGAAGGCCCGGGAGAATGCCGCCAAAGCCGGGTTTTCCAACGTGGAATTCCGTTTGGGTGAAATCGAAGCCTTACCAGTGGGCGGCAATTCGGTGGATCGAGTGATCAGCAATTGCGTTTTGAATTTGGTCCCGGATAAGAAAAGCGCTTTCGCGGAGATGTATCGGATCCTGAAACCCGGCGGAAAATTCGGCGTATCGGATGTCGTGCTGGAAGGGGATTTTCCGGAGGAGCTGCGCCGCGCCGCGGAACTCTACGTCGGCTGCGTTTCCGGAGCCATGCAGAAAAGCGCCTACCTGGATTCCCTGAAAGAGATGGGATTCGAAGATATCCGCGTGACCAAGGAAAAAGTCCTGGACGTTCCCGAGGATTTGCTTGCCGCCTATTTGAACGGCGATCAACGCAAGAGCCTGGCCCGGTCCGGAGTGCGCGTCCTAAGCATCACCCTGCAAGGAACCAAACCGCAGAAGCAGGCATCGAGCGCTTGCTGCGCACCGTTGGAGAGTGCTGGGGACGGCCCTTGCTGCCACCCGCTTCAATAGGCTTGGTCCGAGTCGGCTTGGGGCTGCTCTAAAAGAGACTTGTGCGGACACTCCGAAACATAGGCCGGGTGCCTTTGGGCAACCTAACTGGCTCATATCCCATGGTTGGATTTGGCTCTGGGTGAATGCTCCAAGGCATGGGATGCCTTCACTTTGCAGCACCGGATAAACTCACTAGATTCTACCAATGCCCGATCGTAAACCTGTACGCCTCCACGGAAAAAAGAGTGTTCCCCCGGTCCGTCGCCAGACGCGGCAACGAGAACTCATTTTCAATATCATCAAGGGTTCCAACGGCCCACTTACCATTCCTCAAATACATGAACAGGCCCGTAAAAGCGCTAATGGCAAGCGCACGGTCAAGACCAAGGCCATTGGCATCGCGACGGTCTACCGCACCATCAACTTGCTTCAGGGCGACAGCCTGATTCACAGCGTTATGCTCCCTTCCGGCGAAACACGCTATGAGAGCAGCCATTTGGATGAACACCATCATCATTTCCAATGCGTAAAATGCGGCCATGTATATGACCTGGGCATCTGCCCCGTAGGGATACCAAGTGGGACAACCATCCCCGGTGGATTCGAAGTGCTTTCGCACGAATTGACCCTGTTCGGGCGTTGCCCATCGTGTCAAGGTTCTAAGAAGGCCAAATAGTCCGATTGGATCCCATTTGCGATCGCCGCTTTTTCAATGATAATCGAGTATCAATAGTGAAACGCCCTGACGGACAAGGGGTGAATAGGATGGCTGGTGGCCGTCTTGACTTCCGAATCGGCGCGTACTATATTACTTGATATTGAGTTATCAATGAGGACCCAGACCACTTTGCGCCCGTCTTCTTTTTCCTCCGCATTCAGACGGGTTGTGGTTTTCGTTTCTCTGGCGTTTTATTTCAGTCTTACCGCTGCCGTAACCGTTCCTTCTCTGCACAACCACTCGACGTCCCTGTTCGGACAGACCGCGAAGCCATGTCAGGATTGCCCGGGCGCGGCCGATGATCATGCCGGGAAATCAAGTTCGGATGAGTGCTTGCTTTGCCAATGGCAAACCATGGGGCAAGCCGAGCCGATCGTCGATGCCGTTCCAGTCGCGCTTTGTCTGCCGGTGGAGTTGTCTTCAATACCTTATATTTCGATCTCCAGTTTCCCTGTGCCCCTGGACGGCGCCTCTCCCCGAGGCCCGCCCGCTCTTTTCCCTGCCTAAACTCCTCCATACGCTTTTCGGTTTGCGACACACGGCTTTATAGTCCGTTTCTGCATTTTCCGGCAAGCCGTCGCATCGCGGAATCCTAAAGCGGAATGGATTATCCATTCAAGCAATTTTGCTTCAAAAAAATTTCAGCACGAAAAAGGAAAAGGAAGGGACATGAACCTAAACTTCAATGCGAAGAGAATGCTCGGATGGGCATTGACGGCTTTCTTTATCTCGATAAACACCGCGTCTGGGCAGGCCGCACCAGACACGGTTTCGCAAGTGAACGGAACCGTCCAGGATGCCTTGGCCCGGCCCATTGCCGGGGCCAATGTCAGGGCTTTGGGTTCCGACGGCGCAGCCAAAGCACAGGCTGCCACCGATCCCAATGGACGTTTTGAGCTTTCCGGTCTCAAAGACGGCATCTACGCCATTACGGCCAGCGCAACTGGATTCGACACGGGAAGTTCCGTGGTCAACGTGCATGCAGGCCAAACAGCCTCAGTCTCTCTGACGCTCACGGCCCAAAAGGTCCTTGAAGCCGCGGTCGTCACTGCCCGCCGGCTGGATGTAGCCCGTAATGGCTTGTCTCCGACCACGGGCACCAGCCTCTATCACATCGACGCGACCGCGGTACAATCGCAGTCGCAAGGCGCGGAGACGCCGATGAATAAGGTATTGCTCGCCGCGCCGGGCGCGGCCCAGGACTCCTATGGGCAGGTGCACGTGCGCGGTGAGCATGCCGATTTGCAGTACCGCATCAACGGCATCCTGCTGCCGGAAGGCATCAGCGGAGGATTCGCGCAGGACGTGGATACGCGCTTCGCTGAAAAAATCGACTTCCTCACCGGCGCATTGCCGGCCCAATACGGCCTTCGCACCGCCGGCGTGGTGGATATCGAAACCAAGAGCGGGGCCTTCGAGAACGGCGGCCGAATCGGGATTTACGGCGGCGAGAATGATTGGCTCGAGCCTAGCCTGGAACTGCAAGGCCATAAGGGCGGCTTCAATTATTACCTGAGCGGGAGCTATCTCCAGAACAACCTTGGCGTCGAAGCGCCCACCTCAAGCGACAAAATCCTGCACGATCATACCCAGCAGCAAAAAGGGTTTTCTTACCTGTCCTATTTGTTGAACTCGACCACGCGCGTCTCGGCCATGCTCGGGACCTCGGTGGGGAGCTTCGAGATCCCGGATAATCCCGGACAACCCGCCGCCTTTGCCCTTACGGGCGTGGACTCCTCCGCTTTTTCTTCCTCCACGCTGAACGAAAAACAAGATGAAGTGAACCACTATGGCATTCTTTCCTTGCAGGGGAGCGCGGAAGCCCTGGATTACCAGGTGGGCGCGTTCGTCCGCTATTCACGCACGAAGTTCACTCCCGATTCCGTCGGGGATCTGCTTTCCAACGGCGTGGCTTCCCAGGTGCTCCGCAGCGACAACGCCGCGGGAGCGCAGGCCGATGCGAGCTGGAAGGCGTCTGCCGCGCATACGGTGCGGGCGGGCGCCTATTTCAGCGGCGAATTGGCGGTCAACAACAATACCTCCGCGGTCTTTTCCGTGGATTCGACCGGCAGCCAATCGGACTCCACGCCGGTTACCGTCGTCGACAACAATCGGAGGCCCTCCTATTTGTATAGCGCCTATCTCCAGGATGAATGGAAAATATTCGATCCCCTGGCGATTAATTTCGGCGCGCGCTTCGACGCCGTCGACGCTTATGTGCAGGAGTGGCAGATCAGCCCGCGCGTCAACCTGCTCTGGCGCATCGACTCCAGCACCAGCCTGCACGCCGGCTACGCCCGCTATTTCACGCCTCCGCCCACGGAGCTGGTGGCGCCGCAGGACATCGCCAAGTTCCAGGGAACCACGCAGGCGCCCGGAGTCAACGTAGCCAGCAATGTACGATCCGAGCGGGACAATTATTACGACGTTGGTATCACCCGGGAGATCTGCAAAGGGTTTCAGCTTGGATTAGATGGGTATTACAAGGATGCCCAGCACCTTTTGGACGAAGGACAGTTCGGCGCGGCTTTGGTGTTTACGCCGTTCAATTATGCCACCGGAACCGTGTACGGCCTCGAACTCAATGCCAGCTATCGCGGCAAGCATCTGGCCGGCTACGCCAATGCCGCGTATTCACAGGCCCAAGGCAAGCAGATCGAGTCCGGCGAATTCAACTTCGCCCAAGATGAGCTCGACTACATCGCCAAGCATTCGATTTTCCTGGATCACGATCAGCGTGTCAGCCTCTCGTACGGGCTGGCTTACACCGTGGCGCAGACGACCCTCAGCGCGGACGGGATCTTCGGCAGCGGACTTCGCAAGGGCGATCCCGTCACCAACATTCCCAACGGGGGCAAAATGCCTGTATACAATCAGCTCAATTTCGGCGTGGGCCAGCATTTCCGCGTGCCGTCCCTGGGCGGCTTCGATGCGCGCCTCTCGGCCCTCAACGTGCTGGATATTCCCTACCAGATCCGGGATGGCAGCGGCGTTGGCGTCGGAGCGCCCCAATGGGGGCCGCGGCGCGCGTTCTACGCCGGCCTGAGCAAGCCATTCTCATATTGAGATTGGATTCCACCAAATAGAACTGAAGGAAATCATGCAAGCATATCACGCAATCTCGGAAGTCCTGCGGGCCGGTGGATCCTGGGTCTATCCGATTCTGGCCCTGGCGGCGCTGGCGGCATTCCTGGCGGTCGATAAAACGATCGTCTTTTGGCGCTATGCCCGTTTGCCTGCGGACATCCTTCAGTTGGTCGAGACCTACGGGTTCGCTTGGGAAGAGCTGGAGGAAAAGCTTTCCGGTTTGTCGGAAGGCAACTATTTCAAGCGCTTCTTCCGGATCATCATCGAGAACCGCGATAAGCCCGCGTGGTGGGTGGAGTCGCGGGCAGCGGATGAGGCGACCCTTATTGAAAAGTCCCTGGCCAAACGGCTGTGGCTGATTGAAACCGTGGTGACGGCCGCGCCGTTGATCGGTTTGCTGGGTACGATTTCCGGCATGATCGGATCCTTCCGCGTCTTCGGAGGCAATGGGCAGATCGATCCTTCGGCGGTGACGGGCGGCGTCGCCGAAGCCTTGATCTCCACGGCCCTGGGCATCTTCGTAGCGTTGCTGGCCTTGTTCACGTTCAACTATTACTCTGCCTTACTTACGAGCGTGCTGGATGAAGTCGAGCGCTTGGGGACGCGCCTCAACGATCACATCCGCTTGGATCAGGAAAAGCCATGAAGCTGCGCAAGTCGCGCCCGCGCCGACGCGGGCGGATCGAAATCATTCCCATGATCGACGTAATGCTGTTTTTGCTGGCGGCATTCATGCTTGCATCGCTTTCCATGCAGCACATCCATTCGCTCCCGGTGAACCTACCGCATGGAACGGCCATGACGCCTCAGACACGTCACCCGTTGACTCTCACCGTGACCCGGGAAGGCGGACTATTCATCGAACAAGTGCCGGTATCCCTGGAGGGCTTGGCGGGTGTTTTGCGCGCGAAGTTGCCGGTCTCGACGGGCGAAGTCACCGTAGCAGCCGACAGCGCGGCCCCGCATGGAGTGGTTGTCGACGCCATGCTGGCGGCGCGAGAGGCCGGCGTCGAGCATTTTCTCATCGCCGTGAAACATGACTGAGGTAGCGCTTTTCCAACGTGGGATGCCGAGCCCTTGGTTGCATGCCCTGACCGTGTTTGCGATAGCCATGCCGCTCTTGGCGGTGAGCCTCTGCTGTTTCTTCCTCCTGTTCACGAGGACTTCGCCGTCTCGAAAGGAGTCTCCTTCCGTAAACGTCCAAATCGTGAACCTTCCGCCGGCTCCGCCTAAACCGCCCCCTACGCCTCCACGCCGGCAGCCGGCCAAGCCCCGCATTCCTTTGCCTATGCCCAGTAACACGCCGGTTACGGTGCTGAAGCAACCGACTCCACCGCCGGATACCGAGCCGCCTCCACCGCCCGAAGCGCCGCCCGCCCCGGTGGCCGCGACACAAGAAAACGCCAATCTGACCGGCACCACCAGCGCCTATGCCGTCAGCAAACCGATGCCTGAAATCCCGACGGAGTTTCGCCGCCTGCCGATGGACGTGTCCTTGGTGGTGAAGCTCACGGTAGGCCCTGACGGAACGGCTACGGCCGAGCTCATCCAGGCCACTCCCAACCCCAAGCTGAACCAATGGCTGCTTGAGACTTTCCGCCGCTGGAAATTCTTCCCGGCCATCCATTTCGATCAACCGGTGAAGTCGGAATTGGTGATCACCGTTCCCATCAAGATCTATTGAAGATGTTGAACCATGAAGCCGACGGCTCAATCGGGTTGGGAAAAGCGGTTGCTTCGGCTGCTGCTGGCCTCCCGCTTGCCCTACGCTCTGCCGGCCAAGCTCGCCGCCTCCGTGAGGTTTGGAAAAGGATTACGGCTCCTCATCTTCCTCCTCTTTTTGTTCACCCTTTTCTTGATCATGAAGATATCAGGAACAAAGGCGGGAACGACTCCGAATTCGACTCGTGCGGAGAAGGAAACCAAAATCGAAGCGAACACGGGGATGTGCATTTGCGGGGAGTAAAAAGCACATATCCTACCGTGTTAACCCTTGCGGGGTTCTTGGGGTTGCTCCTGACTGTGCCCCTTTGGCCGGCCACGGCGAATGCCCAGGTTCCGCATTGCGGCACGGCCCTGTGGTTTCGCGGCTCTGGAGGGTCGGGCGGGATGCAGGCGCGTTGGTTGGCCAAGCGCGCGGCGTCCTCGCCTGAAGCCTATCGTACTTTGGAAACCGCGCATTTCCGTCTCAATTATTCCTTGCGCGGGCTCAATCGGATCAAAACCACGGATGCCGACTCGGGTTTGCTGCGCCTGATCGATTCTTTATATCGAATCTCTCCCGGGGGCGGTTCCGGATTGAATGACGACGCCAGCGTGGACGCGAGACTGGATTCTTTGCATGCGCCGCATCCGATCTACGCCGTCATCATGTCCGGTTTTTTCGAACAAGCCCGAGCCTATTACGTGGACAAGCTCGGCATGCGCGCTCCGCGGTCCGTCGGCTTTTCCTATTACTACCAGGCGCCCGCCGCAACGGACGGGAAATACTCCGTCGATGTCGTGGATGTGGGCACCGCTGAGCCCGATTTCCGGGGCCAGGAAGTCTACGCGCTCACCTTTCCCGCGGCCGAAGGCGGCATGCTGATGGAGAACGATTTCCTCTACAACACCCATTCGCTCACCGGCGATGGCATTCCCCAGGGCGACACCATCGGCAGCACATATATGGGCAAGTTGATTCACAATTACGGCATCGATTGGCAGGCCGGGCTCAAGGTGACGTGCTTCCACGAGTTCTATCATGCGGTGCAATTCACCTATACGCCCAACCCGAACGATTTCCACGTCTGGTACGAGACCGGAGCCGTGGGCATGGAAGAACGCAACGCCCCCGAGGTCAACGATTATTTGCAATACCTTCCCGCCTATTTTGAGGACCTTCCCAGCGTCAGCATGTTCAACTATCCGGGTCGCTTGAGCTGGTATGGGAACGGCATTTTCCATCTTTTCCTTGCGCGTGAGCTTGGGGAAGCATTTGACGTGGGCGTCTGGTCCCGCTTTGCCGCGAACGGGAACAATATCAAGGATGCGCTCCCCGCCGTTGGTCTGAGCCAAGGGAAATCCCTGCGCCAGGTTTACGCTGAATTCGCTGCGCAACTTGCCTTCAGCGGAGAGACGACGCATCCACCCTTCGCTCCTTTCTCGCCGGATATGCCTTTGTGGCCTTCCCTCCAATCGCAAAGCCTGGATCTTAAAACGATAACGAGTTATCAAACCACCCTACAAACGCCGCTCACCATCACCGCTTGGAAAATCACCGGCGCAGCGGGAAGCGGGAAGTCGCTTGCGCTCCAAGATACCGGCATGGCGCCGGTGCTTGCCCAATCCAGTCCCGACTCCAGCATCGAAAATGATCCCCAGGGTTTAACCATTGGCCTGGGATTCGCGAACGTTCCCGGACGCGAAAATGTCCTGTTGCTCGCCAATAGTTCTACAGATAGAACATCCGGCGCGCTCATCCTTACGCTGCAAAGCCTTACCGCCGCGACCCTCTTCGCATATCCCAATCCCATGAAGCGCGTGAGCGCGACGGATAGGCTCTATTTCTCGCGCCTTAATCAGGCTTCCACGATCCAAATCTTCAGCGAAGCCGGCAGGGCCGTGCGATCCTTGGCGTTCACTCCCGATTCCCTACTTTGGTCCTGGGATCTGAATGATGATCGCGGGCAACCTATGGAATCGGGTCTGTACTACTACCGCGGCGCGGGACCCTTGGCTGCGTTCGTCGTTTATTGATCGGATGGGAGGATTGCATGCGCAAAAGGTTATGGCCATACCGGATCATCCGTCCCAAGGCCGTCTCCAAGCCTAAACCGGAAGCGGGCCAGAGGGAAGAGCCGAACTTGCAGCCGTTGCGCGACTACGCGGCGAAATTATGTCGCCTGCTGTTCGAACGATTGCGTTCGCCGGATCAATCCCCGATCGAGCCTCGCGATCGCGATCGCGAAGACAAGGCTTGATCCCAGTTTCACGATATGTTGGATCAATGAGAGTTTCCAGGCACGATCGAATCCTCTCAGCACCTGTCCGCTTTCTCACGCGTGTCATTTCCCCTTCCGGCCTGAGTATCGCCGCGGGCTTGTCCGCCTGGCTCACGGCAGGCTGCCTGTTCGAAACCACCGTACCCTCCGAGAACTATCCCACCGATGTCACGGGTCTGCCTGCCGCCGTCCCTTCGCCGACCTTGGCGCTCCGGAACGGGGACACCTTGCATCTCAAGGTCGAGTATGTCCGCAACGAAATTGCCGGACGGCCGATGAGGATGCTGGGCTTCAACCGCTCCATTCCTGGTCCCACATTGCAAGTGAAGGAGGGTTCCCAAATCATCGTGGTCCTTATCAACGGCAGCAATGTGCCCATCACCTTGCATTCCCATGGAGTTCGCCTCGATTCTCACGACGATGGGACCGACGGCCTCGATCAAAAGCCCGTCGCGCAAGGGGATTCCTTCGTCTATACCATTCGCTTCCCCGATGCCGGAGTCTTCTGGTACCACAGCCACTACCGCGAAGACTATTCCCAGGAAATGGGTTTGTATGGCAATTACCTGGTCTCGCCTTCCGATTCGACCTACTGGGATCCGGTTAACCGGGAAGTGACTTGGATGCTCGATGATATCGATACCATCAACGGCGGCATCGCACCGTTCAGCGAAAAAAAGGTCGACCACACCTTGATGGGCCGTTTCGGAAACACCTTTCTGATCAATGGAACCACCGATTATGCGCTCACCCTCAAACGGGGCGAAGTCGTGCGATTTTATGTCACCAACGCCTCCGACGCCCGGGTCTTCAATTTGGAAATCGATCGCAGCGGTCTTAAAATCGTCGGCTCCGATAACGGCCGCTACGAGGTGCCCCTGTTTTCACCCAATGAATATATCGCTCCCGGAGAACGGTCCGTATTCGAAGTGCTTTTCAACGACACGGGATCCTTCGATATCCTCTATGCCATTCCGGGACAGACATTCACCCTGGGAAGGATCCACGTGCTCGCGGACGCGGCAGAAAAGGACTATTCGCGTGGCTTCTTTTCAGCCACCGATACCTGCGCCCAAGTGGTCGCATCCATCGATCCGTTCCGTCCCTACTTCGACAAACCTCCGGACAAGGAATTGATCCTTACGGGAACCATGGGATCGATGTCCGGCATGGCCATGAAGGTCGTCGCGCCCGCGCATGATCCGACTTCGGTCAACCAGATGGGCATCGAGTGGACCGATCATATGGCGGCGATGAACGCGGCATCCGACACTGGGAACATGCATTGGATCATCCGGGACAAGCAGACCGGGCTGGAGAACATGGATATCTTCTGGACCTTCAAAACCGGGGATAAGGTGATGATCCGCATGTACAATGATTCATTGGCCTATCATCCCATGCCCCATCCGATCCATTTCCATGGGCAACGATTCCTGGTCGTCAACGTGGATGGCAAACGCAATCCCGATATGGCATGGAAAGATACCTTCCTCATCGGGCGGGGATCGACCGCGGATATCCTGCTGGATGCGAGTAATCCCGGTGGCTGGATGGCGCATTGCCATATCGCCGAGCACATGGAGGACGGGATGATGTTTTTCTTCCACGTGGGAGATTGAAGCCTAAGCGAAGGATTTCAAGGAAGGGTAACCATGAATTTCACCGAGTCGATCATGCCCGGTATATCGTCGTGGGATGCGCTTGCGCCTTGCACTATGATATAGTGCCAACCCGCAGTAGTAATATTTAAGGTTGTTGTATCGGTCCGGGTCAAGACGGTTACAGCGTCGGCGTCGGTCGTGGCGGGTTTATCCAGATAAACATGGATGTGCCCGTCCGGTACGCTATCGACGCGCTGGGCCGCCGCGATTTTTGCCGCCGCGAAAGAGAATCCCGTGGTCTTGACTTGCAACAGCACGGATGGACCGCTTACGGTTCCACCATTGGTCGGACTTACGATTTTGAGGGTTGGGGCCGGGCCCGAGTCGGTGCTCGAATCACAGGCCCAGAACGCCGAAGCCAAGGCCGATGCCAGGACTGCCGTCGCAAAGCGGCAGACTTTACGGCAAGAGGGGAAAGCTGGAGTGAGTGGAGTCATGGTTCAGTTCTTTCTGAAAAGTTGTCCCGATACGAATGATGCAGGGTCTTCTTTGAAGCCGGTGGTCGTAGGGCGTTTTCCAAGTACGCTCAACGTCCGCTTGTTTATGATAATCTAAGTCCGTTTGTCCGCAGCGGATTTCAAGATTGCTAGCTTCGCGCCATGAGACGAGCATCGGGGCCACGAATCTCCCTTTGCAAAGCAGGCTGGTGGATGCTCCTCTGCACTGCCGTGATTCATTTAAGCTTGCAGGGGGTTCAAGTGGGCCTTGCCTGGGCCCGTTCAACGGCGAATAGCCCCATCCGGGCAAAGCAAAAGATCGAAATTTGCCCACATCATCCGCATGGCTGCCCCCGGGATTGCATGTGCCCCAAAATTGCGTCAGCGGAAGTCTCCCAGGGCAAGGGATCGGGGTTCTTGCGGGAACCGGCTTTCGTGATCTGTACCGAACAGGGCGCCAAAGGGACGTCTCCGTCCGCTCCGATTTTTCTGGCCTGCCCAATTTTGATCCCGGGTTTCCCCACCGTTTCCACCTGGCTGAGTGGCGGTGCATTCATAATTCATGACTTCTTTCAAGAGCCTCCGCAAAAGATCCCCATTGTTTAAGGCCGTCCGCACGTTCTGATTCCTCCCCTAAGTGCCTGCCGTCAGGTTGGACTTCGTTGATTCGGCTTTAACAATTCCATAAAAAGGATGCTCATGAAATTTTCCGGCGCTTTGAAAATCCTGTTCTGTCTTTGCACCCTCGCCCTGACGCCGGTGCGCCTCTTGGCGTGCGCGAGTTGCGGATGTACCCTCAGTTCCGATTGGGGCAGCCTAGGCTTTTCCACCTCCTACGGCTTCAAGGTGGATTTCCGCTATGATTATTTGAACCAAGATCAATTGCGCAGCGGAACCGGTTCTATTTCCGCGAGCGATGCGAGCAAGATATCCACTGATGGCGATGCGCAAGAGGTCGAAAAACATACCACGAACAACTACCTGACGCTCGGACTGGAATACAACGTCCGTCCGAGTCTGGGAGTCAATCTCCAATTGCCTTACATTATCCGGTCTCACACCACCTTGGGCACGGCCTCCGACGGGATCACAGGCGGGGACGGGGGCGGACAGTATCACTCCGACACCTACAACCTTGGCGACATCAAGGTGATTGGTCGTTATCAAGGTTTTTTCGAGACTCTGCGCAATTTCGGCGTTCTGTTGGGCGCCAAGCTTCCCACCGGAAGACATGCCGAAACCGGCGCCTCGACGGATACGACCTCGCCTGGACCTGCGGACATTGATCGCGGCCTTCAGCCGGGCACCGGAACGACGGATTTGATCCTGGGCGTGTATTTCTTCGATGAGTTGAGCAGAAATTGGAATTACTTCGCCCAGCTTATTTATCAACACGCCTTGTACATGAAGGATCATTACCGGCCGGGACACGGAACCAATCTCAACCTTGGATTGCGGTATATGGGCGTTTCCCATTTCACGCCGCAAGTTCAACTCAATGCCCGCTCTGTTGCGCACGATGTCGGCGCGAATTCGGATCCGGTCAGCACGGGCGGGACCTTGGTTTATATAAGTCCCGGTGTCGTCGTTCCCATCATTCAGGGGCTAGGCATTTATGGCTTTACCCAAGTCCCCATCTTTCAAAACGTCCGTGGGGTTCAACTCGTTCCCTTGTACTCGGCGTCGATCGGGGTCCGGGCGACGTTCTGAATCCGGTAACAAGTTCCTGGACGAAGTGAAGGTATACCGATGAATTGCTGAAGAAACGCGTTTGAGAGGGTAGTTTTTAGGGATGAAATCCTATCAACCTGGCGTCCTCGCCCCTGTCCCCAAGCAAGCCCGCTACCTTTTTTTTTCCGAAATGCCCAAGGCGGACCTGGCGTCCGCCCTCCGCTTTTTGCGCGACCATGTAGATGGCGAAAGCGCGGTGCTGGGTATCGGCTATTCCGTAGCCCAGGAATTGGAAAGCCAGATACCGGGCCTCAAAAATTTCGTCGCTCCCGTGGGAGCCAGGGTGGAAATCCCGGCCACCCCGTTTTCGTTTTTCCTCTGGTTGCGCGGCGGAGATAGGGGAGAGTTGCTGCACCGATCGCGAGTCATGGAAAAAGGCTTGGCCGAATGGTTCAGAATCACTGAAAGCGCGGACGCCTTCATGTACAAGGAAGGTCGGGATTTGACCGGGTATATGGATGGCACGGAAAATCCCAAGGGGAGAAAGGCTTTGTCGGCTGCTTTCGTTTCCGGGCACGGCGCCGGGTTGGACGGTTCCAGCTTTCTCGCGGTGCAGCGTTGGGTTCATGACCTGGACAGCTTCGATGCGATGGGTCAGAAGGAACGGGATGATTCCGTGGGCCGCCGCCAAAAGGACAATGTGGAGCTTGCCAAGGCTCCGCCCACGGCGCATGTGAAGCGTACGGCCCAGGAAAGTTTCACTCCCGAAGCCTTCATCCTGCGGCGATCCATGCCTTGGTCGGACGGCCAAAACGCGGGCCTGATTTTCACCGCCTTCGGAAAATCCTTTGACGCCTTTGAAGCCCAATTGCGGCGCATGAGCGGCGCCGAGGACGGAATCACGGATGCGCTGTTCCGCTTCACTAAACCCCTCTCCACGGCCTATTTCTGGTGCCCGCCCATGGATAAGGGCAAAGTCGACCTACGGTTGTTTCCCGGTCACTAACTCTCTCCCTTTACCCGCGAATATATATTTGAACGGAAATGCTCTCGTTCAATTTCCAGAGCTTTAGGAATCGGGGCAACTAAATGAGATCCATCCTGCCATCGACCGGGACGGAAAGGCACCGAAGCGGACGGACCGGATGGTTGCGCGCCGCCGTACTTGGTTCGGATGATGCGATAGTCTCCACCGCAAGCCTTATGATCGGCGTTGCCGCGGCTTCCGCGACTAAATCCGCTACTCTGATCGCAGGGGCTGCAGGCCTGGTCGCGGGAGCCATGTCCATGGCGGTGGGAGAATATGTTTCCGTGAGTTCCCAGCGGGATGCGGAGCGGGCGGACATTGAATTGGAAAAGGAGGAACTTTCCCGACAACCTGGCGCCGAGCTGGAGGAACTAACCATGATTTATGTAAAGCGCGGGGTAAAGCGGGAGCTCGCCCTACAAGTGGCGGAACAACTCAGCGCCCACGATAGGTTGGGAGCGCACCTTAAGGATGAACTTGGACTCAACCCGGCTTCCCTGGCGCGGCCCATGCAGGCGGCCTGGATTTCGGCTGCCAGCTTCGCGTCATTTTCCATGGTCCCGATCGCCGCCCTGCTTTTGGCGCCGACTCCATTGCGTATTCCCATGATCGCATTTTTTTCATTGGCGAGCTTAGCCGCCCTCGGCGCATTCGGCGGCCGCCTCGGGGGCGCGTCCCCAGTCCGCGCCGCGATGAGGGTGAGTCTTGGCGGGGCCTTGGCCATGGGCGTGACGGCCTTGATCGGCCGTATCCTCGGAGTTTCCCTGGGATAAAAAAAGAAAGCCCTCCTATGCAGGAGGGCTTTCCGTGGAGCTAAGCGGAGTCGAACCGCTGACCTTCTCATTGCGAACGAGACGCTCTACCAACTGAGCTATAGCCCCGCTTGGGCGCGTTCAAGCGGCCTGGGCCGTGAGCGGCGCGGCTTAATATTGTTAATTCCCCGGGAAATGCCAAGTCCTGCCTGACACCCCTAGGGAGCGCTAGCTATATTGTCTCGGCAACCAGGGGCGGCCCTCACAGGGCCTGAGATCCCGACGCTCCGCTGCTTAAGCGGAGGGGAAACCCTCGAACCTGATCCGGGTCATACCGGCGTAGGAAGGAAAACATGATTCGCAAACCCGACCTTGAGTCCCGTTCCAAACCCGCTCCCAAATCCAATTCCGAGGTCGTAAGCGACCAGGCCATTACGCGCGAGCCGTTCCCTGCTTCGCGGAAAATCCACCGCCCGGGCAAGCTGCATCCGTCCGTCTCGGTTGCGATGCGGGAAATCGCCCTTTCCAATACCCGATCGCATTTCGACAAGACCCTCGACCGGCTCAACGATCCGGTCGTCGTCTACGATACCTCGGGCCCGTATACCGATCCGGCCGCGGAGATCGACGTGCGCATGGGACTCTCGCCTTTGCGCCGGCAATGGATCCTCGACCGCGGCGACGTTGAGGAACTTTCGGACCAGACCTCGGAGTACGGCCGCCGCCGCGCCGCCGATCCCTCCCTCGATGCCTTACGCTTCGCCCATGGGCGCAAGCCCCTGCGGGCCAAACGCTCGTCTTCGGGCTCCGGTACCACCGCCGTTACCCAACTCGAGTACGCCCGCCGCGGCATCATCACGCCGGAAATGGAGTACATCGCCATCCGCGAGAACCTGCAGGCCGAGATCCGCGAGGAAGCGCTCGCCAAGCAGCATCCGGGCCAGGCCTTCGGCGCCGGGATACCCAAGATCATCACTCCCGATTTCGTACGCGACGAGGTGGCCCGGGGACGCGCCATCATCCCGGCCAATATCAACCATCCCGAACTCGAGCCCATGATCATCGGCCGCAATTTCCTGGTCAAGATCAATGCCAATATCGGCAACTCGGCCATCGCCAGTTCCATCGAAGAGGAAGTGGAGAAGATGGTTTGGGCCACCCGCTGGGGCGCCGATACGGTGATGGACCTTTCCACCGGCAAGAACATCCATGAGACGCGGGAATGGATCCTGCGCAATTCCCCCGTGCCCATCGGTACGGTTCCCATCTACCAGGCCCTGGAAAAGGTGAACGGCAAGGCCGAGGAATTGACCTGGGAATTGTACCGCGACACCCTTATCGAACAGGCCGAGCAGGGCGTGGACTATTTCACCGTGCATGCGGGAGTGTTGCTCCGCTACGTTCCCATGACCGCCAAGCGCATGACGGGAATCGTTTCCCGCGGCGGCAGCATCATGGCCAAATGGTGCCTGGCCCACCACAAGGAGAATTTCCTCTACACCCATTGGCGGGACATCTGCGACATCATGCGCGCCTACGATGTCTCCTTCTCGATCGGCGACGGCCTGCGCCCGGGATCCATCTACGACGCCAACGACGAAGCCCAGTTCGCCGAGCTCAAGACCCAGGGCGAATTGACGGAAGTAGCCTGGGACATGGGCGTGCAGGTCATGAACGAAGGTCCCGGCCACGTGCCCATGCACATGATCAAAGAGAACATGGAAAAGCAATTGGAATGGTGCCATGAGGCGCCTTTCTACACCTTGGGGCCGCTCACCACCGACATCGCGCCGGGCTACGACCACATTACCAGCGGTATCGGCGCGGCCATGATCGGCTGGTACGGATGCGCCATGCTCTGTTACGTGACTCCCAAGGAGCACTTGGGCCTTCCCGATCGCGAGGACGTGAAGACGGGCGTCATCACTTATAAGCTGGCCGCGCATGCGGCCGATCTGGCGAAGGGGCATCCCGCCTCGCAGTACCGCGACAACGCGCTTTCCCGGGCCCGCTTCGAATTCCGCTGGAGCGACCAATTTAATTTGTCCCTTGATCCGGACACGGCGCGCAAGTTCCACGACGAAACCCTGCCGGCGGACGGGGCCAAGTTGGCGCATTTCTGCTCCATGTGCGGCCCCAATTTCTGCTCCATGAAAATCACCGACGACGTGCGCGCCTACGCGGCCAAGGAAGGCGTGGACGAAAAGGCGGCGCTGGAGCAGGGGATGGCGGAGAAGTCGAAGGAATTCGTGCAGGCGGGCGCGGAGATTTACCGGGTGGAATAGTCCTGGGCGGACCCCGCCCGTAAAGGGCGGGCCCCATGCGCATCGCCCCTTTTTCCCTTTAGATCCGGCCCTTCTCCAATTCGTACAGCACCGCGGGGGAATCCTTCGGAAGGAAAAGCCCGCCGCCGGCGCTGCGGAAATGCTTTCCAAGCACCTTGCGGTACCAATGCGCGGGCCGCAGATGCGCCTTCCCGTCCGTCACGCGTTGATCTACGTGCTCCCGCCAATCCTCGGCGGTGATGATCTCCAAGTACACCGCGCCGCGGCATAGGCGCGCCATGTTGGCCGCCGCCGCCCGCACCCCGTCGTCCGGAAGGTATTGCAAAACGCTTTGGCAGATGATCAGGTCGTATTGGCCGCGTCCGACGTAATCGGCCGCCGAACCCTCGTCCCATCCGAAGCGGGCGCAAAGGTACGGGCTGAACTCGACGCCGGTATAGGACGCACGCGGATGCCGCTGGGCCAGCGAGGTACGCCAATGCCCAAGGCCGCATCCCAAATCCAGCACCCGCCGAACGGGCAGCCCCAAGTGGGACAGGTATCCGAACACGAAGGCCGCCAGGCGGGCCTGAAGCCCGCTTCCCCGCACGCGGGTGGATGGATCCCGATAAAAGCGGGTATAGTAGGCCTCCCCGAAACTCTCGCGCGGGCGCGCCGGAACGAGACGGGAAGATAAGGCGCGTTTCTGAGTCATCGAAGCTCCGGATGAAGTTGGGGAATAATAGCTTTGACCGGAATCTGAGTGGCGAACCGGGGCCCAAGCGACGGCATCCGGTCAGGGGCTCGGCAAAAATGCCAGGGGAGCGATTTTACTCTTGCAAGACCGCCGGGACATGTGTATTTTATGAGGACGAGTGAACTCTGCCGAGCCTTAACGGGCTTCCGCGGGGAAGGCTCGAGGAAAAGATGGTGTTATCCAATCCCCCGCTTGACTGCTGCACAATGAGTCTCCGAGGACCCTGATACTCCTTCGTTCCATCACCCCAACCCAATCCATTCGATTATTCGATTCCAAGGAGACATATGAATATTTACGTTGGAAACCTCGCTTTCAGCGTAACCCAGGACGAGCTTACGCAGGCTTTCGGCCAGTTCGGGCGCGTCACTTCCGCCAAGATCATCGTTGACCGGGAAACCGGGAATCCGCGCGGATTCGCTTTCGTGGAAATGGCCGACAATAACGAAGCCCTCAAAGCCATCCAGGGAATGAACGGCGTCCCCCTCCAGGGCCGGCCTATCTCCGTAAATGAGGCCCGTCCCCGCGTACCCGGTGGAGCCGGCGGCGGCGGCGGCTTTGGCGGCGGCGGCGGCGGTGGCGGCCCCCGTGGCAACGGCGGACCCCGCGGCGGTGGCGGCGGCGGCTACGGCGGCGGTGGCGGCGGCGGCGGCGGCCAGCGCAACCGCTGGTAAGCTTTTCCGGCCGACAAGGCTGATAAGCTAAAGCAGTCCTTGAGGCTTCGACGATGTTCACGCATCGCGCGCCTGCCGGGGACCTTACTCATACTTCCGTTTTGGGCCGGCCCCTCGTCCGGCCCTTTTTATTGCGGTCAATCCAGGGCCTCTAATAGAATGGGGGCGAAGCATCGAGACCCCTTGAATCGGCCGGCTCTGGCTTCAAAGAACCCATATCGGCGCGGAATCCATTGCACGGCGGGATCGGGAGTTCTTGAAAGACCTCTGATCCTCCCTTAAAATCCCCAATATGCGAAGATCCGCCGTCTCAGGCATTTGCATGGGGATGATACTCCCTTGCTTATCCGCATCCCCTTGCGGCGCCTTTTCGGAGGCGGCGAATAGGGCTGGCGAACCCGAAAAACGGGTGTTGGCGGTGCTGGATCCGATCGACTTGCACATCATGAAGGCGGATCCGGATTGGGGCGATTTCCTGCGGCGGGGATTCACGGAGAATCCCGGCTGGAAGGTGATCACGCGCGATACGATGATCGCAAAGATGAAAGACTACGGCATGGACACCCGGATCCCTTGCCATGAGTTCCAGTGCGCCTTCGATGCGGGCAATGTTCTGTCGGCGGAGTTCGTGCTCTTCTGGTCCCTCACCAGCCTCGATGACATGTATGCGTACACATTGAACCTGGTCCACGTTCCGACTTCGCAAACCGTATGGTCCCGGGTCGGGGAGGTGAGCAAGCGCCAATTGGGAGCCCCGGGAGCGGCCATGGAATCGGCCTTGGCCCAGATGGCGGATTGGTTGGGTCCCGACAAGGTGCGGACCGGGCGCCGTGAAAAGCTGGGCCAATTGACCGTACTCGATCTGAGCGCGGCGGGTTCCACGCCCGCGCGGGTGATGGCCGAACGCGTGGCCACCCACCTCTATTCCTCCCGCAACTACGACATCATGGGGAAGAAGGAGCAGGACGAATTGCTGACCGCGCTAGGCATCGATAAGGCAGCCTTCATCCCAACCGATTCGGCGATCAACCAGCTCGGGACCAAGATGGGGATTTCCCATCTCGTTTATTCGCGCTTGCTGGCGACCAAGGACGGCGGGATGCAATTGCGGTTGGCCCTTTACGACGTTGCCTCGCGCCAGAAGGTGCGGGAACGCCCCTCGCAGTCCACCCAGGATTTCCGCAAGCTCCTGCAATTCGAGGAAAGCTTTTTCTCTAGCCTGCTGCAATTGCCGGGATCGGAGGAAGCAGGATCGATTAGCCCGGGCAGGAAGCGATGGACTTGGGCCGGTGCCGCGGCGAGCCTCGCCTTCGGGGCGGTCTGCGGCTTTCTCTCTTACTCGGCGAACAAGGATGCCGACCATGCTTACGCGCGCTTCCAGGATGCCCGTTCGCGCGAAACGGCGGAATCCTGGGAATCGCAGGTCAAAGGCAGCGATCGGAGCGCATTCACGTGGGCGATCCTGGGAGGCGTCGGGGTGGCGGGCGCCGGTGGATTGGTAGTGCTTTCGTTCTGATGTGAACGGGCCGTTCGGAAGTGAATGGTATCGAAGTGAGCGGGGCCGTTCCGGAGCGAACGGGGGCGGGAAAAGAAAATGGCGGAGCGGTCAAAGAAAAAATCGGGATGGAAGCGGGCGGCTTGGATAGGGCTTGCGGCGCTGCTGGCCTTGATCGCGTGCCGTTTGGATCGGCAATTCGAAAGCCCGTATCTGCCGGGATCCCCTGACTATGAAGGCGACGATTGGACCCGGGATTCCAATGGGAACGGCGTCGCCGACAGCGTCGAGAAGTATTTGCCGGATTGCAAGCTTCCGCCCAAGCAATGTCTCGAGAACGCCAAAATCCTGGCAGCCATTCCCGCCGATCGCTATGCCCTGGCGGCCCGGAACCTGCTCTTGTGGATGGGGGATTCGGCGCGCGCGCCGGATTTGGAGTGGACCCCGGCCGACGCGGCCTTGCGGGGTTACGGGTTGTCGAGTTCCGACTCATCGATAGTACGGGTGAGGGATGGGAAGTTGTTGGCGGCGGCGGCGGGGAGCGCGCAAATCGACGTCGTGGTTCCGGGTTTGAAGCTCTTGAGTACCTCGTTCATCGCCACGGTGGCCTCGCAGGGCAAACGCGTGGATTCCGTGAGCGTTTCGGACGTCGAAGTAGCGGTAGGGCTCGATACAGTCCCGCATTCCGCCTGGTATCCGGCCGATGCCACCTATAAGGATTATTCACTGGCCTCGGATCAACCTGCGGTGGCCTCCGTCGTGGGGCAGTCGGTGCGCGGCGTCTCGGTGGGTTCGACCCGCATGATCCTGTATGCCCGGGATGGCGGCCGCACGGCTTCCTTTACCGTGAAGGTGATCGACCATGCTAAGGCTCTTGCGCTCTCGGTCGATCCCATGTTCCTGGTCCGCGGCGGCGCTAGCGCCGCTCCCCATCTCGTATGGACCCCCGCCGATATCGCCGATCAAGGCTACCGGCTGGCTACGGTGGAAACCACCTCGGTGGTGGAGTTGAGCACGGATAGCCTGCAAGTCATTCCCAAGATCCCCGGTGTCGCGCAGATGCTAGCCCGGTCCGCCGATGGCCGCTTGACCGCGGAGTTCTCGGTTACGGTAGCGGCGCGTTCCATTCCCGTTACCGGTATCGCCGCCCAGGACATGAATCTGCCCTTAGGCCGGGATCCGCAACCGCCTTTGCTTACCTGGTCGCCTTCGGATGCGTCCGATCGCGAATACGCACTTACCACCAGCGATTCCGGAGTGGCCGTGCCTTCGGGGGGATTGATCGCGCCCGTGGGCATGGGCACGGCCGATTTCACGGTGACCGCCCAGGACGGCGGGTTCTCGGCGGCCTTCAGGGTTACCGTGGGCCGCCCCGATTCCAACGTGCACGTGGATTCGGTGCGTATGGCATCCCTATCCTTACCGGTGGGCGATACGCGCCGCGTCGCTCCCACTTGGTTCCCGCCCAATGCCGGCAACCTCTCCTTTACGCTCGCCACGCCCGACACCGGCATCGTCTCCATATCGGGTGAATCCGTGCTCGGACTGAAGCCGGGGACGGCCAACCTGAGAATCACCACGGTGGATGGCGGGCATACGGCCGATTTCAAGGTGAGCGTATACGCGGCTTACGTCGCGGTGCAACAGGTCGCGGTCGATCCGCTTTCCATCTACGTAGGCGCCAATGGCGTCCCTGCCATCACCTGGACCCCGTCCAACGCGACCGATCTCGGATATACCCTGGTTTCGCAGGACAGTAATATCGCCTCCATCCTGACGGCGGGGAGCGCGTTCACGGTGCATGGCAAGGCCGTGGGAGCGACTTCGGTGACGCTACGTCCCAATAGCGGCCCGTCCACGGTTTTCCCGGTGACGGTCAATGCGGTTCCCGTCCGGGTCAACGGTATCTCAGTGCCGAACTTCCAAGTGATCTTGGGCGATGCGCCCATGGTTTTGAACGTCATCTTCTATCCTTCCAATGCGACGGATAAGTCGTATACCGTAAGCGCGCCGCAGGCCGGGGGCATCATTGCCGTTTCGCAGAACAAGGTCACGGGGCTCAAGTCGGGAAAGGCCCCGCTGACCGTGACCCCCACCGACAATCCCTCGGCGGCGGTGATCTGTTCGGCGACCGTGGTGGCCAAAGTCCGTTCGGTATCCGCCAAGGACGACACCTTGCGGGTAGGCGGGGGAGATAAGCCGGTAGCGGGCAACCTGACGTGGGACCCGCCCGACGCCAATGATAAATCCTTCTCCCTGAAATCGAACGATACCACCCTGGTGAAGATCGCTTCGAACGGGAGCGCCTATCGCGGATTGGCGGGCGGGAAGACCTCGGTTATCGTGCAGGCCCTGGATGGCTCCGGCAAGGCCGATACCTTCGAGGTAACCGTGCAAGTGCCGGTGACCCAGCTGAGCGCCAAGGACTATACCATGAAGACCACGGATACCATACCCTATAATCCCGCAGCCTTGTGGACCTGGACGCCCGGAAACGCAAGCAACAAGAATTGGTCGCTTGCCTACGCTAACCCGAACGCATCGCCGGCGCCTGCGGAGATCGTAGCCCTTCCGGGAGGCTGGCAATTGCAGGCTAAAGGCCCGGGTAGCGCTCGCGTCATCGTCAACTCCTCGGACAATGCCGCAGCCAAGGATACCTTCACGGTTACGGTGATCCGTCCCGTCGCAAACCTGACGGCGACCAGTACTAACCTCAACATCAAGGTGGGCGATCCGGATGCTTCCGCGCCCATCACCGTGAATCCCGGGGATGCCAGCGATAAGAACTTCACTTTGTCCAGCAGCAATGCCGCGGTGGCCAGCGCGACCCCCGGCAGTAAGATCCACGCGGTGGGCGGCGGTACTGCCACCTTCACAGCGAAAAGCGTCTACGATACCACCAAGACCGCGACCTTCACCGTAACGGTGACGATACCGGTGTCTTCCGTCTCGGCATCGGATCTGAGCTTGCGCATCGGGGAAGGGGACAAAGATCCGATTTTGGCTTGGACGCCGGCTAATGCGACCAACAAGTCCTATACCTTGGCCTCATCGAACACCGCCTTGCTTACCATCGTGTCGAATAAGCTGCATGGCGTCGCTCCCGGCGCCGCGAACGCTACCGTCACTTCCGTGGATGGCGGCAAGATCTCCACCTTCGCCGTCACTTTGGTCCAGCCGGTGGTTACGGTTTCAGCCGCTAACCTTTCCCTGCACATCGGGGATGCGGATCGGGATCCCGCCATTACGTGGAGCCCGGCCAATGCCAGCAATAAGGACTATGTATTGAGCGGCGGTAGCGCTGCCATCGCGACCGTGGTCGGCAACCAGATCCATGCCGTCGGCGCCGGTTCCGTCGCCATGACCGTGACCGCGAGCGATAACGGCAAAATCGGGTCCTTCACGGTGACGATCTTGAAACCCGTAACCGGCATCAAAGGCGGCCCCGACATCACCTTGCGGGTCGGCGATCAGGATGTCGAACCGACCGCCACGGTCTCTCCTCCGGATGCATCCATTAAGAGCTGGCATTTGGCCAGCGTGGATCCCGGCATCGCAAGCGTGAACGGAACGTTCATCCACGCGGTATCGCGAGGGGATACCAAGGTGGCCGTCATATCCGACGACAATCCTTCGATTACCGATACCGTGCGGGTTTCCGTGCGTAGCCTGTTCGGACCATAGCTCGTTTTTTAAAAACGTAAAAGGCCGGAGCTAATGCCCCGGCCTTCGCTTACCGTCGATACCGCTGCGGCTTAGCCCGCTGCCGTCGCCAGCTTGCGCAAGGTGTCCTTATATTCGGACAGATACTTCTCGGCAACTGCCACCACATTCGCGGCGGTATAGCCGAACTTCTCGTCCAAGACCTTGAAAGGGGCGGAGGCGCCAAAGCGCTCCATGCCGTAAACCTGGCCCAACGGCCCGACCAGTCCTTGCAGGTTGGCAGGCAGCCCGGCGGTCCATCCCAAGGTAGGCGCGGTCATGGGCAGCACCGCCTCCCGGTATTGGGGCGATTGCTCCTTGAAGAGGCCTTCGGAAATGGCCGAAACCACTTGCACCTTGAGGCCTTTCTGCTTGACCAAAAGCTCGGCGCCTTCCATCAGAAGGGATACTTCCGAGCCGTTGGCGACCAGCACCAAGTCCGGTTTCCCGCCGGCATCGCGCACGATATAGGCGCCTTTGGACGCGCCCGCCAGGGCTTCCTGGTACCGGTTGGCTCCGCTCTTGGCCGGGATGTCGTTGACCGGTTGGCGCGTGAGGATGAGGCCGACCGGGATCTTGGCTTCCAAGGCCATCTTCCAGGCCACCGTGGTCTCGGCGCCGTCGCAGGGCCTGAGGATCAGGACGCTACGATGCCCTTCCAGGTTCTTCATCTTTTCCAGCAAGCGGATCTGCAGTTCCTGCTCGATGGGCTGATGGGTGGGCCCGTCCTCGCCGACGCGGAAGGCGTCATGGGTCCAGATGTAGATGGTATGGATGCCCTGGATGGCCGCCAGGCGGATGGCCGGCTTCTGGAAATCGCTGAAGGCGAAAAAGGTTCCGCCCGCCACGAAACAGCCGCCATGCATGGCGATGCCGGTCATGACGCCGGCCATGGTCAGCTCGGCCACGCCCGATTGCAGGAAGGCTCCCGAGAAATCGTTGCGGGTGAAGATCTTGGTCTTCTTCAGGAAGCCTTCGGTGTAATCGCTATCGGCCAAGTCGGCCGAAGTCACGATGATGTTCTCGAGGTTGCTCGCCAGATAGGCCAACACGTTCTTGGAGGCCGCGCGGGTCGCGTCATTGGGCTTCTGCTCGATGCCCGCGAAGTCCAACGACGGCAATTCGCCGGAATGGAACTTGTCCCATTTCTTGGACAATTCGGGATTGGCCTTGATCCAAGCGTCCTGCTTGGCCTTGGCGTCGGCGGCGGCCTTCGACTTTTCGGCGAGCACGGCGGCCATGGCCTCCTGCACGTCCGGGAAAAGCTTAAAGGGTTCCGCGGGATTGCCGCCCAGCACTTCGATGGTTTTCTCGTACGAGGCGCCCGATTTGGAAAGCGGCACGCCGTGCAGCTTGGGTGATCCTTCGAAGGGGGTGCCGTCCTCCTTGACCGCGCCCTTGCCCATGATGGTCTTGCCCACGATGAAGGTGGGGCGATCCTTTTCGGCCCAGGCCCGCTTCAGGGCGGCGCGCATCTGGTCGAAGTCATGCCCGTTGACGGTCTCCACGCGCCAGCCCCAAGCCTCGTACTTCTTGGCGGTATCCTCGGACATGGTGTCCTTGGTCATGTGGGAAAGCTGCACGTCATTGGAATCGTAGAACATGATGAGATCGGCCATGCCCAAGTGCCCGGCCAAACGGCCCACGCCCTGGGAGACTTCCTCTTCCACGCCGCCGTCCGAGATATAGGCTACCGTCTTATGCTCCATCCAATCCCCGAAGCGGGCGCGCAGAAAGCGTTCGGCGATGGCCGAGCCGAGGGCCATTACGTGGCCTTGTCCCAGCGGACCCGAGGTATTCTCGACTCCGCGATGGGGCTCATATTCCGGATGGCCGGGGGTGGGGCTGCCCCACTGGCGGAAGTTCTTCAGATCGTCCATGCTGTAGGCGCCGATGGTGGAGAGCGTGGCGTAAAGCATGGCGGAGAGATGGCCCGCGTCGAGGAAGAAGCGATCGCGATTCTTCCAGGTCAGGTCCTTCGGGTCATAACGGAGGAACTCTGTGTAGAGCAAGGCCATGAAATCGGCGCCGCCCATGGGGCCGCCGGGATGGCCGGACTTCGCCCGTTCGGGCATGGAGGCGGAGAGGATGCGGATATTGTCGGCGATGCGCTTCAGTTTGGCGTTATCCAAGGGCTTGGCTCCTTATTTCTTTAGGTCGGAAAAAAGTAGTTAATCGGGAACCGGGATTAATCGTTCCCGGAGGCGCTCGCGGATGAAATGCCGAGAAAATACCTTTTTGCCTCCGCGTACCGCTATTTTATAATGACGCTCACGGCCCCCGTCGGGGCGAGATCGGAAGAGACCTGTATGAATACCTCGCCGGGAATCCTGAAGCCCATCGATCCTTTCACCTTGGAAGCCGCCGGGGAATATCCCCTGCTGGATTTCCCGGGCCTCCAGGCCGTCGTAAACCGCGCCCGCACGGCCGCCGCCGCCTGGCGCCAAGTATCCGTGGCCCAGCGCGTGGAATGGTTTCGCGCCGGCCTGCAATGGTTCGAGGCCAACCGCGCCGCCATCGCCATGGACATCACCCGGCAGATGGGCAAGCCCATCAAGCAATCGGAGAACGAGCTGAAGGGATTCTTCGAACGCGCCGAATGGCTGGCGGACGCGGCCGAATCGGCTTTGGCCCCGGAGATCCTGCCGTCTAAGGCCGGCTTCGTCCGGCGCATCGAACATGCGCCCCTGGGCGTCGTCCTCATCATCGCGCCTTGGAATTATCCGCTGCTGACCGCCGTGAACGGCGTGGCCGCGGCCCTGTTGGCCGGGAACGCCGTGATCCTGAAGCATTCCAGCCTCACCCCGGCCGTAGGCGAGCATTTCGCCAAGGCCTTCGGGAGCATGGGCGCCGGAGGACTGCTCGAGAACGTGTTGCAAGCGGTGGTATCGAGCCACGGGGCGATCGGGAAAGCCATAGAAAACTGCGACATCGATCACGTCGTATTTACCGGCTCCGTGGAAGGCGGGCTTTCCGTGCAAAGGAGCCTTGCGAACCGATCGGGCGTGGCCAACCGTTTTATCGATTGCGCCTTGGAGCTGGGCGGTAAGGACGGGGCTTACGTGGCCGCCGATGCCGATCTGGAAAAGGCCGCCGCCGACCTGGTGGACGGGGCCATGTACAATGCGGGCCAATCCTGTTGCGGGATCGAGCGCGTGTACGTGCACAAGGATCGCTACCGGGATTTCCTCGACAAATGCGCCGAACTGGCTTCCGCCTACGTGTTGGGCGATCCGCGCCAGCATGCCACCACCATGGGCCCTTTGGCGACGGCGAAATCGGCCGAGGCCATGCTGAACCAGGTGGAGGCAGCCCGCGCCAAAGGCGCCATGGTGGTCGCCGGCGGCCGCGCGCGCAAGGTGGGAATGGGAACCTTTTTCGAGCCGACCCTGATCACCAATGCCGATCACCGCATGGACCTGATGCGCGAGGAAAACTTCGGCCCTATTCTGCCGGTTGTGCCCGTGCGCGACGATGAAGAAGCCGTCCGCCTGGTGAATGATTCCCCTTATGGCCTCACGTCGGCCATCTATACGCGGGATCAGGAGCGCGCGGAGCGTTTCGCGGCGATGGCGGATACGGGGACGGTGTTCATGAACCGTTGCGATTACCTGGATCCGGCCCTGCCTTGGACCGGGGTGCGGGACAGCGGAAGAGGGACCTCCCTTTCGAAGTACGGGTTCTATGCGATGACCCGGAGGAAATCGATCCACTTCCGATTGGGCTGATTCGCCCCGGATCCGGCGTCCCACGCTCCTTTTAAAGGATCGAAGCTTCCGATTTCGCGAGGTCCCCTGCGGCGTGGAACGCCGGGTGTGCGTATATTTCCCGACAAGGTATTATGGTCGACGTATTCAACTACGCGGATTACCGCAAATTCCTGGCGGACCGCTTGCGCGATCTGAAGTCCAAGGATTCCAAATATTCCCAACGGTATATCTCCAAGGAAGTCGGGTACGGCTCCGCGAGCTTTACCGCCGACGTTATCGCGGGCCGCAAGAATCTCACCGGGCCCATCGCGATCAAGTTGGCCGGCATCCTGGACCTGACCAGGGAGGCCGAGGAGTATTTCCTCAATCTGGTGCTCTACAACCAAGCCCAAACCATAGATGAGAAGAACCGGTACTACGAGAAGCTCATGGCGGTTACGCGCATCCAGGTCCGGGTCCTGGAAACCGATAAGTTCGAGTACTTCAGCAATTGGTACAACGCGGCCATCCGGGAGCTGATTACCTTCCGGCCTTTCGACGGGGACTACCGGGCGTTGGCGAAGAGGCTGAATCCCAGCATAACCGAAGGCGAGGCGCGCCGGTCGATCCGCTTGCTGGTGCAAACGGGCCTGGTCCGGGAGAATGGCGACGGAACTTTCGCCGCCACCGGAAGCCTCATCAGCACGGGAGAAGGGTTCGCGTCCCTGAACGTCGCCAATTACCAGCGCGCTTTCATGGAATTGGCCCGGGAAGGCCTCGATCGCCATCCTTCCCGGTCGCGCGATTATTCCACGCTTTGCCTGCCCATCGCCGAAGAGGATTTCGACCGGGCCCGGCATGCCATCGCCAAGCTTCGCAATTACCTGATGGCCCTTTCCGACAAGTGCAAGAAGCCGAACCGGGTCTACCATTTCAACTTCCAGGCCTTTCCCCTCACGGAGGGCTGATATGCATGTTCCTTCCCGAATCGCATCCCTCCTTTCCGCCGGGGCGATCCTAGGCTCGCTTTGGGCTTGCATGCAAGGGACGGAAACGACTAACCCCGGCGGCACGGAGATTGGGTCGCCCAAGGGCGTGTTCGGCATCCTGGTGGATGCCACCGGTTCGCCGCGCGCAGGCGCGAAGGTTCGCGTGGTCCCGTTCGGGAAATCCCCCTTGCTCAAGCCCAGCGCCGGGGCCGCGTCCGATTCGGTGATCACGAACGGGAACGGGTTCTTCCAAATCGTCGGGCTTCCCAAAGGCAGTTATAACGTGTTGGGGGACTTCGGGGAAGGGGCTTTGGTGGTCCGCATCCCCGTAATGGATTACGCAGGCGATTCGGCCTCCCTGGGGTTGGGGGTGGATACCTTGCGGCTTCCGGGACAGATCAAGGGAAGCATCCTGGTCCAGGGGAAGGGAAAGGGAGGGATCCTGTGCTATCTCCCCGGCACCTCGTATCTGTCCATCTCCAATGAAGAGGGGGCTTATTGGATCACCGGGATTCCCCAGGGAACCTATAATCTGAGCTTCGGCTATCCAGGGTTCCAGACCGCCACCGACTCCGGCATCGTGGTTCTGGCCGGGCAAGCCACCCTGCAGGGCGCCCGCAGCCTCGGATATGATACCGCGTACCCGCCGCCTCCCCCTTCCTCCGTCCGGGTGGCGTACGATTCCGCGCACGGGGTGGCGACGGTTTCCTGGAGCCGCCCCGACGTGCCCGATCTGGACGGGTACGTCGTCTATCGCGTGAATCCCGCTACCAGCGAAGCCGAGCGCGTGAACGCGGCGCTGGTGCGCGATACCGTGTTCCGCGAAAACCTCTTTACCGATCCTTTGGATACGGGTTCCCGCGAGGTCACCTACCGCGTCAAGAGCCAGGACAGCTCGGCGAACCTGAGCCAGGTGTTTTCCGAAGCGGTGAGCCTCAACGCGCCGGGCCCAGGCAGTACGCGCACCTCCATCTCGATCCGCATCGAGGGCCCGTACGGATCGGATGTACCCATCGGGGATTCCGTCCGCATTCTCGCCGCCTATGCCAGCCGGCGCCTCACGCATACCCGCGCCGCCTGGTATGAGAACGGAAGCGGCCTTCCCCTGCGCGATCGCCAAGCCGCCCTCCCCGCGTCCGGGGTGGACACCTTGGTGCGGGCCTGGAAAGATTCCGGCATGGTGCGCCTGGTGTTCGAGACGATCGATGCGTCGGGAATCCTATGGAAGGATTCCATCGGGATCGATGTCCTGCAAGGCAGGCCTACCGCATCGGCCGGCCGCCAACTGGCGGTGCCGGCGGGAAAGCCGGCGCGCCTGACCGGCAGAGGCACGGACAAGTACGGGACCATCGTGCAATATGCGTGGGATTTCGAGGGGGACGGCGTATTCGACGACAGCTCGACGACCACCGGGGACGTGTCGCATACCTTCGCGGCAGGCCCGCATCGGGCCGTGTTCCGCGTCATCGACGACGACGGGAACCGCGCCTATGATACCCTTGCCTTCGTCGCCGGGGGCGCCCCCGTGCTCGATACCTTGGGCCAGGACATGCTCTTGACCAAGGACGCGGGGCCTTACCAGATCGATGGGCAGCTCACGGTGAAGGCGGGGGTGGTGGTGACCATAGAGCCCGGAACCGAACTCCGCTTCGGCGCGCAGGGGAGGATCCGGGTTTTCGGCACCTTGATCGCGGTGGGAACGCCGGGCGACAGCATCGTTTTCACCAGCCCGGGCGTGGGACCGGCTTCGGACTATTCGGAGGATCGCGCCGGCGGGATCCAGTTCGAGAAAGGGTCCGGTTCGATCGCCCACGATTCGGAATACGTTTCCGGTTCCCGGATCCGATTCGCCGCGTTCCGCGGTACGGCCGGCATCTTCATGCATAGCGCTTACGTGGCGGTGGAAGACTGCGGCTTTACCGACGTCTGGGCGGCGGCCCCTCTGAACGGCGAGACGCCCGGGGTCGTGGGCGTGTACGGGAACGAATCCCAAGCCGGGTCGTGGATATGCAGCCGCAACCGTTTCCGCGGCTGCCAGGGCCCGGCGATCGGGTACCTCGCCCAGAACGACGATCCCCATGTGCGCGTCGACGTGCATGTCAAGGACAACGACATCCATGGGGAAGGCATCACTATCATGCTCTCCTACCTCGATTCCGGCCTTACCGTGATCGAATCCAATACCATCGTGGTGGATGCCCACCCCACCGACCACACCGCGACGGGCTTGTTCCTGGGAGGCGGGAATCCGGAAGCGGGAAACCGGTTCATCGTGGAGGACAACCTCATCCAAGATGCCGAGACGGGGCTTTTCATCCAGAACTATACCCATATGGATATGTCCCACAACGAAATCCGGAATTGCACCCATGCCATCTTCGACCAAGGCATCATGGGGCGATTCCACGACAATATCGTGACCGCGGGGGATATTACGCTCAACGTTGGGCAAATGAGCTTCGCCGCCGATTCGAACGACTTCGGCCCGACCGTTTCGATTGCCTGCCCTGCCTATCCCTTTGATTTCCGGAACAACTACTGGGGAACGTCCGATGCGAGCTCGATCAAGATGCGTATCCAGGCCAGCGAAGGATACCTCCCGGATCCGCAACAACCCCTCTACACCCCCTTCCTGGAGGCCGCTCCCCCCGGAGCCGGCAGGATCGCCCGCTAGTCCCCATCCCCCGCCGCGTTTTCCGCCCCGTTTCAGGACGGGCGGAGGGCCCGCGGAATATCTAGCTTCTCGCCAATCCCCCAGGGGAATGGTATCCTGCCCGATACGGACATCCATAAGGAGAACGCACCTGTGGCCAAGAAGGAACGCACCGCTTCCCCGAAGGGACCCGAGGACGGGTTCGCCGAGCGCCTTGCCGCTTGGAAATCGCAGGGGCATACCCGCGTCAAGCTGGCGCTCACCGACATCGACGGCGTGATGCGGGGAAAGTATATCTCGCTCGATAAATTCGCCTCGGTGGTCAAGTCTGGCGGGAGCTTTTGCGATTGCGTGCTGGGCTGGGACATGGACGATAAGCTTTACGACAACGTTTCCTACACCGGTTGGCACACAGCCTTTCCCGACGCGCCTTTCCGCCTGGATTTGTCCACCGAACGCCGCCTGGCCGACGAAGGCGGCATGCCTTTCTTCTTGGGCGAGTTCACCGACCCGGACGGCAGCGGAAAGCGGCATCCGCTTTGCCCGCGCGGCCTTCTGCAAAGGATTCTCGACCGGGCCAAGGCCATGGGCTTCGGCGCCAAGATAGGTTTCGAGTACGAGTTCTTCGTCTTCGACGAAACCCCGCATACGATCCGGGAGAAACGTTACAAGGATCTCAAGCCTTACACTCCGGGCAATTTCGGCTACTCCGTGCTGCGCAGTTCGGTGGAGTCCGATTTGTTTACCGGCCTCATGGATTACCAGGCCGCCCTGGATTGCCCCATCGAAGGCTTGCATTGCGAGACGGGACCGGGGGTGATCGAAGCGGCCCTGGCCTCGGACGAAGCCTTGCGCGCCGCCGATAAGGCCGCCATCTTCAAGACCTTCACCAAGGTGTTCTTCCAGAAGCGCCAGAAGGTGGCCACCTTCATGGCCAAATGGTCCTTGGATTACCCCGGGCAAAGCGGCCATATGCATCAGAGTCTTTACTCCCACAAGACGGGGGACCCGGTGTTCCATAAGTCGGGGGGACGGGAAGGCATGAGCCCGCTCATGGAAAGCTACGTGGCGGGGATGCAGAAATTCCTCAAGCCGTTCCTTTGCCTTTGCGCGCCTACCATCAACAGTTATTCGCGGCTCGTGAAAGGCGCCTGGGCCCCGACCAGCGCGACTTGGGGCGTGGAGAACCGCACCACGGCATTGCGCGTTATTCCCGGTTCGCCGAAATCCCAGCGCGCCGAGTTCCGCTTGGGGGCCGCCGATGGCAACCCTTACCTGGTGGCAGCGGCTTGCCTGGGGGCGGGATTGCTGGGCATCGAACGCAAGCTGAAATTGGGCGCTCCCGTGAAGGGCAGCGCCTACGAAGTGCAGGATTCCCTTCCCGAGGAGTTGAAGCTCCCCAGTAACCTGCGGGATTCCCTACGCAACCTGCGCGCGAGCGCGGAAGCCAAGGAGCTTTTCGGGGAGGCCTTCGTGGACCATTTCGCGAACTCGCGGGAGTGGGAAGTCCGGGAATACGAGCGGCAGATCACGGATTGGCAGTTGGCGAGGTATTTCGAGATCATCTGAGGAGCTTATGAAGCAATTCAATTATCCCACTACCATCCTTTTCGGTGACGGCTCGCTAGCCGCGCTCGCGCAGCGGCTCAAGGGCCAGGTGCGTAAAGCCCTCTTGGTTACTGATGCCACCCTCGCCAAGGCGGGCCTGGCCGAACGGGTAACCGAGGCGTTACGTCAGGAAGGCGTGTCCGCCGCCATTTTCGACGGAACCCATCCCAATCCCATCGAAGAGGACGTGGAAAAGGGACTGGAGGCCTACCGCGTAGGCGGATGCGATGCTTTGATCGCGTTGGGGGGCGGGAGCCCCATGGATACGGCCAAGGTGATCCGCTTCATGGCCGTCCATCCCGGGCCTTTGGCCCAGTACGATGACGCTAAGGGCGGGTATAAACTGATCGTCAATCCCATGCCTCCCCTGTACGCCATTCCCACCACCGCGGGCACGGGAAGCGAAGTCGGGCGCTCCGGGGTCATCATCCTGAGGGCGAGCGGCAAGAAAACCATCTTCTTCCATCCCAAGCTTATGCCCGATATCGCCGTGCTCGAACCGTCCCTCACGGCGGGACTTCCGCCGCATATCACCGCCGCCACGGGCATCGATGCTTTCACCCACTGCCTGGAAGCCTACTTCGTCAATGCTTTCCATCCCATGGCCGACGGGATCGCTTTGGAGGGCATCCGCCTTATCCTCAAGGCCTTGCCCGCCGCGTACGCCGATGGGCGCGACCTGGAAGCCCGCGGATCGATGCAGATGGCCGCCGCCATGGGAGCCACCGCCTTCCAGAAAGGCCTGGGGATGATCCATTCCCTGGCCCATCCGCTCTCGGCCCGCTACAATACCCATCATGGCTTGGCCAACGCCCTGTTGCTTCCCGATTCCCTCGCCTTCCTGGAGGCCCGGCCCTTGGCCCCCGCCGCCCGGGCCAAGATGGATCGCATTCAAAGGTTGTTCCGCGAAGCCGGCCTCGCCAAGGGATCCTTATCCGAATCGGCCCGCGCCCTGTTCGTTTCCCTGGGGGTAACCTTCGGGTTACGCAATCACAAGGTGCCCGAAGCCGATTTGGAACCGCTGTCGGTGGACGCCATCGAAGACACCTGCCATGCGTCGAACATCGTCCCGGTGAAGCGGGAGGAATTGCTGGCGGTCTATCGGGCGGCTTGGTGATCCGGGAGATCCGGACCGATACCCAGTGCCTCGTTCAAGCGGCCCGAGCGGAATCCCTGCGCATCGAATTCCACCCGGCTGAAGCCTAAGTCCAGCAAGCGATCGGACAAGGCGCCGCGGAGAGCGGGAGTCAATCGCGCCATTTCCGCTTGGGCCACCTCCACCCTCGCTACGCCTTCGAAATGGCGAACGCGGAATTCCCGGAAACCGAAATCCGCCAGAACATCCTCGCCGGCCTCCACCGCCGCGAGCTTTTCCGGCGTTACGGCTTGCCCGTAAGGGATGCGGCTGCTGAGGCAGGGTTGGGCCGGTTTATCCGCCGTGGGCAGCCCCAAGGCCCGCGATAACGTCCTTACGTCCGACTTTCCCAAGCCCGCCTCGGCCAAGGGCGCCCGGGCGCCCGCCTCGGCGGCGGCCTTCCGCCCGGGACGGTAATCGTAGGTATCATCCAGGTTACCCCCGTACAACAAGGCGGGGGCCGGGCCCGAGGCGGAAGCGGCGTCGGCGGCGATGCGGATGAGATGGGAGAAGAGATCGGCCTTGCAATGGTAGCAGCGGTCGGGCCCGTTGGCGGCGTAGGCGGGATTGTCCCCCTCGGTGGCGGCGAATTCGGCCAACTTCAGGTCCAGGCTTTCGGCCAATTCGCGGGCGGCGCGCAACTCCCGGTCGGGCAAGGACGGCCCCACCGCGATGCAAGCCTTGGCCCGGTCCCGGCCGAGGACGCGGCGGGCCATGGCAGCGAGCAGCGCCGAATCGGCCCCGCCCGAAAAGGCGATCAGGGCGGATGGGAAGGCGCTTAGCCTGGCCTCCAGATCCCGGCATCGTTCCAGAAGGCCGGGATCCGTGATGATCTCCCCAAGGGGCGCGAAAAGGTTCATGCACACAAGGTAAAATTCCTGCGGGATTTGCACCGCTTCGGGCCGATTTCATATACTTGGGGGATGGAAATAGGGCTGAAAGTCCAAATCGTTTTCGCATGCTTCCTCGCCCTGGAACTGCTTTCCCTCTACATGATCATCATCCGCACGGTGGCCAACCTGGAATACGCGTTCAATCGCGTCGAAGCCATCATCACGCGCGAAGTGCAATTGTCCATGCGCTCCAAGGAACAGGAAAAGCTCACGCGTGAAAAGGCGCAACAGACCGATTTGGCCAAGGCCAAGAAGAACGATCTGTTGCTCAACATCCCCTTCATGGAGCGGTTGAGCAAGGAAAAGAAGAAGGACGGCAATGGCTGATCCGCATGGCCGCCTGATCGTTTTCTCCGCGCCTTCGGGGGCGGGGAAGAGCACGTTGAAAGACGCGTTGATGTCCCGGTTCCCGGGCCTGCGCTATTCCATTTCGGCCACCACCCGCAAGCCGCGCCCCGGCGAGCATGAGGGCGAACATTATTTTTTCAAATCCCTGGAAGAGTTCCGGGCGATGATCGATCACGGCGAACTGGTCGAGCATATGGAAGTGCACGGTAACCATTACGGCACGCCGCGCGCTCCCATCCTGAAGGCCCTGGAGAAGGGCCTCAGCGTGATCCTCGACCTCGACGTTTACGGCAAGGTGAACTTCGACAAGGCCTTCCCCGACGCCTTGGGCATCCTGATCGTCCCGCCCAGCCTGGAAGAGCTGGAGCGCCGCCTCGTCGCGCGCAAGTCCGATTCGCCCGAGACCATCCGGGTGCGGCTACAGAACGCCGTCAATGAATTGGAGTTCGCCGCGCGCAACGGCAAGTACGAATACCGCATCGTGAACGACAGTTTCGATCGCGCTCTGGAGGAGCTGACCCGCATCTTCGAGACGGAGCTGGGGCAACCGCGCGCCCGCGCAGGGGCCTCGGCCTAGGTTCCGTTCCGAACCGCCTCCACCGCGTTCCGGAAAATCCGCACCCCCTCGCCTTCGCCTTTAAGGCCCAGCTTCTGCCATTGCGGATGGTTGGTCGCCAGCATATGGGCCTCCGGATGCGGCATCAGCCCGAAGATGCGCCCGTCCGCGCTGCAAATGCCGGCGATATGATCGGTCGAACCATTCGGATTCTCGGGATAGCCGGACGGGGCGGATCCATCCGCGGCGCAATAGCGCAGGCTGATTTGGCCATTGCGGCCCAAGGCCGCCAATTGTTCCGCATCCCTCGGGATGAACTTCCCTTCGCCATGCCTGATGGGCAAATAGATGCGCTCGATGCCTTTCGTCCACAGGCATTTGGAAGCCGGGTCGCGCGCCAGATGGCACCAGCGATCCTCGAAGCGGCCCGAGTCGTTGTAGGTAAGGGTCGCGGTCTGGACGAAGCGGCCTTCCGCTTCGCCCTCGTGGCCTGCTCCCGTCGCCGCGCCGCCTTTGCCCGCGGCTGCGGCTGCGGCCCCGGAAGATAAAGCCTCTCCGGGCAAAAGGCCCAGTTTCACCAGCACTTGGAAGCCGTTGCATATGCCGATCATGGGCACCTTCCGCTCCGCTGCCCGGGCCAGGTCCTCGGCCAAATGGGCTTTCAGCTTGTTCGCGAAGATGCGGCCGCTGGCGATATGGTCCCCGAAGGAGAACCCTCCCGGTACCGCGATCAGGTCGAACTCCGAGAGAGCGGGCCTGCGCGCGATGAGATCGTTGATATGGACCCGGCTTGGTTCGCCCCCGGCCAGGGCGAAGCAATGGGCCAACTCGTTGTCCGAGTTGATCCCATAGCCGGTGATGATGGCGACGCGGGGTTTCATATTACCAATCCAAGGGGCGGCGCCAGCGCTCGAACATCGCGTCCAGCGAGGCGGAAAGGAGTGGGGCGGATCCGTCGGCGATTTCCAGCGACGGGGCTTCGGCGATGGCGCCTAGCTTGGCGAATGCCGAGCCCGCCAGCGCGGCTTCGAAGGCGGCTTGATCGGACGGGCGCACGGTGACGACGAAGCGGCTTTGGCTTTCGGAGAAAAGCTTGGCGATGGGGGAGACCATGCCATCGACGGGCAGGGTCGCGAGGTCGATGCGCGCGCCCAGGCGGCCGGCCATGCAGACTTCGGCCAACGCGACGAACAGGCCCCCGTCCGAACAGTCATGGGCCGAACGGACCAATCCCTTTTGGATGGCCGCATGCAGTCGTTCGTAGAGGACTAGGGCGGTTACGGCATCCACCTTGGGGACGTTGGCCCCGGTAACCCCGACGATACGGTAGTACTCCGAGGCCCCGAGTTCGTCCCGGGTGGTTCCCAGCACGTAAACGAGATCGCCGGCGGCCTTGGCGTCCATGGTCAGGGCCAGTTCGCAATCGTCGAGCTTGCCGATCACGGTGAAAAGGAGGGTCGGGGGGACGGATATCTTGTCCTTGCCCCGGCCGTAATCGTTTTTCATCGAGTCCTTGCCCGAGATGAGGGGCAGGCCGTACGCGACGCAGTAATCGTAAAGGGCTTGATTGGAACGGACCAACTGGGCCAATTTGTATTGGCCATCGGGAGTGTTTTCCGATTCCACCGGATCGGGCCAGCAGAAATTGTCCAAGCCGGCCAGGGTGCCGGGCTTCGCGCCCACGGCCACAGCATTGCGGACCGCTTCATCCAGGGCGCAGGCGGTCATATGGTAAGTATCGATGTCACTATAGCGCGGAACGATGCCGTGCGCGACCGCCAGGCCTTCCTTGCGATCGTAGAGCGGGCGGATGACGGCGGCATCGCTGGGGCCGTCGCCTTTTTCGCCCACGAAGGGCTTCACCACGCTCATACCCTGCACTTCATGATCGTACTGGCGCACCCAGCTTTCCTTGGAACAGATGTTCAAGGCGGACAGCAAGGCCAGGGCATCGGCCTTGAGATCGCGGGCCGCCAGGGAAGCGGCGGTCGGCTCCAAATGGCGGGGAGGCGCCCATTTTGCCTTGAGCGTCAGGCGAGGATTGCCTTCGTGGAGGAAATGCATGTCCAGGGAACAAACGAGCTTGCCTTGGAAATAAGCTTCGAACAATCCGTCCGCGGTGAATTCGCCCAGGTCGGAGGCCTCCACGCCGCGGCGACGGGCCAGCTCCAGGAAGGCCGCCAGCTTGTCGGGCGGCACCGCGAAAGACATGCGCTCTTGGGCCTCGGAGACGAGGATTTCCCAAGGGTCGAGGCCGGCGTATTTGAGGGGCGCCTTTTCGAGATGCATCTTGCACCCGCCGCTTTCGCGCGCCATTTCCCCCAGCGAGGAAGACAAGCCGCCTGCGCCGTTATCGGTCACGAAGCGGTACAGGCCCTGGTCGCGAGCCTCCAGGAGGAAGTCGGACAACTTCTTCTGCGTGATGGGGTCTCCGATTTGCACGGCCGAAGTGGGAGAGGCTTCGGTGAGGGCCGCCGAGGAAAAGGTGGCCCCGTGGATCCCGTCCTTCCCGATGCGGCCGCCCGCCATCAGGATGCGATCACCCGGATTAATGGTCTTTTTCCACGAAGCCTCGCCGCCGATGCGGGCCGGATGCAGGCCCCCGGTGCCGCAGAACACGAGCGGCTTGCCCAGGTAGCGATCGTCGAAAACGATGCTGCCGTTCACGGTGGGGATGCCGCTCTCGTTGCCGCCGTCTTTCACGCCCCGATGCACTTCCTTGAAGATGCGGCGCGGATGATGGAGCTTGGGGGGAACGGGCCGGTCGTAGAAAGGCGAGGCGAAGCAGAAGACGTCGGTATTGAAGATGGGGCGGCTTCCCTTGCCGCTGCCGAGGATGTCGCGGTTCACGCCCACGATGCCCGTCATGGCCCCGCCATAGGGGTCCAAGGCGCTGGGCGAATTGTGGGTTTCCGCCTTCATGCTCACGTCGTAATCTTCGGTGAAAGCGATAATGCCGGCGTTGTCGGTGAAGACGGATTTGAGCCAGGGGGCCAGCGGCCGCACCTTTTCGGTCGCCGCCTTGATGAAGGTCTTGTACAACGAGCGGATGGCGGTCTTTTCCCCGCGGTCATCGGTGTACTCGATGTCGGCGGCGAAGATCTTATGCTTGCAATGCTCGCTCCAGGTCTGGGCGATTACCTCCAGTTCCACGTCGGTGGGGGAGGCGGGCAGGCCGGCCTTTTCGCGGCGGGCGCGCGCGGCCGCATCCGCGTAATGGCCTTTGATAGCACGCATCTCCTCGATGGTCAGCGCCAGTACCTTTTCATCCGACAACTTCTGCAGAGCCGCATCGGAATCGGGCAAATCGATGGTGCGGGTTTCCGGTTTATGCGCGAAGGCGACCTTGCCCGAAACCTTCGGTAGCGCCGGCTCCTTGCGCCAATCCTCCGCCGAGCGGATCAGGTAGGTCTCGATGAGCGGGTTGGCCAAAAGCTTGGTGGCGATGGTTTCGGCATCGGCCCGGCTCAGCTTGCCGCGGAACAGGAATTGCCGTGCCGTATAGACCTGGTCGGCGTCGGAAAGGGGGCGCCCCAATAGATCGGCGATGCCCTCGCGGCTGGAGCGGCCCACATTGTCGGTCACGCCCGGCTTATAGCCAGCCTCGATCAGGAAGTCGAACCCGGCCCCATCCGTCCCGATCGGGCCTTTCCCGGCCAGGTGCGAGTCGATGGCGAAGCGCTCGGTGATGGGATCGGTGAAAAGCTCGCGGGCGACGCGTTCTTTTTCCGCGTCCGAAAGATCCATTTCCAAGGTGTAGACGGAAACGGCGGAAGCCGAATCCACCGGGAGATGGAAGGTTTCCCGGATGGTGGCGAGTATTTTTCGGGCTGTGGAGTCGGTGGCGGGGCTCTTTTGCCCGACTTCGATGCGAGTAAGCAAACGGTCCTCAGGCGGCGTCCGTGGCCAGGGCCCGGGCGCCGGAAACGGCCGGGCGGAAGGCGCCGGCCGATGCAGTCCAATTTAGTACCTGGGGGCCCCGTGTCCAATGCCGACGGGGGACATCTGGACCCAATCATAGGGGATGATCTCGCGCGGCCCGGTGGCCTCCCAGTCTATAGCCAGGAAATCGGGGCTTTCCCGCAAAGGGGTCCACGTGCTCCGGTAATGCCGCATGACCTCCTCTACGATGGCGAGTTCGCTTGCCGCGAAGATCGTGAGCCGGGCCCCCCGCATCGCCGCCGGGCGCCGTTGCACGTGCAATCCGTCCCCCAACGGGATCTCCAGGATCGCGAATTCGCGCGCCAGCCCGCGCAGCACGCGGGGAAGGCCCCTGGGCGTGGGGCCGGAAGGCCCGCGCCGGTAGGTTTGGCCGCTGATGGGGACTCCGTATTCGCGGTAGTGGAGGAAGTCGGCCTGGAACAGGATACGGGCCAGGACGACGGGATCGAATTCATCCCAATCGGCGCAACGGCCGGAGATGTATAAAATCAATTCAGCCAAGCGGTCATCATCGGGTGCGAATCCATGCATAAGATTTCTCCGGGTCCACGCGACCCTCTTAAGAGTCCCTAACAGAATGGGGAGACTCTAAAACTACCCGGCGAGCATATCCGATTTCTTTCCGGACCGTAACGGAGTGTAACGCGGGGCAGGGGCCGGTCTTCCCGGATCTGACGGCGACGGTCGCATCAGCCCCCAACGGCCTTCAAGAACGCCTCCGTCCCCTCGATGCGCAGGCCCGCCAGGTCCAAGCCGCGGAAATTCCGGTCGCGCAGGGTTACGTTTTTGATCACGCAATTTTCCAGGCGGCAATCGGAGAAGGCGACCTTTTCCCAGTTGCAGCCGTCGATACGAAGGTCCTTAAGGCCATACTTTTTCCAAGCCCAACGGGCCTCGGACGAAAAGGCCACATCGGCCAGGACGCAATCCGAGAAAACGGCTTTCTTGGCGGACAGGGAACGGATCAGGAACCGGGCCGCCCGACAACCTTCCAGCGCAAAGTCGGATACGGAAGAGTTCAGGATCTCGGAATCGCCCCACTCCGATCGGAGCAGGCGGATATCGGCCAGGGATGAGCCGTTGAGGAGCAGATTATCGGCCTTGCTGCCTTCGGCCAGGCGGAGGCCTTTGAGGGAGACGCCTTGGATACGGGCCTTGCGCAACTCCGACCCGTCCGTGCATTGGAGATCGGCCACCCGCGAGCCCTGCACCATGAGCGCTTCCAGGGTCGACCCATCCAGGTGCCAATCGTCGACCGAGCTGGCCCGGATCTCGCAGTCTTGCAATTTGGCGTCCCGGAGGCGAAGATCATCGGCCTTGCTCATATCGATCGTGTTGCCGGTCATCTCCGATCGGTCCATGCGCAAGTCCTTCATCGAGGACATGCGGATGACGTTCCCCGTGAACACGATGTCCTTGCCCTCCGGATAATCGAAGCGGGACATATGGATGGAATTCCGGGACGAAGAATTCGCCCAGGTCTCGTCACGGCGATCACGCGACTCATTCCAAGCGAAGGCCGAATCGAGGGCGGATTTCAGCGTCTCGTTGACTTTGGACACAAGGGGTTCGAGGACGCTTCCGCGGCCCCATCCGGGCCCGTTCGAATGCGTTTCGCCGGGCCGGGCCAGCTCCGCCAATAGCTCCGCCGTCTGCGCGTCGGTCAGCTTGCCATCCTTGTTCATCCTCAATACTTGCTCGATTTGTTCTTTCATCGCCTCACTCCTTTCCGGGTCCCGGCGCGCGGATGCGCTTGATTTCCTGCATGGCCTCATCGAAGGGGATTTTCCCCGCATTCAATTTCGCGAGTACCGAAGCCACGGCCTCTTCTTCGTTGCGCGGGCGCTTGGCTTCGTCTTCCGATCCGCCGGTATCCGCGGCTTCTCCGGAGAGCTTTCGCTTGAGCGCGGACAGGCGCGCGCGGATGGTGGGATAAGAAAGCCCGAGCGCCGATTCCATGTCGCGGATTCGGCCCTCGCTACGGACGAAGATGCGGAGGAAATGGAGATCCTCTGGGCCTAAGGTCGCGAACTCATTCAACTGGAAGGGCCCTTCAACTTTGATATCGCAAGAGGGGCAAACCAGCAGCTTAGGCTGAAGAGCCTGCTGGCAAGCCGGGCAAGCCAGATTGGAATCGATTTGCTTCATACATTAAACTATACTTTCATATATTAAAATAATCAAGGTTCTAATTGATAAATATGGAAAACGACTTTAAAATCCAGGGGAGGATCCGGACCGTAGCTCTCAGAAGGGTTCCAAAAGGAGGAGGAGCGGTGGAAATTCCTAGATTGGACGCCCTGCCCAATCGGCACGGATGCCCGGTTCCCATAGCTCAACAGGATAGAGCAATAGTTTCCTAAACTGTGGATCGCCGTTCGAGTCGGCGTGGGGACACCATCCGGGTCGCTAATCCTGTTTCGGCCGCTCGTTCACGACCTCGATAACTCCTCCTCGCCGAATCGCAGTCGATCGCCGTGGGGCCTTTCCGTCGGCGGCTTCCCCGCGTTGTCCTTGATGCCACGCTCTTCCCGTTCCGATAAATCCGCCTTCAAAACCGTCATGGCATTGATGCAACTTGGGAACCCCGAATACCCGGATATTTGCAAAATCACCTCTTTCACTTCGCTAACCGTATTTCCGGTATTCAGCGAGCCTTGGATATTCACCTTCAATTGGGATTGGGCCGTCCCCATCGCGGTCAAAGCGCCGTTCCGATGTCTGCATCTAATTTCCCATATTGACAGCCGCCCGCGGCTTCGGATTTGAAATCCATGTAAGGCTTTTTCCGGTCGCGCAAGTAATCGCCGCGTAAAATACCTTAGTAGCTGACAGATTGCCGCTACTCCCCCAATATCACGGGCAAGAATGGCAATAATATCGGGAACTTATCGCTTGGTGCCGCCCGCCGCCGGGGGACAGAATAATGCGGCCGATATCCGGTTGGATTGAAGAGCGGAGGAGCATGGCAATGGCCGATTTCGAGGATGTCCAAGAGAAACATTTGCTTATCAATTGGTCCGATGTCATGTCCGTAAAAAACGCGGAGATGGACGCCGATCATAAACGACTCGTCAACCTGATCAACGAGCTATACGAGGCCATGTGGATGGACCAGGCCCAACCGGTGATCCAAAAATGCCTGGATAGCCTAAAGCAGTACGTGTGTTACCATTTCCACGCCGAAGAGGAACTTATGGCGAAGTCTTCGTTCCCAGGCCTGAAGGACCATCAAGCGGTGCATTTGCAATTCATCGGGAACCTGGCCGAGATGGAAAAGCTTTGGCAGGAGGGCGATTTGGGAGTCTTAGAGCAGTTGATGGACATGTTGCAGGGTTGGCTGGTGGACCATATCATGAAAATCGACATGCAGTATTCCGCCTTCCTGCGGAAGAACTAACCCGAGGTCGCGGGCGTTCCCAGCACTTCGCGGACCTTAGCGAGGATTTCGCCTTGGGTGAATGGCTTTTGCAGGAATGAAGCCCCGTCCCCCAGATCCTTCATCGAAACCTTATCCTTGGTATATCCCGAGATGAAAAGGAATTTCGCCTTGGGGTGGATGGATTTCAGCTCGGTCGCCAGTTTGCCCCCGTTCATGCTGGGCATCACCACATCGCTCAACACTAAATCGATATGTTGCAGCTTGCGTCCGATATCGAGGGCATCGGCGCCGTCGCGGGCCTCGACTACGCGGTAGCCTTGGGACTTGAGGGCCGCCATCAGGAATTTACGCACGGCGGCTTCATCTTCCGCCAGGAGGATGATTTCTTCCATATTCGCGTCTGCCTCGGGCCTCCGCAAGTACGGGCCTTCCTTCAGCCCATGCCCTTTCCGGTCCACGGCCGGGAACAAGATCCTGAAGATGGTGCCTTTCCCTACATGGCTATCCACCGCGATGCTGCCGCCGCTTTGCTTGACGATGCCGTAGACGCTCGAAAGCCCGAGCCCGGTCCCTTTACCCAATTCTTTGGTGGTGAAGAACGGCTCGAAGATATGCGCCAGGATTTCGGGCGGCATGCCCATGCCGGTATCGGTCACCGCAAGCTGCACGTGCGGCCCCGTCATCGCCTCCGGATGGTTGGCGACGTAGGCCCTATCCAGATACACGTTCTCCGTCTCGATCATGAGCAGGCCGCCCGAAGGCATGGCGTCGCGCGCATTGAGCGCCAGATTCATGATCACCTGCTGGATTTGCCCGGGATCGGCCTTGACCTTGGCCAAATCCGGGTCCAGGCGGGTGCGGAATTCCAGATCCTCGCCGATGAGGCGCCGCAACATCTTGTTCAGATCCATTACGCTATCGTTCAGATCGACGACCCTGGGCGCAAGGATTTGCTTCCGGCTGTACGCCAATAGCTGGTGGGTGAGGGTGGAGGCCCGGTTTCCCGCCTTGCGCACCTCCTCCAGGTATTCGGCTACTTCGGATTCGGGATCGATCTCCGCCAGCGCCATATCCACGAAGCCCAGGATGGAGGTGAGCAGGTTGTTGAAGTCGTGCGCGACGCCGCCCGCCAGGCGGCCTACCGCTTCCATTTTCTGCGCTTGCCGCAATTTCTCTTCGCCCACCTTGATGTCGGTGATGTCGCGGGCGATTTTGGAGGCGCCGACGATCTTTCCGGTGCCGTCCTTGATGGGCGAAACCGTGAGCGAGATGTTGAGGAGGCTCCCATCCTTGCGCCGGCGGATGGTATCGTAATGGTTGATGGTTTGGCCGCTTTGGATGCGCCGCAGGATTTCGGGTTCCTCGTTCAGATGGTTTTCGGGTATCAGGCGGGTAATGGATGTGCCGATCATCTCCTCGGCGCTGTAGCCGAAGATGCGCTCGGCGGACTTGTTCCAGCTCAAGATAGTGGAGCTTAAATCCTTGCTGATGATGGCGTCGTTGGACGATTCCACGATGGCTGCGAAATGGCGGGACGTATCCTCGCGATGTCTCCCCTGTTCGATCTGCTTCTGCAAAGCGGCATACAGGTTGGCGTTGTCGATGGCGACAGCGGCTTGGGCCGCCAGGCTCGTTAGGTTTTTTTCGGCCGCTACGGTGAACCGTCCCGGTTCGGGGTGGCCATAGAACAATCCGCCCAGCACCGTTCCCGTCCGGGAAACCACGGGCACCGCCAGATAGCTGCGCACGGGTAGGTGTCCCTTGGGCATGCCATGATACGGCGCCAGTTGCCCGTACAGAGGACTGTGCTGAACGTCGTCCATGCGCACCGTCCCTTTGCCCTCGAAGGTGGGCGCAAAGATCGGGGTGTTACGCGGCATAGGGAAGTGGGCGAAAGCATCCCGCGGCGCCCCCGACAAGGTATAGAGCTGGTAGGACTCTCCCTGCTCATCGATCTGGTTGTGGAAAAACGCCCCGAAGGCCGCTCCGGTAATCTCGCGGCCCCCGTCGGTAACGGCCTGCACGATTTTTTCCAGATCATGCTCGGCGGAAAGCTGGGATGCGCTACGGTTAAGGGCTTCCATGACCAAGGACTGCTCTATCCGCTTCTGCTCGGCGGCCTGCCGCCCCGCCTGCTCTCTTGCAGCCTCCGAGCGCAATTGCGCCTGCTCGATGGAATCGGAGGCCAGCCGCGAATACATTTCGCCGAACTTGGTCTCCCGGTCGGTCGGTCGGCGGCGCGCGGGGAAATGGACGGAGAGCACTCCGATCAGCCGTCCGTCCCGCGTGGTGAGAGGCATGCTGTGCACCGCGCGGAATCCGCCCTCGTGGGCGATGTCGCGGAACTCGTCGAACAAGGCATCCGTCTCGATGTCTTCCACGATTACCGGGTTGCGCGTCATCAGGCAATATCCGGATGCGCCCCGGCCGGCCGGAACCACCGGGAACTTTTCCATGAATCCGGGCGAAAAGCCTACGCTGGCGGCCACGCGGAGGCCCGAACCATCTTCCAACGGGACGGAAAGCACTCCTTGGCCGGTCCGGTACACCATGAGGGCATGGCGGAGGATCTCGTGTAAGGTCTCGTCCAGGCCGGTAAAGTGGTTCAAGGTGAAGGTCAAATTGTGCAGCTGGCGCACGTCCTCCAGCAGCTCATCCATCTCCCGAGCCTGGCCTTGCAAGGTGGCGGCCCGCTGTTGCAACTCGGCCACCATGCGGCTGCGTTCCTCTTCGGTTACATGGGGCGAGGAAAAGCTCTCGGAGGGGAGAACACGGCTGTTGCGCTCGCAAACGGCGCGGAAGGGCTTAAGGTTCGCCGTTCCGGACATGCCTTTTATGGGATAGGCGCAGAGCAGGCTGGCCGGAAAGTTTTGGAATGCGTTTTCCCATAGCTCTTCCAAGCGGCCGGCGGCGTTTTCATTCCCCTCCATACAGAGCAGAGTCACCATCTCCCCGAAAGCGCGCACGGCTTTTCCGGGAGCGCCGGCTTGCTTCATGACGGAATGGAAAAACTTTTGGAACAGGGATTCGTCGGGGAGTTCGTCCCGCATGAAGCGGGACAAGATTTCCCGGGCATCCAGTAGGAGCAGGCGGCCTTTCAATTCCAGGCCTTCGGGCTTCAATCCGGCTTCGTTGAGCCTGCGCGTTAGGGCTTGGCGATGATCGGCCGTAGCGATCACGATGCCGGTCTCCCCCTGCTCGAATCCTTCGATGAGGTATTCCGACAACTTCGCGATGAGAAAGGAATCCTGCTCGTAAAACTGGACTACGTGCTGATGAGCCATGGATTGCCGCTTCCTGGGAATGGTACCGCTTCCGTTCCATCGGCGAAACGGCCGTCCCGGCGAAGATAGCCGTTTTATACAGGCTACAAAAGATATTAGTTGGGAACTCTCCGATCAGGCAGGCGTCATTTGAGCGTCGATTTTCTTTGCGTGTCCCGTTCGTGAAAACGAATTTAATCGGCTTAAGAGTCCTCCCTTGGCTTAAGGACTCTAGAAGAGCATTCAAAGGAATTCGCGGTATCATCAAAGCCAGGAATCAGCTATGAAAACCATCCTAATAGCCGATGATGAGCCGGCCGTGCTCACCATGACCGCTTTGTTTCTGCAAATGGCCGGCTACGCCTCCCTGAAGGCCGCGGACGGACCGGAGGCGATGGAAATATTGCAGGCCAACCCCGCGGTCGATGCCCTAATCTCGGATATCCGCATGCCCGGAATGACCGGGTTCGAGTTGGGACGCGCCGTACGCGCCCTGGATTCATCCATGCCCATCCTCCTCATGAGCGGATTCGCCGGGCATACCAGGGAAGATAGCCAGGGCCTTTTCGAGCAGCAGAACATCCAGTTCCTTCCTAAACCATTCACCGCGAACCAACTGCTCGCCAGCTTGGAAATGCTGTTCGCGATGCAGGTCGCTTGAAGACTCGGGGGTAAACCTAAGCGGACGTCGCGATGGCCCGCCGGATGCGGTCTAGCAAGCCGGTCCGGTTAATCGGCAACTGCAAGTGAAGGATGCCATCCGCCCCATCGCCTCCGGGAAGGTGGAAGGCCTCGGGGGAGGCGGGAATTGCCAACGCGCGTAAGGACGAATGCCGGATCTTGAGGCGCGCCAACAAGGCGGAAGCACGCACTTGGGCGCAAGGGTCCTCGGTGATCAGCAATTCCAGATGTGGCAAGGATTCGGCGCAGGCCTGGGCCGAGGCCGGATCGGCGGCTTCGACGACGGCGAATCCTTCGCCCGCCAAGACCCGCGCGAGGAAGCGCCTTAGGGAGTCGTCCGCGGAGACGACCAAAGCCATGCGGGCGTCGGGATCGGGAGAAAGCGCAGCGGGCTTCCCTTCCTCCGGGTCGATCCAGGGGAAATGGGCCCGGAAAACCGAGCCCTGTCCCGGCTCGCTCTCCACCGAAATAAATCCCCCGCTTTGGCTGACGATGCCGTAGGCGGTGGAAAGGCCCAACCCGTTCCCGGCGCTTTGCGGTCCGGTTCCGGCGTACTCAGGGCCGGCAATGGCGCTCTCTTCCTTGGTGGTGAAGAACGGCTCGAAGATGCGGGCCCTCACTTCCTCGGTCATGCCCGGGCCGTCGTCGCGCAGGGTCAGCATGACGTAGGGCCGCGGGATCTGGTCCGGACCGGATGCGGCGATCCCGTCCAGCGTTTCCAGGGTCAGAACGCCGCCGGCGGACATGGCTTCGCGCGCGTTCAACGCCAGGTTTACGATGAGTTGTTGCACCAAACCGGGGTCGGCCCGGACGCGGCCCAGGCCGGCCGCTTGCGTGCGTTCCAGCCGGATATCGTTCCCGAGCAGGCGGCGCAGCATGCGATCCATGTCATCGAGAGTGGTGCTGAGATCGAAAACCGCGGCGGCCATCACCTGCCTGCGGCCATAGGCCAAAAGCTGCCGCGTCAGTTCCGAAGCGCGGTCCCCGGCCCGTTTGATCTCGGAGAGGAAATCCCGCAAGGGACCGCCCTCCGGGGCGATGGAAAGGCCGATTTCGCTATAGCCGTTGATGGCCGTGAGCAGGTTGTTGAAGTCGTGCGCCAAGCCGCCTGCCAGGCGGCCGACCGACTCCAGGTTGCGCATCTGGCGAGATTGTTCCTCGGCGGCCTTCCGCTCGGTGATATCGACACCGGCGCCCACGAACCCCAGGAAGGATCCGTCCGGATCCAGCCGAGGGGAAACCATCCCTAGCAGCCAGCGCCAAGCGCCGTCCCGGCGAAGGAAGCGGAATTCCGCGCGGAAGCCGGCGCGGGCTTCCAAGGCCCGCGCGTATGCGGCCTCTACCATGCCTCGATCTTCGGGATGGATTCCCTCCATGCCGCGATTGAGCTCATGCTGCTCATCGTTGCCGGTGAATTCGAGCCAAGTCCGGTTCACGTAGGCGCAGCGGCCTTCGGGATTGGTGGCCCACAACAGGGCGGGGATCGCGTCGGCCAGTCCCCCGATCGCCCGATCCGGCTGCCCCGCGGCGCGACCCCGTTCGGCGGGCGCTTCCTGTAGCTCGGCAAGCTTGAGTTGTAATTCGACCAACTCGCGGTGGGATTCCGGCTCCGTCGCGCCCAGGCGCAAGGGACCGCAAGGGATCAGGGAATCGTGGGCATCGCAGATTTCCGACAGCCGATGGTTTCGCCCGCGGAAACAGCCGATGGGGTAAGCGCAGAGAAGGGAGAAGGCCACCGTCCGCCCCAGCTTGTTCCAGAGCTGCTCCAATGCCAGGGCGGCATCGGGATTTTCCTGGGCCCACGGCAGCGCTCCCATTCCGGCGAAGGCGCGTAAGGCGGGCTTTCCCGCCGAGGCCTTCGCGATGAGGCCGCCGATCACGCGCATGAAAAGATCCTCATCGGGATACCCCTCGGGCGATAGGACGCCGTCCAGGATTTCGCGGGCATCGTGGATGAAGAGTCGGCCTCCCACTACGGCGGCTTTAGGGTCGATGCCGATTTCGGCTAAGGCGGGGGACAGAGCCTGGCGATGTTCTGGGGACAGGAAGACGAGAGCGGCCTCGCCTGAATCCAGGCCCGGGGAAAGGAATGCGGCCAACGCTTCGATGCACTCCATATCATTGGCGTAGAAGCGGACCACATGCCCGTGACCAGCGGGAGAAGAGAAGGGAAAGGCGGGAACGTGGGCCGGAACGGGGCCGCCGGCCGGCCCATATTCGCGCCAGTCGCCGAAGTCCGAAGGTTTCATCCTTTTGCGAACCTCAGGACGCGGTTTCCAGCGGGGCCATGAACATCTTCTGTTGGCAGGATCATGCTTCGCTCCTAACCCTATATCGATATTTAGGGGGTTGGGGCAAAGAAAAAGCGGAGCGGCAGTACGGGAATTTCTACGTCCAGGGGCCGTATGTTTTCCGTTCCCGACGGGCCTCGCGTTTGGTCAGCGCTTTTTCTGGCAATCCCGGGCTTCCTGGCCTTTTTGAAGCCGCCCACTTATCGGCTTTGGAAAATTTCCATCGTGGTTCGCGAAGGCGGCCATTGGATGGTGCTCCCGTGCTTGCTCTTGGCCGGAGAGGCGTTCCGTAACGGTAATTCCGGGGCGGTGGCGGGGATCCTTTTCCTGGCGGCGGCCGCTTCGTATGGACTCACCTTGGCCCGAGCGTATTTTACGGCGGCCTCTTTGCAACGGCAATTCCAGGCGGGCTGGGGCTCGATTACGCCCGGGCCCGGCGGTTTCCGACGCATGCATCCCATCGTCTTTCCCGATCTTTTCCGCGGCATCCGCATAGACCGGTTCGTCCCGGAAGCCCACGTCTACGCCCGCAGGGGCGAATTGGAACTCGGACTCGATTTTTTCCGGGCCCGAGGATCAGGGGGCAAGGCAGTCTGCGTATTGCTGATCCACGGAGGCGGATGGGACGGTGGTTCGCATGCGGATTTCCGGGAGCTAAACCTCTTCCTGGCCTCGCAAGGGTATGCCGTGGCGGCCATGGAGTACCGTCTCTCGCCCCGCTTCAATTATCCGGCGCCGGTCGAAGATGCGCGGGCGGCCTTGGCCTGGCTGAAAACCCATGCCGTGGAATTGGGCATCGATACGGAAAGGTTCATCTTGGCCGGGCGCTCGGCAGGCGGCCAAATCGCCTTGCAAACCGCCTACCTGGATCGCGATCCGTCCGTGCGCGGCGTCATTTCGTTTTATGCCCCTGCGAATATGGTGATGGCCTACCATTATCCTGGCAACCCCCTGATCCTGGATTCCCGGAAATTGATCGTGAACTATCTCGGAAAGGAAGGGGAATCGGGGCTTGCCCTCGCCGTGGCCTCATCGCCGTTGGAAAACTTGGACGCGGGCGCGCCTCCCACCTTGCTCTTGCATGGCCGTCCCGACGTGCTGGTTACCTTCCATCATGTCGAGCATATGCGGGAAAAGCTGGCCCGGCTGGGGGTGAAGCGCTTCGAGGTGGATCTGCCCTGGGCGCCGCATGGCTACGATTACGTTTTCCGCGGACCGGGATCGCAGATCAGCTTGTATTTCATCGAGCGGTTCCTCGCCGCGGTACTGGAGAACAGCGGCGAGGGGAGTGCCTGAGGCGGAACGTGATCAAATCAATGCGCGTAGGCGTAAGGTGATGGCTTTTTCCGGGCAAGCTTCCACGCATTTACCGCAAGCGCGGCAAGCCTCGGGATGGATGGCGAAGGCTTGCCGGTTCCCGTGCGCCCGCGCTTTGAGGCGGGCCAGAAATCCCAGCGCGGCCTTGTCCCCTTCGGCCAACGGTTTGATTTCCAGTACCGAGTAGGGGCAGGCCGGGACGCAGGGGCCTTTGGCCTCGCAACGCGAGCGACTGATGACGGGTTCGAATTTACCGGCAGGCTGCGGACAACCTGCGGAGGATGGGGCGGTGTCCGTCGGGCGACCCATTGCGTGCGACCCGGTTATTCGCAGGCTTCGGCCACGAGCCGGACGATGGAATAGTCCGAGACCGAGGCCTCCGGGAGTTCTCCTTCGCGTAGGGCCAGGACGGAATCCTTCGCCGCGTCATGCCCCGAGCTGCACAAACCTTCGGAAGCCATGGCCCGACGGGCCAGGACCCACTCCGGATGATCTTTAGGCAGGGTAAGGGTATCCAGCTCCGATTCGATCGTGGATTCCGCATTGGGCATGATCTTGGCTTGGCCGAAGATGCCGACAGCGACCAGAAGCATTTTAACTATGAAAAGCATGTCCTAAAACTAAGCTGGGGAGATTGCCGTCTTTTCTCCCCCGTGTAACGGAATGTAACTCAGCGCAAACGGCCGCCACAGGTCCCTTAAGTCGATCAACTTCGCTGGAGGCCCTGTATTAGTGGGCTTCCGGGGCATTCCGGCGTTTGGGATGGCACGGGACAATGGCTCGGTGGGGTTCCCCCCTCAAACCGCCCAAATCCGGGCGAATAAGGGCCAAGATGCGTTCCTTGGTAGCATCAATGCTACTAAGGACCCGGTAGCCTCGAATCCCCGCTTGGGCAGGCGTTTTTCCCCGAGAATTTGGCGTCCTCGGCTTTATATTAGGGCTTGCGTGGGGAAGCCTGATACCAGGTCCTAGTTAAGGGCGACGGTAGGTCGTACGCGCTCAAGATAGTGGTCCCTTAAGGAGGTATGATGAAGCATTTCGGCCTATGGGCGGCACTTTCCGCCGTCGCGCTCCCGATTCCCGGTTTCGCCCAATCCCTGAAGATGCAGTTCGGAGGGGTGGCCCGGACCTACATCCTCCACGTTCCGACCGGTGTGCCCGCCAATCCGCCCTTGATGTTCGTGCTCTGCGGCCATGGCATGACCGGCGCGCAGCAGGAAAGCGATACCAAAATGGACGGGATCGCCGATCGGGAAAAATTCATCGTCGTCTATCCCGATGCCATAGCCATGAACTGGGATCAGACCGGGGATTCCGATTTCAAATACTTTGTAGCCCTTCTCGATACCATCGATGCCAAATACCATATCGACCGGAACCGGGTCTACGCGGCGGGCTTTTCCCAAGGCGCCGGCATGACCCACGGCGTAGGATGCGGATACGCGGATAAGTTCGCCGCCATCGCGCCCACCTCCGGTAACATCCCGGCTACCTGCAAACCGGCGCGGGCCATCCCCATGTTCCTGACATTCGGCACCAAGGATATCGCCACTCCCGCCGTTTTCATGAACAGCGCTACTACGTGGGCGAATTTGGACGGATGTCCGGCCACCCCCACGGTCACCCGTCCCTATCCGACCACCAATCCCAACTCCCTGGTGACGCGAATCTCCTGGGGCCCATGCAAGAACGGCACGGAAGTGATCGCGGATTCGATCAAGGACGGGCCGCATGAATGGCCCATGAACACCACGACCAAGGTGAATAATAGCGAAGAGGTCTGGTCCTTCTTCAAGCAGTTCACCCTGAGCGGGACCACCGCCTTGCCGCGGGCTGCCGCCGCGCGTCCGGCCTTCCGGGCGTCCTATGCCAACGGCATGGTGCGATTGCAAGGAGCGGGGGAGAGGGCATACGTGCGTATTTTGGATCATCAAGGCCGGCTAATGGCCCAAGGCGCCGCTGGGCAAGGTGAAATCGACTTCCGGGGGAAGCCGGCCGGGGTCTATCGCATCCTGGTGAGCGGAAACGGCCCTCAAGGCGCCGTTGAGATGGTGGTCCCATAATCTTCCCGGCGGATTCCATGCGGCACCTGAGAATTTCCGCGGCTCGTTGAACGGGCCCGGATATGCGCACCTATCCTTTCAAGGCAGGCTTCGAGCTCGAATTCGAACTGGGCACTCTCCGCGATACCCTGGCCCGCGCGAAGGAAACGGTCACCGCGCCGCACCGCGCGGGCTTCTACCAAATCGTCTGGGTCCGCTCGGGCAAGGCCACGCTGCT
>Ga0265324_10000156_pt1 | contig 52501 bp, 46 predicted proteins | sample 41419metaG_FD_198634 | JGI IMG/M metagenome (GOLD analysis project Ga0265324, IMG submission 198634) | Rhizosphere microbial communities from Carex aquatilis grown in University of Washington, Seatle, WA, United States - 4-14-19 metaG | ecosystem: Host-associated > Plants > Roots > Rhizosphere...
AGCGGCGGAAGAGCTGGCGGAGCGGTTCGTGTCCCAAACCCATTGCCAACTCGCGACATCGCCCCAAAGCGCCGGTTATATTTCCTCGGTTTTGCCTCCAGACGGCACGCCTTGATTGGACATGTATTTACCCTCTTCCACCGCGGAAGCCAGAACGCCGTACTTGGCGGCATAGGAATTCTTGGCGTCGGTCGTGAATTGGGAGGATTCGGTATGTGAAGGGTGGCCGGAACTTTTCCGGTAGTAGGTGATCTTGGGATTCATACCAGCGGTCATCGGTTGGGTCATGTAAGTGGCCATGAACGTCTCTCCGGGAAATTGGTGTTAATAACCGGCATGCGAAAAATAGTCATCCGCCTGGAATTTTCGTGGTGCTTGCGAGGGCAAGACGGTTCCTCGCAAACCCCATCCGGCATCCGATTAGAAGACATGCGATCCAAATTCCCGAGGCTATCGTTGCGGTGGCTACCGTGCTGCCCGGCAAGGGGAAGAATGCCCCCTGGAGCAGAAGCAGCGGTCCCTGCATGGGATGCGCGATGAGCCAGGCCCCCGAAGTGAACCCGAAGAAGGGCAATAGCGGGGGTCCCAAAAGGAGCAAGGATGCCAATAAGCGCGCGACCATCGCCATCCCGGTCGGCGCATAGGCGACGACCAGAAAGGCGGCCAGGGAAAGGATCGCCGTTTCCCCGCACACCCCCAGCATTAGCGAGGTCCAGGCAGCTATCGGCTTGCCTGCCACGAGGGCTATCAACGGATTTTGGATCGCCGCGATGAGCCCGAGGGAGGCGCAGCGGGCCGCCAGGAATTCATGGGGCCGCAAAGGAGTCAGATCCAGGGCCGAAAGTATCCCGGCCTCCCGCTCGCATACGGTCTGACGCACCCCTAAGGAAAAGGCCAGCAGAAAAGTGTTGAGGAAAAGGAAAGCGGGGGCCAGTACGTATACCGAAGCCCCGTGGGTGAAACGCAAGGCCGTGCCCCATACGGCCAGAGCCGCCAGGGCGGTCAATACGTAACGTGCGCGATACTGGACCAACAGGTCGCGGCCCAGCGCCGCGGAAATGCGCCCCGGCATGCCTTTCATGGCCCTGCTCCTTCGCCGCCCAGCCGGAGGGCACGGCCGCACAGCCCGGCCGCCCAGGCGCCGTCGCGGGCCGCCAGCACCGAGGCCAGGCCTTCCGCCTTGCGGGCGCGCAGGGCATCGCCCAGGCGATCGGAGGCGGTGGGGGAAAGCCCCCCTGGCGGAGTATCCAGGCATAGGAGGGCGGGACGGTGGAGTTGCGCCTGCGCCAACGCGACCAGGAAACGTTCGTCGGACTCCAGGTTGGCGGCGCGCGTGCGCGCGGCGGCGGCCAATCCCATCCGGTCCAAGGCCGCGCGCGCGGCGGCCGGTTTCCCTTCCCGGTACAGGCGCGCGTGGCTTTCCAGGTTTTCCAAGGCCGTCAATTGCGGCGTCAGCCCGACGGGATCCAGGACCGCGCCGGTCAGCTCGAAGAAATCCCGGCTCCAATCCCCCAGCTCTTTTCCCTGGAAAAGCACCTGCCCGCCATAGCGGCGGATACCCCCGGCTAGGATGCGCAGCAAGGCCGACTTGCCGGAATTCGCCGGGCCCGTCAATGCCAAGGCTTCGCCCGGTGCGACGGAAAAGGATAAGCCCGTAAATAGGATCCCTTGGGGATCTTTACCCAACCAGGCGAGGTTGCGGACTTCCAACATGGGTTGGAAAAGTATTAATCGCAGCACGGCATCGAGAGCCGCAGCACGGCTCGTGCCTGCGAAGCCGGCAGCGCGACGGAGGTTTGCAATCGGGAACGACAGACAGGTTTGTTTATGCGATGATGGACACGAAACCGTTCTTTGCCAGTTTGACATTTAATTTGGATTTTTCCATCATCCTATTCACCACATACGCATCCAGAGGCGAATTCGATGATCCAAGACGCCTTCACCCAGTCTGACTATGCGATCAACATCACGGACCCGAAAGGGATCCTGCTGAAGGTCAATGACGCATACTTACGCCTGTATAAGGTCAGTGATGAATCGCAAATCCTTGGGCGGACCCAGAGGCTTATCCGCTCTCCCTTCACGCCGGACTCGGTTTACAAAGAGATGTGGAATACCATCTCGGCCGGCAAGGTCTGGCGGGGCGAAATGGGGAACCGAGCCTTGGATGGATCGGATGTTTTCATCCACCTCACCATTTCCCCTATCCGTAGGGAGGGTGAAATCGTCGGCTATATGGGCTTCTCCATGGACCGGGCGCAACAGGTGGTTTTGGAACGGCAATTGTTCCATGCCAACAAGCTCGTAGCGCTGGGAACCTTGGGGGCCGGATTGGCCCATGAATTGAATAATCCCTTGGCAAGCATCCTCTTGGATGCGGAATATCTGCGGGAGGCGGTTAACAAAATTCCCGATCCCGTCGAACGACAGGCCGCATTGGACGCATCCGATTCCGTGATCCGCGGAAGCGAACGCATTCGCAGGGTGCTGGAACATTTGCTGAAATATTCCAAGAAGGACGAGTCCGCCGCTCCTTCCGAAATCGATTTGGCCTCCTTGCTCGATGAAAGCCTTCTCTTCGTGGAACGGCAGTTGAAAAGCCGCGGCATCGATATCCAGGTCCAGTCGGCGGAGGGCATCCTCATTTCCGGCAACCGCACCCAATTGGAATCGGTGCTCCATAACCTGATCGCCAATTCCCGGGACGCCTTCGCCAACGCCAATGTTACCGGGAAGGTTATCCGGTTTTCCGCCTTTTTCCGGGCCGAAGATAACATGGCGGTGATCGACTATCGGGACAATGCCGGCGGGATCGCCTCGGACGTGCTGTCCCGCATCTTCGAGCCCTTCTTTACGACCAAGGGGGGAGAGGGAACCGGACTCGGGCTTTCCATCAGCAGCCAGGTGGTGGCCCAGCATGGCGGAACGATTTCCTGCGAGTCGCAGCAGGGGGAGACGCGGTTCAGGATTATCCTGCCCGCCAAATTTGACCCAAGTAAAGTCGCTCCGGCTTCGCAGTCGAGGCCCAAGGCCGCCCACGAGCCTTTCGACGTCTCCCTCAAGACTCCCTAGGCTTGAATAGGCCGAGCACGAAGAGCAGCGAAGCGATCGATACGGTGAGAGGCCCGGTGGGCTTGGCCCAGGCCAGCGAGAGGCCGTACCCGCCCACGGTGGAAACCACCGCCGTTACCGATGCGATGGCGAACATCGAATTCAGGTTTTTCGCCCATCGGCTGGCGACCGCCGCCGGAATGATGATCATGGAGCCCATCAACAAGACTCCCAGGTAGCGTAGGCCCAAAGACACGGTCAGGGAAAAGGTAAGCAGGTAAAGCAGGTTGATGCGGGGGACCTTGATCCCCGCCGTGTGGGCGATCTCCGGGGAAACCATGGAGAGCACCAATCGGGACCGCATCGCGAATACGAATACGATAACGATAATTTCGCCCGCAAGGCCAATCGCGAATTCGGAGCCCGACAGCCTGCCTGGCGTGCCGAAGAGGACATCCATCAATTCCTCTTTGGTGGCCAGAAGCGAGCCCACCGCAAGGGCGCTCGAGAACATGATTCCCGTCACGGTTTCAGTGGCGATGCGCGACCGGGTTTCCATGATCCAGATCAGGATGGCGCCGATCATCAAGGCGGCCAGCGCGCCCCAGAAAGGCTGGATCCTGAAAACGAGGGCGATGCCGATCCCCGGCAAGGCGAGATGGGAGAACGCGTCCCCGGCGAGCGTCATGCGGCGCATGGCGGCGAAGCAGCCCACCAGCCCGGCGGCCACCGCCATCCCAATCGCGAGGATAAGGGTGCTAGTGGGAAGAGTGGTCATGCGAATGGAATTGGATGTCCTGCCCATACACCTTGGTCAGGAATTCCGCGGCCAGGGAGGATTTAGGGGCCCCGAACCAGGCTTCGCCGTGGGCCAGGCACAGCACCTTGTCCGCATAACGCCCGACCACGTTAAGCTCATGGGATATGAACAGAACGGTGCAGCCCTGCTCCCGGATTCCCTGGATCAATTCGTATAGCAATGCCTGCCCCGGCTCATCGACTCCGGCCGCGGCTTCGTCAAGCATGAGTACGGTGGGATTGCGGATGAGCGCGCATGCGACGAGAAGCCTTTGGAACTGGCCGCCCGAAAGCGTACCGATGGAAGTGTTGAGCAAGCCCGCATCCATGCCCACTTTTTTCAAAGCTTGGGGCAAATCCGTGCGGCCCACTCCCGAGACTTTCGCCATAGAGGAAAGGAAATCGCGACAGGTCACCGGCAAATTGCGTTCGATGTCCAATTTCTGGGGAACGTAGCCCAGTCGTGTTCCCGCCGGCCAGGTAATGGCGCCCCCATGGGGCAGGAGGCCGATGAGGGTTTTGAAAAGGACCGTCTTCCCGGCTCCGTTAGGGCCGAGGATGGCAAGGGTGGTTCCCGACTCAACCTCGAAGCTTAAGTCCTCGATGATGGTCTTGCGGCCGAACCGAATGGATAAATTGCGAACTTCGAGAGCTAAACCCATATCCCTTGCCGAAAGTTTTAAGGCAAGGTAAAGCTAGGTTCTTCCGGCATACTTCAGGGCCCCAAATGGGAACCCGATGCCAAAATCCCGCCTAACCACCGGCTCAAGATGATGGCGCCTTGATGGTTCAGATGGTATTGATCGTAGAACAGGCTCTCCGGAATCTGGGGAAGTGGATGGGTGAAGAGATCCAGGAAAGTCGCCTTCGCATGCCGCTCCGCTTCTTTTTCCATCTGAGCGCATAGGCGCGCTTCCATCCGCATCGGCACGGGACCGTTGATTGCCGATATCCAGGATGTATCCAACGGGGCATTGAGGATGATGACGCGCTTGATCGGCGAGTGATCGATCCAATCCAGGGATTTCCGGAAGGACTTCCAATTCCCGCCGTCCAACAAATAGTCCCGTTCCACGGCCGGCATTCCCCATAGGTTTTCGGTTTTACGGCCCTCGTAGGGTTCGAATCCGGAATTCTCCGCCAGGCGGCGGGGGAGAAAGGTGAATCGGCTGCAACCAATATCCTTGGTGAACCACTTTCGCCTCGCCAGTTTCCCGAGGGCGGGAAGCATTTCCCGGAACCAGAAGAGGGGGTAGGCCTTGGGCCTATGCAGCAACGTCCGGAGATGATCGCCTAGGCTCCAGTTCAATAGCGTAACGATGGGAATGCCCTTGAACGCGAGGTCGTTGAAGGCATCCAAGGTTATGCTAATCACCAAGGTCGGATGGCCTGCCAGGGCTTCCGGATGCTTGCGAAGCGCATTGACCAGGGAAGTGGGATCCCCGGACAAAAGCAGCCATTGCCCGAGATTGACGCACTTCTTCTGCGTGGAATCCTCGAGTATCGAGGGAATCAGTTGATACAGAGCCCGGGAATCGCCGCCCACCAGGACATCCGCCTTTCCATCCGGGTCCAGGAGGCAAAGGCTTTGTTCGACCGGAGACGGGCCGATGGCCGGTTCATTCCCGAAAAGAGAAGGCAGGGAAACCACCAGCATGAGAGCGGCCACCGGAGGCAGTACCAACAAAGGCAGTAGCATGCGGGTAAGGATTTTTTTGCGTGCAAGGACGGCGATGGGTCGCTCCCGGTTTCCCCGGGAATTTTCCACAATAAAACCCCGGTAGTCCACCGGGAAAAAGGCCCAAGTGCTTCCGGAATACTTCGGGGCAAGGATCTTCTCTGCGGGGGCGTTAACAAATGAATACGGATATCGCGACCCTGCCTGAGACTTCTTCCTCGGTGAAACCGACTTTCAGGGATAGATCAAAACCCCATCCTCTCGGCCAGGAGAAAAACATGTTCCTGAAATTCAGCTCACTTCCCGGCTTGATCCGGGATTTTTCCTTAGTTACCCTCTTCGTCATTAGCGGTTGCATGGTGACCGATAGCAAAAAAGCCGCGACAAACGGTTTCTTACGGACGAACCTGGTTTCCGACACTACGGGCATTCCGGCCAAATTCCAGGATGCCAATCTCGTCAATGCATGGGGTATCGCTGTAGGCGCCAGCGGGACTTACTGGGTATCCGATAATCACTCCGGAAAATCCACCCTATACGATCCGAATGGGAATACCAAAGGGGCGCCGGTTTCCATCCCGGGCGCCGAAGATTCCGTAGGCGCGCCCACCGGCGTCGTTTACAATGCCACCCCGGATTTCCCGATGCCGGACGGAAGCGGAAAGGCGCTCTTTATCTTCGCCGGGGAAGATGGTTCCTTATCGGCCTGGAATGCCGGGACATCCGCGAAAATCGTCTCGACTCCTTCCGATTCCAATGCCGTCTACAAGGGCCTGGCCATGGCCGCCGCCGGCGGAAAAAACTTTCTCTACCTCGCCAACTTCAAGGATCGCCGCGTGGAGGTTTTCGACGCAGCCTTCCAAAGGGATACGACGAAGGCTTTCTGGGATCCCACCATTCCCGACGATTACGGGCCGTTTAATATCGCCGTCGTGGGCGCCAACCTTTTCGTCTCCTACGCCCAACTGAAGCCTCCCGACAACGAGGACGATCTCGGCGGCCCGGGCCACGGTTTCATCAACGAATTCAAAACCGACGGAACTTTGGTCAGGCGGTTTGTCTCGGGGGGGAATCTCGATTCGCCCTGGGGGATGGTTTCCATTCCCGGTACGTTCGGCCCTTTCAAAGATGGCATTTTCGTGGGCAACTTCGGAGACGGACTCATAAATGTTTACGATACTCAGGGAAATTCGCTCGGCCAAGTGCAGGATTCCGGCGGCCATGGGATCGTGATAGAAGGGTTGTGGGGGCTATCCTACGCAACGACATCCAATGGTTATGGCGCTTCTACCAGCCAGTTGTATTTCGCGGCCGGACCGGATGATGAAAGCCATGGCGCCTTCGGATATTTGGCTCCGCAATGAAGGCTACTTGATCCCTAAGCATCCCATTGAACGAGCCTTTCGCCTCAACCTTTGCGAGGAGCGCGCTTATGGAAAATCCAGCTTACAGCCGCCGCGAATTCCTGGGCGATGCGGCCCTGGCCCTGTTCGCCGGGGTAATCATCCAAGTCACCGGTTGCAATTCCACCTCGTCGGATTCCAATCTTGGCCCAGGGGATAAGCAGGGGTCGGTAGGGCCGCCCATCCAAGGCCATGTGGCCATTATCACCAAAGCGGTATTGGATGCCGGCGGCGCTCTCGATCTCCACATCCAAGGGCGCGCAACCCATGATCATGTCGTCAGCGTATCGGCGGATGAAATGGCGGCCATCAAGAACGGCGCACAGGTGGCCAAGCAGTCTTCAGAAACGAACTCTCACAGCCATACCGTCACGTTCAATTGATCGCGGAGTTGGCGGCATTGGGGGGCGGAAAATGAGGTGGTCGCATTTCCTCTTCGCATTGTGCCTATCGTGCCTAAGGGCGCAAGCTTCCGGGCAAGACTATCCCCTGCAAGAAGCGCAATCGGGTCGAGGTTCGCTAGATTCCGCCGGCTCAAAGGATTCGACTTCCTCCCAGTCCGTCGAGGAACTCCTTCCGGAATCCCTGGGACCCATGGAAACGGTGCTTTGGAGCCGGCATGGATTGGTCCGCTCCGGGTTCGGGCGGCCTTTGAATGCGGCCAACCGCGAACAGGAAATGCGCTGGCGGAGGGAATTATTGTCGGCTCACCAGATCGTCGGATTAACCACCTTCGTATCCATGCTGGCCACGATCTATTACGGCCAGCGGATGTACAACAACCAGGATTTCACCCTGCGCCACACGCATAGGGAGCTAGCGTTCTTCACCATCGGCGCGTATACCACTACCGCTTTATTGGCGCTAGCGACCCCGCCACCCCTCGTCCGCCGCAAGCAATGGAGTTCCATCTCGACCCATAAGGCCCTGGCGTGGGTCCATCTTACGGGTCTGATTGTCACGCCTACCATCGGATTGATGATCAAGAACAGCGCCTCTCCCAGGCGGTTGGAGGGGTTCCATCTCGCTTCCGCCTACCTGACAACCGCCACCTTCGGCGCTTCCATTCTCGTCCTAACCTTTTAAAAGGGGGATAAGCCAATCATGCGCATGCAAAGATTCGCATCCACTGCGGTTTCAATCATCCTCGCCCTGGGATTGCAAAGGGCGGTCGCCGGAGAAATGAAAACCTTCACGGCCATCAAAGGGGAATCCACCCTCAACTATCGATTGGTTCATCCCATGCACGTCGTCCATGGCGTCAGCCAGGATTTCCGATGCATGGTAACGATAAGCAGCGACACCTCCCGGGTTCATGTCAGCGTAGCCGCCAAGGTGGCCACGTTCAGCAGCGGGAACTCGAACCGGGACTCCCACGCCATGGAGGTGCTGGAAGCCATCCGCTATCCGGAAGTCACCTTCGAGAGCGACAAATCCGTTCCCAGCGGGAACCGATCAGAATACCAAGTAACCGGGCAATTGACTTTTCACGGCGTCACCCGGGAAATCTCCTTTCCCGTGATCCCCAGGCGCGCGAACCACAAGATCAATGTCAAAGGCGGGTTCGAGATCAACCTCTCCGATTTCAAGGTGGCGCGGCCGGCCTTGTTGGGGATCGCGGTCAAGGATAAATTGAACGTCTCTTTCGAATTGTGGGCCCCCGAATGATGACCGGGTCGCAACGGGGATGAACTACCGTGGCCGCGAGGATTAGGAAACGATTGCTTCCCGATCTCCGGATCGTATCCACGCTTCGCCGTCCCGCAGCGTCTTATAAGGCATGCTGTGGGCCTCGAAATAGCGCACCACCTCGTCGATGCCCGGCGAGGCCGGATGCGGGGATTTGTAATGAGGGGCTACGCTAAACGGGATCAGCCCAAAACCTTCCCAGGGCGTGGCCGGATCGAGTCCCGGGGGGACGGCAATGGGGTCGTTGACCAATTCGATTCCGCGTAGGGTCGGCGCCAGGACCGCGATGCCGCCGCTATAGCCGCCGTAGACGAGGGTGTCCGCCGCCAGGGCATCTAGGAGGGGCGTCGCGAATCCGCTCTGGCGCATGGCCCGCAGAAGTACGAAGGCGTTGCCGCCTCGGGACCAGACCAGGGAAACGTTCGTGAGCAAAGCGCGGAAGTTATCCTCATCCCCTCCGTCTTGGCAATGCCGGCGTAGGTCGAGCTCCTCGGCTTCAAAGCCCAGGCCTTCCAGGTCGGCTTTTTCCCGTTCGACGCGGAACTTCCGATCCGCATCGGACAGCAGATCGCAGGCGTTCGCGATGACCAATGCCCTTCTCTTCCCCGAACCCGCCGGAGAAACCAGTTCCACCAATTTATGGGGTTGGTTTCCCAGGCGGTAGGAAGAGAGGTATAGCCTCAAGGGAGTTCCAGCACCCACCTGTAGGCTTGCATGATGTCGCGCCGGAACACGTCGGCGGTGCCCCACAGGTAAACGTGGAATTTGCGGAAGGTGGATTCCCCGCAGGCCCGGACCACCGCTTCGCGGTTCCGCTCCAGGTTGAGCGCCCAGTGCTTGGCGGTGAGGAAGTAGCTATGCCGGTCGTCCCACACGCCCAGGAGCCGGAAAGGCGTGTTAGCGAGGTGCTTCATGTAATCGTGCAAGCAGAGCGGCGAACAATTGCCGGGATAGATGTGCTTGGTGATGAAGCTATGGAACTTGTACTTCTCCCGGCAGGCGCTGGCGTCGAGGTAGACCTTGCCGCCCGGTTTCAGCAGGCGCTGATAGGTGGCCAGGGAACGGGCGTAGTCCGGCAGATGCTCGGTTACCCCTAAGTTCACGATGGCATCGAACTTGAAGCCCGGTTCGTATTCGTAAAGATGGCAGTTGACCACCTCGGTGGGCAGTTTCTCAGCCTTGATCATCTTCTGCAGGAATTGCTCGCTCTCCCGGGAAATGGTGAGCGAGGTAACGCGGATGCCTTTTTTGCCGGCGTGTTCGTTGAACGCGCCCCATCCGCCTCCGATGTCCAGCACCCGATCGCCCGGCTTGGCGCCTACGGCGTCGATGGCGAATTCGATCTTGCGGGTCATGGCGTCTTCCAGGCTTTCGTCGTCGCGGAGGAAAACTGCCTGGGAGTAGCAGCGATGACGGCTATCCAGCAACCCGAGGTAAAGCTCCGGCGAGTTGTCGTAATGGGTGGATATGCCGGAACGATCCATCTTCGTCTGCCCGAACAAGAGGGGCTTGGCCAGGTTCCAGAAGTAGTAGAGGGGATGGTTATCCGTGGTCATATCGCGCATGGAATGCAAGGCATCCATGTCGCCGGTGATGTCCATATGCCCGAGGATATAGGACTCGACGAAGGCGAGGCCATCGAGGGAGGCGAAAGCGGAAACCCCGGTTTTGTCCTGAAGGGTTATGGTGAAGGCAGGTTCGCCCTGTCCGAACCGGAAGGGCTTTTCGTCGCGCCACCGGACGTCGACAGGTACGCCGCGACCGCTCGCATAGTAGCGGGCGCATACCTTCCGTAAGAGGTTAATCAACCTCGTGAAACTTGGATCGACCGGGATTTTCTCCCGGGTCATCCCCGTCGCGGTTAAGACTCCTTTGGTCTGAGATTGGGTCTCGGCTACTTCCATTTGAAATTCCGTTCAGATTGGTTTTTCCGAAAAGTCGTTAAGACCTTCAGGCGTTTCGGGCCTAACGGGTAAAATGAACAAAATCTTGGCCAAATAGAAGAGATAAACAGGTTAAATGACGAAATCTGACAGTAATCTGGGGTCTTTAGGGGACAATCGGGACCTTGGAGCCGTATCGCACCGGACTTGAAATACCCCGAGGAGGATGAAGGGGCTTCCGGGCACATCTTTTGCGCCTGACCCGGTATTGACACGCCTGAGCCGAGATTGCAGCGGGTACGGCCTTCATTCCCTGAAGATTGGGATGGGAAACGAAAAGGATGGCATGCGCAGCAAGACAGATTGGCACACACCGGAGGGGAAACCTTCCCGCTTGAAAGGATAACCATGTCCCGTCCCTTGTCGATCATGGATGGAAACGAGGCGGCCGCCCACGTGGCGTATCGCACCAGCGAGGTCATCGCCATTTACCCTATCACGCCGTCCACCACCATGGGCGAATTGGCGGATGCCTGGGCCGCCGCGGGTATCAAGAACATGTGGGGCACGGTTCCGACCATCCAGGAGATGCAATCGGAAGGCGGCGCGGCGGGGGCGATCCACGGCGCGTTGCAGACGGGCGCGCTCTCGACCACTTTCACGGCCAGCCAAGGCCTGCTCCTGATGATCCCCAACATGTATAAGATCGCGGGAGAGCTCACCAGCACGGTGTTCCACGTGACGGCCCGGGCCATCGCCACGCATGGACTCTCCATTTTCGGGGACCATAGCGACGTAATGGCAGCCCGTTCCACCGGATGGGCCGTCCTTTTTTCGGGTTCGGTGCAAGAAGCCATGGACATGGCGCTCATCAGCCAGGCGGCGACCTTGAAGGGCCGGGTTCCCTTCATGCATGCCTTCGACGGTTTCCGTACTTCCCACGAGCTCAACAAGGTCGAGGTGCTGGGGGACGAGATCATCGCGGCCATGATCGATCCCGACCGGGTGCGGGCCCATCGCCTGCGGGGCCTCACCCCGGATCATCCCTTTATCCGCGGGACGGCCCAGAATCCGGATGTGTTCTTCCAATCCCGAGAGACGGTGAATCCGTATTACATGCGCCTGCCCTTCGTGGTGCAAGAGGCCATGGACAAGTTCTTCTCCCTGACCGGCCGGCGCTACCATCTCTTCGATTACGTGGGCGCGCCCGACGCCGAGCGGGTGGTCGTCCTCATGGGTTCGGCCGCGGAAACGGTCGAGGAGACCTGCCGGGAGCTGAATGCCCGAGGCGAAAAGGTCGGGGTGATTAAGGTCCGTCTGTTCCGGCCCTTTTCGGCGGAAAGGCTGCTTTCGGCCCTGCCTTCCTCGGTGAAGGCGATCGCGGTGTTGGATCGCTGCAAGGATCCCGGAGCCCTCGGCGAACCTCTCTACCAGGACGTCGCCACCTCCCTGGCTTCCTGTTGGTCCCGGGGCTTGGCTCCCTTCGCCGCTTTCCCGAAGCTGGTGGGTGGACGCTACGGCCTCGGTTCCAAGGAGTTCACGCCCGGCATGGCCAAAGCCGTGTTCGATGAGCTGAAGAAACCTATCCCTAAGAACGCCTTCACGGTGGGCATCCACGATAACGTGGGGCACACCAGCTTGGACTGGGATACCGGATTCGACTTGGAGCGGAAGGATACCGTGCGGGCCACCTTCTGGGGCTTGGGCGCGGACGGAACGGTGGGCGCGAACAAGAATTCCGCCAAGATCATCGGGGAAGAAACCGACGGCTACGCCCAAGGGTATTTCGTATACGACTCCAAGAAATCGGGCAGCCTTACCATCTCCCATCTGCGTTTCGGCCCCACTCCCATCCACAGCCCTTATCTCATCACCCGCGCTACTTTCACCGCCTGCCATCAATTCTCCTTTCTGGGGACCTTCCCGGTACTGGATGCGTTGGAGGCGGGCGGAACGTTCCTGCTCAATAGCCCCTTCGGGCCGGACCAGGTCTGGGCGCATCTCCCGGTGGAAGTGCGTTCGCAAATCCGTGAGAAGCGGCCGGAGTTCTACGTGGTGGATGCCTTCGCCCTCTCATCGTCCCTCGGGCTGGGCCGCCGCATCAACACCATCATGCAGGCTTGCTTCTTCGCATTAAGCGGGGTTTTGCCCCGGGAAGAAGCCATGGCGAAGATCAAGGACGCCATCCGCAAGACCTATGGCAAGCGGGGCGAAAGCGTGGTCAACAAGAACCTGGAGGCGGTGGACCGGGCCTTGGATGGCCTCCATAAAGTCACCATCCCCGCAGAGGACTTGGATTTCCATGACGCCTCGAAACCGCGCAGCGGCGGGTCCGGAGCGGGGGAGGATGCGTTTGTCCGGCGGGTCACGATGGAATTGATCAAAGGCAAAGGCGAGGATCTGCCGGTGGGCGCTTTCCCCCCGGACGGGACCTATCCGACCGCCACCTCCCGGCTGGAGAAGCGCGACATCGCCCTCGAAGTACCGGTCTGGTCGCCGGCCTCGTGCATCCAGTGCGGCAAATGCGTCATGGTCTGCCCGCACGCCGCCATCCGTTCCAAGGTGTTCGCCCCTGATGCCGCGCCGGACGCGCCTGGCTTCCAATCCCAGAAGGCCAAGTTCGCGGGCGTGAAGGACAAGAGCTATACGCTCCAGGTTTCCACCCGGGATTGCACGGGTTGCACCCTCTGCGTGGAAATCTGTCCCGCGCCGGATAAGGAGAATCCCGGCAAGAAGGCGCTCAATATGGTCGCGAAAGGGGAGAGCGATCCCCGGCAGGATTCCTGGTGGGACGCTTTCTTGCAGCTGCCGGACGTCACGCAACTCGATCCGGAGTATAAGTTCACCACCGTCAAGGACGTCCAGCTCTTGCGCCCGCTCTTCGAGTTTTCCGGCGCTTGCTCGGGATGCGGCGAGACGCCGTACTTAAAGCTCTTAAGCCAACTCTACGGGGATCGGCTTATGATCGCCAATGCCACGGGATGTTCCAGTATTTTCGGCGGCAACTTGCCTACCACGCCGTGGGCCAAGGATATCCATGGGCGCGGCCCGGCTTGTAGCAATTCTCTGTTCGAAGACAACGCCGAATTCGGCTTGGGGATGCGCCTGAGCATGGATAAGCGGGCCCAATTCGCCCGTCAGTTGGTCGCGGACCAGCGGGAAGCGATCGGCGCGGATCTGGCCGATGAACTATTGCAAAACGATGCGGACTCTCCCGAGAAAGTCGAGCGGCAACGCCGCGGGGTTGACCGGCTGAGGGCCTTAATCGCGGATCGTACGGAACCGGCCTTGCGGGATCTGGCGGCTTTGGCGGACGCCCTGGTGGCCAAGTCGGTATGGATCGTGGGCGGCGACGGCTGGGCCTACGACATCGGCTATGGGGGCCTCGACCACGTGATCGCTTCCGGGCACAAGGTCCGCATCCTGGTTCTCGACACCGAGGTGTATTCGAATACCGGGGGACAGGCTTCCAAATCCACGCCCCGGGCCGCGGTCGCCCGCTTCGCGGCGGGAGGCAAGCGGTCCGGCAAGAAGGATCTGGGTCTAATGGCCATGAATTATGGTAACGTGTACGTGGCCTCGGTGGCGATGGGCGCGAACGACATGCAGACCTTGAAGGCCTTCCGGGAAGCGGAGGCGCACGACGGGCCCTCCATCATCATCGCCTACGCCCATTGCATCGCCCATGGGATGGAGATGGGGGACGGGCTCCGCCACCAGAAGAACGCCGTGGAATCGGGGCATTGGTTGCTTTACCGGTTCAATCCGGCCTTGGCCGCCGAGGGGAAGTCCCCCTTGCAACTGGACTGCAAGGAGCCCAAAATGGCCTTGAAGGACTTCATGTACTCCGAGGATCGCTACAAAGTCCTTGCGAAGTCCGATCCGGCCTCGGCGTCAACGCTGCTGGAGCAGGCCGAGGAGGATGTGCAACGGCGCTGGGCCATGTACAAGATGCTGTCGGAAGCCACTCCCGCGGCGAAGGCGAACGGGGCGCCCGCGGCACAGCCCGGTGGAGTCGATCCGGCGCCAAAGGATGGCGCTCCCGCCTGATTGGCAAACACCGGCTAAGGGATGCGAAATCCCCCGCGGGTACGCGGGGGATTTTCATTTGCGGACTTGATCAAGGGGGGGAGGCTAACGGCGAAACCGGAAGGTTCGAGAAGTCCGGACGTGGGCTGGAGTGACCCTCGGTCCAGCGGGAGGGGCTGAAGCGGCCGGCGGCCGTGAATGGGTTAAGGACGTTATTCCCCGGTCTTAAGATTCTCTTCCGCCGGAGAGGCGTATTGGAGCCAACATACCGAGCAGAGGAGTTCCGGGGGATATTCGCTTTGAAACAGTACCTTCACTCGATTCGCGCATTCCCTGCATTCCAGGCTCGAGATCACCGCTTTGCGGACCGGGCACTTTATGGTTTGAGATCCTAATCCCATGGCTTGCCTCCTTTAGGTATGCTACCCTCATTGAAATTAGGCTAGGGAAAGGCCGAAGGCATAGCGCAAGCGCAAAAAAGATTTTGCCACGCTGTCCCCCCTGCCTGACACATTGACGGATTCCGCGGAGACGCGCCTGACCAGGGAACAGTGGCAGCGCGGTTACAGGCGGGAACGCGTCGGAAACTTCGGTGGTATAACAATTGCTTTTTCTTATTCTTTGAGCATGTCGGGATATATCCTCATCGGTATCTTCGCCTTGACCGGAGCGCTTTTCGCGGGCGGGGCGATGATCGTTTCGCGCCTGCTGGCCCCGCGCTTCCCATCGGCCCCCCACAAACTCGAAGCTTACGAGTCCGGCGAAACCCCCATTGGTTCCGCGCGCATCCAATTCAAGGTCGGCTATTACCTCTTCGCCCTGGTATTCCTGGTCTTCGACGTGGAAGCCGTGTTCCTCTTTCCCGCCGTGACCACGCTACGCGGGGCCCAGGCGGGGGCCCAAGCTGGCGCCCAGACGGGAATGACGGCGGCCTTTATCATGGGCGAAGTGGTTTTGTTTATTGCTATCCTCGGGTTCGCATTGTTCTATGCCCTGAGGAAGAAGGCTTTGACATGGGAATGACGCCGGAAGCGCAATCCGAAGGCGTTATGCTCAACGCCGTGGACTACGTGGTGGGATGGGCCCGGGCCAATTCGCTTTGGCCCCTGGTCTTCGGTACTTCGTGCTGCGCCATCGAGATGATGGCTACGGGCGCCTCCCATAACGACTGGGCCCGCTTCGGCCTGGAAGTGGCCCGCGCGACCCCGCGTCAAGCCGACCTCATCGTGCTGGCGGGGACCATCGTGGAAAAGATGGGTACCCGCCTGGTTACCCTTTACGAGCAGATGCCGGGACCCAAATTCGTGATTGCCATGGGCGCCTGCACCATATCCGGCGGCCCCTTCTATTACGACAGCTACTCCGTCGTCAAAGGCGCGGATCGGGTGATACCCGTGGACGTGTACATTCCCGGCTGCCCGCCCCGTCCCGAAGCCTTGCTCTTCGGCATCATGAAGCTTCAGGAACTGATCCGGGCCGGCGGCCGCAAAGCGGGCGCGGTGCCCAATCCCGTCAACAAGTCGACCTTCGTGGATATGTGGTCGGAAACCGCGAATGCCTGGGAAGTAAAAGAGAAGGCCAAGCAGGAAGCCATGAAGGAGGCGCAAGAGCGCTTCAAGAAGGAGAATCCCGACTATAAGGGCGTCGTCATTAAACGGGTCGTCGCGCCTAAGTTCGACGAAGTGGCCCGCGTTCCCCGGCCGGAGCGTGGCCTGCCCGCGACGGAAATCTGGTCCCTGATCGAATCCCGTTTTCCGGGCGCTACCGTGTATGGCTTGCCGGCGCCCGTGGCGCCGAAGCCGGTTCCCGCGGCCCCGGCCGCCCCGAAGCCTGCGGCCGAAACGCCCGCGTCTCCCGCGCCTGGCCCGGCAAAAGCCGATGTCCCGGCAGGGGCCTCCGCTTCAGCTGCGTCTCTGGCTCCTACTGCGACGCCGGCTCCTGCTCCGGCCGCAGCTCCGGCGCCCGTTGCATCTCCGACTCCGCCCCCGGCTCCACCTCCGGTTCTATCCATTGCCGAACGCCTGGCCGCCCAGGGGCCCGAATGGGTGCTGGACGTGGCCGTGAAACGCGAGGATTATTTTCCCCTGGTCCGCTTCCTCAAGGACGACGAACGTCTGCGCCTGGACTTCCTCATCGAGCTGACCGCGGTGGATTGGAAGGATCGCTTCGACGTGGTGGCCCATTTCCTGTCGATGGAGAAAGGGCACAAGGTTTTCGTGCGCTGCGCCTTGCCTCATGAGGAGCATGCTGAGATCGATTCCTTGACGAGCCTCTTCGCCGGCGCCGATTGGCACGAGCGGGAGGCTTATGACTTCTTCGGCATCCGCTTCGCGGGCCATCCCGATCTGCGCCGGCTTTTCCTGGAGGACGATTTCCCCGGACATCCTTTGCGGAAGGATTTCGAAGATCCCACCCGCGTCGTGAAGAGGGCCTATTGAGCGCGGCGAACCAACCCCTGCCCCCGGGATTCGCCCTACGGGAGACCCTATCGGACGGGACCCAAGAGTACTTCCTCAACATGGGCCCGCAGCATCCCTCCACCCACGGCGTGCTCAAACTGGTGGTGCGGCTGGACGGCGAGACCGTCATCCAGGTGGTGCCGCATCTGGGTTTTATCCATCGGGCCATCGAGAAGATGGGGGAGAACGAGACCTTCGTCCAGTACATCCATCTTACCGATCGGATGGACTATCTCTCCAGCCACATGAATAACCTGTGCGTGTGCCTGGCCATCGAGAAGGCCATGGGCATCGGGGTGCCGGAACGGGGGGAATACATCCGCGTGATGGTTTCCGAGCTCCAGCGCATACAGAGCCATCTTTTATGGTGGGGGTGTTTCGGCATGGACCTGGGGGCGGTGACCGCCTTCCTGTACGGCTTCAAGGAACGGGAAAAGATCACGGCCCTTTTCGAGGAGCTGTGCGGCGCGCGGCTGACCATGAACTTCTTCCGGCCCGGCGGATCGAATGCGGACGTGCCCGCAGGCTTCATCCCGCGGGTCAGGGAAATCATCGAGGACATGAAGTTCAACCTGCATGAGTTCGATACCTTGCTCTCGAAGAATCCCATCATCCGGGAACGCAGCTACAAGGTAGGCTGCCTATCCCGCGAGAAGGCCGTCAGCTATGGTTGCACGGGCCCGGTGGGCCGGGCTTCCGGGATGGACTTCGACGTGCGCAAGCATCAGCCGTATTCCATTTACGACCGTTTCCAATTCGACGTGCCCGTGGGCCGGAACGGCGACTGCTATGATCGCTATATGGTGCGCATGGAGGAGATGCGGCAATCCATCCGTATCCTGGAGCAGGCGGCGGACGGTTTCCCCGAAGGGCAATACCGCTCCAAGGAGAAGCCGGCATATAAGGTCCCGGCGGGATCCTATTTCGCTTCGGTAGAGACGGCCCGGGGGATGAATTGCACCTATATGGTTTCCGACAATAGCTTCAAGCCCTATCGCATCAAGACCCGGTCCCCGAACTTTTCCAACCTGTCGGCCCTGAACGAGATGGCGGCCGGGGGCAAGATCGCCGACCTGGTGACCATCCTCTCCACCTTGGACATCATCGTCCCGGACATCGATCGATGAAGGCCTATCCCGTCAACCATCCCGTCGGCGACTTCGTGCGCGAATTGCTGCCGCCGCTCCCGGCGGCCATCGTGAATGGGGCCATTGCCGTGGCGGCAGTCGCCGCCCTGGTAGTGGTCACTGCCATCTTCCTGGTCTGGCTCGAACGCAAGATGTGCGCGCATTTCCAGGCGCGCATCGGTCCCATGCGGGTCGGCTGGCACGGCGCCTTGCAACCCATCGCCGATTCCATCAAGCTCCTGCTCAAGGAAAACCTCCGGCCCAAAGCCGTGGACGTGCTGGCCTATTACCTCGCGCCTCTGCTGCCCATCACGGGTTCCTTCCTGGTGCTGGCGGTCATTCCTTTCGATGCGAACCTGCAAGCGGCGGATCCGGAAGCCGGCGTAGTGTACCTGGCCGCGGTTTCCGGCCTGGGAATCCTCGGGATCCTGATCGGCGGTTGGGGTTCCAATAACAAATACTCCTTGCTAGGGGCCATGCGCGCGGGCGCCCAGCTTTTTTCCTATGAGCTCTCCATGGTGCTGTGCATGCTGTTGGTGGTCATGGCGAGCGGAACGGCCTCCTTGCGGGGAATCGTGATGTCCCAGCAGGGGACGGTCTTGGATTGGTGGATCATCAAGCTGCCGGGGTCGGGCCTGCTCGCGTTCCTGCTCTTCCTGGTGTCTTCGACCGCCGAGCTGAACCGGGGGCCTTTGGATTTGTCGGAAGCGGAATCGGAGCTGACGGGCGGCTTCCATACGGAATATGCCGGGATGGGTTTCTCCATGTTCTTCCTAGCCGAGTTCGTGAACATGTTCGCCGCCGCCGGGCTGGGGGCCACCTTTTTCCTGGGCGGATTCTTGGCTCCCCATATCGGGTCGGGGCCGGTGGATAATCTCCTCGATTTCGTGCCGGGATGGATGTGGTTCGGGCTCAAGGCCTATTTCCTCATCTTCCTGTATATGTGGTTCCGCTGGACCTTCCCGCGTTTGCGCATCGACCATCTGCTCGCATTGGAATGGAAGATTCTTTTGCCCGCCTCTCTCGCCAATCTGTTGCTGGGCGCCGGTCTCATCACCTTTAACCTCTTGTTGCCCTGAAACGACCCAATGACTACTGAACACCTTTCCCGCAACGAGACCCCCCAGCCGGAAAAGTTCGGCATCGGACGTTTGTTACGCGATGTGGGTTCCCTGGCCAAGGGCATGGCCGTAACCCTCGGCTATTTGTTACGGCCCTCACGCATCGTAACGCAATCCTATCCCGAGAACCGGGAGACCCTGAAATTCCCGCAGGCCTTCCGCGGCGAAGTGGTAATGCCCCACGATGAACAGGGCGAACACAACTGCACGGCCTGTACCTTGTGCGAGAAGGCTTGCCCCAATGGCAGCATCTCCATCCTCACCACCAAGAACATCGCCGGCAAACGGGTGCTGGGCGAATTCGTCTACCGCCTTTCCTCCTGCACGCTTTGCAATCTATGCATCGAAGCCTGTCCCTTCGACGCCATCCGCATGGGACATGGTTTCGAGTTGGCCGGGTATTCCCGGGATGATCTCGATCGGATTCTCAATAAAAGCGAGGGCCGGTAGGCATGCGCGACCTTTTCGGTTTCGCCGTGTGTTCGGCGCTCTTGGGACTGGCCGTGCTCACCGTAGCCGCCCGCAACCTGTTCCGCGCGGCCCTGGCCCTGCTCGGCGTCCTACTGGCCACCGCCATCCTGTTCTTATTGCTCCAGGCCGAATTGGTCGCGCTGGTGCAGGTGATGGTCTATATCGGCGGCATCATGATCTTCGTACTTTACGCGGTGCTCCTCACCTCGGAGTTAGGCGGCCATATGCCCGCGCCCTCGTGGCGAACGTCCGGATCCGCGGCGGCGGTTTCGCTGATTTCCCTGGTCGCGCTGGCGGGATTTTTCCGATCGGCAGGCGCGGGATCCCAGGGTGCCGTCGGAAATATCGCCTCCGTCCAATCCCTCGGCTTAAGGTTGCTCGATGCCGGGCCCGGCGGATTCCTGGTTCCCTTTGAACTCGTGTCCGTCCTGCTCTTGGCCGCCATGGTCGGGGCCATCGCCATCGCGCGGCCGAGCGGCCCGTCGGATGGTAAGGCCAATCCGGAGGCGGGCCCATGAACCTCACCGTTTGCCTGGGGGTTACCGCCCTGCTTTTCGCCATCGGCGCCTACGGACTCTTGACGCGGCGGAATATGATCGCGGCCCTTATGTCGCTGGAACTCATGGTGAACGCGGCCCTCATCAACTTCGTGGCCTTTGCCCGTTTCGGCGGCGGACCGGGCGCCCGGGACGCCGAGGCGGGCCCTATTTTCGTGCTCTTCGCGGTGGCGGTTACGGCGGCGGAAATGGCTTTAGGGTTGGCCATCGTGATGGCTTTGCACCGCGCGCGGCGCAACCTCGACCCCACGGATTTGGACGGATTGCATGGATAACGAAGCCGCTTCCGGCTTAATCCTCGGCGGAGCTCTGGTCATGGCCGCTTATGGCGTTCTCTTGCTGCCGCTCCTTTCTTTCCTGATCAACGGGCTTTGGCTCGGCCGCAAAAGCGCCAAGGCATCCGGCTGGGTGGCCGCGATTCTCATGGGCGGAACCTTCGGCCTCGCCATCGTCCTCGCGTTGGGCTACCATGCCCAAGTCCTCGGCCGTCCGGAGTTCCCGGGCCAAACCGCCCTGGCCTTCGACCACCTCTGGCTTTCCTTCGGCCCCGGCGCGACCCAGGCCGCCCGGTTCGGCTTCCTATTGGATCCCATCTCGGTGATGATGGTGCTGGTCGTCGCCTGCATTTCTTTTCTCGTGCACGTCTATTCCATCGGCTACATGCAGGGCGATGAGGGGGCGGGACGCTTTTTCCCCACGCTCTCCTTCTTCACCTTCGCCATGCTGGGCCTGGTCGCCTCCAGCAATATTCTGGAAACCTTTTTCTTCTGGGAACTGGTGGGCGTTTCTTCCTACCTGCTGATCGGATTCTGGTACCGGAAGCCCGCCGCGGTGGCCGCCAGCAAGAAGGCCTTCATCATGACCCGCTTCGCGGACGCCTTCTTCCTGGTGGGCGCTTTGCTAGTGGGACTACGGGCCAATGGCTTCGACTTCCTGGTGCTCAACAGTCCCGCCGCCGCAGAGGCGTTGAACCATAGTCTGTCCCTTGGCTTCTGCTCCGTGAACTTGTTGGCCTTGGGGGCATTTCTCATCTTCATGGGCGCCTGGGGCAAATCGGCCATGTTCCCCTTGCACGGATGGCTTCCCGACGCCATGGAAGGCCCTACTCCGGTTTCCTCCCTCATCCATTCCGCCACCATGGTGGTCGCCGGAGTCTATCTGACCGCGCGCCTCTTCCCGCTGTTCTCGGCGGCCGGGTCCACGCTGACGGTGGTGGAAATCACCGGCGGCTTCACCGCGCTCTTCGCCGCCGTCATCGCCTGCACCCAGATGGATCTGAAACGCATCCTGGCCTTTTCCACTCTCTCCCAACTGGGCCTGATGATGGCTTCGCTGGGGGCCGGCGCACCCGCCCATGCGGGCGCCGGACATGTCCTGCCCTTCGTGCTGTCTTACTCGGCCTCCATGTTCCACGTCTTCACCCATGCCTTCTTCAAGTGCCTTTTGTTCCTCTCGGCGGGCGTGGTCATCCATGCCATCCACAGCAACGATATCCGGGACGCGGGCGGGCTGCGCAAGGTATTGCCCCTGACTTACGTCGCCACCTTGATCGCGGTGTTGGCCATCGCCGGCATCCCGCCTTTTTCGGGTTTCTTCTCCAAGGATGAAATCCTGTTGGCGGCGTTCCGGAACGGCCATTACCTCGGCTTCGCGGCCACCTTGATCACCGGCGGCCTCACCGCCTTCTACATGACCCGCTATTTCCTGTTGGCCTTCCATGGGCGCGCCGGCGCGGCCCGTCATGGCGATGACGCTGGCCATGCCGACTCCGCGACTCATGCGGATACCGCCGCCAGCCATGCGGGCGATTCCCATGAGCATGCCGCGCCCCATGAGGCTTGGCTAATGGTGCTTCCTATCGTCATCCTGGCCGTGCCCAGCGCGGTGATCGGATGGCTGACCAAGGATTTCTTCGTGGCCCACGTAGTGCCGGGGGCCTTTGCCGGCGCGATGGAAGCCGGTGAAGCGACGGCTCCCGAAGGCGGGCTCGCCTGGCTTCCTTGGATCGCTTCGGCGGTGGCGGCCTCCGGAGTTATGCTCGGCTGGCTCTTATATGGCCGGAAGGATCGGAAAGTAGGCTATCCCGATGGCCTGACGCCCGCCTGGTATCGCCTAATCCAGAACAAGTTCTACATCGACGATCTCTACCTGTTCCTGGCGCGCAAGGCAGTCAATCGCGGGGTGGCGGCCCCCGCCCAATGGGCGGAGCGCAAGATCATCAACGGGTCCTTCGACATAGGCATCGGGATGATCCGCCGTCTCGCGGCCGGCCAAAGCCGGTTCCAGAACGGGCAGGTGCAACGCTATATCGCGGTGGCGCTCCTTGGCCTCATCCTCCTATGCTTCTTCGGAAGGATAATTTTCTAATGGACGCCTCGGGATCCTCGGGCAGCCTGCTCCTCAGCCTCACCTGGCTGGCGCCTTTGGCGTCGGCCTTCATCCTGATGGCGATTCCCGCGTATAAGCTGGCCGTCGTCCGTCGCTTCACTTTGGCCGTGAATGCCGCGGTACTGGCCTTGATCGTTTACCTCGGTACCCTCTTCGCCCTGCATCCGCCGACCGCCCCATCCGGATCCTCCGTAACCGCCCTGGCATTCGCCGCCAAGCTTCCCTGGTTCCCCTCCCTGAACATCCATTACCAGGTGGGCGTGGATGCCATATCGATGTCCCTGATGTTCCTGGCCGCGGTTATCGTCTTCACGGGAACGCTGGCGAGCTGGAACATCGAGGCCGATCAGAATGGCCCGCATGGATCGGGAGGGAAGGCCAAGGAGTTCTTCATCCTGCTGCAACTTCTCGCGGCGGGCGTATTCGGAAGCTTCATCTCCTTCGACCTCTTCACCTTCTTCGTCTTCAACGAGCTCACGCTTATCCCTACCTATCTTCTCATCGGCCTTTTCGGGAGCGGCCGCAAATCCTACGCGGCCATGAAGCTCAACCTCATGCTCATGGGCGGATCGGCCCTCATCCTGGTGGGCATCTTCGGGCTCTTCTTCCAGAGCGGCATCCGCAGTTTCGACATCTTGGAGTTGTCCCAGGTGCATTTCGACGCGGGCTTCCAACGTTGGGCCTTCCCTTCCTTGTTCCTGGGCTTCGGCATCCTGGGGAACATGTTCCCATTCCATATCTGGTCGCCCGACGGCCACGCCTCGGCCCCCACCGCCATCTCCATGCTGCTGGCGGGCGTGCACATGAAACTGGGCAGTTACGGTTGCCTCCGCATCGCCATGTACCTGCTGCCCGAAGGCGCGCGGGAATGGATGGACGTCTTCCTCGTGCTGGCCGCGGCCGGGACGGTCTGGGGCGCATTCGTCGCGGCCAAGCAAAAGGATCTCAAGTACCTGAACGCCTACGCTTCCGTGTCCCACTGCGGGCTGGTCTTCCTGGGTTTGGCGGTGTTCACCGCCATCGGCCTGCGCGGCGCGGTGCTGCAAATGCTGGCCCATGGCTTCATCACCGCGGCCATGTTCTGCCTCATCGGCATGATCTATTCCCGCACGCATACCCGGCAGATTCCGGATATGGGCGGATTGATGGCCAAGATGCCTTTCCTGGGCGTGGGTTTCGTCCTGGCCGGATTCGCCGCTCTGGGTCTTCCCGGCATGGCGGGCTTCATGGCGGAGCTGAACATCTTCTTGGGCGGCTTCAGCTCCGAACGGGTATTGCCGCGCTTATGCACGGCGGCGGCCCTCACATCCATCGTGGTGGCGGCGGTGTACGTGCTGCGCGCCACCAATTCCATTTTGAATGGCCCGGAGCGGGCCGGAAACGCCACCCTCACCGACGCCACCTGGGTGGAAAAGGCGCCGGTGGCGCTCCTCATCGCGTGCATACTGGCCATAGGCTTGTATCCCGGACCCTTGGTTTCCCTAGTCGATGGTGCCCTGCAACCCATCCTCAACAACCTGAATCGGTGAAGCGCAAATGATCATCCTGCCCTTCCTCCCGGAAATCGCCCTCTTGGGTTTGTCGATCCTCATCTTGGGCATGGAGATGGGCCGGGATGGCTTGGCGGTCCGCCGGGAAGGCCGGGGAGTCTTCCATGCGGCCTGGGCGGGGTTGGCCCTGATCCTGATCCTGGAAGCGCTGGCCTCCTGGACCGACGCAACCACATCTTTTGGTAGTTATCGCACCAGCCGGGACACCGGCCTTTGGAAGCAGATCTTTTTGCTCGCGACTTTCGCCACCGTGCTCCTGTCCCCGGCTTATTTCCGCCCGGGCGGGAATGCGCGCGGCGCCCTCACGCGGCCCGGGACCTTCTATGCCTTATTGCTGCTTTGCACCTTGGGCATGTTCGCCTTGATCTCGGCCCGGGATCTGCTCACCTTCTATCTCGGTATCGAGCTTGCCACCTTGCCGCTCTACGCGCTGGCGGCTTTTCAGCCCAAGGACGGCGATTCGGTGGAAGCGGGTTCCAAGTACATGCTTATGGGCGGCTTCTCCTCGGCCCTGTCCTTGTTCGGCATCTCCTTCCTGTACGGCTCGGCGGGAAGCCTGGGATTCGACGCCCTAGCCGCGGCGGCCCAGGGAAATGCGGGAACGGGCCTGCTCCAAATCGGGGTTTACCTGCTGCTGGGAGGTTTGGGCTTCAAGTTGGCCATGGCTCCCTTGCATATGTGGGCGCCGGACGTCTATCAAGGCGCTCCGACGCCCGTTATGGCTTTCCTGTCCGTCGCGTCCAAGGCCGCGGCGGTGGCTGCGACCGCGCTTTTGTTCCTGGGGCCCTTGGAGCCCATGCGGCCTTCCCTGATAGGCATCATTTCCGTCGCAGCCGTACTCACCATGGTGATGGGGAACTTGGGAGCGATGCGGCAATCCAACCTACGCCGCTTCGTGGCCTATTCCTCCGTCGCCCAGGTGGGATACTTCCTGGTGGGCTTCACGGGGGAAGCCGGCGTCGCGCGGGTCGCCTTGCAATACAATCTGCTTGCCTACGGCGTGACCAGCTTCGCGTTGTACTTCATCATAAGCATCATCGGCAGGGAAGGCCCGGAAACCTTGGCCGGACTTCGCGGACTGTCCCGGCGCAGTCCGGCTTTGGCCGCGTTGTTGGCGCTTACCATGTTCTCCCTGGCGGGCTTGCCTCCTCTGGCGGGGTTCCTGGGGAAGTTCCTGCTGTTCTCGGCGGCGGCGGGGCAGGGGCATTACGTGCTCGTGGCCCTGGCGCTGGGGAATGCCGTCGTGTCCTTTTACTACTACATGCTGCTGGTTAAGGAAGCCTACCTGGCGCCGGCGGAGGAAGGGCGATCGGCTCTCGCTTTGTCTTTGGGATCCAAGATCGGGCTGGCGATCTTGGCGCTGCTGCTGGTGCTGCTGGGCGCGTGTCCGGGAGTGCTGGGTTATTTGCAAGCGCTCGCGCCGCCGGCCGGTTAACCGAACCAAGGTCAGCGTCGCGTAAGAACGCTACCAACGATCTTTGTCTATTGCCATCCGTTTTACCGCTATTTTGGTGGCTTTCCGCGGAAGCTAAAATGGCGCGCGTAATGCCAACGAAGGCGAACGAAGCATGAAAGGAAATCAAAAATTGAATAAAGTCCGGTTTTTATTCGGTTGGTTCCTGTTGATCTCGATAGTCGGTTGCGGAGTCGGCAAAAGACCCGCGAATTCTGGGCCCGAAAAAATCAATGTTGCCGGGCCTTACATGCATAAGAAAACGAAAATGGTTTTTCCGGAAAAGTTTGAAAACCTTTTCCGAACCGGGGTAACGAAGTTTGATCAAAAAGAAGAAGACATCGGCGTTGGATATTCGGGAAATGACTTGCCGTTGGAAATCACGGTGTTCGTATACCCTGCCCCCAAAAACGTTTCAATCGCCGCGCCCAAGGATGCCGTGGAACATACTCGGGATCTCCTTTTCCTGAATCATTATGAAGCCTTGAAAGGCGAGGTTCTAAGAGCGAATGCTTCCGCGGTCCTACTCTCCGAGGGTGATTTTGAATTAATACAAGGACAAGAATCCTACCCGGGAAAGGTGGCGAAGTACAAGCTCAATTACACGTATGCGTTGGGAGAGCGGCCCTCTTTATCTTCGCTATATCTATTTCAGATAGGAAAATGGCTGGTTTCCTATCGCATCACCTATCTTGATTCATTCGAAAACGAATTTGATCCAATGATTCGGAGCCTGATGAAAGGCATCAAGTTTCCTCCCAACGCGCCTTAAAAATGGATTGTCCGCCGTGGCCTATTTTTACAATTATCAATCCTCCCATCCAACTCCGGATGGGCTCTTTGCCATTTGGGGCCGCGATTCGTCGTCAATCGGAACTTACGCCGAAATGAGCTAAATTTTTCCGAGGCCTTTTTCCCCTTTTGGTGCTACTTCTTAGTTTGAAGCGGAAGGTAAACGTCATGAAACATATTAAGCTGTCCTATTTCCCGATTCTTTTGCTGCCGGCGCTCGCCCTCGACCAGGCTTTCGGATGGACCTATACCTCGTCCACCAAGACCGGGACCTGTTCCAATCTCGATGAATCCGGAAGCGCGACGGACTTCACCACGACCTCCATCATCAACAAATCCCTGTTCCCGACCCCGGGAGTCTCGGACCCGCTGAAAATGGCCTTCATCATGCCGAGCGATACCAGCACGCATGCGGACATCATCATGATAGAGCGCTTCGGAGCCGTGAAATATTACAACGCCGCGGCCAAAACGCTGACCTTGATCGGGACGGTCACCGGAGTAAGCAATGCCACCGAGGATGGCCTAGTAGGCGTGGCCGTGGAAAGGCCGTTCAAGGACAGGGTTTATGTCGTATACAGCCATTCCGTATCCGCCAACGCCCCCAATAGCGTCATCAGCGGATCGTACCGGCTTTCCCGGTTCTCCATGAATTCGACCACCCACATGATGGACATGAGCTCGGAGAAGGTCATCCTGGACGTGCCGAGCGCACGCAACCGTTGGCATACCTCGGGCGCGATCGAGTTCGACAACGATGGCAACCTTTACTGGGCGGTGGGCGACAATGAAACCGCTTTCACCGGTCCGGCCAACACCCACGATCTGCGCGGCAGCCTGGTTCGCATCCACCCCAATGATAACGGTGTCGGCTATACCATCCCTCCCGGCAACTTCGCCGAGGTCTGGAGCAATAAATTCACCGCGCAAGGGCGCACGGTGCTGGCCGCCAAATACCAGGACACCTCCAAAGTCCGTCCCGAGATTTATATCAAGGGAACGCGTAACAACTATTCCATCTCGGTGGATCCGTACCGGAAACAGGTGGTCTATGGCCAATGCGGCCCGGATTACGGAGGCAACTCCGAGTTGCATTCCAACACGCTCGTCCCCAATTTCGCCGGCTGGCCCTTCTGGTCGGGGTCCACCAACGTCCTGCCTTCCCAAGCGGGCTCAGGCCAATACGACAAGAACGGGGCGTCCGAACCCACCGACAAAACTTGGTCGACCTACATCCCCGCCAACAAAGACGTTCCGGTCAATACCTGGACCGCCACCATGGCCGGCGCGCCCGGCCCCGGCGTGGATACCTTGCCTCCCTTCACGGCCGCTAAATATCCTTATTCGCATTCCTGCGCCATGGGTAGCCTGATCGTGCATTATGATGGCCGCGTGGCCAACCCAGGGAAGCTTCCCCCGCAAATGGACAACGTGTGGTTGATGGGCGATTATGATACCCGCAAGCTTCGCGCGGCCAAGGTGGACACCAATGGGAATATCGTGGGCACGGTCGCGGTCAGCCCGGGCATCTTCACGACCGGCTCGGGAACAGCGAACGGGATCAGCGCCCTGGTGGATTTACAGCAAGGTCCGGACGGGGCCTTGTACGTCGTAAACATCAATTGCCCTGGTGGCACCAGTTCGGGGGATGCGCATTACAGCGATGCCTGCTCGGGTATCGTACGCATCGAATACAAGGGCGAGGCCTGCTCGGACACCGCCCTACATCCCGCCGGAAAGATCGTGACCGGCATCGGAACGTCGGGACGGATCGAGCGCGGACCCGTGGATTGGGTCGCGGTGGGCCCGCAGATGTTTTCGGTGCTCGCGGATGGGGCGCATTCCATCCGCATCCTGGACGTCCAGGGCCGGGTAAAGGCCTCGATGCAGGGCGCGGGCCGCATGGAGTACCCCTATCCTAAGTCGCTGGCTCCCAACTCCATCTATTTCCTGGAAGTCAAATCCGTACGCGGAATCAACGTTCGCGGATTCTACTACCGCTGAACTTCGCCCGCTGAAATCCGGCTGGAAGATTCTTTCGTTTAAGAACCTCCAGCCGAAGCGAGAGTCACTTTCCTAGGGACGAAAGTCCCTCCACGCTCGCCCCCGCCCCTTCCGGAACACCCTCAGGTACCCGCTCGGGGCGCGCCGGAATCCGCATCCCGTAGAACGACCGGTAGACGAAGAACAACGCCACTAGCAAGAAGAACGATCCCGCATAGGGTGAAATCGCCCGGGTCTCCTTCGCGATGGCGATCTCCATGGTCAACAATCCGAACAGAGTCGTGAACTTGATCAGCGGGTTCATGGCCACTGACGAAGTGTCCTTGAATGGATCGCCCACGGTATCGCCGATCACCGTGGCGGCATGCAAGGCCGTTCCCTTCTCACGCAAGGTCACCTCCACCACTTTTTTGGCATTGTCCCAGCAGCCGCCCGCATTGGCCATGAACACCGCCTGGTACAAGCCGAAGATCGCGATTCCCATCAAGTAGCTGATGAAGAAGGCTACGGGCAGGTTCGAGCGCAATGGCGCGGAAAGGAAGGCGAAGGCCAGGGTGAAGGAGAAGATGGCCAGGAAGATGTTGTACATGCCCTCTTGGGCGTACTGGGTGCAGATGCGGACCACTTCCTTGGAATGTTCGATGGACGCGGCGCGGGAATCGTCGATGCGGATATGTTCCTTGATGTACTCGACCGCGCGGTAGGCGCCCGTGGTGACCGCCTGGGTGGACGCGCCCGTGAACCAGTAGATGACGGCGCCCCCGCAAAGGAGGCCTAAAAGCGTGTAAGGGTTCAATAGATTAAGCAAGCTCTCGGGCTGGACCGCCAGGGTCTTCTGCAAAAGCAGGATAAGGGAAAAAATCATGGTGGTGGCGCCGACCACTGCCGTGCCGATGAGCACGGGCTTGGCGGTGGCCTTGAAGGTATTCCCCGCGCTATCGTTTTCTTCCAGGTAGAGCTTGGCCTTCTCGAAGTCGGGGGTGAAACCGAAGGCGTGTTCGATCTCGTATTTGATGTTGGGCAAGGATTCGATTTGGGAAAGCTCGTAGATGGACTGGGCGTTGTCGGTGACCGGGCCGTAGCTATCCACGGCGATGGTGACCGGGCCCATGCCCAGGAAACCGAAGGCCACCAGGCCGAAGGCGAAGACGGAAGGGTAGGTCATCATATCGCCGAGGGAGGGAAGGCCGGCCAGGTAGGCCAAGAGCATGAGGCCCGTGATTACGGCGCCGATCCAGAAGGCGCTGAAGTTGCCTGCCACCAGCCCGGAAAGGATGGTGAGGGAGGCGCCGCCTTCGCGGGAGGCGGTCACCACTTCCTGGGTATGGCGGGACTTGGAGCTCGTGAAGACCTTGGTGACTTCGGGGATGAGGGCGGCGCCGAGGGTGCCGCAGCTGATGATGGCGGAAAGCCAGAGCCAGGTTTGCTTGGGCAAATCGCCCAATAGCCACCAACTCGCCGCGAAGGTGGCGATGATGGATAATCCGGATGAGATCCAGATGAGGGTGGTCAAGGGTTCCTCGAAGTCGAATTCCTCGCGGCCGCCGTAGCGCAGGATGGAGAGGCCCCGGTTGATCCAGTAAGCGACGATGGAGACGCCGATCATGAGGATGCGCATGGAGAAGATCCAGGCCAACAGGGGCACTTGGAGTTCGGGCCTCACGGCCAAAACGATGAAGGTTATCAGCGCCACGCCGGTCACCCCATAGGTTTCGAAGCCGTCGGCGGTCGGCCCCACGCTGTCGCCGGCGTTGTCTCCCACGCAGTCAGCGATCACGCCGGGGTTGCGGGGGTCATCCTCCTTGATTTGGAAAACGATTTTCATGAGGTCGGAGCCGATGTCCGCGATCTTGGTGAAGATGCCGCCGCCGATGCGCAGGGCGCTGGCGCCCAGGGACTCGCCGATGGCGAAGCCGAGGAAGGACGCGCCGGCCCATTCCCTCGGCACGAGCAAAAGGATGCCGAGCATGATGAGAAGCTCAAGGCTGACCAGCACCACGCCGATGCCCATGCCCGCGCGGATCGGGATGTCCAAAAGCTTAAGCGGCTTTCTTTCCAAGGACGCGAAGGCCATGCGGCAGTTGGCCAGGGTGTTGATGCGGATGCCGAACCACGCCACCAGGCATGAGCCGGAGATACCGACGAGGGAAAACCCGAGGATGGTGAGAACTCCGCCCAGGCCGTAATGGCGCATGTAGCCGAAGTAGAAAGCGACGCAGGCGGCCACGAAGGCCTCCAACACCGCCAGGAATTTGCCCTGCTGGAAGAGGTAGGTTTTGCAGGTCGCGTAGATGGTGGCGCTCACGTCGAGCATGGACTTGTGGGCGCTGAGCTTGCGGATGGCGAGATATTCGTAGAGCCCGAAGGCCAGGCCCAGGAAGCAGAGCAGGGAGCCGCCGAGGAGAAGGTGATGCAGGGACGGGTGGGTGGCCATGTCCGGGATTACGAGGTCGGTAGCAGGACTGTTCAAGGTCCCTCCTTCATGTTTTAGGATGCCGGCGGGCCCACCCCTCGAAGGGCCCGTCTGGTAAGCAACGCAAATGCCAAAGCGGGAGCCGCCTTGGCGCATCAATTTGAAGGTTGGTAGGAGGACCGGAATGAAGTTCCGTCAAAGCCCTGTCAATGCGGCGCGCGAAGCTCGTAAACCGCCAGGACCGAATTTCCGGTTTCCTCAGGGACGAGTTGGAAGCCAAGTCCCCGGCAGAGGTCCTGCATCGCCTGATTGGTGTCCAGGATATGCGCCACCACCCTGTCTAAGCCTTCCGCCGCGGCGACCTGGAGCAGGCGCCGGGCCAATTCTTTCCCCAGTCCCTGGCTTTGATAACCGTCCTCCACCAGGAGGGAGAGCTCGGCTTCCTGGCCGCCATGCTTCTTGACCAAGCGAGCCACGGCGGAAACCTCGGGCTGTCCCGATCCCGTCCCTTCCGTCACCGCGATCAGGGCCAGGTTTCGATCGTAATCGTTGAAGCAGATGCGCACCAGGCGATCGTGGGCCACGCGCTGATCGAGATGGGTGGTCTGCAAGTACCGGTTGTAAACGGTCCGCTCCGAAAGGCGTCCATGGAAGCGGACAATCAGGGGCTCATCCTCCGGACGGATGGGGCGGAGTAAAACCCGGCGGCCGTCGTCCAAGGAGAAGTCCCACATGTATTGGGAGGGATAGGGGCGGATGGCCGGGCGCGTGAGGGCCGCCAAGTCGACTTCCCGTCCATGCAGGATGACGCGGGCATCCAGGGCGATCTGCACCTTGTCCGAGACCAGGAAGGGATTGATGTCGATTTCCTTGATGCGCGGATTCTCCAGCATGATGTAGCTGAAACGCACCAGGGTTTCCTGGAGGGCCTTGAGATCCACGGGAGGCTTGCCCCGCGTGCCCTGCAAGGCCCGGAAAACGCGCGTGCGCTCAATCAGCAGGCGCGCGAGGTTGGTGTTGAGCGGCGGCAGGGCCAGGCTGGTATCCTGCATCACCTCCACCAGGGTACCGCCCCACCCGAACAGGACGACGGGTCCGAACTGGGGATTCACGTTGCCTCCCAAGATCAGCTCGTAGCCCTTTTCGCGGACCATAGGTTGTACGCTTACCCCCTGGAAATGCTGCGCGCCCGCCTTCGCGGCCACCGAAGCGCGGATCGCCTGGAAGGCTTTCCGCACCTGTTCGGCATCCCGCAGATCGAGCACAACGCCATCCACGTCGGTCTTGTGGGTCAGGGTTTCGCTATGCAACTTGAGGACCACGGGATAGCCGATGGACGCGGCCCGCTCCGCCGCCTCGGCTTCGGAATGCGCCACCGCCGTCTCCACCACGGGAACGCCATAGGCCTTCAATACGCGTTTCGATTCCCATTCCGTGAGGGTGGCGCGGCCCGCTTCCCACGGTCCCGCCAGGATGGCCTCGACGGCTTCGCGCCGGCTGCGGGCGTCCTCCTCCTTGCCGGAGGTCCGGGGGGTCTCATACAGGTTACCCAGGTTCTTCTGGTAGGCGGCCATGTAGTTGAAAATGCGCGCCGCGGTGTCGGGGAAGGGGAAGGTGGGAATGCCCGCGCTATTCAGGTGTTGGATGCCCGCATCCATGCTGGCGCCGCCCATCCAACTGGCGAGGAGAGGCGTATCCGATGGCCGCTCCAGCGCGGCCAGCTTCTGGGCGGTAACGGTGGGATCGGTCATGGCCTGCACGGTGAGGATGGCGAGCACGCCGTCGCTGGCGGGATCGGCCAGGGCGATGCGGACGGCTTCGGTGAAACGATCCGGATCGGCGTCCCCGATCACGTCGATGGGATTGTTATGGCTCCAATGCGGCGGGAGGATGGCGTCCAGGGCCTTGGCGGTTTCGGGCGTTAAGGGGGCGAGGCTGCCGCCGTCGCGGATAAGGGCGTCCACGCAGAGCACGCCGGGGCCGCCGGCGTTGGTGACCACGGTTAGCTTGGGCCCCTTGGGCCGGGGTTGCTGCCCCAGGCTCGAAGCCAGGTAGAATAGTTCGGCGATGGAATCCACGCGCTGCACGCCCACGCGGCGGAAGGCCGCGTCCAACACCGCATCGCTACCGGCCAGGGTGCCCGTATGGGAAGAGACCGCCTTGGCGGCCTCTTCGGTGCGGCCGCCCTTGATGACGATGATGGGTTTGGAGAGGGCCACCTCGCGCGCCGAGGAAAGGAAGGCGCGGGCGTCGCCGATGGTTTCCATGTACAGGAGAATGGCCTTGGTATTCGCATCGTCCCCGAAATAATCGATGAGGTCGCCCCAACCCACGTCCAGCATCGATCCGGTGGAAACGAATCCGCTGAAGCCGATGCCCGCCTTCAGGCTCCAGTCCAGAATGGCGGTGCACAGGGCTCCGCTCTGGCTCAGGAAGGCCAGGTTTCCCGGCCGGGCTACGTTGCCGGCGAAGGTGGCGTTTAGGCCCAGAAGCGGGTTCATGATGCCCAAGCAGTTCGGCCCGATGATGCGGAGCCGTCCCCGGGCTTTCTGCATCACTTCCTGTTCAATGCGCAAGCCGGCCGCGCCGGTCTCCCGGAATCCCGCGGAAATGATCACCGCCGCCTGGATGCCCATGTCCACGCATTCCTGGATCAGGCCTGGCACGGTGGCGGCCGGGGTGATGATGATGGCCAAATCCACGGGATCGGGGATATGGGTGAGGGAGGGATAGGCTTTGACGTCGGCCACGCTGGCTCGGGCGGGGTTCACGGGAACGATGGGCACGCCGGACGGATTCCGCAACAGGTTGCGGATTACCGCGCGTCCGACGCTGCCTTCCTTGTCCGTGGCTCCCACCACGGCGACGCGGCGGGGATGGAAGAAAGGAACGAGGCCGGTGGGGCCTTTACCCAGAATCTCGTGGGAAGGATCGCGATCGGTGGGACGGACGGCTTTGGTTTCCATATACTCCTCAAAGAAGACTCAATAAATATCACTATATCGGAGGACCAGCGGCCCAGATAATCATTTCGTCACAATGACAAAAATCGGACCCGCACCAAGGCAATTGACAGTAAGATACTGCCCATCATATGGGTAAAAACAAGTTCACCTTCCGATCTTTCCCGCGCCTCGCGCCGGCGGCAGCCGCATTCATCCTCGCTGGATTTCTTTGTTCAAGATGCACCCAACCCGAAGACGAAAACGCATGCCCGAGCGATAGCACGGAAATCCTCCTTACCTATCCTAAAGGCGGCGAGTCTTTAAAGATCGGGGATACCCTAAGGGTAAAGTGGAAGTTGTGCAATTATGGTCCTTCGGAAATCACCGCCGTGGACCCGTTGTTCTCCCCCGATAGCGGAACCACCTGGTGCTTTATGAAGCAGAACTCCATTCCCGTGGGGGATGCCAGCTTCGGGAATTATGCCTGGAAGATCCCCGACAGCATCGGATTGCAAGGCGTGTGGTTCCAATTGAAGAACAATGCCAAGTGCCGGATCAAGGTGCAACAGTATGAGACCCAAGAGCTGAAGAAACGGTCCATCGGCGGGACCTTCACCATTAAATAGGGTCTTTTTATAGACCCGATCTCCGCCCCAGGATATTCACGAAGATATCCGTTGAGCCCGACCCCATGGCCGGATACAGGATGAGGGTCGGCCCTCCCTCCCCGTTCACCAGCTTCAACCTTCCTTCCCTTGGCTCCGGCGCGCGGGCCAGGAAGGTAGCCCCATCCGGGAACCATCCGTTGGACTGGATCACGGCCAAGGCGCGCTTGGCCCACTCCCCGTGGCCCAAGGCGGTGGCCGTATAATGGTGGTCATCCAGCATTTCCAATCCCTGGCTTTCCACCAAGGCGCTGAAGGGCAGCTTGAGAGGCACGGAGTCTATCTGCTGATCGATAATCTTGGGCCAGGCTCCGGTCAGGGCGTAGATGCCGCTGGCGCCGGCTTCATAGTGGCCCATCACGAAGGGCAGGTTCGGTTCCCCGATTTCGGCGCGCATGTCCGTTACCATTTGCCGGATATCATCGGAAAAGTTCCTGCAAATCTGCTCCGAGGTCCGCGTGGCTTCGATGGTGCCAAGCATGCAGAAGATCCCGCCCAAGGTCGCGGTCTTGCGCACTTCCTTGGCAGCCGTGGTGATTTCGTTATAGAGCTGGCTGCCTTTCCAATAACGGTTGCTATCGCCGGGCATGCCCGAGGTATTGTTGTCGACCGAGCCATGGCAGGTTCCGGACAGGCTGGCGTTGTCGATGGCGCCGATGTAATAGGAGGGATAAGCCGCCGCCAGGGCCTTGAGGTTGGGCATGCCGCCGCCGCCGCAGCCTCGGCCGCTTAGGCCATTCGCCAGATTGCCCGGGACTTCCTTGGCCAATACCCATTGCTTGTCGCTCATCCAGTGATAATTCCAGACGTGCGGATTGGTGACATTATCGCTGTGGTTGATGTCCCGCCCCGCCATGTTGGAATGGCCGATGAACAGGAACACGACGAATTTGTCTTTGGGAACCGCAACGCCCCCCAAGTTTACCTGAGCGGTCGCTACCTGCAAGAAGAGCATGGCGATGGATAAAGTTCTGTACATGGAAGAATCCGATCTGGAACCCGTCCAACCCTGGACCGAAATGCCGCCCCTAACATATCGACTTGCCCATCATCGGGGTCGGGGATAATCACCCGGAATGCGGGGGAATTTGCCGGTTCGCGTCTATTGGGCCCTCTCTCGGCGAAAAAAGACATTAGGGTACCTCTATAAATGGATCCCGTCGCCGAGGCCGAGAGACATTTATAGAGGTACCCTTTAGGTCGCTGCGCCCCTTCTGAAACCGCTCCTATGCTTAAGCGAAACGCAGGCCGCCTAGTTTAACCGGCCTGGGGTTCCACGCCGTCCGACAACGCCCCCCTATGCAATTAAACTCCGGTTCTGAAGGGAATTTTCATGGAAACCATCCAACCGATTTCGCTCGGGCTCAAAGCCATGGTCCTCGGAAGCGCCCTCCTCGCGAGCGGGGCCGCATCGTTCGCGCGCGAGAATGATTCTCAACACGAAGGCAAGCCCGGATCACGGCACATCGTGCGCACCGCGCTGGACGATGACGCCATCGAACATATCATCGTCATCGACATGGAGAATGAAAGCTTCGAAGATACCTTCGGGCCCAACTCGCCTGCGCTTTACCTGAAGGATTCCCTCCTGAAGCAAGGTGAATTGATTGAGAACTATTACGCGACTTCCCACGTAAGCCTGGGCAATTACGTGGCACAGGTTTCCGGCCAGGCCCCGACCGCCTCCATCAACAACGATTGCCTGGATCTGAAGACCCTCGTTCCTCCCTATACCAACCTCAAAGGCGGATTCACCGATGTCGTTCCCGGCAGCGATGCCGCGGATGCGGTTGCCTTTCCGGGCCTGGTAGTGGGGGATGGTTGCGTATTCCCGGCCCCTGCCGCCGGCTCGCACGGCGCCCGGACCATCGCCGATCAGCTCGACGCCGCCAAGCGTCCGAACCGCAAGACCCATGTGGCCACTTGGCGCGGCTATGCCCAAGATATGGGGAACGACCCTCTGCGTGACTATGGCACGCCCGATCCGATGGGCGGCGGCGCTTGCGCGCATCCGCCCATCGGCGGCGCCGACAATTCCAATAGCGCCTCCGCGAACGATCAATACGCTACGCGCCACAATCCCTTCGTGTATTTCCATTCCATCATCGACCGTCAGGAGGTATGCGACGCCAATGTGGTGCCGCTCGGGAAAATCACCTTGGGCGGGCCTGGCCAAGCGGATGTCTTTACCGGCCACCTGGCCGAGGATTTGGGGAAAGAAGAGACGACGCCGAAGTTCGCCTTTATCACGCCGAACCTCTGCAACGACGGACATGACGCCAATTGCGCCGGATTGAATACCGAGGGGACGCGTACCGGCGGCCTGGTGGGAATGGATTTATGGTTGAAGCACTGGATGCCTTTGATATTCAATTCGCCGGCATACAAGAAGGGGAAGACCCTGGTGGTGCTGACCTTCGACGAAGCCAATCCCACCGGTCCCACCGCCGACAGCCGCGCCTGCTGTCATGAACAACCCGGCCCGAACGTCTCCAATTCGGGGTTCAGCCCCATCCTGGGGATTTTCCATTCCCAAACCACTCCCGCTCCCGGAACTTTTCCCTATCCCGGAGGGGGCCAAGTGGGGGCCGTGGTCTTCAATCCCCGCTATATCGCGCCCGGATCAATCAACACCACCGGCTTCTATAATCACTATTCGGCTTTGCGCAGCTACGAAGACTTGTTGGGACTGCAAGGCGGGGATGATGGCTTTGGCCACCTCGGCTTCGCCGCCAGCCCTGACCTTATGCCCTTCGGCAGGGATGTCTTCAACGCGGTATCGGATCATGATGGTGATAAGGACGGCCATGACCGGCAATGCGATCAGGAAGATTAAGGAAGCCCGAGTTTAACGCAGTCCCTTCACAAAGGGGCTTCGACCGACTCTAGCTTCTTGCCGTAGACGGAAACGGACATTTCCGTGAGGGGATCTTGCTCGGCAAGCAAGTTCCCCTTCAGGTCCCAATAGGTTTTTACCGGTCGTAACGGCTCGTGCTCATTGCCGCCTCCGCGGATATGCTCGACCTCGATGACCTGGATCAATTTCGCCTTAACGTCGTTGCGCATGCATGGTCTCCCTCGTTCCCGAAAAACTAATTAAGCGGGAGCCGGGAATGATAGAGGGGGCTTGGAAAAAGGCTAGCCGCGGAACCGGGTCTTATCCAGGGCCTTCATGTACGCGGCCTCCTGGGTCACCTTGCCGGCCTTGATCATCTCGAGCAAGCAATCGTCCATGCTGACCATGCCAATCTGCCGATTGGTCTGCATCACCGAGTTGAGCTTGATGGTCTCGCCCGCGCGGATGATTCCCCCCAAGGCCGAGCAATGCAACAGGATTTCATGGGCGGCCCAACGGCGCGTCCCGTCGGCGCTCTTGAGCAACTGTTGCGCGACCACGCCCTTGAGGCAGTTGGCCAGCAGGGAGCGGATCTGGTTCTTCTTCTTGGCCGGGAACACGTCGATGATGCGGTCGATGGTTTTGGCGGCCGAGTTGGTATGCAAGGTGCCGAACACGAGGATGCCCATTTCGGCCGCGGTGAGGGCCAATTCGATGGTTTCCCGATCGCGCATTTCACCCACCAGGACGATATTGACGTCGCTTTTGATGGCCCCCTTGAGGCCGGCCATGAAGGATTCCGTGTCTTCTCCCACTTCCCGATGCGAGACGACCGAGCGTTTGCACTGGTGCACGAATTCCACCGGCTCCTCGATGGTGATGATCTTGCGGCATTCATTGGAATTGATATGGTCGATGATGGCAGCCAAGGTGGTGGACTTGCCCGAGCCCGTGGGGCCGGTGACCACCACAAGGCCTGAGGAAAGCTCGGCGAAGGATTTGAAGACGTCGGGGGCGCCTAATTGCTCCAGGGACAAGACCTTACTCGGGATGATGCGGAACACGGCCCCATAGCCGGTGTATTGCCGCAAGTAGTTCGCGCGGAAGCGCGCTTCGTCCCCCATGGCATAGGCGAAATCGAGATCGCCTCCGTTCTCGAATTTCTCCCAGCGCTCCGTGCCCGCGATCTCGCCCAGCAACTCGCGCATCCGTTCGGGGCTCAAGGCCGGAAGCGGAAGGTCCATCAGATCGCCGTTCACCCGCGCTTTCGGGATACGTCCTTCTTCCAGGTGCAGATCCGATCCCCCCACGCGGGTCATCTCGCGGAACATTGCGTCGATTTGGGCCATGCTATCTCCGCCCCAGGTATTTTTCGAAGTCCTTGGGATTGGTGGCGCGCGTCATCGCTTCCGCCGGGGGGACCAGCCCCCGATCCAACAGATAGCGCAGCGAATCGTCCAGCAAGATCATGCCGGCGGTCTTGCCGGTGAGCATGGCCGTTCCCAGTTGATGGACCTCGTCCTTGCGGATCATGTTGGCGACCGCGGTCGTGACCATCAGCACCTCGAAGGCCGGGAGCATGCCCTCCCCGTCGCTGCGGGGCAAGAGCTGTTGGGAGATCACCCCGCGTAGCGATTCCGAGATCATGTTACGGACGATTCCCTGCTCCTCCGGCGGGAAGCTGTCGATCAGGCGGTTCAGGGTACGGGTGGCATTGGTGGTGTTCATGGTCCCGAAGACCAGATGGCCGGTCTCCGCGGCCGAGACGGCCAACCGGATGGTGTCCAGATCGCGCAATTCCGAAATGACGATGATGTCCGGATCCTCGCGCAGGGCCGCGCGCAGGGCCGCATCGTGCGATAGGGTATGCGGTCCAATCTGCCGCTGGGTGATGCGGCAATTCGAGGGCGGATAGATGATCTCGATCGGCTCCTCGATGGTGATGATATGGTCGTGGCGCTCGCTGTTAACGATGTCCACCAGGGTGGCCAAGGTGGAGGTCTTGCCGCAACCCACGGGACCGGTCACCAGGACCAGGCCCTGGGCCCATTTGGTCAGTTCGCGGCAGGATTCCGGGAGGCCGGCCTCTTCCATGCTACGGATGCGGTCCGGGATGACCCGCGCGGTCACATCCCAGCCGCGCCGCTGCTTGAGGAGGGTGACACGGTAACGCCCGTGATGCGGTAACGTGTAGATGAACTCGAGATCGCCTTTGTCCTCGAAGGCGAGGAATCGCGCGCTGTCGAGGGCGCTTTCGACCCAGGCCCGGATGCTGGCCTGGCTCAGCGGATCCGCCGAGACGGCATGCAAGGACCCGTAACGCCTAAGCATGATGGGGTTCCCCGCGGAAAGATGCAGATCGGCGGCGTCTTTCTGGCGCGCATACGCCAACAATTCCCCCCACGTGCTCTCAGAGCCTATGCTCGCGGGCGCGACCACCCGCGGCCCGTCGGCGGCGGGTCGATCCTCGCGGACCAGGCGCGTGGAGGAAGGCGAGGGCGCCCAGGAAGGCGATTGCGACGCGGAAGGCGATTGCGACGCGGAAGGCAGTGAGGCCGGTGCGGCGGGAACGGGTTTATCGAGGATGGGGATGTGCGCGGATTCCGCCTCGCGTTTGCGCAGTTCATGCTCCGCCCTGCTGGTCTTGCGCGCTTCGGGCGGGGCGTCCTCGGCCACCGGAATCCAATTCTCCTCGACCACGTCGGAAATGGCGGGGTCGCGTTGGACGGGTGGTTCGGCGGGCAAGCCCGGCCCCGAATCGAGTTCAATGACCATCGTCGGCGGCGCCGCCCCTTGAAGCGACGCAAGATAGGTGATCAATTCGTGGTAGGTCGGTTCAGGGAGGACCCCTATTTCGACCAGCAACAATGCGACATCCTTCTCAGCCGATACCTGGGGCCAGACGGAAAGGATCTGCTCCCGGGACGCCAGTTGATGGGAGATGAGCAAGTTCGCGGCAAGTTGGTTATCAATCATTCGAATCCGATAGGAAACCCATCCCATTATCCATGGTGGACGGGCGCTTGCAAAGCCGGAAAGAAGGGGGAACACCTTTCCATTCCGGAAGCAATGCACCCTTTTCGGGTGCCGCAGCTCCTGTTTCAGGAGGCGAAGCGCGCTCTGAGGGAGCCGCTGGCCCCGGATTTGCTAAATTGCGTGGGTCCCAGGGCGGCATACATGCGTTTCCAGACCAAATTGATGGCGGTTTTCATCCTGCTGCTCTTAAGCGTAGTGGGCTTGATGGCGTTCTTTAATTTCCAGAACGCGAAGAAGTTGCTCGGCGAGGTCGAGGCGGACATGCAGGAGATCGTCAATACCGTGCATTTTTCCACTCGTAAGCTCTCTACCGAAAAGGGGCCGGACCGGGAGTTCCTGGAAAAATTCATCGAGGAATTCAAAGCCAAGAAGGGCGTGAAGGAAGTCTCCATCGTAAGCAATCACCACGAGGTGATCGCCTCCAGCAATCCCAAGCGCATCGGCCGCAAGGACCAGGGCTTATCGGGCAAGGAGATCGTGGTGCAGGAGGAATTCGGAGTCCCGGATTCGACCCGCGAGGGCGGGCACCGGCTGCGCTATGAAGTCCGCATGCCGCTCATCCGCGACGATCGCGTCATCGGCCTGGTGCAAACTTCCATCGCATTGACCGATTTCCGCAGCCTGCTGCGGGAGGCCTACGTGAAAAATCTGGGCATCGCCATCACCGCCCTACTGGTGGCATGCGGAGCCTCCTTCTTCATCCTGTACCGGCTCAACAAGCCCATTCGCTCCCTGAGCGCCGCCGCCGATCGGGTTTCCTATGGCGATCTCACCGTGAAGATCCCCGATCTGGGAAGGGATGAGATGGGCCGTTTGGCCTCCTCCTTCAACGGCATGATCACCAAGCTGGCCGAGCGGCAAACCCTGGAGGATCGCGTCCGCGGCCTGGAGCGCCAGGCCATTCTGGCCGAATTGGCTTCGACCTTGGCCCATGAGATCCGCAATCCGCTGAACCTGATCAACCTCACCGCCGATCACCTGGGGGATCAGTTCCAGCCCGAAGAAGCCGAAAGGCGGATCGATTACCAAAGCCTCGTCAGCTCCCTGAAATCGGAAGTGAAGCATCTCAACCAAGTGGTGGGCGATTTCCTGGCCTTGGGCCGTCCGCATAAATTGAACAAGGCGGATTTCCGCCTGGAAAGCCTGCTGGAGCAGGTGGAGATGATGGTCAAGCAGCATTTGGCCACCAAGGGGATCCGCTTCGCCATCGATTGCCCCGAGGACCTGCACGTCATCGCCGATCAGGAACAAATCCGCTTAGTGCTCCTCAACCTGCTGTTGAATTCCATCGAAGCCGTGGGGCCCGGCGGCCGTATCCGCATCCGGGCCCGGCTGGATGACATCGGCTCCCTCAGCCTTTCCATCATCGACGATGGCAAAGGCGTGGAGCCGGAGAACCTGGAACTTATCTTCGAACCCTATTTCACCAAGCGGCCCGGCGGCACCGGCCTCGGGCTGGCCCTGGTCCGGCGCATCCTCGACGAACACGGGGGCCGCATCGAGGCCAGGAACAATCCGGATGCGGGGCTGACCATGGAGTTAACCATGCCGGCCGGGAAGGCCTGAAGCGATGGCGAAGATCCTGATTGTCGACGACGAGGCTGCGCAACGACGCATCATGTCGGATATCCTCAAGGCGGCGGGCCATCGCGTGGCGGTGGCCGAATCGGCGGACCAGGCCGAAGAAACGGCCGCCGATTTCGGGCCGGAGGTGGTGCTGACCGATCTCAAGATGCCGGGCCGCGGAGGCTTGTCCCTGGTGGAAACCCTGGGCAAGCTCCCGCTTCCGCCCGAAGTAGTGGTGATCACCGCTTTCGGCACGGTCGATACGGCCGTGAAGGCCATGCGCCTTGGCGCGTACGACTATCTCACCAAGCCCCTCGAGAAGGACGAGCTTCTCCTGGTGGCCGAGCGCGCCGCCGAGAAATTCTCCCTGCGCATGGAAAGCAAGCGTTTGCGCCAGGAACTGCACGGGCGCCTCGGAGAAGGTTTGGTGGCGGAGTCGGGCGCCATGAAGGCCATCTTGGAAATGGTGGACATGGTGGCCCAAAGCGACGCCACCGTCCTTATCCGCGGGGAAAGCGGCACCGGTAAGGAACGCATCGCGCGGCTGGTGCACCTGCAAGGCGCCCGCGGATCGCGGCCCATGCTCAGCATCAATTGCGCGGCGTTCCCCGAGACCTTGCTCGAGTCCGAGTTGTTCGGCTACGAGAAGGGGGCCTTTACCGGGGCGGCGGCCCGGAAGATAGGCTTGATTGAAGCCGCGCACAGCGGCACCCTGTTCCTCGACGAGGTGGGCGACATGTCCATCAGCACGCAGGCCAAGCTATTGCGCGTTCTTCAGGAGCGTGAGATCCGGAGGGTAGGGGGGACCGCCACCATCCCCATCGACATTCGCGTGATCGCGGCGACCCACAAGGATTTGGCGGAAGGTATCCGCGACGGTTCCTTCCGCGAAGATCTTTTCTATCGCCTGAACGTGATCCCCATCGTGATTCCGCCCTTGCGCGATCGCAAGGAGGACATTCCCGCCCTGGTCCGCCATTTCTTGTCGCGATCGCCGCGGCCCAAGCAAATCGAGCCGGAGGTCCTGCGCCTGCTGACCCGCTACGATTGGCCTGGAAACGTCCGTGAGCTGCAAGCGGTCATTGAACGCGTATCAGTCCTGACCAAGGGCCAGGAGATCACCCCGGCGGATTTGCCTTTCGAACTGCGGGAGGAGGGCCGGAGGGCTGCCGCAACGCAAGGTGAATTCGAGATCCCCCCGGAAGGCATCGTGTTCGAGACCTGGGAACGAAACCTATTGGCTCAGGCTCTGGCCCGAACCCAAGGCAATATGGCCGAGGCCGCCAAGCTTTTGGGCATGACCTACAGGACTTTCCAGTACCGCGCCATGAAATTTGGCCTTAAAGGCGTTTAACCATTTGGGATGGGCCCCTATCCCAAATGGGTTAAATCCCCTCGGAATTCCGCTTCGAAGGTGTCCCCACTTGTAAAATCCGGCTTTATGCCCGTGCGCTCGAGTGGCACCGGGTTTGCATTGTAGGTCTCCGTGATTCGGCCGGTCCAAGTGGCCTGTGCCTGTTTCCCAATAAACCCCAAGGAGTCTAACATGATGATCAAGAACATCTCCAAGCTGGCCGCCGCCGCCGTTCTCGCCCTCAGCGCCTCGGCCTTCGCCGCCGACGCCGCTGCCCCCGCCGCTGAGAAGGCCGCCCCGGCCGCCGCCGCCGCTCCGGCCGCCCCCGCCGCCGATGCGAAGGCCGCTCCCGCCGCCAAGCCCGGCAAGGCCATGACCTTGGCCGGCACCGTGGTTTCCAGCGACGCCATCGCCAACACCCTCGTAGTCAAGGGCAGCAAGGGCGAGGAGACCTTCTCCATCGCCCCCACCACCAAGATCATGATGGGCAAGAAGGAAGTGAAGATCGCCGACATCGCCAAGGACGAGAAGGTGACCGTGAAGTACACGGAAGAGAACGGCGCCAAGACCGCCTCGGCCGTGAAGATCAGCGCCGCCGCCGGCAAGAAGTCCGAGAAGACTTCGACCGCCGCCGCTCCCGCCAAGTAATCGAAAGCGAGTTAATCGCATAGGCCGCCGTCCCTTCCGGGGCGGCGGCTTTTTTTATTCCCGTGCTCAAATCAATGCGCACGGGAGTAAGTGGAATAAGCTGTAATCGGGATTATCGCGGAGAAGGCGGAGCCAGGTCCGGGCAATACAATACGGAGTCCCGCTTAGCGCTACTCCACTCGCGCGTGCATCCATCGGGAACGCCCGGGCGGGAAGCCGATTTCTGATCCGATGTCTGCGCGCTTGCCGCTACTGGGCCGCTTTCCGGGGCCGTTGCGGTGGCGGCCGATTCCATGCAGGCCGAGAGGCCGCCCGCCGCTAAGAGAGCCAACCAAAGGGCAAGGCGACGGGATGCGGGAAGCTGATGTTTCGAAGCAGGCATGCATGGATCCTATCATGTGGCCGCGCGGGAAGCAAAGCATTCTCCAGCCCAGCAACGCCAGGCCTCGGATGACACCCATTCCCTTGAAGCCAATAACGGCGGGGCCTGCGGGACGGGTATGCCCAAATTAAGCGTAAGATTTTACCGTCCTTGGATTGCGCTTTGCGGAATTTGGGCCTATACTGGGCGGGGCTGCCGTCAGGTGCTGCCGCGAGAATCGTCACGATTCCCGGATACCTCGTGGTTTTACCTGGAATCCGGATCTTCCAGGGGGTAACATGTCCGTTTCCTTACCTTGCTTGACCGCCAGAACCGCGGTAATGGCTTTTTCCCTGGTGCTGCCCGCGGCGTCGGCTTCCGAATGCGATTCCTGGCAAACGCGCCATCCCGAGTGGATCTTTTGCGATGACTTCGAATCCTCCGGGCCGTTGGCCGCGACGGGCCGTTATTTCGAAGTGAACGATAATGCGGGGGATTTCAAACCCGTGGCCGGCGAAGGTTTGCGCGGCACCGTCGGAATGCGCACCAGTTGGAAATCGGGACAAGTGGATGCCGGAAATCTCAAGCTGGGATTCGGCCGCTCGCCTTCCGCTTACTTCTCCAAAGGCATACGGACCGGGGAGGATTTCCGCGAAGTCTACTACCGGATGTATGTTCGTTTGCAGGCAGGTTGGACGGGCAATCCCTACAAGCTTTCCCGCGCTACCGTATTGGCCAAGTCCGATTGGTCCCAGGCGATGATCGCCCATCTGTGGGGGGATCAAGGCACCGGGCTGCAACTCGATCCCGCCTCCTGCACCGATGCATCGGGAGCGGTGAAATGCGCCGGATATAACGATTTCAACAGCATCAAATGGATTGGAGCCAAGGCCGGGCCTACCCACGTGTTCGACGGGAGTTACGACGATAAATGGCTATGCGTGGAGGCGCACGTGAAGCTGAACTCGTCCGGCCAATCCGATGGCCTGCACGAATATTGGATCGGGGATTCCCTGGAAGCGCGTCGCGAAGGCTTGGATTTCCTGGGTGATTACAAGGAGTACGGGATCAACTCCATTTTCTTCGAGAACTATTGGAACACGGGCTCGCCCAAGGCGCAGATGCGGTGGTTCGATAATATCGTGGTTTCCACCCAGCGCATCGGATGCGCCGAAAGCTTGCCCGGGCCGGCGCTGCTGATTCCGCAGGGGGCGGGACCGCTCCGCGCGGCCGATCCGACAAGGGAAGTTTGGGCGATCGATGGCCGGCGCAAGGGGCCTAAGGTGTCGGCATTCTTACCCGTTTTCCGGTTCCCGGACGAGCCGGCCCTCCGATAAGTTCCGGAATCTATTTTACTTCTGGAAGGTTCCCTTCCTGGAGGTCGGCATGCACATAACTTTCGTTCTGATGGTGGCAGTGGCCGTGGTGATATGTCTGATGCTATTGACGGTGGAAACGATACGGGAATTCAGACGCATGGATCGCCAACCCTCCGATTTCACGGGTTCGGATCGACTAGGAGGTTCGGCCGAGTGAGAACGGGCCTACCGCGCTGTAAATAAGGGCGATTCCGTCCCGGTAAATCACCAGATGGCCCGGAACCCGCGGACGTCCACGTGGACGAAGGCGCCGTGGGATTCGTTCTTGCTGTACTTCCCGATGCCGCCGATAAAGGGCAGATAGAATTCGTTCAATGACATCTCGTCCACCAGCTTGAAAAGCAGCTCGGAATCCTCCCCATCGCTGCGACCGTCCCCGTTCAGATCATCCATTTCGCCATCCTCGGGATCAGAATCGATAAAGATATCGGCCGCTCCGCCGTATTGATGCGCGCTGAGCTTCACGTTGCCGATTAGATGGTTGTAGAAAGGCGTGCGGTAGCCGCTCATGACATGGAAGGTTTCGCAGGCCCAGCCGGCCTGGTTGGCTTTCTCCAGGATCAATTCCAGCTTCAGGATCAGCCTTTCTTTCAGGGCCAGGTACGCGGGCAAGGACGTGGTCTGTTTGCAGACGAACTGCCCCAAGCGGAAATGGGGCGAAATGGGCGTGGATAGGGTGGAAGAATCCAGCTGGATGAAGCCCTGCGGGCGCGCGTAGAAGGCCAGGCCGCGCAACGGCGCTTTCGGGTATTTCCCGATCCGGTAACCGCGAAGGTACTCCCCCTGCATTTCCGAGGCGGGGACCATGACGAAGGCGTTGAAGAGCATGGTATCGCCGCCGGAGGCGCCGCATATCTTGAATGGATAGAGCCCGGAGGAGTCGGGGGCGGTCCAAGTCCATTGCCGCGGGCCGACCACCCTGGCCCGCTGGGCGGGATCCTCCAGGATGAACGTGGCGGTGTCATGCCTTTGCACCTTCAGCTTCAAGGTTTCCCCGGGCATAAGGAACACGGCGTTCACGCGATAGCGGGAACTTTCATCCTTGTAGGCGACGGAGAATCCGAGGCGACCGGCTTCGAACGCCCGGGAAATGGAGCAGCACGCCCCGATGAGGGCCAGCGCCAAGCATAGCCTGGCGCGGGCCGTTTGGGGGCGAGGCCCGATTCGATCCCGCCGCCGGAAGGCCACCAGGAAGGGCTCCGCCGCTGCGGAGCTTCGCTTCAGAAAGTGGTGGCTTTGCGGGCGAGCGCCAATTCCATGCGCCGGTTCCATCCGTATACGTCCTGGCGGAATTGCAATCCGCCCTCCTTGTCAGGGAAACATGTCCAATAAAGGATATGCACGGGCACCCCTTCGCTTAAAGGGATGAATTTCTCATCGCCCTGGGCGATGCCCGCCGCGAGCTTTTCGGGCGTCCATTCTTTGCCTGTCTTCGGGTCATCGCGTAGCACCCATTCCGCCAACCGGATGGGTTCGGCCAGGCGCACGCATCCATGGCTCAGGGCCCGCTTGTCGCGTTGGAAATAGCCTTTGGAAGGGGTATCGTGCAAGTAGATGTTAAAAGGATTAGCGAGTACGAACTTGAGGCGGCCCAAGGCGCTGGCGTCCCCGTTCTTCTGCCGGATCCGGAAGGTGAATGCGGAGGTATCGATGGCGGGCCAATCGATAGAATCGGCCCGCAAGGTTTGGGCCTTGTCACCCCAACCCGACAGTAATTCCATGTCATGGCTCGCGAGATATCCCGGGTCGCGTTGCAGTTCGGGAAGCATTTCCGCTTTAGCGATGGTGGAAGGAACGTTCCAAGAGGGATTGAGCTGGAGGGCTTTAATGGTATCGCTGAATACCGGTGTACTGTCCTCCTTACGGCCGACGACGACGCGCATGGAGAACTCCTCCACGCCGGCGCGCCAGGCTCCCAGGCGGTAGTCGGCGATGTTGACCCGCACGTGCCGGGTCCCCAATTCGCGCGGAAGCCAGCGCCAGCATTCGAGGTTGAGTTCGATTTGATCGATGCGGTCCTCGATGGATATGTTGATTTGCTTCAATGTCTGCGGTCCTGCCGTGCCGGTGGGTTCCAACCCATGCACCTCTTGGAACCTCCTCACGGCCTCGCCCAGTTCCGGCGCCCAGGTATCCGCGCAGTCGCCCCCATGCCAGGTTCCGTCGGCGGCGAGGCGGTGGCATAGGGCGGTCACGCGCGGCCCGCTGGAGCCCGGTCCCAGCGCCGGGCCGTCGGGCACGCGCGGCCAGCCGCCCGCGTCCGCCATGCGGCGATATTCCGCCAGCCAATATTTCATCACCCCGTAGCCGGGATCGATCGGCTCAAGCTCCAGCAAGGCGTTGCGGAAGTCGCGCTTCTCCGCCAAGGCGCCGGCCAGCCAGGCCGGCAAGTCGACATGTTCCTCGCCCACGTGCCAATTGTCCTCCGGGATGGGCATCTTGAGCCGGATCCTGCCGTACAGGAGATGGCGGGCGAGCTTGAACGCGGCATCGGAAAGGATCAAATCCATGATCGCGACCGCCTGGGGGTCGCCGCGTAAGCGCCAGAAACCGCCGCGTTGCGAACGACGCAGCAGCGTGTCCAGGGCGGCGGCATGGTATTCGTCCGGGTCCAGGCCTTCCAGATCGCTTTTGCGCACGGCATCCAGAAGCTGCCAGGCGGCCCGCGCGGGATGGCCGTTGGAAAACCACGCGGGAGCTCCCTGTCGGCTCGCATAGAAGCCAAGCAGATCCTTATCCCGGTTCACCGTGGCCCCGGCCACCTTGACGGTCCGACCGGAATCCAGCCGGTCAAGGCGGGCTTGCAGCGCTTGCCGGGGGGAAGGGCCGCCGAAGAGGCGCGCCAGGGGAGAGGACGTGTCCGGGGTTACGGCCGCGGCTAAGCCGTAGGCGCACGTCGAGGTTAATGCGGCGAGAAGAAGGACGGCGATGCGCATGGATAGGTTTACAAATAACAATAATGCGAATGATCGCGGGGATGCGTATCCCCGTATCGCGAAGGCCCGGAAAATCCTAGTTTGGTTGGGATGTCCGCCTTACGCAAGATGCAAGCGCGCTGTCCCTACTGCGGGGAAGTCCAGCGCCTCGAAATCGACATGAGCGAGGGCTTGCCCCAGGAGTTCGTCAGCGATTGTACCGTTTGCTGCCGTCCCATCGAGGTGGCGGTATCCTCCGGGTTACATGGGGACGCGAATCCGGTCATGCGCCTGCGCTCCGAGGACGATGTAGGCTAGCCCGCCTCATTCTTGAACACCCGCAGCAACCAGGCAAGGGCGGGAAGGATCATCGCTCCGCCGGCCAGAAGGGCCCAGCCCAATTGGTCCAGCGCGGCCGCGGGGGCATGGGCGTTGAAGATGGTCAGATCAGGACCGCCCTTCACTTTCACCAAGACCGGGAACTGCACCGCGAACCAGGCCGCCAGGATGAGCGCCACCAGGGTTCCCGCCAGGACGCGCGCGGGCCAGGCGCGTTCGCGCGCGAGGAAAAACCAGAGCGCCGGCATCAAGGCCGTGGCCGCCAGCATGCCTCCCGCCGCCCATGGGTTCGAGGCGAACCGCTTCGCGAGTCCCACGCCGTCCCTTTCCGCCGCCGCGAAAACGAGGGCCCCGGCCAGCACCGTCGCCGCGCTGGCGGCCGCCGCCCGCCGCGCGAAGCGTCTCCGCAAAGGCCCCTCCGGGCATTCCCCGATCAGGTATACCGCCGCCAGGAAAGTGAAGAGGCAGACGGTGAAAAGCCCCAGGGCCAGGGGGAAAGGCCGTAACCAGGGGTGTACGTAACCTTCGAAATACCCGATGGGGCCGGCAACGATCCCGCCGGGTCCTGGACCGCCCAATAGCAAATCGCCCGGCTGTATGCCGCCCGGCACCAAGGCCCCGGTCACCACGCCCAGGCAGAAAGGCGTCCACAAGCTGGACCATACGAAAAAGAAGGTATAAGGGCGTTGCGAACGGCCCTGGACCGCATCGTAATGCCGGAAGGTGAAAGCGCAGCCCCGGGCGATCACGCCCATCAGCATGGCGGTCAGGGGCAGGTGCAATTGGATGGAGACCCGCGCGTATACGGACGGAAAACCCATGAACAGGATCACCACGATCAGGATCAGCCAGATATGGTTGGCTTCCCAAACCGGCCCCAAGGCCCGATCGATGATATGCCGCTGCTCCCGGCGGCCCTCCCGGCCCGTGAAAAGTTCCAGGATGCCGGCCCCGAAATCGGCGCCCGCCAGCAGGCAATACAAGAGCAGGCAAGCCCCCAAGAAGGGGATGATGACCCAGAGCATGAACGGTTGCGAAGCGGGCATCTCAGGCAAGGCCGGCCTCCGGCCGCGCCGAGGGATAATCCCGTTCCGCCGCGCGGATATGCCGTAACATAAGCCAGCCTACTACCAGAGCCAGGAACAGATACACGAGCGAGAAGGCCAGGAAAGGATAAAGCAGTCCCGGCATGGGGGTGACGGCGTCGCGCGTGCGCATGAATCCGTACAGGATCCACGGCTGCCGACCGACTTCGGTAACGGTCCACCCGGCTTCCAATGCGATAAACCCGAGCGGCGTGCAAATCGCCGCCAGCGTTAGAAAGCGGCGATGATCCAGCCAGGCGGATCGGCGGAAGGAGAGGGCTAAGAACAAGGCGGCGACCGCGGCCATGGCCGTGCCGGCGCCTACCATGACCTGGAATGCCGCGTGAACGGGAAGAACGGGGGGCCATTGATCGCGGGGGATGTCCTCCAAGCCTTTGACTTCCGCATGGAGATCGCCGAAAGCCAGAAAGCTCAGCATCCTGGGGATCGGGAGGCCGTAACGTACGCGTTTCCCTTCCTCGTCCGGCCAACCGCCGATGAGAAGGGGGGCCCCCGCTTCGGTGCGGAAATGGGCTTCCATGGCCGCCAGCTTGGCGGGCTGCCGGCGGGCGGTGCCTTTGGCCAGTCGATCGCCGCTCAAGGGTTGCAAGAGGGCCGCGACGGAACCTATGGCGAGGGCGATGCGGAAGGCTTCGCGGTGGAATTCGGAGCCGGGCCGGCGGCGAAGCAGCCAAGCGTGCAAGCCGCCCACGGCGAAGCCGGTGGCGGCGAAGGCGGCCAGGAGCATGTGCAGGGCCTGGGCTTTCCAGGCCGGATTGAACATGGCCTTCCAGGGATCGATATCCGTGGCGCGTCCGTCCAACCAAGTGAAGCCCGCGGGGCTGTTCATCCAGGCGTTGGCGCAGACCACGAATATGCCCGAGAGCACTCCCGATATCCCCACGGCCAAGCCTACGCCCCAATGGACGCGGGGCGGAAGGCGGTTCCAACCGTATAGGAAGAGCCCCAGGGCGATGGCCTCCAGGAAGAAGGCCGTGCCTTCCCAGGAGAAGGGCATGCCGATGACGGGCCCCGCCTGTTCCATGAAACGCGGCCATAGCAGGCCGAGCTCGAAGGACAAGGCGGTGCCGGAGACCGCGCCCACGGCGAAGAAGATGGCCACCCCGCGGGACCAGGCCCTGGTCAGATCGCGGAATACGGTTCGGCCGGTGCGGAGCCACCGCCAATGGGAGATGGCCATGAGGAAGGGCATGGCCATGCCGATGGAAGCGAAGACGATGTGGAAGCCGAGGGAGACCGCCATCTGGGACCGCGCCGCCATGAGGTCTTCCATGTCGGCAAAGATAGCAAGGGGGAATCCGCGGCTTGATCGCGCGACGCGGATTCCCGGCGGTATTTCCCGAAACTACTTACTTGGCAGCGAATATCTCCAAATAGAAATCCTGCATGGCCGTGAAGGCCCGGTTGGCGGCCTCGGGATTGTAGGCCATGCCCTTGGAGTTGTCGTTGCCCGCGTTAGGGTTGGTGAATCCATGCACGGCGTTGCCGTATTGCACCAGGGCCCAATCGGTCTTGGCCGAACGCATCTCGTCCTGGAAGGCCTTCACCTGGTCCTGGGTCACGAACGGATCGTCGGCGCCATGCAGTACGAGCACCTTGCCCTTGATGTTTTTCGCCATCTCGGGATGCGGCGTGTCCAGGTTGCCATGGAAGCTTACCACGCCGTCCAGCTTGGCGCCGCTGCGGGCCAATTCGAGCGCCACTCCGCCGCCGAAACAGAAGCCCATGGCCGCGATCTTAGAGACATCCACGCGCGGGGACTTGAGAAGTTGATCGAGGGCGGCCTTGGCGCGCGCCTGCATCAGGGGCCGGTCGTTCTTGTATTGGCCCGCTAGGGTGGAGGCTTCCTTCATATCCTTCGGACGGACGTTCTTGCCGTAAATGTCGGCCACCAACACGACATAACCCAGCTTGGCCACCCGTTCCCCGTATTGGCGGGCCAGATCGGTCATCCCCATCCAGTCGGGGACGAGGACGATGCCGGGCAGCTTGCCCTTAGCGGAGGCGTCGTAGACCATCAGGCCTTCCAAGGCCGTGGTGTCCTGCTTATAGGCGACGGGCTCGGATTTGACGGCGGCGGCGGCCGGAACGGCTGCCAACATCGAAGCCAGGGTGACGATAGATAGGGATGCGTACGCGAACATGCCGGGCATAGTTCCTCCTTGGAATGGCGATGATATAAAATCATCCCGCGTTCGGGGCAATGCATTCCCGCCGCGATACTAGCTTTCTCCGTGGTATGTATCCGCCTTCGGAAGCCGAAAACCCGATCCGGGCCGCCATACTCCGCTGGCGGAGCGAGCGCGCTGTCATTTCAGGGCCTATGGGTTTGGCCGGATTGGCCCGCGAGGCCGCGGCTCTAGTCGATGCGATCGCGCAGGAATTGATCGGACCTCTGCAGGCGCGCGGGCAAACGATCTCATGCGTTAAGGGATGCGGAGCGTGCTGCCGCCAGGCCGTACCATTGTCACCAGCGGATGTC
>Ga0265324_10000161_pt1 | contig 51958 bp, 38 predicted proteins | sample 41419metaG_FD_198634 | JGI IMG/M metagenome (GOLD analysis project Ga0265324, IMG submission 198634) | Rhizosphere microbial communities from Carex aquatilis grown in University of Washington, Seatle, WA, United States - 4-14-19 metaG | ecosystem: Host-associated > Plants > Roots > Rhizosphere...
TGTGGTGCCGTATTATGCCACGCGCGGCCTCGGCGTGCCGGCGGCGGAAGCATTGGAAAAAGCCGGTGACTTGCGCACCTATGAAACCGGCCTGCGCGCGAATCCCGACATCCGCGTCATCGTGAATGAAAACGATTTTCTGCTGGAGGAGGCGGATCTGGTCTGGCTCCGCGCCACGTTCACCCCGGAACAGCTGACCGTGTTCAACCAGGGCGGTCATCTGGGAAATCTATTCAACCCGGCGGTGCAAAAATCCATTCTCGCGGCGCTCACGCCGATGCGTCCGCCCCAAGTTAAATAGCCATATCTGGCGGCGCGTAGGGTAACACCCCATGGCGATGTCTCTGTCGCTGACATAACTTCCTCTAGAAAGCGAAACCGATATGAAAAAAATTCTATTGATCAGCGGTATCGTCTCCCTGCTCGCCACGACGGGGTGTCTGGTTTCCGAGGGCGGTCGCCACGGCCATGCGCGCTACGAACATCGCGACGAAGTCATCATCGGGCCGCCCGCCGTCGAGGTGCGCGCGCCGGTGCTCGAAGTGCGCCCGCCGGAACTCATTGTGCACTAATTACCCGGCAATTTTTGCCAGGTAGGGTAATACCCCATAGCCCCGGCCTTCACTTCCGACGCATCATGTTGATGCGATATGAAACACAATCACCAACACGACAACGCCCCGGCCCCGCAACTCGTGCCGGTTCGCTTTGAATTCACGCACCCGACGGCCAAGACCGTTTGCGTCGCGGGTACCTTCAACCACTGGCAGCCCGAAACCAAGACGCTGCATTCCTCCGGGGCCGGCACTTGGTGGAAGGAAACTTCGCTTGCGCCCGGCACCTACGAATACTGTCTCGTGGTGGACGGTCAGTGGATGCCCGACCCGCAAGCGCGCGAATCCGTGCCGAATCCGTTCGGCGGACGAAATTCAATCTTGATAGTGTCAGATTCTCCGGAAGCCAAGCATTTGGCCGACGCGGAGAATTTGCCGCTCAAAAACGAAAACAAACCAAAACCAAAAATACTATGAACCAAGAAACACAAGCCGCCAGCAATGACATCGGAAAATTGGCCCAAGACGCGCAGGCGTTGATGTCCGCCACCGCCGACGTGGCCGGCGAAAAAGTTGGTGACGCCCGCAAGCGCCTCGCCGCCGCGCTGGAACGAGCCAAGGAAATCGGCGGATGCGTCCGCGACAAAGCCGTCGCCGGTGCGAAAGCGACCGACGAAGCCGTGCACGCGCATCCGTATCAAGCCATCGCCATCGGGGTCGGCGTCGGGGCGCTCCTCGGCTATCTGCTCGCCCGCCGCTGCTCCCGCAATTGCGACTGATTGCATCATGGAAAACTCCACCGCCACGTTCGGGCAACTGGCCGCGAACTCGAAAACGTTCGCGCGCCGGCTGGCCACCATCGGCGAAAACCGGCTCCAACTGCTGGCGGTGGAAATTCAGGAGGAGCGCGAGCGCATTCTGTGCGCCTTCCTGTTGGCGCTGGGCGTGGCTGTGTTCGGTTTGCTCGCCAGCATCGCGCTCTCCGCGGCCATCGTGATTTGGTTGTGGGCCTGCTCACCCGTGGCCGTCCTGCTGATTATGACCGGTCTCTACGCCGCCGCCGGAATTTTTTTCTGGCTGCGGCTGGCCGGATTGCGGCGCAATTGGCAGACGCTGTCCGCCTCGCTCGAGCAGCTCCGCAAAGACCGCGCCTGCCTGGAAAAAAAACTCCTATGAACCCGCTCGAATCGCGCAAGCAGTTGCTCATCGCGGAAAGTGAACTCAACCGCGCGCAACTGGCGGAGGATTGGCGCACGCTGGCCGGCGAAGTTCACGTCCTCACCCAGAAAGCCAAAACCATCGGTGGCCTCGCCTCGGGTGCCACGTTGCTGGCCAGCCTGCTCTTTCTCCGTCGGAAAAAATCCGCCCCCTCTGCCGAAACCTCGCCTTGGTGGCAAGTGGCCCTTAAAGGCACCGGACTGGTCGCCAGCCTCTGGCGGATGTTTCGCACCCCGCCCAAATCGTGACTGGAATTCGCCCGCCCCCCACCATGGAAACATCACCTGACAAAATCTCCGAAGCGATGCAGCAGAAAGCGAAAGTCTGCGAGACCATCGCCGAGGACAAGACTCAGGAATCTCTCACCGGCGAACCTCACGAAAAGGAGCTGAATGAGCAGTCTGCCAAAGTCTGGCATGAAAAATCCAAAGTCTGGAAGGAAGCCGAAGCCATTGTTCGCGCCGGCCTGCCGGCCCCCACTGCCCCCGCCAAATAATGCCTGACGTGTGGCCGTGATTTTGTTCATCATCCTCTGAAACAAATATCCAGCCAAGGCGCCGCAAACTTTTTGCCCGCGGTTTCTGATCAAGCCCGGACTTTCAATTCGACGGCGTGTTCGCGGCGGTCATCCACCAACGGAATCGTTTCTCCGACCTGCTCCTTGCCATCGAGAAAGAGTTGGCTGGCCACGCCGGAATCAGCGGCAAGACCCGTGATGCTGATGTGATAAAGAGTCTGCCGGTAGCGGTAATGAATCTGGTAAGTCTTCCAGCCCTTCGGAAGTCGCGGAGTCAGCCGCAGTTGATCACCTTCCAGATGCACACCCAAAAGCGTTTCGACGAGCAGCTGATACATCCAGCCGGCCGAACCCGTATACCATGTCCATCCGCCCCGGCCGGTGTGGGGTGCCACGGCATAGACGTCGGCGGCGACCACGTAAGGCTCCACTTTATAGGTGGCGATTTGTCTGGCCGTGCCGCCGTGATGAACGGGATTGAGCAACCCGAACAGCTCCCACGCGCGTTCGTTTTCACCCAAAAGTGCGAAGGCCTTGACCGCCCAGATCGCGCCATGCGTGTATTGTCCGCCGTTTTCGCGCACGCCGGGAATGTAGCCCTTGATGTAGCCGGGATTGAGCGCCGACTTGTCGAACGGCGGATCGAACAACTGAATTAGTTTTGCATTGCGGTGGACGAGGTGCTTGTCAACATTCGCCATCGCCTGACGCGAACGCTGCGAATCGCCCGCGCCGCTGATCACCGACCAGCTTTGCGGCAGCGAATCAATCTGGCATTCCGTATTGGTCGCAGAGCCGAGCGGCTCGCCGTTGTCGAAGTAGGCGCGCCGATACCATTCGCCGTCCCACGCGTGGAGTTCGATGTTCTCTTGCAGTTGCCGCGCTTGGGCAACGCAACGATCGGCAAAGGCAAGATCCTTGCGGGCGCGGGCGAGTTCGGAAAACTGGATGAGCACGTCATATAGAAAGAATGCCAGCCAGACACTTTCGCCGCGTCCGTCTTTGCCCACCATGTTCAAGCCGTCATTCCAATCGCCGCAGCCGATCAGCGGCAGACCGTGCGTGCCGAATTTCAGGGCGCGCTCGATGGCGCGCACGCAATGCTGGTAAAGCGTGGCGGTTTCTTCCGAGCAATTCGGCAAATCGTAGTAAGCTTCTTCGTCCGGCTTTACGGGGCGCGCTTCGAGGAAGGGGATTTTTTCATCGAGCACGCCGGTGTCGGCCACGCACGAAACATAACGGCACGTCGCATAAGGCAACCAGAGCAAGTCGTCGGAAAAATGCGTGCGCACGCCGCGTCCCGCCGGCGGATGCCACCAATGTTGCACGTCACCTTCGCGAAATTGATGCGCGGCGGCCCGCAGGAGCTGTTCGCGGGTGAGCCCCGGTTCGGAATGCACCAGCGCCATCGCATCCTGCAACTGATCGCGGTATCCGTAAGCCCCGCCGGATTGATAGAAGCCCGTGCGGCCCCAGAGCCGGCAGCTCAAGGTCTGATACAGGAGCCAGCCGTTTGCCATCACGTTCACCGCCGGATCGGGCGTCTCCACGGTCACGGTACCGAGTGTCCGCTTCCAATGGGCCCACACGCCTTCAAGTGCCGTGCGGTTGGCATCCTCGCGGCGATAGCGGCGGATCAGTTGCTGGACTTCTGCCGGGTTGCGCCCCACGCCGAGGCGGAAACTGGTTTCGCGTTCCTGGCCATCAAGCAGGTTGAAACTCACCTGCACCGCGCCGCACGGATCAAGTCCCGCGCCGACTTTTCCGGAAAGCCGCACGCGCTTCAGGGCCGCGGGCTGCGCCAGGTTCCCGTTGCGACCGATGAATTCCTTCCGGTCGCCGGTGAGCGTGCGGGCGCTGTCGTTGACATCGAGGAACGCGATGCGCTCGGGGAATTCCGTGTTGTAAAAATTTCGCGCCAGCAGCGCGCCGGTTTTGAGATCCACTTCCGTTTGCACGTGCAGCAGGCTTTTCTGCCGCAGATCGCCTAATACCCATTCCCAGTAACCGGTGACCGACAGGCGGCGCGGCCGGCCCGAGACGTTGCGCAATTTCAAAACCGAAAACTTCACCGGCGCATCCATCGCCACATACACCCACAGCTCCGTGGCGATGCCGTGCTCCGTATGTTCGAACACCGTGTAGCCAAAACCATGGCGGATGACATAAGGCGTCCCGCCGCGCGCGGGCAGCGGCGTCGGCGACCAGAATTGCCCGGTCTGCTCATCACGGATGTAGAGCGCCTCGCCCGTGGTGTCCTGGACCGCGTCGTTGCTCCATGGCGTCAGGCGAAATTCATGGGAGTTTTCCACCCAGGTGTACGCCGCCCCGCTTTCCGAAACGACCGTGCCGAAATACGGATTGGCCAGCACGTTGACCCACGGCGCGGGCGTCATCTGGCCGGGCTGAAGCGTGATGACATATTCCTGGCCGTCGCGGGTGAAGCCGCCAAAGCCGTTTTCAAAAATCAGTTCGCGCGGCGGCAGCGGCGCGGGAGGTTCCAAAACCGGGGAATGCGTCTGTGCCAGGGCGGGAACCAGCGGCTCCAAAACACTGCGATGTTCCAGTTGCTCCGTCAGCGTTCCCTTTTCGTCGTCCAAAACAATGCGCGCCGCCGATTGCAGCAGGACACGGTCATCATTGGGAATTTGCTCGAGTCGCCGGACGAAAATCCCGCCGGGCTTGTCCAGCATCTGCGCCTCGATACCCGACGAAATCAGCGTCGTGATCTGGTCCTGCAACGACTGGCGATAAACTGAGACGTCTTCATTCAGGATGACGAGATCAACTGTCAGCCCTTTCATGCGCCAATACGAATGTGCCTGGATCAACTGCTTGGCGATCTCGATTTTCTCCGGGTCGCTGATGCGGAGCAACACGATGGGCGCGTCGCCCGAAATACCGTAGCTCCAAAGGCCATTTTGGCCGCGCCGGTTGTTGAGCAGGATGCCGGGGCTGGCCCGCCGTGCCGGATCGGCATAGATCAACGCGCCCGCGAGCCGCCCGTAGAGCTGGGCTTCCGCCTCCGAGATGTTGAGTTGATGCAGCGTCACCTGGCTGTGCGTCCACGCGAGGTCGAAGGTGCGGTCTGCCATGCGCGGGCTTTGATATTTTTCCACCTGCGCCAGCGCGGTTTCCTGATTTTCCGTCACGCCCACCACCAGATCAATGACCGCGGATTCATAGGGCGGCAGCGTGACCGTGCGCCGCAATGAAATGATGGGATCCAGCACCGGGCCGACCGTGTTGGACAACGGCGCAATGTCCCGCATCGCTGCCGGGTGATCCAAGCTCCCGCCGCGTCCGACGAAAATGGAGCGGTCGGTTTCGCAGGAGATCGCCCCTTGGTCGCCGCCCTGTCCCACCATCAGATGCAGCAACCACGGCGGCCTTTCGTCCTGCGAACGCGCGCGGCGGGTGCAGAGAATGGCCGAAGATTTTTGCGCAAATTCAGTTTGCACGAACAGATTGCTGAACGCCGGATGTACCGCGTCGGCGTCAGGTCGCGCCAGCACCACCTCCGCATAACTGGTCAGTTCGATCTCGCGCGTGACGGGCGACCGGTTGGTGATCGTGATGCGGCGCAGCTCCACGTCATCCTCCGGCGACACGCTGATCTCCGTGTGGATGTCGAGGCCGGCCTGCCGCTGGCGAAACTCCGCGCGCGCCTGCGTGAAGATCGCTTCGTAACGCTGCGTCAGGCGCAACGTCGGTTGATGCGTGGTGGACCAGAATTCTCCCGTCCCCAGATCGCGCAGATAAACAAACATTCCCCAGCAATCGCGCGTGCCATCCTCGCGCCAGCGCGTGATGGCCAGATCGCGCCAGCGACTGTAGCCGCCGCCGGCGCTGCTGATGACAACATGGTAACGGCCGTTGGATAGCAGATGCACTTCCGGCGCGGGCGGCTTGGGGTTTGTGAAAACGCGCATGACCGCTTCGCCGCTGCCGGTGAACGACCGCGAATCTTCCAGTCTCAAATCCTCTGCCAGCACGCTCGCGGCCGTCTTTGGCACTCGCTCCTGCAATAACAAGTCCGCTGCCATCAGCACTGGACAGGCCATGAAGCGCCGTTGCATCGGATAGTCCCGCAACAGATTCACCAACGCCAACAGGCTCATGCCTTGATGATGCGCCATGTAGGATTGGATCGTGGCGCTCGCTTCGCCCGGCGGCAGCCGCGACGGCGTGTAATCCACGGCTTCGTAAAAACCGTAAGCGCCTTCGCGCCCCTCGTTCGCGAGCCGCTGCAAATTCTCGCACGCGGCCACCGGCTCCACCATCAGCGCTAGGGCGGTGGCGTAGGGCGCGATGACGAGATCGTCCGCCAGTCCGCGTTTCAAGCCGAGGCCCGGCACGCCGAAGGCGCGGTATTGGTAATTGAGTTGCACATCCGTCCGGTTGTAGCCGGATTCCGAAATGCCCCACGGCCCGCCGCGCAATTTTCCATATTCAATCTGTTGCTGGACCGCCGCCTTGCAGGTGTGATCGAGCAAGGTGTTTTCATAGTTCGGCATGACCAGCAACGGCATGAGGTATTCGAACATCGAGCCGCTCCACGAAACCAGAATCGGTTCGCCGCGCGCAGCGACGAGCAGACGCCCCAGCGAGAACCAGTGATCGTGCGGAACCTGGCCAAAAGCGATGGCGACGTAGCTGCACAAGCGCGCCTCCGACGCCAGCAAATCGTAAAAGCTGTTGTCGCACCGGCGCTCGGTGACATTGAAACCGGTCGTGAACAGATTCCGCTCCGTGTCGAATAGGAACGTAAAATCCATCGCCGCGAGTTCTTCGCTTTGCCTGGCCAGGGTTTCCAAGACGAGCAGGCGTTGCCGGGCGTGTTCGCTGGCTTCCCGCAGGCAGCGCGCAAATTCCGGGTCCGCCGCGCCGGCGGTCGGCAGCGGGTCGGGCGTTTGATCCAGTGTCGAAAGTTCCCGCAAGGTCGGCGCTTGCTCCAGCTTGGCAAACTTCGCGGCCAGTTCAGGCGCGCGGAGGCGATTGTCCGCGTTCCCCAGCCACGGCGCGAGGTGGCGCAGGTCTTCCAATTGCTCCTCGCAATTTTGTTTCAGGGCCTGGCTCCACGTTTGCAGTTCGTGCTCCTTGTTCGCGAACGCATCGGCGATCTGGTTTGCCAGATTCGCCGCGCGTTTCAGCAACGTGTGGGTCGCGCTTAGGGTGGTGGGGGCCGTCACCAGGATTTCGTCGAGCTGCGACAACGCGACGTTCTCGGCCGCCAGCGTTTTCAAAATCCCGACGGTGTCGCGCAACCCGATGAAAAACTGGGGCGGGAAAATCTTCTCCTCCGCCAGTTCCCGTAATCCCGAGCTGAGGGTCAGCAAATGGCCGGCGAGATTGCCGCTGTCCACGCTCGATACGTAAAGCGGCAGGAGTGGCCGCAGCGTGCGCGTCTCATACCAGTTGTAGAAATGCCCGCGATGCCGCTCGAGCTTTTGCATGGTGGCAAAGGCAGCCTGCGTGCGGCGGATGACGCCGCCCGCCGCCAGATAACCGAAGTCACCCGCGGCCAGATTGGCGAGCAAGGCCAGCCCCATGTTCGTCGGCGACGTGCGCGTGGCGATGGTCGGGGCCGGCGCTTCCTGAAAATTATCCGGCGGCAGCCAGTTCTCCTGCGCGGTGACAAAGGTCTCAAAAAAATGCCAGGTCTTGCGCGCGGTCTGCCGGAGAAACGTCAATTGCGCGGGCTTCAAATCCGGCGCGTTCGATTCGATGGGCTGGCTGATCCACCACGCGATCAACGGCGCGGCTAGCCAGAGCGCCAGGAACGGCTGGGCCGGGGGAAATTGCAACGGCATCGTGAGTCCGATCACCAACCCCACCGCCAGCGCGACCAGCGGCGAAACCCACATCGTGGCATAAAAGCCGCCCAGATCAGCCCGCGTGGCCCGCTCGGAATCGCCCGAGGTTTGCCATTCGAGCAGTCTTTTGCGCGTCACGAGCAAACGCACCAGCGTGCGGCCGATGGCATCCAGGCTGATGAATGCGTCGTAGGGCAGAAACGCCAGCGTGAGACCGATCTGGCCAAGCTGGCGTCCGCCTGATCCGGCCACGCTGCGCAGATGCATCGACCACGGCAAATCTTTCGGCTTGCGAAACCCATTGACCAGCGACGCCAGCAATCCGGGCAGCGTGATGATCGCCAGCACCAGCAGCGAACCCCGGCCACCGAGTTCCGGCAGCAACAGCCAATGCCCAATTAACAAAATCATGAGGGCGATGGGCACGAGACTGCGGCGCAGATTATCGAAAATCTTCCACTGCGATAGGCCGGAGAGCGGATTGGCGATGCGCCGGGCATCGGAGCCGGGCACGCGTGGCAGCAGCCATTGCGTGATCTGCCAGTCGCCGCGAATCCAGCGGTGCCGCCTGTCAATGTCCACGTTGTAGCGCGACGGATGTTCCTCGTAAAATTCCACGTCGCTCACGAGGCCGGAGCGGGCATGGCACGCCTCCAGCAAATCGTGACTCAACACCGTGTTCTCCGGGAAACGTCCGTGCATCGCGCGCTGGAAGGCGTCCACATCGTAAATGCCTTTGCCGATGAACGAGCCTTCCTGAAATACATCCTGATACACGTCGGACACTTCGCGCGTGTAAGGATCAATCCCCGCGTCGCCGGCCAGCAGCCGGACGAACCACGAGCGCCGCGAACTCGGCAGGCTCACGCCGAGGCGCGGTTGCAGGATGCTGTAGCCCTCCGTGACAATTTCGCGTTCGGGATGAAACTCCGGACGGTTCAGCGGATGCGCCATCGTGCCGACCAGTTGCCGGGCGGCATCGCGCGGCAACTGCGTGTCGGTGTCCAGCGTGATGACGTATTTGACGGCGGGTAGAATCGTCATGTCTCCGACGATTTCGGAAAAGCGTTCGCTTGCGCCGCCGCGCAGGAGCGCGTTGAACTCGGTGAGTTTTCCGCGCTTGCGTTCGTAGCCCATCCATGTGCCTTCGCTCGCGTTCCAGCGGCGCGGGCGATGAAACAGGAAAAATATATTTTTGTTCGCGGGACAATACTTCTGGTTCAGCATTTCGACGCCGGCGCGCGCCCGTTGCCGCAGCGCTTCGTCGGCCGGCAGAATCTCCGCCGGTGCGTCGCGAAAATCCGTGAGCAGCGCAAAATGCAGATGCTCATCCCGGTTGGCGAGATGATGGATTTCCAGGGTCTCGATGAGCCGGTCAATGCCCTCCAGGTTGTTGAGCATCGTGGGCACGGCCACCATCGTGCGGCAATCCGTCGGGATGCCCTCGGAGAAATCCATGCGCGGGAGCGGGCACGGTTTCAACAGCAGCGTGCACAGCCAGTTCATCAGCGACACGGCTAGCTGGCTGGCGCACAGGAGAAATACCAGCGTGAAGCAAGCCAGTTTCCATTCCGTCACGCCGAGCTTCAACGCCTCCAGCAGAAACCCCAGGGTGGCGAGCAGGGTGATGGTCGCGATTCCGCCGCCATAAAACGTCAGGGGAAAACTGTGGATGCAGCGTTCCTTGATCGAACTCCACGGCCAGCGCACTTTCACGGCCCGTCCCAGCAGCGTCCGGCCTTTGTCTATCAAGTAAAACCCCACATGAGCGGTCCGGCCGTCGCGCCCGTTTTTTTGGGCGCTCTCTGCGGCCAGGTCGATGGCCAGTTGCGCGACCTCCCAGGACGAGTTCGGGCTCTGACTGTGACGGGCAAAGAATTCGATGGCGTGGCGATAACGATCGCGCGTTGCAAAATCCATCTGGCCATAAATCCCGGCCGGATCGGTGCGCAAAATCTTTTCGACCCGGCTCAATGTCTCCACGAACTCCTTCCAGTCCTTCGCGCTCAGGAACCGCAGGCTGGCAATGCTGTGGCTGACCGAAACCTGGTCCGCCGCCTGGTTCTGGCTTTCCTGCTGCACCAGTTGTTCGATGGACCGGCCATGTTCCGCGAGCCGTTGTTCGAGCCAGCCGCGCGCGAGATGCAGCACCGGGCTTTGCCGCGACAGCCGCTGGCAAAATTCCGCCACGAACGAACTGGAGACCGGCAGGTCTGCCTTGGCCATGTCCGCCACAACGATGACGAGGTGTGCTGGGTTTTTTTCCGCCATCGCCTGCAAGCGATCCACCCACAAATCCGCCAGGTTGCGATCCTCACGGGCGAGGATCAGCCGGGTGGTGATGCGCTGGAGATTTTCAATCAGCCCTAGCCGCAACATGATGGGAATCGCCCACAGCTCGCCGAGCTTCAGCGAGCTCACCGTTTGATAAGCGGCGATGAACGCATGGAGTGGCTCGGCATCCACCTGCGCATCCACATGCGAAATCAATTCGAGCACGATGTCATACACGCGCGGCAATCCGGTGGACGGACCATTTACCAGTCGCGGCAACTGCCGGCTGTAGCCGTGCGGCAGATGCCGGCGCGCCAGTTGAATCTGTTCCTCGATCAGGTAAAAATTGTCCAGCAACCATTCGGCGGCGGGCGTGATGTGGCGGGTGGGTTCCACCGCGAGCGTGGCGCGATTGAAGCCCCGCAGGATGCGCTCGTTTTCATCCAGGCGGGCCAGCAGGACATTGGCACTGCGCCGCGTGACGACCCGATGGCTGGCGGCCAGATTTTTGGCATGGCGCGCCAGTTGTTCGACGCTGAACAACTCGGCGCGCAACGGTGGTTCACCCCCGTCCACCTGCGAGCGGATATTTCCGGCCACCCAATTTTGAAACCGCAATGGCAGAGTCTGCATCATATATTAATTTCTGATCGCGATTTCTGCGATGACCGCGCGCCGCTGCGGTTCGTTTGACCCGGTGCTGTCAGTCCGCCCATGCCTCAAGGCACCTGGGAGAAAGTTCAAAACCTGGCGGGACCTTGATCAGTCCCAACGAAATCACGTTGCCGCTTTGACTGTTATCTCTTCCCTGATGATGCGCCGGATGCTTGGCCGATGGTATGGGGTGTTACCCCACCAAGGCTTGCTGCTGGGCGGACGATTCCCGGAAGCGTTTGCGCAGTGCGCTGGAAATCCGCGCGGGACGGCCAGCACGGGTTTGCCGCCGTGGTTGCGTGTCCACCAATGATCGACTCCGTTGCCAGCTTCGCCACCGTTTCGTTGGACGAGCTGCTGGCGGCGATGGGGTGAAAACTTGCCGGTAGGGTTACACCCCATGGCGGAATGGCTTCCGTCGGATTATTATCCTGTCATGAATGATAAAATGTTTTCCTTCTCATCTGGCCCGGCCGGGCTTGTTTTAGGCGCTGTGCTTCTGGGCACGCTGACCGGCTGTGTGGCTTATGTGGACCGGCCGGCTCAGGGCAGTGTGTACGAAGATAATTCCGCCACTTTTCTGGTGCAGGACGACTACGTTTATTACCCCAGCTATGAATGTTATTACAGCGTCAGCCGGCATCAATACGCCTACCGGGAAGGCAACGTGTGGGTGGCCCGGCCCGCTCCGCGTGGCGTCACGGTGAACGTGCTGCTGGCCTCGCCGTCTGTGCGGATGAATTTCCACGATGCGCCGGCCCAGCATCACGCCGCCGTGATCCAGCAGTATCCGAGAAATTGGAAACCTGACAGTGCCAAGCCAGGCCACAATCGGAATGAAGACAAGCGCGGAGAAAACAACGGCCGATAATCACCGCATAAAATACGGTGAAGCAGCCGGCTGTTCACCGCCTCACTTTTTTGCCCTTCGCCCCTGCGGCTTGCACCTTGTTGCTCACGCTGAGCGCGGCTGGCGGGCGGTCAACTTTTTCCCTTCCGGTTGTTCGCCATAAAGTAGAGCAGGGGCACCAGTACCGGCGCGGTGAACATTGAAATCAAGCTGCCCGCCATCAGCGCAATCGCCAGCCCTTGAAAAATTGGGTCGGTCAGAATCACGGTTGCGCCCGCCACCACCGCCAGCGCCGTGAGCATGATGGGACGGAACCGAATCATGCCCGCCTCCACCACTGCCTCGGCGAGCGGATGACCTTCGGCTAGCCGCAGTTCGATGAAGTCCACGAGGATGATGGAATTGCGCACCACGATGCCCGCGCCCGCCATGAAGCCAATCATGGAAGTGGCGGTGAAAAAGGCGTGCAAAATGCCGTGCGCTGGCAAAACCCCAATGAGCGAAAAAGGAATCACGATCATCACAATCAGCGGCGTCAGAAATGACTTAAACCAGCCGACCATCAAAACGTAAATCAGCACCAGCACGGCGGCGAACGCCAGGCCGAGATCGCGAAATACTTCAATCGTGATATGCCATTCACCATCCCATTTCATCGCGGGTTGCTGGTCGGAGAACGGCAGCACGGCGTTGTAAATTTTCAGCGGCGAGCCGTCGCCGCCAAATTCGCGCGTATCAAGTTTCGTCAGGGCGTCATTCATTTTCAAAATGGCATACACCGGGCTTTCCACCACGCCCGCCACGTCGCCGATGACGTAAGTGACCGGCATGAGATTCTTGTGATAAATGCTTTTGTCCGTGATGGTCTGTTTCACCGTCACCAGTTCGCGCAATGGCACAAGCGGCGAACCTTGCGGTTGGCCACCATTGGCAATCAAACCCGGTTCGGGCAGGGCATTGGCGTCGCCGGAACGGACGCGCAGCGCGAGCAGTTCCTCCGGGTTGCTCCGGCTGGCCAGCGGCAGTTGCAGGACGATGTTCACGTCCTCCTTCTCGCGCGGGACGTGCAGCAAATCCACCGACTCGCCGCTCACGGCGATTTTGAGCGTCTGCGAAATCGTCTCCGCGCTGATGCCGTGCAATGCCGCTTTTTCCTTATCAATCACGAATTCCACTTTCGGCTGGTCGGCTTTGATATACCAATCCGTGTCCACAACGCCGGGCGTGTTGTGGAAAATATCAATTACCTTTTGCGCCAGCTTCAATCGGTTTTCCTCGGTTGGCCCGTAGATTTCGGCCACCAAGGTTTGTAGCACCGGCGGGCCGGGCGGCACTTCGGCCACGGCCACGCGCGCGCCGAATTTTGCGGCGATCTCCGCCACGTGCGGACGCACCCGCTTGGCGATGTCGTGGCTCTGCGCTTTGCGCTCATTTTTGGGAACGAGGTTGATTTGCAAATCCGCCACGTTCGCGCTGCGCCGCATGAAGTAGTGGCGCACGAGGCCGTTGAAATTGAACGGCGACGCCACCCCCGCATAAATCTCGTAATCCGTCACCTCTGGTTCGGTGCGGACAGTCGCGGCGATTTCCCGCGCGGCCTGCGCGGTGCGTTCGAGCGAACTGCCTTCCGGCATGTTCAGGATGATTTGAAACTCGCTCTTGTTGTCGAACGGCAGCATTTTCACCTTCACCCAGCCGACATAGACGAGTGCCATTGAGATGAGCAGCAGCACGACGAGCGCGGCGAGAAATTGATAACGCCGTTTCGCGCTGGCAATCAGCGGCGTCATCAGTCCGCGATACATCCGGCCAAAGAATTTTTCACTGGCCGATCCGTGATCCGGCGTGTGGCTGTCGGCCGCATTGATTTTCTTCCGCCATTGTAAAACACGGATGGCCGCCCACGGCGTCACGATGAAGGAGATTGCCAGCGAGAAAAACATCGCCGCACTTGCCCCGATCGGGATCGGCCGCATATACGGCCCCATCAAGCCACCAACGAAAGCCATCGGCAGCACGGCGGCAATCACCGCGAATGTCGCGAGAATCGTCGGGTTGCCGACTTCGCCCACAGCTTCGATGGCAACGACCGCCCGGCTGCGCCCCTTGCTTTCCGGCAGATGAAAATGGCGGACGATGTTTTCGACGACGACGATGGCGTCATCCACCAAAATGCCGATGGAGAAAATCAGCGCGAACAGCGTGATGCGATTCAGTGTGAAGCCGTGGAGATAAAACACCAGCAGCGTCAGCGCGAGCGTCGCGGGTATCGCCAGCGCCACGATGAGGGATTCGCGCCAGCCCAGCACGAGCAGGATTAAAAACGACACGCTCACCACCGCGAGCAGCATGTGCCAGAGCAGTTCGTTGGACTTGTCCTCCGCCGTGACGCCGTAGTTGCGTGTGACGCTCACCTGGACATCCGCTGGAATGATGTAGCCCTTGAGCGTGTCCACTTTTTTCAAAACCTGACGTGCGACGGAAATGGCATTCGCGCCGGGCCGCTTGGCGATGGAGATCGTCACGGCCGGTTCATCAATGTAGCGCCGGCGTCCCGCCTGCGGATTCATGGAGTCTCCCGGCTCCGTGTTTCCACTGGCGGCGCGGACACCGCCAGAACTCGCAGGCGAGACGCCTGCGCCACCACTGCCGAAGAAAATATATTGGCTCGGTTCTTCCGCGCCGTCCTTGATATCCGCCACATCACGCAGATAAATCGGTTTGCCGGAATACGCGCCCATCACCACGTTGCCCACGTCATCGGCGGTTTGCAAAAACGCGCCGGTTTCCACGATGATTTCGTGGTTGTCGCTCGTCAGGTTGCCGGCGGAATACTGCTTGTTCGCCTGTTGCAGCATCGGTACCAGTCCGGCGGGCGACAGATTGCGCGCCGCCAACCGCACCGGGTCGAGCAGCACGCGCACCTGTCGTTGCGCGCCGCCGATGATGGTGGTTTCAGCCACCAACGGCACTTGCTTCACCGCATCATCCACTTGCGCAGCCAGCCGCCGCAAGGTGAGGTGATCGTAATGCGGACTGTGAATTGTCAGCGCCAGAATCGGCACGTCATCAATCGTCCGGGCTTTGATGAGCGGCGTGGAAACACCGTGGGGAATCTTGTCGAAATTTTGCTGCAACTTCTGGTTCAGCTTCACCAGGCTGCTTTCCATGTTCTCACCCACTTTGAAACGCACGATGACCGTGGACTGGCTCTCGCTTGAGGTCGAATAGATGTATTCCACGCCGGGAATTTCCCAGAGCAGCTTTTCCATCGGGCGCGTGGCGCGTTCCTCGACTTCTTTCGCGTGGAATCCTGGCATGGACACCAGCACATCCACCATCGGCACTTTGATTTGCGGCTCTTCCTCGCGCGGCAGCATCACCACGGCAAACACGCCGAGCAGCAGGGACGCGATGACAATCAGCAGCGTCAGCTTGGAATCAATGAATGACTGCGCCATGCGCCCGGCGATGCCCAAATGCGCGCCCGCTGGATTGTCCTGGCTGGCTTTCACGGTTTGATCGTCACAGGTTGTCCGTCGGCCAGGGCGGAAGCGCCATCGGTCACAATTTGTTCCCCGGAAATCAAACCGGAAACCACTTCGGTTTCGCCCCCCACACGGCTGCCCGACTTGACCAACCGCAACTGCGCATGACCGCTGGTGACGACGAAGACCATTTCCATCTGTCCACGCTGAATCACGGCGGCAGCGGGAACGCGAATCGTGCTCGCTTCACCAACCGGAACCGAGACGCGCCCAAACTGTCCGGAGCGCAAACCCGTCGCTCCCGGCAAATCCAGTTTCACCAGATAGGTGCGGCTGTTCGGATCAGCGGTCGGTGACATTTCGGCTACCATGCCTTCAATTTCACTGGTGACGGCAGCGATCCGCACTGCAAGTTTGTCACCGAGCTTCACATTGCCGACCAACGCCTCCGGCACGTCGGCTTCCAGTCGCAGCGTGTCGGGATTTTCCATTTGCAGCAGCGGCTTGCCCGGCCCGGCCAGGTCGCCCACATCGGCCAGCTTGCGCGTGATGACGCCGTCAAACGGCGCGACGATCAGGGTGTAGTCGAGCATGGTTTTCGCTTCTGCTTCGGCGGCGGTCGCGATGCGAAACTTGGATTGCGCGTTGTCGAATTCAGATTGCGAAAGGATTTTCTGCTGCACCAAATCCGTGTCGCGTTTCAAGTCGCTCTCGGCCTGTTGCCGCGCGGCGGCGGCTTGATCCAGTCGCGACTGTATTTCATGCGCGTCCAGCCGGACGAGTTTTTCACCGGCCTTCACCAACTGGCCGGGCACGACCAGCATTTGCTCGATGCGACCGCTGACTTTCGCCTCGATGACCGCGCTTGATTTCGGGCGCACCGTGCCGACGACATCCTCAGTGGCCGCGCGCGACTTGCGCTCAACCGTTTGTGTGCGGACAGTGGCGGACGGCAGTTCCTTTTGAGCTTGTTCCGCGGCTTTTTGGCAGCCGGAGAAAAATGGAATCGCCGCGACGAGAGTTGAAAGCAGAAGGCGTTTCATGGAAAATACAACTCTGTTACGAACAGCACGAACTGCCAGACTTATTCGCATTGCCGCAGCCTGAACCGCCCACACCCAGCTTTTTCAACACGATTTCTAGCGGGCAGAAATTCGTGAACGACGATTGCAACAGATTGAAGCCCACAAACGCGGTGAACCAGAGCCAGTTCGGGCTGTGATAATGCGCGAGCAACAGGCTGGCGAGGATGAAGGTGCCGGCAAACCGGCGGATAATCATTTGCATTTTCATACGCTCATACCGAGCCGTCAGCGTCGGAAAAGTTACAAACCAATTGCGGGTATCCCAAATTATGGGGTGTTCACCCTATTGTTCGCTAGGTCTAAACAAGGCATTTTCCATAATGGTTTCATGTAAAAAACCCGATAAAAACCAAAGTTATGCTGATTAAATTACCGACTAAAAAAACTGTGAATGAAGCGGCGACGGCCTTGCAGTCTGCTGTTGAGGCTAATCACTTTGGCGTCATGCAGGTTCACAATCTCAAAGAGACCATGTTGAAAAAGGGCGTGGCGTTCGACCACGAATGCCTGATTTTTGAGGTCTGCCAGCCGCAACAAGCCAAGAAGGTGCTCGACCAAAACATGAGCGTCTCCACCGCCTTGCCCTGCCGGATCTCCATTTACGAGGAAGGCGGTAAAACTATTCTGGCTTCCTTGAAGCCAACCACGCTGCTGGCGTTGTTTAACACGCCCCAATTGAACGGCGTGGCCCAAGAAGTTGAGAGCACGATTGTTAAAATCATGAAGGAAGCGACGTCAGGCTAATCCTCGCAGGCGTCATAGAGGCGTTCCCTATGCCAACGACCGAAAATAAGCCCGAGGCCGGATCGGAATCCACGAAGCCAACTGATGCCAAGCCCCCGGACATCGCCTCCGCGTCGGTTCCCGACACGCTCTCGTCGCTCAACGTCAATCCCGACAACGGCTTGGCGCGTGCTGACGTAGATACCCGACGGAAGCAAAACGGCTACAATGAGGTGGCCGAAAAAAAGAGCCACCCGGCCCTTAAATTCCTGAAGAAGTTTTGGGGCATCTCCGCGTGGATGCTCGAACTGATCATGGTTCTATCGGCCGTTCTTGGTAAATATTCAGACCTCATCGTGGTGGGCGCGTTGCTGTTGATCAATGCCGTGGTGGGTTTCATGCAGGAACGCCGGGCTGCCGGGGTCGTGGAGGCGCTGCGAAAACGGTTGCAGGTCAATGCTCGTGTTCTGCGTGATTCGAGCTGGCAGGTCATCCCGGCACGGGAGCTGGTTCCCGGCGACATCGTTCGCGTGCGACCCGGCGACATCATCCCGGCAGATGTAAAACTTCTCACCGGAGCTTTAACCGTGGACCAGTCGGCGCTCACCGGCGAATCAAAGGACGCGGACAAGTCACCGAGCGAAGTTCTCTCGTCGGGGTCGGTCGTCCGCCAAGGTGAGGGCAACGGGGTGGTGATGCTGACCGGGGCGAAGACTTACTTTGGTCGCACAACGCAGCTCGTGCAGGAGGCTCGTCCGAAATTCCATATTGATGCGGTGATGGCCAAGGTCGTCCGCTGGCTCTTTCTCGTCGTCGGTGTGCTGTTGGCCATGGTGATTGTCATGTCCCTCATGCGCGGCACGCCGCTCCTTGAAATGATCCCGCTTATGCTCATTCTGTTCATGAGCGCGATACCACTCTCCCTCCCCGTCATGTTCACGGTCAGCATGGCCGTTGGGGCGAAGGAACTGGCGAAACGCGGCGTGCTGGTGACCCGCCTCAGCGCGGCGGAGGATGCCGCAACGATGGATGTCCTCTGTGTGGACAAGACCGGCACGATCACCATGAATCAATTGGCCGTCACCGGCGTGATCCCGTTGGAGCACGCAACCGAGACCGACGTATTGTTCGCTGGCGCACTTGCCTCCCAAGAGGCCGACCAAGACCCGATTGACCTCGCGTTTCTGGCTGCGGCCAGGGAGCGGCACACCTTCGATAATCTGCCCCAAGTCACGCCCGTTTCCTTCGCCCCGTTCGATGCGAAAAACCGGCGGACGGAAGCCGTGGTTGAACAGAACGGGCAACGGCTGCGCGTGATGAAAGGCGCGGTGCGAACCATTGCCGAAGCCTGCGGACTCCAGCCCCCGGCGATTGAGACGTTGGAGGCACGGGTCAACGAATCCGCATTGAAAGGCTACCGGACACTGGCGGTTGCACACGGACCGGAGACGGGCGCTCCCACTTTGGTTGGGTTGGTATCGTTGTATGATCCGCCGCGACCGGACGCCAAGCAACTCATCGCCACGCTCCATGAGCTCGGCGTTCCGGTAAAGATGCTCACCGGCGACGCGCTGGCGGTCGCGAGCGAAATTGCGCGTGGTGTCGGTTTGCCCAACCTCAAGCGCGTGGCGGATTTGAAAGCGGCAAGCGCACAGGCCGGCAACCAGACGGTTGACCTTTTCGCAGGTGCCGATGGTTTCGCCGAGGTATTTCCAGAAGATAAATATGTCGTGGTAAAAAGCCTGCAAGCTGCGGGTCATATCACCGGCATGACCGGCGACGGCGTCAACGATGCACCCGCGCTCCGCCAGGCCGAAGTCGGCATCGCCGTCAGCACCGCCACCGACGTGGCCAAGGGTGCCGCCAGCGTCGTCCTGACCGAACCCGGATTAACGAATATTGTGGCGCTCATCGAGCAGGGACGGACGATCTACCAGCGCATCCTGACCTACATCATCAATAAGATCAGCCGGACAATCCTGAAGACGGCTTTTGTTGCCATCGCGTTCATGGTGACCGGCAAATTCGTCATGTCTGCCTTTGCCATGCTGTTGCTGGTTTTTGTAACGGACTTCGCCAAGATATCCTTGGCCACCGACCGCGTTCGCCCGTCCAGAAAACCGGAGACCTGGAACATCGGACCCCTCATCACGGTCTCCGTGGTGTTGGGCGTCTTGATGGTGGCGGAGGCACTTCTCGTCTTGTGGAGCGGCTGGTTGCGTTGCGGTTTGGCGACGAACGACAATACTCTTTACACCTTCAGCTTCCTGACTCTGCTCTACTTTGCCGCGTTCTCCATCATATCTGCCCGGGAGCGGCGTTGGTTTTGGGCGACGATGCCCAGCAAGACCGTTGTGACGGCGGTCATGGCGGAAGTGGTTGTTGGCACCGTCCTGACGCGTGTGGGTCTCTCGGGACTCATGCCTTTGCCGTGGTGGGAGACGTTTGCGATTTTCGCCTATGCGATGGTTTCGTGTCTTGTCGTCAATGATGCCGTGAAGGTCGCGATGATCAAATGGCGTGTGCCCACGGCGGTAGCCTAGCAGGCATCTCTACCGCGCCGTGAATAGTGATGCTGACGGGATTGCTGGTTGAATCGGTGGCGGCTGCGGTATTACCCGAGCCGCCAGCGCCCGAAAAGTTACAAGCAATCGAGCTCTTTTCGAAAGACAATGGCACGACTGAACGTGGGGTGAACCATGTTTCAGATCTGTGCGTACTCCGGTATTCTTCCGCGTCATTGCCTGCTTGCAATTGGGAGCGCCACATCTGGGCTTTCACCGACCTGTCTTTCGGGCTACCTTTCATCGCCATGAATGAGACGCCAGATTCTCCGACTGATCCGCGTATTTATATGGCTGCCGAACGCACCTTCCTGGCTTGGATCAGAACCGGCATAGCTTTCATGGGCTTCGGATTTGTGGTGGCCCGCTTCGGCCTGTTTTTGCGTGAAATTGCGCACAGCAATAATGTGACTGCTCCCCAGCCTGACAGCGGTCTTTCCCTCCCCGTTGGCATTGCCCTTATCGTGGCGGGCATCATGGTTAACCTCATCGCTGCCATCCGGCATCGTCGTTACACCAAAGCGCTTGACCGGGGCGAATTCAGGCAGGCCTACGGGGCCGCCTTCGCTTTTTTGGTCGCCGGATTTCTGGCCATCATTGGACTCGCCGTGGCTGTTTATCTGGCGGTTTTACTGTGACTAGAGCATTGACAGAAAAGATGTAGCGAGGCGGAGCGAGGATTTTTGGTTGTGGGCGAGGCTTTGGCGAAGGCGCAGGTTTGAAAACCCTGACTGAAATCTCTGCAAAAGTCGGTTTGGCAGCGAAATGGAGCGCCGAGCACCGTCTCGGCACGTTGACAAACAATTAGTTCGAGCCGAGACGGTGCTCGGCGTTCCGACTTTTGCAGACATCTCTGACTGCCTTGCGCGTAAGCGCATGGCGAATATGCGGGCATCTGGATTGCCGGATTCGGGGAGACAAACTGAGCCGAAACGAAGCCCAAAACCAAAAAGACCGCTGCTTTCAAATCTGATTCCGCCGCGCTACCGGATTTATGGAAATGCTCTAGCCGACCAAGGCAACCCAGGCGAGCAACCCAGCCAGAGCGGCCAGCGTCACAGGAATCCCCAGCCGCGCGAAATCCCAAAAGGAAATATGGATTCCCATTTCCCGCGCCTGCTGAACCACAATGATGTTGGACACGCTGCCGATGATGATCAAACTGCCGCCGAAGCTGTTGGCCAGTGCCAGAATATAAGGCACCGCCGGGCTCGTGAGATTGACCATCTTGAGCAGCAGCATCACGGCGGCGGAATTGCCCACGACATTGGTCAGCACGGCGGTGGTCCAAGTCAAATTGGCCGGGCCATTGAGATTAAATCCGCCTTGCGCCAGCCTCTGAATGGCCTGTTCGCCGTAACCGGTGGATTGAAACGCGCCGGCGACTACAAACAGTCCGATGAAGAGCACCAGAATCGGCCATTCCACCAAGCCCAGCAAATCCTCGGTGCGAAATTTGGTGCTGGCCAGATGAATGCCGGCGGCCGCCAGGACAATCACTTCTTTGGGAATGGAGGTGAAAAACAGCCCGATCACCACCATGAGAATGAGGATGCCTTTAATCGTATGCGGACGGTTGAACGGATAGATTTGCTGTCCGGATCCATTTTGGAGGGTCTGCGACACCTGAAGATTATTCCGCGACATCCGCCAGATGATGCCATAGGCGGCGGTCATGGCGAAAACGACCGGCCCGATGCTCCATAGCAGATAGCGGCCAAAATCCAGATGCGCCACTTGTCCAATCATCATGTTCTGCGGATTGCCAATCAGGGTTGCGCCCGCGCCGATGTTGCTGGAAATGGTCAGTGCGATCAAAAAGGGAACCGGGTTGATTTGCTTCCGCAACAGCGCCAGGCCGGTGATTGGCGCAAAGGCGTAACACACAATGTCGTGATTAAGAAAGGCCGAAAGGCCGCCGGTCACCAGCATCAGGATCAATAGAAATCGTGCGGGGTTGCCCAGCTGGCTGGCGAGCCGCTCCGCCACCCTGTCATAGAATCCTGACAGGCGAAGCTGCGCGGAGAGGACAAAAAATCCGAAGAGCAGGCAAATCGTCGGCCCGTTGATGAAAGAAATTGCCCCAGCGGTGGAAATGCCGCCGAGAATCATCATGCCGATCGCACCCAGCAAGGCGATGCCCACCCGATTGAGTTTTAGTCCGGGAATGCGACCCACGGCGATTCCGACGTAAGTCACGGCGAAAATCGCCAGAATGATTTTGTCAGGCGGCATTTGTTTGCGGCAAAGGTATGGCCAACAATATGGCAGACGCTGTCAAACGTCCACCACCGTCCTTTCGTCGCTGGGATTTTCCCACCGCCGTTGCCCCTGTGTTTCCCGCCCGTCGGGTTCAGTAGCTCATCCGGTCCAGCTTCACCTTGCCCCGGAAAATCCAATAAATGCTGATCGTGTAGGCAATCACCACCGGCACGCCGATGCCCGCGATGACCAGCATGATGCCCAGCGTCTTCGGCGACGACGCGGCATTGTAGATCGTCAGGCTGTTTTCGGGATTGGGCAGGCTGTAAACCAGGTTCGGAAAAATGTTAAGCGCAAACAAGGCCATCAGCGTGACAATCGCGGCGCACGATGAAAGAAAAGCCCGCCCATCGTTGCCGTGATGGAACTCCCGCGGAATGTTGGCGATCGCCAGCATGTTTGCCAGCGCCACCGAAAAGAGCCACGGATTTTCCCGCACCCGCGCGGCCATGTGGGGCACAAACAGCAGCGTCGCCATCGTCAGTGTCACCGCGCAGATGACAAAGAAGATAATGCTCCCCATCGCCCACCGGCGGAGTTTGTCATGGAGTTCGCCTTCGGTTTTCATCACGCCGTAAATCGCGCCGTGCATCATGAACAGCGCCACGGTCGTCACGCCGACGAGCAGCGGATAGGGCGTGAGCAGACCGAGAAAAGTTCCGGCAAATTCGCCGTTGGCGTCCACCGGCACCCCCCACGCGATGTTGCCCAGCGCCGTGCCAATGAGCAGTGACGATACGATGCTGCCGCCGGCAAAGCCGATGTCCCACATCTGCCGCCACCAGCGCATCGGCTGTTTGCTGCGAAATTCAATCGCCACCGCGCGGAAGATCAGCGACGCGAGCAGCAGCATCAGCGCGAGATAAAAACCGGAGAACACCGTCGCATACACGTTCGGAAACGCGGCAAACAGCGCCCCGCCACCGGTGACGAGCCAGACTTCATTGCCGTCCCACACCGGGCCGATGGCGTTGATCATCACGCGCCGATCTTCGTCCTTGTTGGTGAACAGGTGCAGCGCGCCGATGCCGAGATCGAAGCCGTCCAGCACGGCGTAGCCGGTCAACAAAACGCCGACGAGAATGAACCAGATGATGTTTAAATCGAAAGTCATAACTTGATGTGGAAAAGGTGGGGGTTGATGACGAAAGCCGAATTCCGCATGACGAAAGAATGACAAAGCTCAAATGTCAGACTGGCTTCCGCCCGGCGCAAAGTTGATTGAGGATTGGTCATTGGAAATTCATTCGTCATTCGTCATTTCTTTGCGGGCAGCGCGAGTTTGCCGGACGGAATCAAATCCGCGTCATCCGGTCCGTGTTGGATTTTTTCGTTGAGCAGATAAATGAAAACCGCGAACAGTAGAAAATATATCAGCGTGAACATGATCAGCGACGTGAGAACGGCGTTGGCCTTGACCACCGCCGACAAGCCCGCTGGCGTCCGCATCACGCCATAGACGATCCACGGCTGCCGCCCGACTTCGGCGGCGAACCAGCCGAGTTGGTTGGCCAGTTGCGGGCCAAGCACGGAAAAGACCATCAGCCACAGCAGCCAGCGGCGTTCGTGCAGCGTGCCCTTTTTGAAATACAAAAATCCCAGCGCCGCAATGCCGATGAGCGCAAAGCCGATGCCGACCATGCCGTGAAAAAATAAAAACGACGCCTGCACCGGCGGCCGGTCTTCCGGCTTGAATTCATTCAATCCGGTGACGGGTGTATGAAAATCGTTGTGCGCCAGAAAGCTCAATAATCCCGGGGCGGTAAGGCCGACAACTTTTTCATTTTTCTCATCCACATACCCCGCCAGCACCAGCGGCGCGTTGGACGTGGTGTTGTAAAGCCCCTCAAACGCCGCGAGCTTGGCCGGCTGGTTTTTGGCCACGCCTTGCGCGCTGATATGCCCGCTGGCCGCCTGCAAGAATGACGCCACGAGTGCCACGATCAGGCCGAACTTGAGCGATTTGCGCGCGAATTCGGTGTGTTTGCCTTTCAGCAGATACCAGGCGCTGACACTGACGACGAGAAACGCACCGGCCGACCATGCGCCGCAAACGGTGTGGAAAAGGCGTTCGAGCATTGACGGATTGAACACCACCTGCCAGAAATCCGTGACCTCGGCGCGGGCCTTCATCCCTTCGCCGACGATGTGATAGCCGGCGGGCGTTTGCATCCAGGAATTCGCCACGATGATCCACACGGCGCTGAAATGCGCGCCCAGCGCCACCATGCAGGTTGAGAAGAAGTGCGTCTTCCGTCCGACTTTGTCCCAGCCAAACAGCAGCACCGCCAGAAAACCGGATTCAAGGAAGAATGCGAAAATGCCTTCCGCCGCCAGCGCGCTGCCGAACACGTCGCCGACGAAGCGCGAATAGGTCGCCCAGTTCGTGCCAAATTCAAATTCCATCACGATCCCCGTCGCCACGCCGATGGCGAACGTCAGCGCAAACACCTTTGTCCAGAACCGCGCCATCTGGTGATAAATGGTGTTGCCGGTCTTGAGCCACGCGCCCTCCATCAGCACCAGCAAGAGGCCGAGGCCGATGCTCAACGGCGGATAAAGGTAATGAAACGCAATGGTCGCGCCGAACTGAATCCGTGAAAGGGTTAAGACATCCATAACAAGGGGTTACTATTCTGCGGAAATTGCCTTTTGCCAACCGTTTTTTGCGGGGCTGGCCAAGGTATTGGTTTTGCTGAATCTCATCAGAGGTTGTTTGAATATGGCGTGATCATCAAATCGTCCTCGTTCTCCTCCTCGTCCTCGTCCTCGAAATCCCTGAAAATACCGAGGACGAGGACGAGAACGACGACGAGGAGGAGTGTCCAAGCTTCATTTTCAGACCGGCTCTAAGCCGGAACGATGCAGTTAAAAGTGATTTAACCACGGATGGACACAGATGAACCCGGATTACCAAGGCAAGTTTGGCGTTTTCCACTGCGCCCATCGAACGGTGGTGCTGGCTGGCGCTGGGTGGCGGTCATCGGAAGTGTTATTTTCCCTGGTTCCATCCGTGTTAATCCGTGTCCATCCGTGGTTTCAAAAGAATGGTTCCGGCTGAGAAGCTGGCAAATTTGTATGCGCCTGAAATTCACGTTGTCAGTTTGAAAAAGAGAATGGCCGCCAGCGACGCCACGCTGACAAACCGCCAGAGCGTCAGCCCTGTCAGGTCGTTGGCGCGAAGTGGTCATCGTCCGGTGGCGGCGGGTTGCGCGTTGGTTTGCCGGAGCAAATCCAGCCGCCGAATCAAATCTTCCTTCGCCACCAAACCGACCGATGTTCCCGCCGTTTTTCCGTGCTGGAGAAACACTAGCATCGGAATGCCTTCCACTTGAAATTTCTGGGCCAGCTTCGGCGATTCATCCACGTTGACTTTCACAAACTTGATTTTGCCCGCGTATTGCTCCGCCAAGCGGTCCATCGTGGGGGCGAGTTGACGGCAGGGACCACACCACGTTGCGTAAAAATCCACGACCACCGGCAGCGCCGCCTGCGTCACTTCCGGGTCGAACTCGGCGTCGGTGATATGCTTCACATTCGCGGTGGACTGGTTCATCCCCGTGGAATTGCCGCCGCCGCCGGCCATCAAATAAAACACCAGCCCCATGAGCGCACCGACCAACGCGCCGCGCCGCCAGTTCGCCGTCAACGGGCACGCCCCGGAACTGCATTTTCCAAAATAGCCGAGCGTCGCGCCGATGCCGCCGCCAATCAGCAGGTAAATTAAAAGTGTCAGTGTCATTTTGGGTTGATGGAGTGAATCGTTCGTTTGCGGCGGTCTTGCTCGGTTTGCAGCCGTTCCGTCGCCTGCACGACACAAGCTTCGCACGGATGCACTTTGGCCGCGCGCAATTCTTTGCCGTAGATCGAGCCGAGCCGCGCGGCGAAATGTTGCTTCAACGCTTCCGCCTGGTCGGGCGCAATCATGCCGGCCGCGTACAAAGCCCCGCAAAGTCCGCCCGGTGCCCGGCCGCCGCCAAAAGGTTTCCGGTCGGCGGGCGCGCTGGACGTGTCACCGGAAGCTTCGCGCCAGGCCTGCAGCACCGACTGGGCGCAATTGAGACGTTCGGGCGGCAGTCGAAAAACTTTCCGGGCATGCTCTTTCATAACCGCATTGAGCCGCGAATAGCTTGAAAGTTACCAAGCTTGCTGGATTTCTCCTGCTAGTCTTTGCCGTTAACAATCTTTTCTGCCCGCCCATACGAGCCGAGGTTGAAGGCGTTCGTGTAGCCCATGGCTGTTAATTTGCTTTTTGCCATGCCGCTGCGCATCCCGCTCGCGCAGTGCAGCAGCAGCACCTGGCTTTTATCCTTCACGCGCTTCGGCAGGGCGGATTCGATTTCGTCGAGTGGGATGTTGATGGCCCTGGCCAGATGCCCGGAGCTGAATTCGCCCGGACTGCGCACGTCAATAACCAGCGCGCCGTTTCGCAGCTTTTCGAGCGCGTCCTTGGCCGGAATCTGGCCGGACTTTTTCATCATCAGCACCACCGCGACCATTGCGGCTAAAATCAAGAATGGAGTCCAGCTCATGCCGGTATTGAGCCGCCGATTGGGGAAAAGTTACAATACTTGTGCGGACGGGAAAATTTGAAGCGACTGTCTGAAAAAGGTGGCGTCGGCCATCTTGGCTGACGTAGAGCCGTGGCTTCCAGCCCGGCGGATCGGCGTGGACATGGATGAAACCTCGGCAAATCCAAAGCGTTTCGCCCGGCAAAACTTTTTTCCGGGATTATGCCTTTGACAAGTATACCAAAGGGCGGCGGCTTCGACTCCCTCTCCCCACCCAAGCGGGGAGCAGCGACAGCGGCTATGGCGGGTGAGGGGAGCTAAGTTTGAACGAGTCTTGACCTCTCCTCACCCCGACCCAGATGGACACGGATTACCAAGGCGGGGTTGGCACTTTCTTCTGCACTCACCGAACAGTGGCGCTGGGGGGGGGGCGGTCTGCGGAAAGCGTTATCTCCCCCATCCGTGTCCATCCGTGGTTTCAACAGCATCGTTCCGGCTCAGACAGCCTCGAAGCATTATCCGACGGGATGCGAACTGAGATTGCCGTCAGCCGAACGGCAGCGGAATCACTTGGTGGGAAATTTTTCTTTCCACTTTTTGCGCAAGACATCATGCATCTTTTCGCGAAATTGAATCGGCATCGCATACGGCTGGCCGTCCTTGTAGAGCGTGATGGTCTGGCGGATGTTGTCCACGACCACCTGACACGGATTGCAGCCCGCCATGTGCTTCTCGAACTCCGCGCAGACCGCCGGATCCACCGTGCCGTCCACGTATTCATTCAACATCGCCAGTAGTTCTTCGCACTTCATGGTATTTGTCTCTTTGATGACCGGGCCGCCAGCCGGTCAAAAGTTACAAGGTTTGTGGCAAAATGATTTTTCATGCGTGATGGTGGTGCGACCGAACCAACTGCCGCGCCGGATCGCCCAGCACGCGGGTTAATTCCTCGCGCAATTGCAGCCGGGCGCGCAGCAGCCGCACTTTCACATTGCCCTCGCTCACATCCAGCGCCGCCGCCGTTTCCTGGATGGACAAACCTTCCACGTCGCGCAGCAAAAAAACCAGGCGATGCTTTTCGTCCAGCCGTGTCAGCGCGTCATCCAGCAAACGACGCACTTCATTCCGTTCCACCAGATGTTCCGGCGATTGCCGCCAGTCGGCGATGAATTCCGGGTGCGGAATGGAATTAAAATCATCGGCAGGCTCCGTCGCCTCTTCCAGGGAAACGGTGTTCAGCCCCTTGCGTTTGCGGATGATCTTAAGCGCTGCATGGCTGGCGATGCGCAGCACCCAGGTGGAAAAACTGGCCTCACCGCGAAAACCTTCCAGGTTTTCCAGCACGCTTAAAAAGGTTTGCTGCGTGACATCCTCGGCATCCTGCTCCTGTCGCAGCATCCGCCTGGCCAGCCCAAAAACCCGTTGCTCATAACGGCTGGTCAACGCCTCGAAGGCATCCAAGTCACCCGCTTTGGCGTCGCGCACCAATTCGGTATCGGATGTTTCTGGGGTGAACTGATAAGCCATGTCAATTTGACAACATCATTGTATTTGCCTATCAGGGCAGCAAGCTGAACTTGCAATCACACCGCCCCGGCGCGCGGGCCGTTCTTCGCGGCGCGCGCTGACATCCCGCCGCCGCCCGAGCGATTCGTTGAGCAGACAAATTGGCTATTGGCTATCGGCTATGGCCATTCTCAATCCTCCTCGTTCTCGTCCTCGTCCTCGTCCTCGAATCTGGGTTTAAAAAAGGTGCCAAAGGTCCAGATTTCAGCATTTCAGCGTTTCAGCATTTGTTTAAGGTCGCCTACCATCCTCCCCTGCAACTTCCGCTGCGTTCCTGTTTTCAATTCGCGCTGATTCGCGAAATTCGCGTAAAACCGTTTTGCGGCCAAGTTTTTGCCTTGGTGGAGCTTTCAGCATTTCAGCATTTGTTTAAGATAAACACGCCTTGACCACTTGTTTAGTGATATTTATGGTGTGAGCCACTTTCTATATGCCATCGATTACCCCTATGCTCGCTTGCCATGGCATGGCCATACCGGCACCTTGGCTGCTCTTGATTCTGGTGGTGTTGATTGGCTGGGTGCTGTCAGCCATCTTGATTTTGCCCAACCTGTATTTCATTTTCTTCAAAAGCAGTGGGCGGATTTTTACCATCGCCCACACTGGGATTGTTGGTCTGTATGTCGGGCTGACCCTCTGGCTGTATTGGATCGCCACCCAAAAACACACCGCCGATGAGTCCTATGTCGTGGTGCAGTGGATCATGGGTTCCTTGGCCTTGGTCGTCCCTGCCATGGTTTCAGGCCATTTCGCCTATTTGAAATACTGGCGGCGACAACTGCGCCCGGAGGAAATCCATGAAACCTGGCTCAGCGGCCTGTTTCGTGGTCCCGTGAAACCCGTGAAACCCGTGAAACCAGCCCCGGTTCCCACGCTGGATGAGGAGACGCAAACCCTCTTGGCAGCCGCCACGAAGTTGGAAATCGCCGGCCGGATTCATGAGGCATTGGCCGCCTACCAGAACATTGCCCAAAAGTATCCGAACACAACCGCCGGCTCGGACGCGCAGAAGAGTTACCACAGCTTGAAAACTCAAATCGGCGAAACCTCATGATTTCTACAAACAACCCCCGCAACTTTTGTTAAGTGGCGATCCGCGCCTTCGTCGCCACCAGAATCTGGGTTTAAAAAAACTTTCGGTTCATGCCAGCATTTGTTTTCCGGTTTCAGTTTTCAGCATTTCAGCGTTTCAGCGTTTGGCTTCAGATTTCAGTTTTTTTCCGTGCAGTTTTCTCGCTGGCGTGCATCATGCAACCACCTATGCACGAGGCGGAATGGCTGACTAGGAAAAAACGGATTGATACCCGATTGCGGTCCCTCAATCCGTCCTGGCAGATCATCCCCTGGCACGTCGGCCTCGACACCTCCAAGCTGACTTGCCACGCCGTCACTGAATTTCCCACCGAGAACGGTCCCGCCGACTACGCCTTGTTCGTGGATGGAATTTTGCTCGGCATCATCGAAGCCAAGAAGGTCACGGTCAATCCTCAGAACGTCTTGGAGCAGGCCAAGCGCTATTCACGCGGCGCGACCAACGGCCCTGGTAACTGGAATGGCTTTCGCGTTCCCTTCCTTTACGCCACCAATGGCGAAATCATCTGGCACCTGGATGTCCGTGCTGACAAACCCGTATCGCGGCCTATTCTAAATTTACACACAGCCGAGGCCTTGGCCGAAAAGTTTGCCTTCGATGACAGCAAGTCTCGGAAATGGCTGCTGGACACGCCGCCGGAAAGAATCACTCGCCTGCGTCCGTATCAAGTCGCTTCCATCGTGGCGACGGAGCAGGGGATTCTTGCCGGCAAACGGGAACTGCTCATCGCCATGGCCACCGGCACCGGCAAAACCTTTCTGACCGTCGCCCAAATCTACCGGCTGCTGGAGAGCAAGCAATTCCGGCGCATCTTGTTTCTGGTGGATCGCAAGGCGCTCGCCGCACAGGCCGTCCGCACCTTCAATGCCTTCGACACCAATCAGGGCAACAAACTCACGCAGGAATACGAGGTTTACAGCCAGAAATTTCAGCGGGAAGATTTCGGCGATGACGAACCCTTTGACCCCAAGGTGCTGCCGAATGAATACCTGACCAGCCCCAATTCCACGCACACGTTCGTTTACGTGTCCACCATCCAGCGCATGGCCCGGAACCTTTTCGGCGCTGAAGGTTGCTTCGTGCAATCGGGTGGCGACACCGAGGCCGAGGCGGATGCCGACAAGCTCGACATTCCCATCCACGCCTTCGACCTCATCATCGCGGACGAATGTCATCGCGGCTACACGCTGCAAGAGACGAGTCTTTGGCGCGACACGCTCACGCATTTTGACGCCGTCAAAATCGGCCTCACCGCCACACCCGCGCCGCACACTACCGCGCTCTTCGGTGCACCGGTGTTTCGTTACGATGTCGAGCAGGCCATTCTCGACGGCTTTCTGGTGGACTACGAAGCCGTCGCCATCAAATCCGACGTGCGCATGAACGGTGCGTTTCTCAAAGAAGGCGAGGAAGTCGGCTACATTGACACCAGCACCGGCAAGGAACATCGCGACGAACTGGAGGACGAACGGCAATTTCTTTCCGAGGACATCGAGCGCCGCATCACCGCGCCGCAGAGCAACCGCAAGATCATCGAGGAAATTGCCCAGCACGCTTACGCCCACGAAAAAGAGACCGGACATTTCCCGAAAATCCTCATCTTCGCCGTCAACGACATCGCGCACACCTCGCACGCCGATCAACTGGTAAAAACCTGCCGCGAAGTGTTCGGTCAGGGCGACGACTTCGTCCAGAAAATCACCGGCAATCCGAACGTGGATCGCCCGCTCCAGCGCATCCGCGAGTTCCGCAACCGCCCGAATCCCAAGGTCGTCGTCACCGTGGACATGCTCTCCACCGGCGTGGACATTCCCGCGCTGGAGTTCATCGTCTTCCTGCGCCCGGTCAAGTCGCGCATCCTCTGGGTGCAGATGCTCGGACGCGGCACGCGCAAATGCCCGGAGCTCAACAAAACCAAGTTCGTCGTCTTCGATTGTTTCGACGGCACGCTCATCCAGTATTTCAAGGACACCACCGACTTTGAAATCCAGCCGCCCACCAAGACGCCGCTGACCCTGCCGCAGGTCATCGAAAACATCTGGCAGAACGTGGATCGCGATTATCATGTCCGCATCCTGGCCAAACGCCTGCGCCGGATTGAAAAGGACATGAGCGGCGAAGCCCGGCTGGAATTTGCCAAGTGGATTCCCGACGGCGACATCGGCGTGTTCGCCGGCCAACTGCCGCAGAAAATCAAATCAGATTTCACCGGCACGATGAAGCTGCTGCGCAATGAGGAATTTCAAAAACTGCTTTTGGAATATAAACGCGCCTATGTTCCGTTCCTTGTCGGTTACGAAGTGCAGGACAAAGTTACGTCCAAGCCAGTGGATCGCTTCGGCCAATACGAAACCGCCGAAGGCTACCTCGACGCCTTCTCGCGGTTCGTGAAGGAGAATGCCGACAAGGTGGACGCCCTGGGCATTCTGCTGAAACGTCCGCGCGACTGGCGGCCCAAGGCCTTGGAAGAACTCCGCCGCACGCTGGCGCAAAACCAGTTTGACGAGCGCAAGCTTCAGGAAGCGCACAAGATTGCCAGCCACAAGGCACTGGCTGACGTGATCTCCATCGTCAAGCACGCCGCCACGGCGCAAGCCCCGGTGCTGAACGCTGAGGAACGCGTGAACCGCGCCATGGACGCGTTGGCGGCGAAACACAGATTCACCAACGAGCAGTTGCAATGGCTCTCGCTCGTCCGCGAGCAGCTCATCAAGAACCTCACCATTGACGAGGATGATTTTGATAACACGCCGCTGCTGCAAGGGCGCGGCGGCATGGCAAAGGCGAAACAGGTTTTTGGCGAATTGAATTTACTCGTGGCCCAACTCAATGAGGCGGTGGCGGCATGAACATCTTTCCCTCATCTTAGATTTAAATACATTTTAATATGGCTAAAAGAGATCCAGAAGTTACCTACCACAATCGGGAAGCGGACAAATTGTCCGAATATCTCAAGACGCTTGAACCCGAAGTCGTTCGCTTAAGTGGCAGAGATTGCATTGCTTCTGTTCATGCTGCCTACGGAGGCAAACATGATGAATTCATTGATATAAAGAACGCTGTAATTTCTACGCCCCAGGAGTTTGTTGCCCTTTGGCTGGATGGATATATGCAGCGACTTCGTGAAGTAAGTTCAGGTAGTGCCATAGTGAATAGTTTCAAGCTTCTCCAAGAGCATGATGTCATACAAAAATATGTTTTCGCATTCTTGGAACGAACATATCACCGCCATTTTCGTTCATTGAGCAAAGAGCGCCCAAAAGACGAAGAAGCCTTTTACTGGATTGGCCAGGAACGAGCTGCTTACGGATTGTTCATAACGCCACGCTTTCGCAGGGGAAATTGGGAGAATGACAAAAGCGAGATAAGACACTTCCGCAAACATTACTGGACAATTGGCCATATATTGCAAACAGGCTTGGTTGTTCCCTTCAAGGAAGAAGTTATCAAATTCAACGATGTCGAACAGTATCTGACATTTTTTAAAAATGTGCTTGTTCGACTTTCTGGCTCTCCACATGAAATGGCCATCGCTGAAAAATATTGTGCTTTTGTTCGTGCCGCACAAGACCCCGAAATCGTCCCGCTACTGATACCTGAAATCCGTTATGGCGGAATTGAGAAAAACCATGAATACCGTTTGGATTTTTGCGTCATTCGTCAGGATTTAAATCAAAAAATTGGCTTTGAGCTTTCGCCTTGGTCAACCCATGGATATTTGAGTGGATTGAAGGGGAAAACACAGGCAGAGATTAACGAGCTCGCCAAAGGCAACTTTCAAGATGAAATGGGAAAAGTTAAAAACTTCTTTAGGCATCTTGGAATCGTTGTATTAATTTTTACCGATCAAGACTTGGCAAATAGCGACAAGGTTTTTGAAGAGATTGCTCGATTCCTGGAAAAGGATTCCGTTACCACCCAACTGAAGCTTTCTGTAATCGAGGATTTTAAGAATTTCCGTATCTAACCTAGATTAATCATGTCCGACATCGTCCAAAAACTCTGGGGCTTTTGCCACACGCTGCGCCATGACGGCGTGGAGAACAATTTTGACAACACGCCGCTGCTGCAAGGTCGTGGTGGTGCAGCCAAAGCCAAGCGAGTGTTTGGCGAATTGAATTTACTCGTCGATCAACTCAACGAAGCTGTGGCGGCATAAATGAAGAAACCTCCAAAACTAACGAAATTCCAGATAGAGGAACTGGCCAAACTTGAGCCCGCGTTACGTTCTTGTCTCAGGACGGCAAATTGTAAGCGCGCGGAGAAGTTGATGACTCAGATACAACTCTTGTTAAAGCCGACCGGACATACGTCGCGATTACTTCAGGCAAAGAATTGGTTTTTTGAGTGTTCCATGGAGGGAGGGCAACTTGAATTTGCGATCTCGGGATTTGAAGGGGTGCGGAAGCTAATGTCTGATGACACTCGCACGCACTTGGAGGCAACTGCTCTTTTGGGAATTTGCTACTTACGGAAGGGTCATGTTGACCTTGCAAAAAAATGCCTACAAGAGGCCGTTCGAAAAATCAATAACATTCAGTCGGATAAGCGTAGAAGACAATTTCACATTCGCTTGCTTACTAGGATAGAAGAGGAGTGCGTGCTTTCCGGGTTGGTTGATTTCGGCAAAGGCACGCTGGATCTCGATGAAGTGCATGATTGCGCAATCGAGCTGGTGAAAACAAAATCTGAAGAAGAGATTGCTGATATTTTAGGAACGCTGCTTCCGCCAAAATCCATTTTTCTTCTCACCAGCGTGCGTGAATTCACGATAAACGAAATCATCATTGGAGACAGAAAGTTTCTGCCGGCCCCGCCAGATACTAAAAAACCAAGAGAATTAGGATTAAAAGCACAAGCAGCGTTGAAACGCGTCGCATGGAAGTCAGTTTGCGACCCAGAAACGGAACTTTTTAAGGCATGGTCGGGTGGCCTCGGAGTCGCATACAATAAAACTTACATTACAGCCGCAATCATGGCTTCGCTGTCGACTTGGAAGATTACTGCAACAATGCTGGCAGCCAGTGTTGTGGCCTTGGTTATGAAATTTGGCGCAACGACTTTTTGTGAAACCTTTGTTCCGGGATCGGTAATGATCGAAAGATCGGACGATGAGGAATAACTGCCTACTGTAGGCGACACGTATTATGGAATCTGAAACGCATAAAATGGAAGCTCCTCGCAAATCTCGATTTTGGATTTTAGTGGGATTGTGTGTTTTCGCGGGGCTGCTTTGGGCGGCAAATTGGTATTTTGTCGTCGATCATTTCCATGACGACACAAAGCAGGGGCAATTTGGTGACATGTTCGGAGCTGTAAATGCCCTGTTCACCGCATTGGCATTCGCGGGATTGATTTACACGGTTTTACTTCAAAGTGATCAACTCGCGCTTCAGCAAGAAGAGATTATTGAGTCTGGCAAGACGCAAGAAAAATTGGTGCAACGCCAGATTGATGCACAAGACACACTGTTTGAGAGGCAAAAAACGTTTCAGAAAGAACAAAGAGACCTCCAGATTCAGCACGATCTTAAAATGGAGCAAACTCGCCAAGATTTTGAGGACATCATAGAGAAGCGTCGCAAGGATCGCGAACAAGAGCGTGAGAATAGTTTTAAACAAAATGTTTTGCGGTCAATCCGCTGTGAGTTGCAGGGCCTCACCGAAATATATGACCAAGGGATTGGCGCACAACTTGCCAAAGTCGCCGAAGGCGAAACTTTCCACTTGAGACTTGCCTTGACGGAAGATTGGTTCACGGTTTTTACCGCTAATGCAAATCATCTTGGCCGGCTGGATGCAGACATTTCACGTCGAGTTGTATCAATTTATTTATTATTGAAAAAACTGGTTGAGGAATACCGGATTAATAACGACTACTTGACGCGATTGGAAAATATTGAACTGAGATTACAACTTGAAGGAAACAGCGTCTATTTTTTGACGGCCAAGAAACAACTACTCGGATTCATGCAGTTTCAAGCGGCGAACATCAAATCATTCGACAAAATTCTTAAAAGCACCGTCGTTGAATTTTTTACACTCCTCGATCAGCAGGGAATCAAATAGATTTACACATGTCCGACATCGTCCAAAAACTCTGGGGCTTCTGCCACACCCTGCGCCATGACGGCGTGGACTACGGCGATTACATTGAACAGCTCACCTACCTGTTGTTCCTGAAAATGGCCGAGGAACGCGGCGTGGATCTCGCCAAGGTTCAATCCACCAACGCCCGAGGCCAAAAGGAAATCTCGGATTGTTCCTGGTCCAGCCTGAAAGATAAATCCGGCACCGCTCTCACGGATCACTACGCCGATATTCTCCGTAAATTGCGTGAGGCCGCTGGCCTCCTTGGCGACATTTTTGCGCAGGCCACGCCGCGCTTCAACAATCCCGTCAATCTCAAGCGCGTCATCGCCATGATTGACGAGGAAGACTGGTCCGCGATGGATGTGGACGTGAAAGGCGCGGCGTTCGAGGGCCTGCTCGAAAAGGCCGCCAGCGAAGGCAAGAAAGGCGCAGGCCAATACTTCACGCCCCGCCCGCTCATCCAGACCATCTGCAAAGTCATGAAGCCCGACCCGCGCGGTAATCCCGACTTCCGCATGAGCGATCCCGCCTGCGGCACCGGCGGCTGCCATCTGGGCGCGGGCAACCACTCCGAGCCGACGGCGGAGATACTTCTCTCCGGTAATCCGAACACTGGCAGTTCGGCAACATCGGCTTTGCTCTTGTTTTATCGCGATGCACGCCAAAACGAACAGCCCCGCTACGTCCCTGAACAGAAGCAAATCTGCCTCTACTTCCCGCTGGATCAGTTTTTGGCCGTCCAAACGTCACTGGAAGCAGGCAAAAACCGGCGCTGCTTCTTCCGCTCCGTGCCAGCGTTCGACGAGGCATGGAGTTGGATTGAGGTGTCTTGAAGATGATCCGCCCCACCAAACGACAACCAGCACACTGCCGGATCGTGGCCAAACCGTCTGGCTCACCCAGAAGGCGCTGGCGGAGTTGTTTGGCGTCAAGGTTCCGGCCATCAACAAACACCTCAAAAACATCTTCGATTCGGGCGAATTGATTGAGGATTCAGTTAGTTCCATTTAGGAAACAACTGCCGCCGACGGCAAAAACTGACTGAATCCAACCTGCCTGATGCCATTGCACGATGGTTGGAAAGCTCAAAAACTGTGCGAGAAACCATGGAATCCCTGCTTAAATGAGCACAAAGATTACTCGCGACTTTCAAGTTTACTTGCAGCTTAAATATCTACTTGCAGGTTTAATGTAAATCCTGCAAGTTAATGTCGAGATGAGCAATAACAATAACCAAGCTAAACGCCCACAGCGCCACCTTGAGGTGGATGCACGGGTGGGCAATGCCCTCATCGAGGTGAAGTTTGGCGTGGACTCACTGCGCACCATCCGCACCAGCTTGATGCAGGTTGCCTATCCTTTGAGTGAAGACCCCGCGTGTGAAGGCTACATCGTTCTGGTGGATTCGCCCATCACGATGGAAAGGTTGCGTGACGAATGGCAGCGCGCCGCCACCATTTTGAAAGAAAATGTCCTTGGTCGTCTCTCCATCTGTCTTCAGTCGGAAGGTTGCTTCATCGGTATTCCGTGCGACCCGAATGAAGAAACGCAGCGGATATTGGCCGAGGTGGTGGAATCGGAGCGGGGCAAAATGACCACTGCTCGCACCGATTATTCTTTCGTCATCCAAAAACTCCTGCTCCACCGCTGGCTCACTTCGGGTGAACCGGTGACCTCGGAATGGTTGGCTCGCACGGCCGGTTGCTCCTACCCAGCCGTCGCTCGGGCGCTATTACCGCTTGGTAGCTTGTTGGAACGTCGCTCCGACCGTCGCGTCGTTCTGCGTTGGTTTCCCAAGGAGGAATTTGCCCGGTTGCTCGCGGTGGCGGATCGCGCCCGTTCCACCGCGCGTTTTGCTGATCATTCCGGCCAGCCACGCTCGGCGGAATCCCACCTGCGCCGACTCGAAAAACTGAATCCTCCAGGCCTCGCCCTCGGCGGCGTCCTGGGCGCAAAACATTACTACCCCAACCTCGACCTGGTTGGCATGCCCCGCCTCGACCTCTCGCTGCAAAGTCCCGGCAAGCGCCTGAATCTGGATTTCATCGAACGGCTTGATCCCGCGCTGAGGCGCGTGGAAGACCCGCTCGCCCCGGCCAACGTCGTCGTGCATGCCGTGCGCCAGGCCGACGCGCAGTTCACCCCGCGTGAGGGCGGGTTGGCGTGGGCGGACCCGGTGGAATGCCTCTTCGATCTCCACGAAGCCAGACTGGAACTGCAAGCCGGGCAATTCCTCGAAGCCCTCCAACGCCAACGTCCCAACCGCAAATGAAACCCGAAGCCAAAGAAATTTCACCACGCAAGGCGCTCGCCGAAGTCGCTGCTGCCGTCCCCGCCGACGTGCATCCCAACATTATTATTATTGGCAGCCTCGCGGCCGCCTACTGGCTTTTCCCTGGCGACGACACCTTCGGTGTTCGCACCAAGGACATTGATTGCGTCCTTTCGCCACACCTGTCCGCCGTCGAGAAAGGCCGCGCGGTTGCCGAAAAACTCATCGCCGCTGGATGGAAGCCCAAAGGCGATGGGGAATTTGCCAAACCCGGAACAAAAGACACGCCTGCCAGCAAATTGCCCGCCGTCCGTCTCTATCCTCCCACTGGCGGCGAATGGTTTATTGAACTGCTTACCGAACCCGCTTCGGAAGATCAAACCAAGCGTGTCTGGACACCCTTGCCGCTGACCTCCGGCGAATACTATGCGCTGCCCAGTTTTCAATTCACCAGCGTCGCCACTTTCGATGCGCAAAAGTCGTCGTTCGGTATCCGCTGCGCCCGCCCGGAAATGATGGCGCTCGCCAATCTGCTCGAACATCGCCCGTTCCTGCCCGATGCCATCGAAGGCACAGAATACCTGGGCCGGTCGCACAAACGCCGCAACAAAGACCTTGGCCGTGTGTTGGCCATAGCCGCCCTCACCCTGGCCGACGTCATCGAAAATGAATGGCCGCAACGCTGGACGGCGGCATTGCAACAGTGCTTCCCGCACCGTTGGCACGAACTCGCTTCCACCGCCGGTGACGGATTCCGCAAGTTGCTCGACAGCGGCGAAGACTTGCAGGAAGCCACCTATTTCTGCGCCAATGGATTGCTCTCCCGGCGTAATGCCACGGCGGATCAGCTTCGCGATATTGGCCGGCGGTTGCTCACCTTTGCCATCGAACCACTCGAACAAAACGAGAAAGCGGGATGATCATCATGCTGAGCATTATCACGAGCATGAAGACCAGTACGATGACGACGACGACAACAGCAACAGCAGCAGCAGCATGAGCAGCAGCGGCGGCGGCGGCGGCGTTGGTGCTGGCGGCGATGATGCTGTCGGCGGCGGAAAGGGGTCTTAACTTTGCATACACCTCGCCGCCAGATGTTGCATCAATCACGCCGATTCCCCCTTTTAGATCAGTCCTGATTTCAGCTTTCAGCATTTCAGCGTTTCAGCGTTTCAGTTTTTCAGCATTTGGCTTCAAGTTTCAAGTTTGGGTTTTAATTCGTGATCATTCGCGTAATTCGTGGAAAAACTGCCTCGGTCTCAAGTTTCAGGTTTTGTTTTCCGGCGCCAGTTTTCAGCATGTCAGCATGTCAGTATGTCAGCATGTCAGCATTTGGCTTGAGGTTTCAGCTTCTCAGCTTGTTGAAACCATCGCCGCCAGCGTCATTCCCGAACTGTCATGCGCCCCGGTGCCAATCAGTGGCAACAACCCGTTTACGCGTCGACCGATTCCCGTTACCATGTCCTCGAACTGAAGCCGAATTTTATGAAAATGCCCAAGCTCATTTCCTTTTCGGTCGTTGCGCTGGCCCGCGTATGAGCAAACCCGGCCAGTTTCTTCTCTACACCGCACCCGACGGCGCGGTCAAGGTGGACGTTTTTATCCAGCAGGAAACGGTCTGGCTCACCCAGAAAGCGCTGGCGGAATTGTTCGGCGTGAAACGTCCCGCCATCACCAAGCATTTGCTGAACATTTTCAAAACCGGCGAATTGGTTGAGGATTCAGTTAGTTCCATTTTGGAACATACTGCCGACGACGGCAAAAAATACGGGACGAAATACTACAATCTGGACGCTATCATCGCCGTGGGCTACCGGGTGAACAGCTATCAGGCCACCCAGTTCCGCATCTGGGCCACGAAAACGTTGCGGGAATTCATCATCAAGGGTTTCGTGCTGGATGACGAGAGGCTCAAGCAGGGCAAACAGGTCTTCGGCCGGGATTACTTCGATGAATTGCTGGAGCGCATCCGGGAAATCCGGGCCAGCGAGCGGCGTTTCTACCAGAAAATCACGGACATTTACTCGCTGGCGGTGGATTACAGCGCAGATGCGCCGCTGTCACAGTAGTTTTTTGCCGCCGTGCAGAACAAATTGCATTGGGCCATCACCGGCCAGACGGCGGCGGAAATCATCTACGCCCGCGCCGACGCCACCAAGATCTACATGGGTCTGACCACGTGGAAACACGCGCCGGGCGGGAAGATACTGAAATCGGATGTGACGGTGGCCAAGAATTACTTGAGCGAGGCACACGTCAAGGAGTTGAACCGCATCGTATCCGCCTACCTCGATCTTGCCGAGAATCGCGCCCAGCGCGGCATCGTCACCAAGATGGCGGACTGGGTGAAATTCTTGCACGATTTCCTGACGCTGTCCGACTACCCGATACTCCAGGACAAAGGCAAAGTCAGTGCGCTGGAGGCCAAACTCAAAGCCGAGGGTGAATACGAGATTTACCGGAAACGGCAGGACGCGGAATACATCTCGGACTTCGACCGCGAAATCAAACGCATCGAGGGCAAAAAATCTTGATGTCATCCCCAGCCTCATGATCGTGTCGTAACTTGAGTCCGTCATGCGCACCGCCATTCCAGAAAAAATTCTAAAGATTATCCAAGACCTGGACACGCAGGGCAACGCATCGCTGACACGGCTCACGGTGTTAAAGAAATGGTTTGAAGTTCCGGGCCGACTGTCCGTCTTTGGGCTGTGGCTGGCCCGCCGGGCGGCGGGGCGCAAGGGCAAGACCAAGGGTGTGGCCGGCGCCTTGCTGGATGAAACCCGCGCCTTGCTCGGAACGAGTTCCACTCGGGAAAGCCTGTTCCAGCAGATTGACCGGGCGGCCGCTGAAAACCTGCATGACCGGGCGCGGGACTTTCACAACGAGTTTCAAAACCAGCAATGGGGCCCGGTGCGGACCATCCACTGCTGGCCGGTGCTGCTGGTGGAGCAAGGGCTGGCGCTCCACCTCGGTCTCAAATGTGACCCCGGCGACGGCTATAAACTGGCGGCTGACTGGGCCCAAAATTATGACCCGCGCCACGGCAACGGTTTGAACGGCCCTAGCCGGGGCAAACTGGAAGAACTCATGCGGTTCATGTTCACCGTCGAAGCGTTGGAAGATGAGCCACGATGAAGCAGGTTGCCGCGACACTTACCACTGCCCGTCGCCGCGTTCAGCTTCGTCAGCTTGCCCAACCACCTTTTTGCAATGTCGCCATTCATGGGTTGGAAATGCTCTGCGGCTCAAAGAAACTGATTTATTTTGCCTTCACCGCGAAGGCATCAGCCACGGCTGCCTCCAGTCCGGTAATTTCCTTGTTGGTGAGCTTGGCGTATTCAGGCAATTGTCGTTTGACCTTGGAAAGTGTGCCGTTGTTTTGCAGGCAGAGCCGGACAAATAAATCGGCGTGCCGGTTCGGCAAATCCACCACCTCGCGCATCAGCCGCCGGGCGGTGTCATATTGCTGGAGGAATAGGATTTCAGCGGGCAGCTCTTTTTCGATGGTTTCCTTCACGAAACTAAACAGCGTTTCGACAATGAAGGTGCAATCCACATAACGATAGTAGTCGCGAGTGTCGTTGAGCACCGTCATCCGGCCACTGCCATCCAACTGATATTCCACCAGCGGCAGCAGCGGCTTGGAAAATGATTCGAGACTGGCGTCATAATCCTGCGGCCGATGCAGCATCGTCGCCGAGATGGGAAAAACCACTCCGTCCGGGGCGAAGCGCCGAAATGAAAGGACGTAGTGAATTAGAAAACGGTGCAAGCGCCCATTGCCGTCTGAGAACGGATGGAGGAAGACAAACGGATAGGCGATCAGCGCGGCGGCGATGACTGGATGCAAATCGGAATTCAGGATGCGCCGCGAGGCATCCAAATAATCAGGCATCAAGTCTGCCAGGTCCTGCGGTCGGGGCGCGATGAAATGGACTTCTTCCTCGTTCATGCCCACGCTGCGGCCCACATAATTCTGTTCCTTGATGGTGTCGCGCCAGCCCGTGTTGGCAAAGCGGGGATCAACGATGGTTTGTTGTAGCGCCACCAAGGTATCCTTCAGCAAATAATCGCGCTGGGAGGCTTCCCGCAGCGCGTCGGCAAACTTTTGGGAGCGCTTGTGATCCGGGGTTTCGCGTTCGATAGCGTAGGAGGATTTCGTTTCCTTAGTGTAAAGAAATTGCAGGGCGCGGGCGTAGAGTTCGGCGGGGATGGATGCTATCACTTTCCGGCAGCTCTGTTCGAGCTTTCGCGCTTCGGCTGTTTTCAGGTTCTTTGTTCGACGCACCAGCGGACTGAACGCCAGTGTGCCGAGGAGGTTGACGTTGACCCGTTGACGCGGGTTGCGGACAACCGGCCCGGTGTAGTAATCGCGTGGATCGAGCAAATCCACATAGTTGCCTTGCGTAACGTCCGGCAGGTTCAGCCGCCGACCGGAAAATTCCTCGTAGAGATACCAGATGCGGCGGGCGAAAATGCTGGTGGGTTTTGATCGGATGTAAGCGCCCAATTGATCCGCCGGCAATTGGGGTAGCAAGGCGCGCAGCAGTTGCAGGTGCAGACCCTCATGTTTGAGGGCAAATTCCAGATGCGCAAATTCATCCTCGCCCGGCCAGTAGGATTTCGGATACGTTTCCTCCAGCTTCAGCGGCGTGGTGTGGGTATGGCGGGTGCCGGCGGTGACAAATGATTCAACCGGGTGTGGCAGGCAGTTGAGCGCATATCGCTGGCGCAACCAGAGGTATCCGGCAGGTCGGCGGGAGTCGGTTGGAACAGGTTGAGTCGCCATTGTCAAAAATTAAATTCGTTACCGGATTACAAAATTCATTATTTTAAGGCGGTTTGCCAGAAAATTCATTACCAGTCAATTCGCTGTTTTAGCGTCTGTTTCCGGTCTGGCTCGGTAATTTGCCCGCGTTTTGATCATTTGTGCGTTGTTTACCCTTCGTGCCACAGGCAACTAGGTGAAGTTGTGTGTCGTGGACAATGCGGATGCTGGCGGTAATCCGAATCCGTTATGGTGGCCCTGCGCAAGCAGTTCGCCCTGCTCAATAGAAAATTGGTTCGCGTTGCTCAACAATGACGAGTCGCGCGGCAAATTCACGGTTTCCATTCACGAATGCCAGAAAGGGGTTCTTTACTTTGCATACACCCCGTCAACATGTCCTTAAAATGTTGCATCAATCACGCCGATTCCCCCTTTTGGATCAGTCCTGATTTCAGCTTTCAGCATTTCAGCATTTCAGCGTTTCAGCGTTTGGCTTCAAGTTTCAGGTTTGGGTTTAAATCCGTGTTCATCCGTGTTCATCCGTGGTTGAAATTCGGCTGGGTGGTTCAGGTTTCTGGTTTGATTTTGTCTGGAAATATTTCATGAAATTTTTCTTTGACACGCTGTAGCGGGTGTGAGATATACAGCGTGTCAACCCCATGGCTGTGCTGTGGGCGTTGGCCGGCAAAAACATTCTCGACCGCTGGCGGTGCTGGCGGGATTTGTGGGCTGTGTTCACAGATCAGAGGGTGTGGCTGCTTCCAAACTTTTGTTTGGTCCTTTCCCGGTGGGACTTTATGATAAAACCAGCAAGCTCGTGCACAGACAGCCGAATAGCCACATATAGCTCTTAAAACAAGGTGGATTTGCATATTTAAGCATGCACTGTTCAATTCAGTTGATTAGCAACCTTTAGGGTCGAAAGGTGCCGTTTTGGCAACCGGTGACAACCGACAACGACCACCTAACATCAGAGTCACAAACCAATATTTTCATTATCCGTTCCAATTGTCGGGAATTATCTGCTCACGGATATACCAGCCGGTAGAATACGCTGCTGTTGGTCACCACGACCGGCAGGCTGATTTGGTTGGTCATCATCACCAAATTGCTCGACACATCAGTCCAACTGGGGCCGGCCAGATTGGTGTTCATCAGCAACCGCCAGCCCGTGTGGTCGGCAGGCCAGGCGAGCTGCAATTGCGAACCATTCGCCGTCGCGTTGACTTGGGGTTGCGAGGTGACGACCACCGCCACATTGGTCAGCACGATTTGTTTGCCGACATTCGCCAGCGCGCCGCGCCAGCCGTAGGGCATCTGCAATTGCAGGTTTGCAAAAGTGCCGCCCAGCGTGCCGGCGTAACTGACCAGCGGATAGCTGTTGCCGGCCGCCAGCCCGTCCGCGCCCGTGAGTTTTACCGCGCAACTGCCGCTCACGGTCACGTTGCTCGCCGCGATCAGCGGTATCGTTGGGCTGACGACGTTCTGGAACTCCAGTTTCGACCCGGCCGCGACGGTGAGATTGGAAACCAAGGCCGAGCTGCCCGACGTGTTGTTGACGCCGAGCGTCGCGCCGCTGACCACGGTGTAATTGCCCAGCGTTGCCGCCGTGGTGGTGATGAGCAGCGTGCCGTTGCTGATCGTCGTGTTGCCGGTGTAGGTGTTCGCACCGGTCAACGTCAACGTGCCTGTGCCGACCTTGGTGATGCCGACGGCATCAATAATCGCGCCACCAAACGTCGTGTTGGTGTTCAAACTGCCAATCACCAACAGGCCGCCAAAGTCCAAATAGCCTTTCGTGCCACTCAACGCGCCCAACAGATTGGTGCCGCCAGCCCGCATGCTGGACCAATTTCCGGGCGGTGTGCCGGAACCGCCAGTGTTCAAGGTCGCATTGGCAAGATTGAACGAGGTTGGCATAAAGACGTTGAAGACCTGCCCATTCGCCGCATTGTAATTCAACGTGCCCGTGAATCCGCTCCAGTCCACCGTGGCATTTTGACTGATCTTCAAGGAAATGCCGGCACCGCTGGAGTTTTGCAACGTGACCGTGCCGCCGCCGCTCAAATTGCCGTCCAAGTTGCCATCGCCGCCGGTGTTGTCCAGGGTTGATGTGGTGCCGGCAGTTGCCACCAGGTTGTTGCCCAGTTCCTTCGCGTTGATTTGCACCGTGCCGCCGCTCAAGGTCACGGTGCCCTTGCCCAGCGCGCCGCTGGTGACAGAGCTGCCATAACCAACCGAACTGCCACCCAGCGTGATCTGGCCGGCATTCAAGGTCGTGCCACCGCTGTAGGTGTTCGCCCCGCTCAACGTCAGTGTGGCAGCGCCGGATTTCACCAAACTTCCGCTGCCTGCAATCGCGCTGCCGCCGATGGTGTAGTTCACCGCCGAGTTGTTGACGATAACCGTTCCCGGCGAGCGGTTGGCGGACAGATTGACGGTCGCGTTGGCACCCGTGTCGTCGAAGATGGCGGCGTTGCCGTCCGCAAACGTCGCGGCGGTCACGGAGTTCAACCAGTTCGCCGTTGTGGTGTCCCAGGTGCCGTTGACCGCGCCGCTCCAGAACAGGGCCGTCGCCGCCCCGGCGTTCGGCGTCACGCTCGCCTCGACGGAATTCGCGCTCTCACCGGCGGCGTTGGTGGCGGACACGACATAGTAATACGTCGTGCCATTCGCCAGCCCGCTATTCACATAGTGAGACGTCGTCACACTCGCCACGGTCACATAGCCACTGCCGCTCGTGGTGGAGCGTTTCACCTTGTAACCCGTCGCCCCACCGGAAGCGCCCCAGGCCAAGGTGGCTTTGGCGTTGCCGGCAACGGCGGCCAACCCGACGGGCACCGAGGGAACAAAGGTGGACAAGGTCGCGATTTCCCCGCCGCTCAACGCGCGGGCATAGATGCGAAAATCATCCACGCTGCCGGTAAAATTCGTATCCGGGTATTGCGATTTGCCGATGTAATTCAACGTGGTGCTGCCCAGGCTCGACGGCTTGAGCGTCATGCCGCTGTTGGTGCCGACGGCATTGCCGTCAATGTAGAGGACGCCGGTCGTGCCGGACAGTGTCACTCCCAGATGATGCCAGCCCCCCGTCGAAAGTGCCGACGGACTGACGATCGCTTGTTCGCTACCATAACTGCCGGTGGTAATCGCATAACGCACCGTGCCGCTGCCGCCGACCGGGGTCAGGAACATATAAGTGCCCGTGCCCGAACCGAAGTCGAACACCCGCGCCCACATGTTGCTGACATCCGCTTTCATCCAGCAACAGATGCTGAAATCATTGAGCGTGCTGACCAGCCCCGCCGGAAAACTCACATAAGCGTTGGCCGTGCCGTCCAGATGCACGGCATTGGTGATGATACCCGGAACCCACGTCGCGCCGCTCATCAACGTGCCGTTGTTGCCATGAACCCCGGCGTCGGCTGCCGTGCTGCCACTGCCCTCATCAAATTTCCACCAATCAAACAGATCGGATGGCGCGGCGCTGGCTTCCGTTGAATTGGCGCTTTCGCCGCCGACGTTGGTGGCGGTCACCACATAGTAATAGGTAACGCCATTGGTGAGGCCGGTGTTCAGGAAAGTGGTCGCGGTCACGTTCGTAATGGTGACGTAGCCACTGCCGCTGGTCGTCGAGCGCTTGACGTTGTAGCCCGCCGCATAGGCTGAGGCATTCCAGCTCAACTGGACGGAACCGTAACCCCCCGCAACCACAACCCCCGTCGGCACGCCCGGCAAAGGTTGCGTGGTCGCGCTGGCCTCCACCGAGTTGGTGCCCGCGCCATTCGCATTCGACGCCGAGACAACGTAGTAATAGGTCACCGGGCTATACGAATACAGGCCGGTGTTGGTGTAACCGGTCGAAGTGACGCCGGTCGCGAAGATGGCATAAGGACCGCCACCGAAATTTGCGCGCAGGATGTTGTAACTCGTCGCGCCCGCGCTGGCAGGCCAGGACAAATTGATCGCCCCGCTCAATCCGGTAACGGCCGTCAAACTGGCCGGCGCGGGCGGCGCGGTCAATGTGGTGGCACTGACTTGAGCAGAATTGGTCGTGCCGCCGTCATTCGCCGCCGCGATGACGTAATAATAGGTCGTGCCACCGACCAATCCGGTGTCGCTGAAATTCGTCACCGTCAGCTGCACGGAAACCGTGGTGTAAGGTCCGCCGCTGACAAGCGCGCGTTTCACAGAATAATTGGTGGTGCGCAAGGCCGGCGACCAGGTGAGGTTGATTTGATTCGCCGAAACCACCGTGGCGACGACGTTCATCGGCGCGGATGGTTGCACCGGATAGGAAGCCGCCAGCGCCGTGACCTGGGCCGCGTTCAACGCGCCGCTGTAGATGCGGAAGTCGTCCAACCGGCCATTGAGATACGAGTCGTTATTCGGCCAGTTTGAGAATTGTGACCGGCCAAGCCAGTTTTGCGTCGTGCTGCCCAACTGCGCCGGCGTGATGGTGATGGTGCCCGTTCCGCTCAACGCACCGTCCACGTATATCGAGCAGGTGGTGCCCGCCAGCGTGACGGCGACGTGATGCCAGCCAGAGGCCGGCAGCGCACTCGCGCCGTTGACTTGCTGTTCGGCTCCGCCGCCACCGGTGGTGATGGAAAAACGCACCCCTCCCGAAGCGCCCCACGACGTCAGAAACATATAACGCACCGGCGTCGAGGGGGCGCCGCTTGAGGGCACATTGCCAACGCCGAAATCGAAAATGCGGGTCCACATGGTCGTCGCATTCAGATACACCCACGTCGCGATGGTGAAGTCTCCCGTCAGATTGGTGGTGAGGTTGTTCGGCAACGTCACATACTGGCTGCTCCCGCTCAGGTTCACGGCGTTGTTGCTGTGCCCGGTCGTCCACGTCGCCCCGTTCAACGCGGCGGTCTGGCCATTGCCCGAGGCGTCCGCCGCACTCGTGCCGCTGCTCTCGTTGAATTTGTAATACGCAATCAACTGCGGTTGCAGGCTGACGACCGCCTCGTTGCCATTGCCGCTTTCGCCCAACGGCGTCAGCGCAGAGACGGTGTAATAATAGGTCACACCGTTGGTCACGGTCGTGTCGGTGTAGGTCAACAAATCCGTCGTGATGGTGGCGATGGTCGTGTAGGGCCCGCCGCGGGTCGTCGCGCGCTTGACAAGATAATTCGTTGCGTTGGCCGTGCCCCACCAATTGAGTTGAACCTGCTGCGGCCCGTTCAAAATCGCCGTCAAGCCACTCGGGTTGGCACCCATCATAATCGGATCCAGCGAACACGTCAGAGTCGTGAACCCAAGCTGGTCGAAGCCGCCGCTGTTGCCGCCGTAATTGCCGCCGCCGCCCTCGGGCCGCACGCGCGGCGCGTATTGCTGCGACCACGGCGCGGCGATGCCCTTGAGGTTGACATAGTGATTGTAGATCAAATCCCAGCACGGCCGGTTGTCGCCCTGGCTGGCGGAAGAAACGCCCCAGCCCTGATCGTTGTTACAATCGTCATAGAACAGAAACGGCACGTCGTTGCCCAGATTGTATTTGGCGAAGTATTCGCACAACGACAACACGCGGTTGTTTTCGTAGGCGAACATGTCGTCGCCCTGATTGTAAGTCATCGAACAAAACACCCCCAACAATGAAACCTCCAAACCGGAATGTCCCTGATCGCGGCCTTCTTCCTGCCCCTGTCCCAGATAGCCCGGATGCATGAAATAGACGGTCTGCTCGATATTGCCGTTACCGACGCCGGTTTTGAAGTAATTCAGCGCCTCGTTGTAAATGTTGACATCATCACTAAGAATGCCAATCGCCATCATCGAGTCCAACGCGCATAAATCCCAGTTCGCCCAGATGTAGGTGGAACAGGTGCCGTCGTGCCAGTATAGAAATTGATGGGCCAAAGGATACCAGAGGTTGACCATCCAGACCTGAAACTTTGTCACATCCGCCGGCGCCCACCCGCTGTAGCTGCGCATGATGTCTCCGGCGCAGGCGAACTGGTAGCCGTAAATAGACAACAGATCGACGTTGGGATCGCCGCACAGTTGAGTGCAGGTGCTGGCCCACTGGTTCAGAATGTTGATCGCGGCATTGGCGTAATTGGTGTCGCCGGTGATCTTCCAGCGCAACGCCAGTTGATATGCCGCTGCCGTGTCCCAATAGGCATACCAATAGTTGTCAGATGCCAGGCAGGCACCGCCGCCATTGCCGCGCTGCAGAATCGGCATCGGGGTCGGCGTGTAGCTGGCCTGTGCGAAAGAGTTGTTGATGAGAATATTGTAGCTGTCTATCCATGGGTGCGCACCGGCCTGCACCTTGGCCTTCATCCGGTCAAAATCCGCCTGCGTGTGCAGCGCGCTCGGATGCGCAAAGGCCGGCCAGTTGGTCACCGTATAATAGACCGTTGAGCCGTTCACCGTCAGTTTGCCAGCCAAAGTCGGGGGTTGTGAACCCAGCACCAAGGTTCCGGAGGTATAACCGGTAAACAACGGGTAATTGTTGTTCAAAGCCTGACAACCGCTGATGTTGATCATCGTGGTGCCGTTCAAGGTAAGGGTGGTGGGACGCAACGGCGCATTGTTGGTTCCCGCCAGACCAAATTGTAGCGTCGCCCCGCTGCTGCCGCCCACCATGAGGCTGCTCGGTGACAAATAGTTGGTGGTCGCCGACGCCGTCACGCCCAAGGTTGCGCCGTCCTTCACCACGATGCTGGAACCCAGCGATTGGTTGGCAGTGCCCCCCACAATCACGGCTCCATTGCTCACCACGGTTGTGCCCGTCAGATTGTTTGCGCCCGAAAGCGTCAAGGTTCCCGTGCCGGACTGGGTCAATCCAGCCGAGCCAGTAATCGCGCCATTGACGGTGACATTGTAGCCACCCGCGAATGTGACGGTGTTGCCGTTGTTGGTAATGTTTTGACCAAACGTCAAACTTCCGGCCGCCGCATTGATGGTCAGGTTTGTGCCCAGGCTGACCGGCACGTTGATGGTTTGCCCGTTGGCCGAGTTGTTCGTCACGCCGTCGGTCAGGGTCAGTGTCCAACCGTTGTTGGTGATGGCGAAACTGCCGGCACCGTTGTAGAAGGTCAGCGAACCGATGCTGAAGTTGGTGTTCATGTTCGCGGTGGTCTGGGTTGTGCCTGCGAACACCACCGTGTCACCGACAATGGGCTGATGCCCCGTTGTCCAGTTGGCAACATTGGTCCAAGTGTTGTCACTGCCGCCGCCGCCCCAAACTTCACTATTGGTGGCCGGCGCCAAAACATTGTTGATAGCGCTCAAACTGGCCCCCGCACCGAGATTGTGAATCGAAGTGATTTGGGCTTGGCTCAACGCCCCGTTGTAAAGCAGGAAGTCGCTCGTGGTTTCAGGCAAGGTAGGGTCGTTGTAAGGCTCATTCATTCCGCCGCCGATGGCAAAACCGCTCTTGCCCGTGAAGGAATCGGCCGAGCAGGCCTGGGCCAGGCTTCCGAAAGTGGGCATGTTTAATGTGCCTTTCAAAGTGCCGTTGACATATTCGCGGAAAGAGGTGCCGTCGTAGGTCAACACCACGTCATAGAGGGTGGCCGTGGAAGCGGTGCCGGAACTATCGGCAACACCATAGCCCCATTGACTATAACTTGGCGTGCTGCCACCAACGTAAGCGCTGATAGCTCCACCTCGTATCGCACCGAACACGGTGCTGACGGTTGAACCACTACCGACATATGAATTAATGGCACCGTTGTTGGCACCATACAGAATTTGATTGCCATTGACCTGCGCAAGTGTGACCCACTCCTGAATTGAGAAGCTTCCGATGAATCCGCTCATGGCAGCACTGCCAATCGTAACGCCGGTGTAGTTTGCGCTTCCGCCACTGCTGATGATCAGGCCGCTGCTCGTCAGAGATGTGTTTGCGTTGGTATTCAGGGTGGCGGTCGTGTGCCCCGTCAAATCAGCCAGCGCGGCCCCGCCACTCTGGGTGCCGTAGGTCGTAAAGTTGAAATAGGTCTGCAAGCTCTGGGCGACGGCGGACGGGGCAAAAGCCACGATAACCGCAGCGAGCAGGCTAATGGTAAATTTTTTCATTGGGTGTTTTATATGGGTGCGGTTGCGGAATTGATTTTGTTAACGCGCGGTGTGGTCTTGTTTAAAAGCATAACTCCACAATTTATCTCTGCAACCGGAAGAACATGCTTGCATTGGCCATGATGACGGGTACTTGGTTGTCTAGTTGAGTATAATCCGAAAGACCACGGCAAAATTGTTTGGAACTTGACTTGATGGAGCGATTACCAAAGCTTGATCTGTCTGTCTCCAGTGGATGTTTTCCTTGCTGCCCAGCAATTGAACCTGTCGGCTGGATGGATTCAGCCACCCGGCGGACTTGCCGAGCGATTTGATGTTCACCCCGTTGGTTGGCGCGCCCAGCACGATGGCATAGAGCGTCCGGCCGTCTTTGGATTGCGTGAAGCGCACGTCCTCGAACGTGAATGGCCGGCCTTTGCCTTCGTTGAATCCTTGTGCGCTCAACGCCGCGCCTGCCGATGCCGGCCCTTCGCCGAACACTTTCCACGGACGTGTGCCGAAAATACATTCCTTATTCACGTCCATCCAGTCAGCGATGCCTTCGACGACTTTGAGTTCCTTCTCGTCAATCGTCCCGTCGCCGCGCACGGGAATGTTCAGCAGCAGATTCCCGTTCTTGCTGACAACATTCACGAGCGTCTGGATCACCGTCTTGGTGGACTTGTAGCCGTTGCGCTCGTAAAGCCCGCGGTCGTAGTGCCAGCCGCCGATGCAGGTATCCGTCTGCCACGGAAACGGCTGAATCTCGTTGGCCGAGCCGCGCTCGATGTCCCACACCATGCACTGTTGCTGCTCCAGCGTGAGGATTTTTCCGAACAGCACGCCATCGTCGCCGTGCAGCTTCTCGTTCGTGTTGTAAAAGTCTGCGGCGATTTTCAATCCCGCATCGCTGACGGGCCAGAGCGGCAGGGCCGTGTCGTCGAAGTAAATCAGGTCGGGTTGATACTTTTTGATAAGGTCGGCGGTGCGATTGTAGAACTTGTCACAGTAGGCTTGGTCTGGAATGGAAATGCCGTTGCCCCAGTTCCACCGGGCATGGATGGATCCGGGGTCTCGATAATTCGGACTTGGCGCATGGTTCTGCGCATACAAATCCTGCGGGTTGAGGCCGTTCCACCATTGGCCCGCGCCGTCGGCCTTGGTGAGTTTGCCGTCGTAATCCTGCGCCGGTTCATACCAGCTCCACGCGTGCGCGGCGTGAACGCTGACGCCGAACTTTAATCCATTTTCACGCGCCGCTTTCGCCCAGCCGCCGATCAAATCTTTCTTCGGTCCGATGGCAACCGAGTTCCACGGTTGATAGGTGGAATTCCACAAATCAAAGTTGTCGTGATGATTGGCCAGCGCGAAGAAGTATTGCGCGCCGGCGCGCTTGTAGAGTTTCACCAATTTTTCCGGATCCCAATTCTCGGCGTGCCAGGAATGGATGACGTCTTTGAAGCCAAAATCCCTGGGCGAGCCGTAGTGGTTGGTGTGAAATTGATACTGCCAGCCACCGGTTTGATACATTCCGCGCGCATACCAGTCGCCGGCTTCCGGCTGGCATTGCGGTCCCCAATGCGCCCAGATGCCGAACTTCGCGTCGCGGAACCACTCGGGGCATTG
>Ga0265324_10000162_pt1 | contig 51457 bp, 40 predicted proteins | sample 41419metaG_FD_198634 | JGI IMG/M metagenome (GOLD analysis project Ga0265324, IMG submission 198634) | Rhizosphere microbial communities from Carex aquatilis grown in University of Washington, Seatle, WA, United States - 4-14-19 metaG | ecosystem: Host-associated > Plants > Roots > Rhizosphere...
AGGCAGCGCTGGTCGGCGCGGTCCTCGCCGTCGCCGGCAACCTGCTGTTGGCGCATTACGTGTTCCATGTGACGGCGTCGTCCCCGATCGGGCAGGTCGCCGCCGCGGTGGCGGTGGTTTCCGCCCTGGCGGTCGCGACGGGACTCGTCGCGGGCCGCGGAATCCTCGACCACCCACCGCTCGAGGTCCTCAGGCAGGAAACATAGGGTCCCGGCTCCGGGGAAATCCGCTTGGGCGTTGAAACGTTGGCACCTTGCCTTTCGTCTCCTGTCCGAAGAGTCCGCGATCCGCCACCCCACCCAAACGAGACGATGAGCAAGTCATTGAGAGGACGTGCGATACGGGGCCTTATGCCCGTCGCCCTCGCCCTGGCCCTCGCATGCCCCTCTTCCGGCGCGCCCTTTACCGTGGGGGGCAATATCAGCACCCGAGAGAAAGCCCAGGGCTACCGGGACGGCGTCGTGATCGCCAAGCCGAAGCCGCTCGCCTCGCTTGCGATCGACCAGGCGGAGCAGGCCGAAGGCCTCGGCCTGAGGGCGAAATTCGAGCGCTTCGGCAACGTTCGGGTCATCAGGCTCGCCCCGGGCGACACCGTCGAGGCCGCGGTCAAGCGGCTCATGGCCACCGGGCGCTACGAGTACGTCGAGCCCGACTATGTCCGCAGCGCCTTGGCCACGGTTCCCAACGACCCGGATTTCGGGAGCCAATGGGGGCTGAGCAACACGGGGGCGAACGGCGGCATCGCGGGCGCCGATATCCGCGCCCAGGCCGGATGGGACACCCTGACCCTGGCCCCGGGCGTCGTCGTCGGCATGCTGGACTCGGGCGCATTGACGACCCACGAGGACCTGATGGCGAACCTGTGGGCCAACCCGACCCCGGGGACCACGACCTCCTATGCGTCGGTCGGCTCGAACGGGCGGGCGGACTCGATTTCCGAGACCGACAGCGCGAACGGGCTCAACGGCGTCGCAAAGAGCGGGGTGCCCACGGACGACGTGTCCGCGGGAGGGCACGGCACGCTCACCGCCGGCGTCGTCGGGGCGGTGGGAAACAACGGCAAGGGGGTCGCCGGGGTCGCCTGGAAGGTGCAGCTGATGGTGCTCAAGTTTCTGGACGGCTCCGGCTCGGGCACGACGACCGACGAGCTTCCCTGCATCGACTATGCGATCTCGCACGGCGTCTCCGTGATCAACGCGAGCTTCGGCAGCTCGAGCGGGTCCCAGGCGGAGATGGACGCCATCCAGGCGGCCGGCAAGGCCGGCATCGTCTTTGTCTGCGCGGCCGGCAACAGCGGCGAGAACATCGACATCTCCCCGGCCTTCCCGGCCGACTACCCGCTCGACAACATCATCTGCGTCGGCGCCACCGACAACCGCGACCTGCCGGTCTACTTCTCGAACTACGGCTCCGGTTCCGTCGAGATCTTCGCGCCGGGGGAGAGCATCCTGTCCACCTCGAACTCGGGGCCGTCCGGCTACGCCTACGCGAGCGGGACCTCGCTTGCGACGCCGTTCGTCACCGGCGCCGTGGCGCTATTGCGGGCCAAGTACCCGGGCGACACCTACCGGCAGATCATCAACCGGGTCCTCAACGGGGCCGACAGGATCCCGGCCCTCGTGGGCAAGGCCCAGACGAACGGCCGGCTCAACCTGGCGGCCTCGCTCACGACGGCCGCGAACACGCCCCCGAACGCCACGTTCGCCGGCCGGGTGACCCTTGCTGGCCTGGATCCCTACACGCGGTCCAACAACGCGGATTCGCCTGCGTCGCCCGATCCGGGCACGCCGACCGTCGCGGGGACGGCGGGCGGCCACTCGCTCTGGTGGCAGTGGACGGCGCCGCAGGATGCAAGCGTCGAGATCGACACGAGCGGGACGGCGGGGGGCACCTTCGAGACGGGGGGAAGCACCTATGCGACGCTGCTTGGCGTGTACACCGGCGCGGGCTTGGGCTCGCTCAGCCTCGTCGCCGACAGCGCCAACTTCGCGTCGGAGCCCCTGGAGGGGGCGTCCGGCACGAGGGTCAGCTACAGCGAGGTGAAATTCCACGCCTCGGCCGGGACCACCTACCAGATCCTGGTCCAGGGCCAGGGAAGCCAGAGCGGCCAGACGATCCTCGCGGTCAACACGGACCCCGACAACGACTCCGCTTCCCAGCCGAGGGTCCTCTCCGGGGCGAGCACCTCCCTCCTTGACGCCAATCCCAACGCGACGCTTGAGGCCGGCGAGCCCCGGATACTGGGCCACGCGGGGGGCCACTCGCTCTGGTATTCCTGGACGGCGCCCGGCACCGGCCCGGTGCAGGTCTCGGGCTACAGCGCCGACTTCAATCCCGACGTCGCCGTCTACACGGGCTCGTCGGTAGGCTCCCTCTCGCTCGTCGCGTCGGCGGCCTCGAGCGGGACCGCGGGCACGACAACGGCCGTGAGCTCGTGCCTGGCCTCGTTCTCGGCGTCGGCGGGGACGACGTACCTGATCAGCGTCGACGGGCAGACGGCGAACGACATCGGTCAGTTCACGCTCTCGATCGCGGACTCGCGGTGGCAGGGCCGGACGGGCGACGCGGTCACCTGCTCGCCCTCCGTGGGCCCCGACGGGACCGTGTACGTCGGAAGCAACGACAACTCGTTCTACGCCTTCAACCAGCTCGGCACCGTGGAGTGGAGCTACGCGGCGGGCGGCTCCTTTGACACGAGCTCGGCCGCGATCGGCTCCGACGGGACGGTGTACGCGGGCTGCGACGACGGGAACGTCTACGCGTTCACCTCGGCCGGCGGGCTCAAGTGGAAGTACACGGTGCCCACCCCCGCCTCCGGCTCGGGCCTGGACAACGGGCTCTCGTCGTCCCCGGCCCTGGCCGCGGACGGCACGCTCTACATCCACGCGGACGACGGGAACCTCTACGCGCTGACCCCGGCCGGGGCCCTGAAGTGGAAGGCTCCGGTGCCGGGCTTCTCCTACGCCGCGCCGACCATCGCGCCGGACGGGACGGTCTATATCCCGACGGACGGGGGCTCCCTCTACGCATTCACCCCGGCCGGCGCCCAGAAATGGGTGTTCACCGCGCCCGTGTCGGGCGAGCAGATCTACACGGCGGCCGCGATCGACGCGGCCGGGAACCTCTATTTCGGGACGCTGAGCGGGAACTTCTATTCGGTCGACCCCTCGGGGAACCAGCGGTGGGCCTACAAGGTCGGCAACGGCGTGACGTCGGCCGCGGCGCTCGCCAATGGCGCGGTGTACTTCGGGGGCTACGACGGCAATCTTTACTCGCTCTCGGCGGCGAGCGGAGGGCTGAACTGGAAGTTCGCCATGGGTGCCCAGGTGCGGGCAAGCGCGCCGGCGGTGGACGCGAACGGCGTCGTCTATATCGGCTGCTACGACCACAATGTCTACGCGGTCGGCCCCTCCGGGGCCCTTGTGAGGACGTACGCCTCAGACGACTGGATCCGGTCGTCGCCGGTCATCGCTGGGACGACGCTCTACTTCGGGAGCAATGACCACAAGGTCTACGCCTTCGACCTGGGGACCGGCTCGGCTTCGTCCGACTGGCCAATGTACCAATTCAACAGCCGGCGCCTTGGGAGGGCCGAGGTCGACACGCTGGCCATCACGTCGGAACCCTCCGCGCAGACCGTGTCTCCCGGCACCGCCGTAGCCTTCTCGGTTTCGGCGACCGGCCTGGGCAGCCTGTCCTACCAATGGTATGACAACGGAATCGCGATCGCCGGTGCCGTGAACGCGGACTACACGATTGCCTCCGCGACGGCCGCGAATGACGGCGCCTACACCGTAACCGTGACGAGCGGGCAGTCCACGATAACGAGTTCCGCCGCCGTTCTCACGGTGCAAAACCCGAGTTCCCCGCCGACGCAGGGGGCCTCGGGCAGGATCGTCAACCTCTCGGCGCGCTGCGCGGTGGGTACCGGCGGCAACATCCTCATCGCCGGTTTCGTGATCCAGGGAACGGGGGCTAAGGGCGTTCTCCTGCGCGGCGTGGGGCCGACCCTCGGCACCTTCGGCGTCTCGGGAGCCCTCTCCCTGCCCGAGCTTGCCCTGATCTCGAGTGCCGGGACCACCCTTGCCACCGACGGCGCGTGGGGCGGGGGCGCGAACCTCGCCAACGCCTTCACCCAGGTGGGCGCGTTCTCCCTCGCCCCGAATTCGGCCGATTCCGCCATCCTCACGAGCCTTGCGCCCGGTTCCTACACCTCGCAGCTCTCGGGCGCCAACTCCACGACGGGAGTCGGGCTTGCGGAGATCTATGACGCGGACTCGGGAACGCCGACGGCGAATCTCGTGAACATTTCGGCGAGAGCCAACGTGGGCTTAGGCGCCAACATCCTGATCGCTGGATTCGTGATCCAGGGGAGCCAGCCGGTGACCTTGCTCCTGCGAGGCGTCGGGCCGGCGCTCGCGACCTATGGGGTGTCCGGATCGATCGCACAGCCCTCGATCGGCCTTTACACCTCAAACAGCGTCCTCGTTTCGAGCAATACGGGGTGGGGCAATCCGATAAGCCTGGGCTCGTTGGCCGTATCCGCGATGTTCCGCCAAGCCACGTCCGCCGACATGATCGCCGCAGGTGCGTTCGCACTTCCGGCCGGTTCCGCCGACAGCGCGATGGTGGCGACCCTACCGGCGGGAAGCTACACGCTCCAGCTCACGGGGGCGAACGGCTCGACCGGCGTCGGACTTGCCGAGGTCTACCTCGTGCCCTGAGCGCTTATCACTCGTTCTTCGGGGCGTAGCCCGTCTCGGTCGCCACGATGAACGCCTCGAGCTCCGCGGGTGTCATGCTTTCGGGGTCGATCGGGGGATCCTTCCCCAAGAGGACCTTCGAGATGATCCGAGCGCGCTCCGGGGCGTTGGCGGACCGGCCGAACGCCAGGTAGTATCGGCTGGGATCGACCGTGAAGCGCGCCTCCTGCCCCGAGGCGACGCGCTCGACCCTCTCAAAGGGGAGCTGGATCGCCAGCGACCCGCCCTTGGGTCGGGTCGCCCAGAGGACGACGTCGACCTGCGCGCCGTGCCTTTTCAGGTCGAGGTCCAGGTGCCAGTCCCGGAAGCGGAAGTTCGAGATCTTGGCGTGGTCCATCCCCGGCGGCAGGCTGGGTGCAAGCCCCAGGTCCGCGCGGGGGGCCTCGAGGTCGATCCCGAGGAACAGGAGGAGGGTGGAGGTCACGAAATCCCCGTGCGACCAGACGATCATCGGCTTGTCGGGTATGCCGCGGCGGTCCCAGTTCTCGGGGAGGTAGCAGAGCATGGCGTCGCTGTCGTAGCCCTTCTTGTTAACGATGCCGGAAAGCAGGTACCTCCACGCCAGGTCGGTCCTGCCGAGCAGCCACTCGTCCTGGGCCGCCCAGGACCCGATGATGGGCCACGTGTCGAGCTCGCCCGCGGGCGCATGGGGGCTTTGGGGGTTGGGGCCGAACCGGAAGATCGAATGGTCGGGGTTCTCAAGGTCGCGGATGACCTGGGCCTGGGTGGAGGCGAACCGCGGGTCGTCGACGGGGAGGATGCCCTGGTTCCTCCCGAATGCGGCGAAGCGCCCGATGATGAGCATGCCGGCGTCGACCCGGTCGTCGCGCAGGGGGCCGTTGCGGTTCTCGGCCTTCGGGTACTCCGGGTCGACGAAGGACTGGTCCGCGGGGCCCGCCATCGGGATGATCCGGCCCCGCTGCGGGTCGTAGGCCTGCCTCGAGAACTGCGCCTGGAGCCTGTCGGCGGACTCGTTCCACTGGCGGCACTCCTCATTTCGGCCGAGCCTGGCGGCGATCTTCGACGCGGCGCGCAGCCCGCTGTAGACCTCCGCGTTGGGCCAGGTCGACGGAGCGGGGATGAAGCAGATCCACTCCTCCGCAAGGTTGAGCATGCCCTCACGGGCCACGCGGCCGACGTAGTAGTCCGCGTAGTACTTCACGTACGGCCATGACGATCGCAGGAAGGCGGCGCCGTCCGGGTTAAGGAGCGAGTAGTACCACATGCCGGTGATGGCGATCGCCGGCTGCTGGGCCTCCCTCTCGCCGCCCACCGAGAAGTCCCTCTGCGAGGTCCAGAACGCGAAGTAGCGGCCGGCCGATGCATAGTCCCCGGCGAGCGAGAGCCCCATCATCGTGTACGTGCCGTCCCTCAGCCACGAGTCCCTGTAGAAGAAGACGTCGGCCATCACGTCGCCCGAGGCGAACTGCGAGGCCGTGATGGCGTCGAGCGAGTAGTCGAACATCCGGTCGAGCTTCGGGTTGTCGGAGGAGATTGAGACAAGGCCCTCCTCGGAGGCCGCTCGGTGGCCGCCGGTCCCGCCAAGGAGGGTGACCCAGGCGCCGGCGAAGCCGCCGGGACCCGCCGGGGGCGGCCGCGCCTCGGTCGCGTCGACGCACAGGAGCACGTCGCGGACCCCTTCGATCTCCTTCTCAAGTCCCGAGGCGTTGATCGACAGGGTCCTTCCGAGGGGGTACGTGGCGAGGACAAGCCCGGGCCCCCCCGTCGTCGTCAGGACTGCGTTCTCCCCGCGCCAGAGGGTCGAGAACCTCGCGCAGCCGGCCGCATCGTCGGCGCGCGCCTCCTTTGTGAAGGCGGGGTACTTGAAGTGGGCCGAGAGCCTCAGGTCGACCTTCTCGGCGAAGGTGTACCGGACGAAGATCGGGCTCGCCGGGGCGTCCTTCGCCGACGTGACCTCGATCGAGACGAACCCGTCGTCGGACTGCAGGTGGATGTAGCCGGGACGCGAGCCCGCGTGGTGGTACCTGAAGCTGCGCAGGTCCAGCCATCCCAGCCCCTTTCGGATCTGGCCGAAGATGGAGGTTTCCAGGAAAAGCGGCACGTGGAGCTTCCGCTTGGCGTCCATTCCCGACCAGATCTCCTTGATCTCCCCGTCCCTGCCCGCCCGCAGGAGCATCGTCGGGCCGGTCACGAAGGTGTCGGTGATCTCGTACTTCGGCACCTTGTCTACGGCCCCAAGGCCCGCCGCAAGGAAAAGGAAGCCGAGGAAGGTGCGGAGCGCTCTCATGCGGTGTCGGGAAAGGAGGCTATCGCTGCCCGGGGCGATTCCAACCGCAAAGGGCGCGGTCAGCGGTTCCCGTAGAACGCCGTGCCCCGTCCGCCCTTCCAACTTAGCCCGCGTCCGCGCGTGAGCGCCCGCTGGAGGAAGGACCTGGCGAGCCGCACCGCCTCCGGGAGCGCGGCCCCGCGCCCCAGCCAGCTGGCGATCGCCGAGGAGAGGACGCACCCCGTGCCGTGCGTATTGGTGGTTGCGATACGCGGGGCCTCGTACCACAGGATGTCCTTGCCGGGGATGGCGAGGCAGTCGCGGCAAATCCCGCCCCGGGCGTGCCCGCCCTTGACGAGGACCGGCCGGCCGCACTCGAGGGCGAGCTGGGCCGCGGCGCGCGCCGCCTGGGCGTGCGTCCGGACGGTGAGGCCCGTGAGCGCGGCCGCCTCGGGCCAGTTCGGCGTGATGACGGAGGCAATGGGGAAGAGGAGCGTCCTTAGGGCGCGGACCCCCGTGTCCGAGAGGAAGCGCGTGCCGCTGGTCGAGGACAGCACCGGGTCGATCACGAGGGGCAGCGCGGGGAAGCGGGCGAGCGCGCTGGCGACCGCCCTGATCGTCCCCGGGCCCGGCAGGAGGCCTGTCTTTACGGCGGCGACAGGGAACCCCGAAAGGGCGGACTCGACCTGGGCGCGGACGAGCGCCGCGCTCACGGGCTCCCAGGCGCTGACCCCAAGGGTGTCCTGGGCCGTGACCGCCGTGACAGCGGTCAGCGCGTGGCCGCCTATCGCGCGTATCGTGCGCTGGTCGACCTGGACGCCCGCGCCGCCCCCGCTGTCGGAGCCCGCGACCGTCAGGATGCACACGGGGGAGATCATGCCGACCAGGACCTCATCCCGCCGCGCAGGCTCAGGGCCTCGCGGAAGCCGTGCCGCTCCCGCAGGATCTGGACGGCCCGAAGGCTCCTGACCCCCGCCGCGCAGTACGCGACCGTGGGGACCGCCGGGTCGAGGGGCCCGAGGCCGGAGGGGCCGAGGACCTCAAGCCGGCCGAGCGGCAGGTGGAACGAGGGCTCGATCGAGGAGAGCTGGCGCTCCCATCCCTCGCGCACGTCGAGGACCTGGAGCGGCCTTCCCGCCGCCAGGAGCGCGCGAAGGCCCCCGCAGTCGATCTCCGCGGGCTCGGACTCCACCTCGCACACCTCGCCGTAGCCCTCGGGCGGAAGCTCCGTGATCCGGCGCCGCTCGGGGTCGGGGCGCAGGTTGACCATGTAGGACTCCATGCTGAGCGCGTTCCAGATGAGCAGCCTGCCGGAGAGGGGCTCGCCGATCCCGGCAAGGACCTTGACGGCCTCGCAGGCCTGCGCGGTCCCGATCAGGCCCGTGACGGCGCCGAGGACTCCCGCCTGCGCGCAGTTGGGCACGGTGCCGGGTTCCGGGGGCTCGGGGAAGAGGCACCGGTAGGTCGGGCCGTCACGGAGGTTGAAGACGCTCACCTGGCCCTCGAACCCCTGGATCGCGCCGTAAACGAACGGCCTGCCGGCGATGACGCAGGCGTCGTTGACCAGGTAGCGGGTGGGGAAGTTGTCGGAGCCGTCGACGACCAGGTCGCACGAGCGGACGAGCTGGAGGGCGTTGGAGCGGTCGAAGCGCACCGGGTGCGCCTCGACGAGGATCAGGGGGTTCAAGGCGCGCAGCCTGCGCGCGGCTGCCTCGGCCTTGCCGGTGCCCGCGTCCGCGCTCGAGTAGAGGATCTGGCGCTGGAGGTTCGACACGTCGACCACGTCGGGGTCGACGATCGCGATCCTGCCGACCCCGGCCGCGGCCAGGTAGAGGAGCGCGGGGCAGCCGAGGCCGCCTGCCCCGATGACGAGGACGGAGGAGGCCTTTAACTTCTCCTGGGCCGCCGGCCCGAATCCGGGGAGCGAGAGGTGGCGCTGGTAGCGCGCGATGTCTTGGGGGTCCAGGGGCATGGCGGTTGTCCTATGAGACCAGCGCCTCGGGCGCGTTTCGGGCGAACCCGTCGTAGGCCTGGTCCCAGTCCTTCCAGACGGCCTCGTAGCCCTGCGACCGCAGGAACGCCGCGACCTGCTCCGGGCTGCGCGCGTCATCGATCTCGAACTGCTCCAGCGACTCGGGCGCGCTCGCGTAGCCGCCCGGGTTCGTGCGCGAGCCGGCGCTCATCGAGGTGAACCCGAGCCTGAAGGCTCGGTTGCGGAACGCCTCGCCCTCCCGGGTGGAGAGCGAGAGCTCCGCCTCGGGGCTCAGGAGCCGGAACGCGCACGCGGCCTGGACGAGGTCGCGCTCGTCAAACGGGGTGACTGGGATCTCGCCGCCCTCGTGGGGCCGCAGGCGCGGGAATGACACCGAGGTCTTCGTGCGCCAGTGGACCGTCTCGACGTGGCGCAGGTGCAGCCCCGTGAACCACGCATCGGCCCGCCAGTCGCTCAGGCCGAAGAGGGCGCCGAGGCCGATCTTCTTGATTCCCGCGCGCCCCAGGCGGTCCGGGGTCTCGAGCCGCCAGGCGATGTCCGCCTTCGGGCCGCTCAGGTGGTTTCGCCGGTACGCGGCCTCGTCGTAGGTTTCCTGGTAGACCATGACCGCGCTCAGGCCGTCGGTCGCGAGCTGGGCGTAGTCCTCCTCGGGGAGCGGCTGGACCTCGATCCACAGCCCTGAGAAATGGGGCCGCAGGACCCGCAGGGCGTTAGAGAGGTACTCGCGCCCGACCCGGGCGGTCTCCCCCGTGACGAGAAGCACGCTGTCAAAGCCGTGGGACTTCAGGACGCGGGCGTCCGCGAGGATTTCCGGGTCGGTGAGCACCTTGCGCCGGATCTTGTTGTGGGCGCTGAAGCCGCAGTAGGTGCAGACGTTCGCGCACGCGTTCGAGAGGTAGAGCGGGGCATACAGGCGCATCGTCCGCCCGAAGCGCTCGACCGTGTCGCGGTGGGACGCCTGGGCCATGTCCTCGAGGAAGGGGGCGGCCGCCGGGGAGAGGAGCGCCGCAAAGTCCTCGAGGTCAACGGAACCGCGCGGCCTCCCGAGCGCCCGGCGCACGTCCGCGGCCGTCTTGGAGGCGATCCTCCTCGAGACGGAGGCGAAGTCGTGACGGCGCCATTCGTCCAGGAAGCTCATGACCCGGCCTCCCCCAGGAATGAGGTGAGGGGGGACGTCGCCTCGGCGCGGACGAGACCCCGCGCCGCCTCGCCCCGCGCAAGGCCCGCCTCGCGGGCCCGCCTTCCCGCCTCGACTCCAAGGCGGAACGCCGCGGCCATGCCGACGGGGTCCTCGGCCGCGGCGATGGCGGTGTTTACGAGGACGGCGTCGGCGCCCATCTCGAGCGCCGCCGCCGCGTGGGACGGAGCGCCGAGACCCGCGTCCACGACCACCGGGACGCGGCTCTGGGCGATGATGATCTCCAGGAATGCGCGCGACTCGAGGCCCCGGTTGCTCCCGATCGGCGAGCCGAGCGGCATGACCGCGGCCGCGCCGGCCTCCTCGAGGCGCTTGCACAGGACGGGGTCGGCATGGACGTAGGGAAGGACGATGAAGCCGCGTTTTACGAGGAGCTCCGTGGCCTGGAGCGTCTCGATGGGGTCGGGCATCAGGTACTTCGGATCCGGGTGGATCTCGAGCTTGAGCCAGTTCGTCTCGAGCGCCTCGCGCGCGAGCTCCGCGGCGAGCACCGCCTCGCGCGCCGAGCGTGTCCCCGACGTGTTCGGAAGGAGCCGGTATAGGGACGTGTCGATCCGGTCGATGATGTCGTCGGCCTCGCCTCCCGTCCTGACCCGGCCGAGCGCCACCGTCACGAGCTGCGTGCCCGAGGCCTCGAGGCTCTGGCGCATGGCCTCGCCGGAGCTGAACTTTCCCGTCCCCAGGAAGAGGCGGGAGCTGAATTCGACACCGGCGATGACCAGGGGGCGTGGGCTCATGAGATGCGTTCGAGGCTCTGCGGGTCGGGCGCGGCCTCCCACGACTCGAGGAGGGCGCGCAGGTTCTCCTCGATCCTGCCCCCCCGGTAAAGCGCCGCGGTGACGGCGACCCCGGCGGCGCCGTCCCGGCGCAGGCGCGGCAGGTCCCCGGTGGTGACCCCGCCTATGACCCAGGAGGGGATGTCCCCGAGAAGGCCGAGGATCCGGTGGACTCCCTCGAACCCGAGGACCGGCGAGAGGTCGCTCTTGGTCGGCGTGAAGCGAAGGGGGCCGACCCCCACGTAGTCGAGGCAGCCCGCGGCCGCGGCAATCCCGGCGTCGGCCTCGTTGTTGACCGATCCCCCGACGATGAGCCCGGCCCCCAGCCGGCGGCGGGCCTCCCGCCAGTCGCCGTCGCGGCTTCCCAGGTGCACGCCGTCCGCCCCGGACGCGAGCGCGACCTCGACGCTGTCGTTGACGACAAGGATCGCGCCGTGGCGGTGGCACACCTCGGAGGCCCGCCGGGCCTCCTCAAGCCATCGGCCGGGCTCGGCGTCCTTCATCCGCAGCTGGACCCAGCGCGCCCCGGCCCTGCACAGGCGAAGGGCCTGCTCGGAATGGCTTGGCCCTTCCCCGTCGTGGGTCAGGCACATGACGGCGCGTGCCCTCAGATCAAGCGGCATGGTGTGCCTCCTCCAGACTCTCGGCTGCGGCCCGCATCTCGGCGTAGGCCTGGACCGGGTCCGCCCGGCCCCAGACGGCGCCGATCGCGGCCGCCCCGTCGAACCCGAGCTCCCGGCAAAGGGCGAGGCCCCCGGTCGTCACCCCGCCTACCGCGAGGACGCGGGTGGCTTCGGGTCCCCGGTCGCCGCCGAGGACGCCCTTCAATTCGTCCCACGGGAAATCGGCGGCGGGGCCGTACCCGGGCTTTGAAATCGAGGGGAACACCGGGCCGAACAGAAGGACCTTGGCGCGGCCCATGTGGCGCCGGAGCGAGTCCAGCCCGTGGCAGGAGCGGCTGGCGCCGGGAGCGCAGAGGCCTTCGCTGTCCCTCTCGTGCAGGCCCCCGAGCGAGAGCCTCTCGACGAGTCCGGGGTGCCCGTGCAGCACAATCCGCGGCCTCCACGACTGCGGAAGCTGCGTCAGCCACGCCTCGAGCTCCGCCTCCGGCCACGACGGCTTGCGCACATGGTAGCGCCTTAGGCCCGCGGCAAGGAACCCTTCCATTGCGGGCACCTCGCGGGGATCGCTGGAGTCGGGAGATATGACGACGATCTGCATCGGGCTGTTGCCCCGGGGGCTAGCCGCCCTGCGTGGCGCGGATCACGAGGACGCGGTCGCCCCCGGCCAGCATCCGCGATTCCCACGCGGTGCGGGGGACCACCTCGCCGTTGACGGCTGCGGCGACGCCCCGGGTGCGGGCATGGCCGAGGCCGGCGAGGAGCGCCTCCAGGGAAGTCGCGGCCGCGAGCGGCCACGGCTGGTCGTTCACGAGGATCTCGGGAGCGGGCTGCGTTGCGTTCATTTCGCGGCCGCCACGTAGATCTCGCCGCCGTTCTCCAGGAATTCGCCGGACTTGGCCCGCATCCCGGCCTCGATCGCCGCCTCGGTCGTCAGGCCCTGCTCCTCGGCGTAGCGCCGGACGTCGTCGGTGATCTTCATCGAGCAGAACTGGGGCCCGCACATCGAGCAGAAGTGCGCCGTCTTCGCGCTGTCCTGCGGCAGCGTCGCGTCATGGAACTCGCGAGCCTTCTCCGGATCGAGCGAGAGGTTGAACTGGTCCTCCCAGCGGAACTCGAAGCGCGCCTTGGACAGGGCGTTGTCGCGGTACTGCGCCGCGGGGTGCCCCTTGGCGAGGTCCGCCGCGTGGGCGGCGATCTTGTAGGCGATGACGCCCGCGCGGACATCGTCCTTGTCCGGCAGGCCCAGGTGCTCCTTCGGCGTCACGTAGCAGAGCATCGCGGTCCCGTGCCATCCGATCATCGCGGCGCCGATGGCGCTCGTGATGTGGTCGTAGCCGGGGGCGATGTCGGTCGTCAGCGGCCCGAGCGTGTAGAACGGGGCCTCCTTGCACCAGTCGAGCTGCTTTTCCATGTTCTCGGCGATCATGTGCATCGGCACGTGGCCCGGGCCCTCGCACATGACCTGGACCCCGAGTTCCCAGGCGCGCACCGTGAGCTCGCCCTGGGTCTTCAATTCCGAGAACTGGGCCTCGTCGTTCGCGTCCGCGATCGAGCCGGGCCTTAGCCCGTCGCCGATCGAGAACGAGACGTCGTAGGCGGCCATGATCTCGCAGATCTCGTCCCAGCGCGTGTAGAGGAAGTTCTCCTGGTGGTGGGAGAGGCACCACTTGGCCATGATCGAGCCGCCGCGGCTCACGATCCCGGTCATCCGGCGGGCGGTGGAGGGGATGGCCCTCAGCCTCACGCCGGCGTGGATCGTGAAATAGTCGACGCCCTGCTCGGCCTGCTCGATGAGCGTGTCGCGGAACAACTCCCAGGTCAGGTCCTCGGGCCTGCCGCCGGCCTTCTCGAGCGCCTGGTAGATGGGGACCGTCCCGACCGGCACCGGGCAGTTGCGGATGATCCACTCGCGGGTCTGGTGGATGTTCCTTCCCGTGGAGAGGTCCATCAGCGTGTCGCCGCCCCACTTCACCGACCAGCGCATCTTCTCGACCTCCTCGTCGATGGAGGAGGCGACGGCGGAGTTGCCGATGTTCGTGTTGATCTTAACCAGGAAGTTGCGGCCGATCACCATCGGCTCGAGCTCGGGGTGGTTGATGTTGGCCGGGATGATCGCGCGGCCGCGGGCGACCTCGTCGCGGACGAACTCGGGGGTGATCTCTCGGGGGATCGAGGCTCCCAGGCCCTGCCCGGGGTGCTGGCGCCAGAGGGAATTCCTGGGGCCCGCGGCCGTCAGCTCCATCAGCTCCACCGCGCGCTGGAGCTTCGAGTTCTCGCGGATCGCCACGTATTCCATCTCGGGGGTGACGATGCCGCGCCTTGCGTAGGCGAGCTGGGACACGCGCTGCCCGGGCTTGGCCCGCATAACCCTGCGCGCGCTCGTGTCGAAGAACTTGATGGGGTTACGCCGGCCCTCGCTCTCGGCCTGCTCGCGGTGCTTCTCGGAGAGGTACCCGTCGTCGATCGGCCGCACGTCGCGGCCCTCGATCTCCTCGACGTCGCCGCGCTCGCGGATCCAGCCCGCCCGGAGGGCGGGCAGGCCCTGCTGGGCGTCGCCGTGGAAGCCGGGGTCGCCCCACGGGCCCGACGTGTCGTACACGCGGACGGGCTCGTTCGGGACCTCGGTGCCGTTCGGCAGCCGGGTGGGGGAGAGCGCGATCTCGCGCATGGGGACCCTCAGGTCGGCGCGCGAGCCGCTCACGTAGACTTTCTGCGAGGCCGGAAACAGCCGGTGGCCGGGGCGGGAGACGTCGTTCGATTGGGACATGGTGGGAATGCTGGTGGAGGCCGCGGCCCAATCCGCCGGCCGGGTCACAGATCCCTCCGCGTCGCGCGGACGGCCCTGTTTTCCCTACGGCGTTTATGAGACGCATCAGGTTCGAAGGATTTGGCAGCGGAGGGTGCCGCCATCTCAGCCCGGGTCCCCGGGCTCTCCTAAACGAGGATGCGTCCAAGTAAGCCGGGTTTATGGGCGTATCAACCGCAATCGTCCGATTTCCCGTGAAACCCCCGGGCCGCAGAAAGCGTCAATGGGTTGCAAGCAGCCCGCGAATCCCTATGCCGTTCCCACCGATGACCCACGAGCCCCCATGCTGTGGCGTGTCCACGAACATCGAGGATTACTTCCTGACCCGCAGGAAATTCCTGAACCGGGTGGGGATGGGGCTTGGCGCGCTGGGACTTGCGACGCTCCTGGACCCGGCGGACCTGGTCGCGGCGCCCGACGGGGTGGACGGGTTCCAGCCGGGCTCGAACCCCCTGGCCGCGCGCCGGCCGCCGCTTCCCGCGACGGCGAAGGCCGTCATCCACATCTTCGCCCAGGGGGCCCCCTCCCACATCGACACCTGGGACCCGAAGCCGGAGCTCGTCCGCATGGACGGGCGCACGATAGGCGACAGCGGGGTCGCCATGGGATCGCCGTTCAAGTTCACCCCGATGGGCAAATCGGGCACCGAGGTGAGCGAGCTCTTCCCCGGGATCGGCCAGCACGTGGACGACATGGCGGTCGTCCGCTCGATGTACACGGACATCCCCGCCCATGAGGTGGCGACCGTCTTCATGAACACCGGGTCCCTGCGGATCACGAAGCCGAGCATGGGATCCTGGGTCGTCTACGGCCTGGGGACCGAGAACCAGAACCTGCCGGGGTTCATCTCGCTGCGCAACGGGGGGCTGCCCTCCGGGGGCGCCGCGAACTACGGCTCCGCGTTCCTTCCGGGGGTCTTCCAGGGCTCGAGCGTCAACACCCAGGTGGCGACCGTGCAGCAGATGATCCAGAACATCCGCAACCCCTACATCGGAAGCGCCGAGCAGCGCCGCCAGATGGACCTGGTGAAGCAGCTCGACGCCCTGCGCTCGGCGCAGCTCCAGCACGACCAGGTGCTCGAGGCCCGCCTCGAGTCCTACGAGATCGCCTTCAAGATGCAGGCGGCGGCGACCGACGCGTTCGACCTGAACAGGGAGAGCGAGGCCGTGCGCGCGGCCTACGGCAACACCCCGCAGGGCAAGCAGCTCCTCCTTGCACGCCGCCTCGTCGAGCGGGGCGTGCGCTTCGTGCAGGTCTGGCACGACGGGTGGGACCACCACCAGGACCTCCAGGAGCGGATCACGAAGAAGGCCAAGGAGGTCGACCAGCCGATCGCCGCGCTCCTTTCCGACCTGAAGCAGCGAGGCCTCCTCGACTCGACGCTCGTCATCTGGGGCGGGGAGTTCGGCCGCAAGCCGACCAAGGACCGCAATGGCTACGACAACCCCGGGCGCGACCACAACGCGAGGGCCTTCTCCGTGTGGCTGGCGGGCGGCGGGGTGAAGGGCGGCCAGGTCTACGGCGCCACGGACCCCTTCGGCGCGGAGGCCGTGAAGGACAAGGTGCACGTGCACGACCTCCACGCGACCATCCTGCGCACCCTCGGGTTTGACCACACGAAGCTGACGTACCGCTTCAACGGGCGCGATTTCCGCCTGACGGACGTCGCCGGGAACGTGGTCCAGCCGCTCCTCGCATGATCCGTGCGCCGGGAAGGGCAGCGCGTCTGGCCTGGGCCCTGGCGGCCCTCGCGGGCCGCCTGCCCGGGGCCGTCTCCCCCGCGGGCCCGGCGATCTCGGCGCAGGACCTCCAGTTTTTCGAGAGCCGGGTGAGGCCGGTCCTCGTCGACCGCTGCTACAAGTGCCACAGCCACGACGCGGACAAGATCAAGGGGGGCCTCATGCTCGACACCCGGGAGGGGATGCTCCACGGCGGCGACACGGGGCCCGCGATCACCCCGGGAAAACCCGAGGACAGCCTGGTCATCGACGCCGTCAGCTACAAGGACCAGGACCTGCAGATGCCGCCGAAGGGCGAGCGGCTGACGGACCAGCAGGTGTCCGACCTTTCCGAGTGGATCCGCCGCGGCGCCCCCGACCCGAGGTCGCTCGTCGCCAAGGGGAGCAACCCGGCCTACGGCGGCGTCGGGCGCGAGCACTGGTCCTTCCTTCCGATCCGGCGCCCGGCCGTCCCCGCTGTCGGCGACGCCGGCTGGTGCGCGACCCCCGTCGACGCCTTCGTCCTCGCGCGGCTCGAGGAGGCCGGGATGAAGCCCAATCCGCAGGCCGACAGGTACACGCTGATCCGCCGGGCGACCTTCGACCTGACGGGGCTCCCCCCGACCGAGGCCGAGGTGCAGCGATTCCTGGTCGACGATTCGCCGGAGGCCTGGGCGAGGGTGGTCGACCGGCTGCTCGACTCGCCGCGCTACGGCGAGCGCTGGGGCCGGTACTGGCTCGACGTGGCCCGCTACGCGGACACCAAGGGCGACACCCCGCAGCGGGAGGACCCCCGGTACCCCTTCGCGTGGACCTACAGGGACTATGTGATCGACGCCTTCAACAGCGACAAGCCGTACGACCAGTTCATCGTGGAGCAGCTGGCGGCGGACAGGCTGCTCTCGGAGGAGCTCCGCAGGAGCCGCCAATCCGGGGCCCCCGCCGACCAGGCCAAGCTCGCCGCGCTCGGCTTCCTTACCCTCGGCAACCGCTTCGAGAACAGCCAGAACGACATCATCAACGACCGGATCGACGTGACGACCAAGGCCTTCCTCGGCCTCACGGTCTCCTGCGCCCGCTGCCACGACCACAAGTTCGACCCGATCCCGACCGCGGACTACTACTCCCTCTACGGGGTCTTCGCGGACTCGGCGGAGCCGAAGGAGGATCCCTGGCTGCACCCGGTTCCGAGGACCCCGGAGCTCGAGCAATACCTCGCCAGCATGCGGGCGGCGGGGGAGGCGAAGGCCAAGGTCGACATGGAGTTCGTTTCGCTGCGCCGGTCGGCCCTCACCGAGGACGAGCGCAAGCAGAAGCGGCGCGAGCTCCAGAAGCAGCTCTTCCTGGCAAACAAGGCGCTGATCGACCTGGAGTTCAGCCCGGCCGCGCCGCCGAAGGCGGACGTCCTGGTCGACGTGGCCGTGCCCAGGGACTACCCGGTCCTCCTCAGGGGCGAGGCCCAGAACAAGGGGTCCGTCGTTTCCCGCCACTTCCTGAGCATCCTCTCCCCGGACCCGAAGCACCCCGCGCCCTTCAGGTACGGGAGCGGACGGCTCGAGCTCGCCCGCGCGATTGCGAGCCCCTCCAACCCCATGACCGCTCGCGTCCTCGTCAACCGGGTGTGGCAGCAGCACTTCGGGACGGGCTTCGTCTCGACACCGGACGACTTGGGCAACCAGTCGGCCCCGCCCAACAACCCCGAGCTCCTGGACTACCTCGCCTCGCGATTCGTCGAGGACGGCTGGTCTATAAAGAAGCTCCAGAGGCTCATCATGCTGAGCAGCGCCTACCGGGAATCGAGCACCGCCAACCCGAAGTACGCCGACCTGGACCCGGACAACAGGCTCCAGTGGCGCTTCAACGTCCGCCAGCTCGACTTCGAGCAGCTGCACGACTCCATCCTGGCGATCGCCGGGACCCTCGACCTGACGATGGGGGGGCGGCCCGTGCCGATCGGCAGCGAGGGCTTCGCCACGAGGAGGGCCGTGTACGCCTTCATCGACCGGCGCAATCCCGCAGAGGTCCTCACGCAGTTCAACTTCCCGAACCCGAGCGTTCCGACCGGAAAGCGCTTCCTCACCCAGGTGCCCCAGCAGCAGCTCTTCCTGATGAACAGCCCGCTCGTCATAGAGACCGCCCGCAAGCTCGTGCACAACGAGGAGTTCGCATCGCAGACGACCGATGAGCTCAGGGTCGCGCTGCTCTACATCGCCGTGTTCCAAAGGCCGCCGACCCCGGCGGAGACGAGCCTGTGCATCCGCTACGTGACGTCGAACCCCGGGGGCACGTCCACGGAGGCGCCGGCCTCGACCGCCCAGTCGGAGCGGGCATCGAAGGCCGCCGAGGCCCAGGCCCGCCTCGCGGAGAATTCGATGCAGAACCTGCGCCGGAAAAACGCCCTCCAGGTGGAGCCCGGAGCCGCGGCGTTCAAGAGCCGGGCGCCTTTGGACGCGTGGACGAAACTTGCGCACGGGCTCTTCCAGACGGACGAGGCCATGTTCCTTAACTAGCAGGGCCGCGGGTCAGTCGCCCGTCGGATAGGCGCACAGGGTGCCGTCGAGGCCGCCCACGATCACCCGGTTTCCCTCCACCGCGGGGGAGCCCACGTAGCCGGTCAAATAGGCGCCCGCGACGGGAGCCACCATGCTCCGCCAGAGGAGTTTTCCAGTCGGCCTGTCGACGGCGCACAAGGACCCCGCCGGCTGGAGGGACGAACTCGGGTAGCGCACCGTGGCCCCCGCGGTGCCGATGAAGACTCGGCCGCCGGCGACGGCGGGCGCGGCCCAGCACCATCCTCCCAGGTCGCACTCCCACGCCGTGCGGCCGCTCGCCCCGTCCAGCTCGCGGACCTTGCGCAGGTCCGACGAGCCCATGTAGATATTCTCCCCCACCGGCACGGCGCTCGACTCCACCCAGGAATACCACTGGAAGGCGGACCACACCGGGGCGCCGCCGGCCGCCCGAAGCGCGCTGATGCGGCATCCGCGGCTCCCGACGACCACGGTTTCGGCGAAGGCCACCGGGTCGGACGGGATGGCACCCTTTGTGTCGGCCTTCCACTCCAGTGCCCCGGTGCGCGGGTCGAGCGCGTAGACGAACCCGTCGAACCCGGCGAAGATGACCCGCTGCGCCGTGACGAGCGGGCGGGACCGGATCCGGGCCGCGGTGGCAAACCTCCACAGCGTCGCGTGGGTGCGGGCTTCGATCGCGAGGCAGCCCCCGTCCGCCGATCCGACATACAGGACGCCGTCGAGGTACTCGGGCGATGAGCCCCTGTAGTCCCAGAGGGCCGACGAGGCTCCGGGCAGGTCGCGCGCCACGCTTCCGCCCCCGATGTCGCATCGCCAGCTTTCCCTCCCGCTCGCAGCCTCGACCGCGACCAGGAAGCCGGCATCGTTCGTCGCGTACACCACCCCGTCCCGCACGGTGGGCTCGGCGTAGGTCGGCGCGCCGGTCGAGAGTTCCCAGGCCTGCCGCCCGTCCGCGAGGGCGACGGCATGAAGGACGCCGTCCGAGCTGCCCAGGTAGGCGACGCCGCCGGCGATGGCGGGGCGTGTCCAGAATCCCGCTTGGGCCCGGTAGGTCCACAGGGGCTTGGGCCCCGCCGGGGCCCGCGGCGCCTCGTCCTCCGGGGGGAGTGCCGCTGAGCGGTGGAGCTTTATCCGGGCGTCGCCCCAGAAGGCCCCGGTCAATTCGTCGCCCTGGACAAGAAAGGTGAGCCCGCCCGACCCCGAGTAATGCCCCTTGGCCTGGGGATCGGGTTTCACGGTGCCAAAGGGCCCGCCGGAAACGTGCGCCTTGGGGAAGTATCCGAGCACCGTGAAGGAGCCGTCGGCGGCGCCCTCGAATCGGATGCCGAGGGTCGCCTTCTCGGCGGGGGCGGCGCCGGTGGATTCGGCTGTGCCGGACCAGGAACCCTCGATCGGGTCGGCGGGGGCTCCCGTCAGGCAGGGTGCGACGGCCAGGAGGCCGGACAGCAGGACGAGGCGGGGGAGGGGCGTGCCGTGTGTCTTCATGGAAGTGCCGAGTGTCGACGGCGGGCGGGCCGCCGCCGGGCATGATAGGGGACCCGCCCGCCCCAACGCAAAGCCGTCCCGCGCCCGCTCGAAACGGCGCCCGGTGCCCTGTTGGGGTGAATCGGAGTCACGGTGTCAGAAGCGCAAACACCGCCGGGGGCGAACTCCCTTCACCCTTTTTCGGCGCCAGGTTTGAAGCTGGTTGGCGCGCAGATAATTACCGCGGCCCATTTTGAATTCGCTTGTCACGCGGTTCGCGAGTCGCTCTCTCAGGCGAAATGGCATCCGGATACACCGAAGCCAGCATCAAGACCCTCTCCTCGACCGAGCACATCCGGCTGCGGCCCGGCATGTACATCGGCCGGCTGGGCAACGGCGCCCACGCGGAGGACGGGATCTACGTGCTGCTCAAGGAGACGATCGACAACTCGGTCGACGAATTCACGATGGGCTCGGGCAAGAAGATCGAGATCGAGCTGGAGGAGCGGCGCGCCAAGGTGCGCGACTTCGGCCGAGGGATCCCCCTGGGCAAGCTCCTGGAGTGCGTATCGGTCATCAACACGGGCGCCAAGTACGACAGCGAGACCTTCAAGAAGGCCGTGGGCCTGAACGGCGTCGGCCAGAAGGCCGTCAACGCCCTGTCGATCGAGTACCGCGCCCAGGCGTTCCGGGACGGGGAGTCGAAGCTGGTCGAGTTCGCCAAGGGCAAGCTGAAGAAGGACCACCGGGTGTCCAAGACGGAGGAAAGGAACGGGACGTCGATCGAGTTCGCGCCCGATGCTGAGCTCTTCGGCTCGGATCTCAAGTTCCGGGAGGAATTCGTCGAGGACATGCTCTGGAACTACGCGTTCCTGAACCGCGGGCTGACGCTCCTCCTCAACGGGAAGCCCTTCAAGTCGGAGAACGGGCTCAAGGACCTCCTGCAGAAGAACCTGATCGGCGAGCCCCTCTACCCGATAATCCACCTCGAGGGCGAGGACATCGAGATAGCGATTACCCACGGCTCGCACTACGGCGAGGAGTACTTCTCCTTCGTCAACGGCCAGCACACGACCATGGGCGGGACCCACCTGCAGGCCTTCCGCGAGGCGTTCGTCGACACGCTCAGGAACTTCTACAAGAGGGACCTCGACGCGGCCGACGTCCGCCAGTCGGTCGTGGCGGCGATCTCGGTCCGGGTGATGGAGCCCGTGTTCGAGTCGCAGACGAAGACGAAGCTCGGCTCGAGCGCGATCGGCCCCGACGGACCGTCCATCAAGGAATTCATCGGGAAGTTCGTCCAGCAGGCGCTCGACGTCTACCTCCACAAGAACCCGGAGACGGCGGACGCCCTCATCAAGCGCATCCAGGAGAGCGAGCACGAGCGCAAGGAATTGGCAGGGATCCGCAACCTGGCGCGCGAGCGGGCGAAGAAGGCCTCGCTGCACAACCGGAAGCTTCGCGATTGCCGCCTGCACCTCGGGGACAAGGACGAGCGCAGCGAGGACAGCGTGATCTTCATCGTCGAGGGGGACTCGGCGGCGGGCTCGCTGACCGCCTGCCGCAACGTCCTGACGCAGGCCGTGTTCGCGCTCAAGGGCAAGCCGCTCAACACCTACGGGCTCTCGAAGAAGGTTATCTACGAGAACGAGGAGTTCCACCTCCTGCAGTCGGCCCTCAACATCGAGGACGGTCTCGACGGCCTGCGCTACGGGAAGGTCGTCATCGCGACGGACGCCGACGTCGACGGGATGCACATCCGGCTCCTCCTCATCTCGTTCTTCCTGCAGTTCTTCCCGGAGCTGATCGCCCACGGCAAGCTCTTCATCCTGGAGACCCCGCTCTTCCGCGTCCGCAACAAGAAGGAGACCCACTACTGCTACTCGGAGCAGGAGAAGGCGGCCGCCGTCGCGAAGCTGGGGGCCTCCCACGAGATAACCCGGTTCAAGGGGCTGGGGGAGATCTCCGCCGGCGAGTTCAAGGCCTTCATCGGCGAGGACATCCGGCTGGAGCCGCTGACCCTCAACCACGTCCACAACAGCGACCTGCTCCTCTCCTTCTTCATGGGAAAGAACACCCCTGAGCGCCAGGACTTCATCATCGGCAACCTGCGCGTCGAGAAGGACGTCGTCGAGGTTTGATCCAGGCCCACCGAAGCATGCCCAAAGAACCCCTCTTCCCAGGATCGAGCAAGGGCCCCGAGGCCCCCCTCGAGCGCAACTACCGCACCTGGTTCCTCGACTACGCGAGCTACGTCATCCTGGACCGGGCGGTCCCGCACATCGACGACGGGCTCAAGCCCGTCCTTCGCCGCGTGCTCCACACGCTCTGGGAGATGGACGACGGGCGCTTCCACAAGGTCGCCAACGTCGTCGGCGCCACGATGCGCTACCATCCCCACGGGGACGCCTCGATCGGGGCCGCGCTCGTCGGGATGGGGCAGAGGGGCTGGCTCGTGGAGCCCCAGGGCAACTTCGGCAACGTCCTGACGGGCGATGAGGCCGCGGCGCCCCGCTACATCGAGGCGCGCCTGACGCCCTTCGCGCGCGAGGTCCTCTTCAACCCGAAGACGACGCCCTGGCAGCTGAGCTACGACGGGCGCGCCCGGGAGCCGGTCACGCTCCCGGCCAAGTTCCCGATCGTGCTCTTGGAGGGGGCCGAGGGCATCGCCGTCGGGCTCTCGACGAAGATCCTGCCTCACAACTTCAACGACCTGTGCCGGGCGGCCATCAACCACCTCCAGGGGAAGACGTTCAGGATATACCCGGATTTCCCCACGGGCGGCATCGCCGACTTCTCCGAGTACAACGACGGCGAGCGCGGCGGGAAGGTGAAGATCCGCGCGAGGATCGAGCAGAGGAGCAAGGTGCTCCTGGCAATCACCGAGCTGCCCTACGGGACCACGACCGAGTCCGTCATCGAGGCGATCCTCGCCGCAAACGCCAAGGGCAAGATCAAGATCAAGAGGGTCGACGACAACACGGCGGACAAGGTCGAGATCCTCGTCCACCTCCCGCAGGGGGCGGAGCCCGAGAAGGTGATCCAGCAGCTTTACGTCTTCACGGCGTGCCAGGTGGCGATCTCGCCCTCGGCGTGCGTGATCGACGACGACAAGCCCGTGTTCCTTGGCGTCCGGGAGATCCTCAAGCGCAGCGTCAACAAGACGGTCGAGCTCCTGAAGAAGGAGCTGCAGATCCGCCAGGGCGAGCTCGAGCAGCAGTGGCACTGGGACTCCCTGGAGAGGATCTTCATCGAGGAGCGGATCTACAGGCGGATCGAGAAGTCGAAGACCTGGGAGAGCGTGCTCTCCGAGATCCGCGAGGGCCTGAAGCCCTTCGTCAAGCAGCTGCGTCGCGAGATCGTGGACGACGACATCGCGCGCCTGACCGAGATCCGCATCAAGCGCATATCGGCCTACAACCGGTTCGAGGCCGACGAGAAGCTGAAGAAGGTCGAGGAGGAGATGAAGGGCGTGAGGCACGACCTGAAGAACCTGACCGCGTACGCGGTGAAATGGTTCGAGATGCTGCAGGAGAAGTACGGCAAGGGCATCAAGCGCCGGACGGAGTACGACGAGATCGAGCAGATCAGCGCCGCCGAGGTCGTCTCCGCCAACCAGAGGCTGTACGTGAACCGCGAGGAGGGCTTCATCGGGCTCAACTGGAGGCAGCATGAGTTCGTGCAGGAGTGCACGATCCTCGACAGCGTGCTCTGCATCATGGCCGACGGGTCGATGAAGGTGTCGAAGGTCGCGGACAAGGTCTTCATGGGCCTTGGCATCCTGCGCTGCACCGTGTTCCCGAAGGACGGCGACACGTCCTACTACACGATGGTCTACCAGGACGGCGCGAGCGGGAAGGCTTACGCCAAGCGGTTCCAGATCGGCGGGGTCACGCGCGACAAGCTCTACCCCCTGGCGAAGTCGGACGGGTCGAAGGTCATCTACCTCGAGGCGAGCCCGACCGAGAAGGCCATGCCGAAGACGCTGCACATCTCGCTCGACGGGCGAAGCAAGGCCCGCGTCAGGGAGTTCGACTTCGACATGAAGGCCGTCGGGCTTAGCGCGAGGGCGGCCCGCGGGCTCACGGTCACCAAGTGGGCGGTCAAGGAGGTCAAGCGGGTCGACCCCGCCTGACCCTCCGGCCAGGCCGGGCCTAGGGCCCGAAGACCTGGTGGTAGACGATCGGGATGTTCTCCCAGAAGATGAGCGCGACGCCCATCAGGGAGCCGCCGGCGATGACGCCGGCCGCCACCGGGAAGTTGTAGATCTTGGCCTTCTCCGGCGACTTGAGTTCCATGACCCAGGCGATCAGGGCCCCGAGGAAGAAGAGCAGCCCGTAGTACCAGTGGAAGGTCCATGAGAGCCCGATGCCGGAGGCGGAAGGCATCCACTGGGCGCGGCGGGGGAACCAGATCGGAAGGAGGGTCAGGAGCGCCCCGACCAGGCCGCCGATCACGATCGACCAGACGTTGACGGTGCCGAGCGCGCCGAAGCCCTTGCTCAGGGCCAGCGCCACGATGCGCCAGGTCTGCGCCGCCGGGGCCGGGAACTTGTCGGAGCCGAGGACCGAGGCCGTCGGGACCATCACGCGGAACGCCAGGACCGTCACGACGGTGCCGGCGAAGATGCCGCAGAACTGGGCCAGGAACTGCTTGCGGGGGTGGGCGCCCAGGAGGTACCCGCTCTTCAGGTCCGTCAGGAGGTCGGCGGAGGCGATGGCCGCGCCGGACGTGATGTTGGCGCTCATCAGGTTGATGTTCATGTTGCCGGGGTTCAGGGCGCCGAAGAGGAGCTGCGTCACCTTGCCCAGGGGGCCGATCGGCGTCGTGTCGGTCTCGCCCGTCACGCGGCACGCGACCAGGGAGAGGAAGAACGACAGGAACACGGCCAGGACGGTCTCCCAGACGGGGAGGCCGAGGCTCACCTTGGCGAGCCACGCCAAGCCGATCAGCGAGAAGAGCTGGCCGGCGAAGAACCACCACATGGGCGTCTCAATGGCATCCATCGGGTCCACGGCCTTCTTCTTCTTGCCGAAGATGTCGGTGATCCCGCTGAACGCCCGGGCCATGACGCGCCAGTTGAGGGCGAACGCGAGGAGCCCCGAGACGACCATGCACGACACCCCGCCCCAGAGGGTCCAGGGGACGATCGTGCGGTATCCAGATCCGACGATGACGCCCTTGGCCTGCATGATCGGGACAAAGACACCCCAGCAGAGGGTGCCTCCGATCAGGATGCTGGTGGCGGCGCGGATGCCCATGAGGGCGCCGGCGCCCAGGAAGACGGGGTCCCAGATGAACGTGATCGTGCGCCCCATCCATACGGGCCCGAACACGACCTTGTCCACGCGCTCGACCAGGTTGCCCAGGCCGAACGGCTCAAGGCGGGCGCTGATCAGGGCCAGGCCGTCGGCCCAGAACTGGCTTATGGCCGCCGCGACGGCGGCCCAGGTGAGGCCGCGGGCCGACTGGCCGGAGCTCTTCCCCTTGGAGAAGAGGGCCCGGAGCGTCTCCGCGGTGGCGATGCCCGTCGGGAAGCGCAGCTGCTCGACGTTGATCATCTGGCGCTTCATCGGGATCGCCATGGTGACGCCGAGCACCGCGAGGAAGAACACCCACGCGAGCGAGAGCCCCAGGGGCAGCGCCTGCTGGTTGATCATGTAGTAGGCCGCGAATGCGGAGACCATCGTCGCGCCGGTCGAGTATCCGGCCGCGGAGGCCGTCGACTGCGTGCAGTTGGTCTCCAGGATCGACATGGGCTCCTTTGAGATCCTCAGGCGCACGAGCAGCGACGAGACCATGAAGGAAACGATGCACGCCGTGATCGATACGCCTATCCCCCAGCCGGCCTTCAGCCCGATGTAGAGGTTCGTCAGGGCGAGGATCCCCCCGAGTATCGTCCCCATCAGCACCGCGCGAAGCGTCAGCTGCGCGAGGGTGTCCCCGCGTCCCTTGTAGACCTCGTTGAACCACTGGCGCTCGATCTCCTCGGGCGTTCCGGTGAAGCCTTCCACCCTCAGGGGTGCGTCGGCGTTGTTCGGGTCTTCCGGGGCGGGGGCGGGGATTGGGGCCATGAACGAAGCGGTGGGCGACTCTGCCGCGGACCCGGAATGAAGGCGAGTGCGATTCTGGCGCGCGCCCCGGGGGCTACGGGGCCGGGCGCCCGTCCGGCAAAACGAAGCAGTACGCGTCGTACCGGATCTCGCTCCAGGCCAATTCCGGGAGGGGCCGGCCGGGGAAGAGGGGGATCGGGACCGGCGCAAACGTCACCTTGACCCGGATCGAGCTTCGCCCCGCGGTCAGGCCCCGGGAGGTTAAACCGTAGGGGCGCCCGCTGCCCAACGGGCCCCTAACCCCCGGCTGTGGCGTCCCTGAGCTCGGCGATGTACGGGAGCGTGCGGTAGCGGTCGCCGAAATCCAGTCCGTAACCGACGACCCACACATCGGGGATCTCGAACCCCAGGTAGTCGATGGGCGTCGTGAGGCTGGGGCGCTTCTTGCGTACCATGACGCAGGTGCGCAGTGAGGCGGCATGGCGCGCCTGAAGGAGCCGATAGAGATAGTCGAGCGTCTGCCCGCTATCGACAATGTCCTCCACGATCAGGATGTGCCGCCCCTCGACGGGTTCGCGCAGGTCCATCAGGATCCGGACCTCGCCGTGGGACGCATCCTTCCCGTAGCTGCTCACGGCCATGAAATCGACGGAGTGGGGCACGGTGAGCTTGCGCGTCAGGTCCGCCATGAAGATGAATGCGCCGCGCAGGACGCCGATGATGAGGAGCGGCTTCGTGCTCTCGTAGTCGCGGCTGATCTGGAGCGCGAGGTCGCCGACCCTGCGCTGGATCTGGTCGGCGGAGACGAGAACATGGGAAACATCCGAGGGTTCCTTCGGCGTTGGGTCCGGTGAGGATTTCATGCGGGCCGATTCTACCGCATCTTGCGTCGCAATGCACGAAAACGGTCGGCCCGCTGCAGGTTCACCGGGATGGCCCCGGAGTCGGTTTCAGGGGCCCAATTCGGGGATTGCCGGCCGGCGGCGACCGCGCTCACGTCAGTGCGCGCCCCGATGACGCTGCCACACCTCCATGGAAAGACCGTGTAAGAAAGCGGGCGCCCTGGCATCTAACCCTGGTGATGAATTCCCCGGTCAACGCTGAGGAGGGCCTGGCTGGCCGCCCCTTGGACGGACAATGGAAGTATGCGGTCACCGCGGGCGTGGTGGGCCTGTGGATGTCGATCGGATGGGCCCTGGGCCTTTCCGCCAACGCCTACCTGCTCCTCGGCATTCCCCTTTTGCTTCTGTTCCAGAAGTACATTGCGCGGCGGCCCCTGCTTGAGGTGTGGTTCGCCAGCGTGGGCCGATTCGCGCTGCCGTGGTGGGGATGGTTGATCGTCGCGGGCTTCATGGCACAGCCCGTCCGCAACCTGATTACCTGGAAGGACCCGGGATTGGCGGTCCAGCTCTGGCTTGTCTGCGCAACGCTGGGTGCGATACCCCTGGCATGGTCGATTGTCGTCTGCACGCGCACGCAATGGCGCGAGCTCGGACTGTGTGTTCTCACGGCGGGCGCCGCCGGCATCCTGACGCTGGCCCTGGGCTACTTCGCCCGCTCCCATTCCGCAATGACGGCTACGGCGCGAATCCTCGAGGGTCTGCGCTCGTTCACCCTCTACCTTCCGGTGTGTTTCATGATCGAGGAGGTCTTCTTTCGCGGGGGCCTCGATTCCTATCTGACTCGCGGCGGTACGCGCGCCCCCTGGCTGTGCGCCTTCTATCTCTCGGCCCTCTGGGGATGGTGGCATCTGCCGACCGTGGCGCTGCAGCCGGAGCACCGCGTCGCGCAGTTCCTGGTATTGGTCATTGCCCTGCCCCTCGTTCATTGCGGTGTCGGCGCCCTCCTTTCGATCTTCTGGCGCCGAAGCGGCCTCCTGCTGGTTCCCGTCTGTGCGCATGCCTTTATCGACGCCGTCCGCAACGCGCTCCTATAGGTCCCGATCCCGGCGGGCGGCGCTGCCCAGCAAAGAATTCTCCGGATTTTGTAGGTTTAATCCCGCGGACGCCGTTCGCCTATGCGAGAGGGTGCGCCAGAAAAGGGGCTGCATGAAAAGACTCCGAACCTGGCTCATGGCGGTTGCGTTGGTTTCCTCCGGTTACGCGGCCCCCTACCAGGTCCAGCACCTGGAGCCAATGAGCTGGTGGGTCGGGATGAGGCACCCGGAGCTGCAGCTGATGGTTCACGGGGAGAAGATCGCCGAGCTCAGTCCCGAGATCTCCTACAAGGGGGTCACGCTGTCGGGCGTGCAGCGCACGGACAGCCCGAATTATCTCTTCATCAACCTGCTGATCGCTGCGGATGTGTCACCCGGATCGTTCGAGATCCAGTTCAAGCGGGACGGCAAGGTGGTGACGGTCGCCACCTACCGGCTGGATGCCCGGATAAAGGACTCCGAGCTTCGCCGGGGATTCGATTCGAGGGATGCCATCTACCTGATTGTTCCCGACCGATTTGCAAACGGCGATCCCTCGAATGACAGCAGGCCGCAGTTGGCCGAGAAGGCCGACCGCTCAAACCGGAACGGCCGTCACGGAGGGGACCTGCGCGGGATGCGCGAGCACCTGGACTACATCGAGGGGTTGGGATTCACGATGATCTGGCCGACGCCCCTCCTCGAGAACAACCAGGAGCATTATTCCTACCACGGGTATTCGATCACGGATCTCTACCAGATCGACGCCCGATTCGGCACGAACGAGGAGTACCGCGACTTCGTCAAGGCGGCGAACGAGCACCACCTGGGAGTCATACAGGACATCGTGCTCAACCACATCGGAACCGGCCACTGGTGGATGAAGGACCCGCCCGCCCAGGACTGGCTGAACCACCCGAAAGGCTACGTGCAGACCAACAACCAGCACACGACGATCCAGGACATCCATGCCGCCCCCGAGGAGCGGGAACTCTTCCTCGACGGGTGGTTCGTCGCCACGATGCCCGACCTGAACCAGCGCAATCCCCTGGTCGCCCGCTACCTGATCCAGAACACCCTCTGGTGGATCGAGTATGCCGGCCTTTCCGGGGTGCGGGAGGACACGTATTCGTACTCCGACACCCAGTTCATGGCCCGGTGGAGCAATGCCGTCATGGAGGAGTACCCCAACTTCAACATTGTGGGGGAGGAGATGAACGACAACCCGTACATGGTGGCCTACTGGCAGAAGGGCGTCGTGAACCGGGACGGCTACAAGTCAGGGCTGCCGACGGTGATGGATTTTCCGACGACCGACCTGATGCCGTCCGTTCTGAACGCCCCGGAGACCCGCGGCACCGGCTTCATCAGGCTGTATGAGACGATCGCGGCGGACTTCCTGTATGCCGACCCGATGAGGCTGATGGTGTTTCCCGACAACCATGACAGGCCGCGCATCTTCTCCCTGCTCCACGAGGATATCGATCTCCTTAAAACCTCGCTGCTGTTCACCGCCACCACCCGCGGAATACCCCAGTACTTCTATGGCACCGAGGTGTTGTTGAAGAGCCCGATCGAGCGTGCGGATGGGCTCATCCGGGCCGACATGCCGGGCGGTTGGGCGGGCGACCCGACCAATGCCTTCACGGGCGCAGGCCTTACGCCGGCGCAGGCGGAGATGCAGGACTACGTGAAAAGGCTCCTCAATTGGCGGAAGACCAGCAGCGCCGTCACATCGGGGAAGCTGCTACACTACATCCCCTTTGGAGGATACTACGTATACTTTCGATACGACGACCGGCAGGCCGTCATGGTTGTACTCAACAAGAACGCGGGTGACAGCAGCCTGGATCCGTCGCATTTCGGGCGGATACTGAAGGGTGCGAAGTCGGGCCGGAATGTGATGACGGGCGGGCAGGTCGATATGTCGGTGCCTCTCCATCTGAAGGCGCGGGAATCCGTGGCCATCGAGTTCTGAAGCTTTCCCGCCGGAATTTGGTCCCTTTTGGGCTGGCCATCTGCCGCCCTGGTTGTCTGGGCCCAAACCCGCCCACTGGAGGACTGACGGCAACCGTCTGTTTCCAACGAGATTCCCCGGACGCCTCAAGGAAGCGCCGCGCTTCCCTACGGCGTCAAAGCGAACCAGAACACGGCAAACGCGGATGCGCGCCTGCACTGCACTCAAGCCCACACACTCCAAGGCCCGCTAGGATGACACCACCCAAGCGGGTCTTTCTGGATCTCGTGAAATAGCGGCGGAGTGAGGGCTCTGACTCCTAGGGAACGGTTAGTTCCAGTGGGGCAAAACCATCGGCCGTGACGGTGACCGTATCGGCCGCGGCAAGATCATTTATGGCCCAGACCTGTCCCGGACCGATGACGTGATCGGAAATATTTCTATCCTTGGTGTTGGCGTGGAATGACACGCTCAGGTGAATCTTGACGCTTACCTTGATCGCATCCTTCGAGGTGTTCGTGAGACTGAGGATATACGGGCCAATATTGGCATCCGTACCTTTTGAGAAGTCTGCAGTTAAGGGCAGGCTCATAGCCTTGTCGTCCATGGGCCGCAGTGCCGGGGTATCGTCAGCGGCTCGCGCGGCTGGGATTTGAAACATCGTGAGGCTCAGAACGCATCCAAATGCGATTAGGGCGGACTTGCCGAATGCCGAGCGGGCGCGGGAGGTATCTGAATTGTTCATGGTCTAAGTGGGTCGTCTTTTGGTTTTTCTATCGTGGGCTTCCCTGTCCAAAGGGTCGGATTACTGGATGTGAGTATACAGCGCTGCGGGCTTGGGACCCATGGGGTGTTACCCTGCGTTTGCCCGTGCGGTTGCCGCCATTGGCTAGATCCAAGGCGAAATGGATGACGAGCGAGATCGACACACTTTGCCCTTGGAAAGCAGCGAGACTCAGTAGGTTGCCGGGGCATTGGCAAACTGGTACCTGTGCATGGAGGAACAACAAGCGTTCAGTCTCCAAAAGAAGAACCAGTTTCTGCGCCATTTTTCCGCAGCTTGAGGATCGGTGTTAACAATCTGCGGCCCCATATCTACGTTCCCCACGAATGCACCGTTTCGCCAATTTCGGCGCGTCGCGCGGATTCTCAGACCGGCGCTCGCTCGGGCCCTTGTTCGTCGTCCAGTTGAGGGTCCATTTAGTTGGAGACTAGAAGTCCCAATTATGTGGTGACGAATTCAATCATCGCAGCTCACGGATGGACAATCGTCCAACTTCGATGCATCATCTTATTCGATCCGGATACGCCCCCAGTATTGGGGTCCGTAGCCGGATCTGAGCAAGGTCCCCAATGCCCGACACCATCGACTTCAACCTGAATGGGCAGCCGGTGCGGGTCAGCGCCGCCGCCGACAGGGACCTGCTTTGGGTGCTTCGCACCGACCTCGGATTGACCGGTCCGAAATACGGCTGCGGAATCAGCCAATGCGGCGCCTGCACGGTCCTCGTTGACAACCATGCGATTCGGTCCTGTTCGGTTCCCGTAAAGTCGGTCAAGGGCAAGTACGTGGTGACCATCGAGGGCCTTGCCGCGGAGGGTAAGCTGCATCCCATCCAGGAGGCCTTCATCGCGCATGACGCGCTTCAGTGCGGCTTCTGCACCTCCGGCATGATCCTGGCGGCATACGATTTTCTGCGCAAGCACCCCAAGCCGACGCGCGACCAGGTCATTGCGGGAATGGATGACAACCTCTGTCGCTGCGGCGCGCATGTTCGCATCGTCGATGCGGTCATGGAGGCGTCCTCCGTCATGGCCGAAAGGAAGCCATCGTGACCTCCCTGCCCGCAGCAGGCCCAGGGGGCCGGCCAGCATCCCGGCCGTGGGCCGACGCCGACCTCCCGACGCGCCGCGAATTCCTCAGGCGTTTTGGGACGGGCCTGCTGGTCTGGGTCGTCCTCCGGGAGACCGCCGGGGCCGAGGAATCCGAGGCGGCGCATCCGGTAAAGGTCCTCCCCAAGCCGGAGGGGGATTTCAATGCGTTCCTGAGGATCGACGAGGACGGCCATGTTACCTGCTTCACCGGGAAGATCGAGATGGGCCAGGGGCCCATCACCTCGCTGCCCCAGATGCTCGCGGAGGACCTCGATGTCTCGATAGATGACGTGAGCATCATCATGGGGGACACCGAGCTGTGCCCGTTCGACCAGGGGACATGGGGCTCCATGACCACGAGCATCTTCGGGAAGGTCTGGCGCGCGGCGGCAACCGAGGCAAGGGCCGTGCTGATGGATCTTGCCGCCGGGAGCCTGCAGGTTCCGGTATCGCAGCTAACCGTCCAGGACGGCGTGGTCACCGACTCCAAGGATCCGCTCAGGAAGGTGACCTACGGGCAGCTGACAAAGGGCAGGAGGATCGAACGTCGTGTGGCCGTGAAGCCGGACCTGAAGGCTCCGGGGCAGTTCAGGATTATCGGCAAGCCGCTCCTGAGACGGGACTCGCGCGACAAGGTCACGGGCAAGGCAAAGTACACCGGGGACCTGCGCCTGCCCGGAATGCTCTACGCGTGCGTCCTGCGGGCCCCGGCGCACGGCGCGAAACTGAGGAGTGCCGACACCTCGGCCGCCCGGAAGATCGACGGCGTTTTGGTGGTCGAGCAACCCGACATGGTGGCCGTCCTCCACGAGCTTCCCGACGTTGCGGCGGAGGCCATGGTGAAGGTCAAAGCCGAGTTCGAGCCCTCGCCGTCTAGACTGGACGACAAGACCATCTACGAGCACCTGGAACGGGCGGATCTTGAGGCGAGGATAGTCGCCCAGGGCGGAGACCTATCGGCGGGAAGCGCCCGCGCCGTGCGGCGCTTGGACGCGACCTACCTTGGCGCCTACGTCGCGCACGCGGCAATGGAGACCCACGCGGCCCTTGCGCATGTCGAGGGTGAGAAGGCGACCGTCTGGGCCTCCACGCAGAACCCGTTTGGCGCGCGCGAGGAGATCGCCAATGAGCTGGGGCTGCCTGTCCCGAGCGTCCGGGTCATCACGCCCTTCGTGGGCGGCGGCTTTGGCGGCAAGTCTTTCAACCTGCAGGCGGTAGAGGCAGCGAGGCTGTCCAAGGCGACGGGGCGACCCGTGCAGGTGATGTGGACGCGCGAGGAGGAATTCTTCAATGACACGTTCAGGCCGGCCTCCGTGGTCAACATCAAGTCGGGGCTCGACGACGCGGGCAGGATCGCCTTCTGGGATTACGAGGTGCGTTTTGCAGGCGACCGCGCGTCGGACCACCTCTACGACATCCCCGATCATCGGACGCTGTCGGTGGGCGGGTTCCAGGGTCCGCCGGGAATCCATCCCTTTCAGGTGGGAGCGTGGCGCGCACCCGGCTCCAGCAACAACGCCTTCGCCCGGGAGTCCCACGTGGACCAGCTGGCCTCGCTTGCCGGCGTCGACCCCGTGGAATTCCGGCTCCGCCAGCTGAAGGATGACCGGTTGGCCCGTGTGCTGAAGGCCGCCGCCGATAAGTGGGGTTGGAAGGCCGGGAAATCGCCCAGCGGCTTGGGGCTTGGCGTCGCCTGCGGCGCGGACGCGGGAAGCTATGTGGCCGCCATTGCCGAGGTGAAGGTGGACGCAAAATCGGGCAAGATAACCGTAAAGCGAGTCCTTTGGGTGCAGGAAATGGGACTCGTGATCAACCCGGCGGGTGCGAAGATCCAGATGGAGGGCGGGATAACGATGGGCCTGGGCTATGCGCTGTCCGAGGAGATGCACTTCAAGGACGGGGTGCTCCGCGAGACCAATTTCGACACCTATGAGCTGCCCCGCTTCTCGCAGCTGCCCACGATCGAAACCGTGATCCTTGATGCGGAGGATTCCCCGTCGTACGGGGGGGGCGAGCCCGCTATCATACTCACGGGAGCCGTCATCGCCAACGCCGTCCATGACGCGACGGGTGTCCGACTGCTCGAACTGCCCATGTCGCCGGATCGAGTTCGGGCTGCAATTGCTGCCAAGGCGTAGATTTTCCTTTTGTCGCGAAACCCGCCCCTTTTTGAACGCTCCCCTAAGGAAGCGGCTGGAGAATCAGGTGCTGGTTGAACGGCCTCGGGCAACTTTTTGTGTGCCTCTAGCGAGCGATTGGAACTTCGATGTAGCTATCGTTCTGCCATTCGACTCGTAGCGGGGGAGCGCCGGGTTGAAGCGACTCGTCGCTCACCTCTGCGCCCGTTCCGTAGTTTACTTGAGCGTACGGGTTCTTGTTTACGCTCAATAGCACAAGCAAGCGACTGCCTTTTCGCATTTGGCGCACCATAAAGGGCGTCTGGGTGAATGGGATCGTTTCGACGTGTCCTGGCTCGAGAAGCTGGCGCTTGCCCGGGTCCGCTGCAAAGCTCGCCCGGCCGAGATAGTAACCAAGATTGAAATACACGCCTTCAGGGAGAATCTCATAAAATGTCATCGTTACGTCCATGTCTCTTTTGTTGATCACGGCTTTCAGGGCACCGGTTATTCTGCCCGCTATTGTTAACGGCTCGTCGAACGGCTCGCTTTCGTAGGCGATGCCGTTTTCGTTGGCCGGAGCCTTTGAAAGGACCGCATCTGGGTAGATGTTGTTACTCGATGTGCGATCACCAAAATCGACTACCTGACCAGTGAATCCGGATTGCACGGGCTTTGATTCGCCGAGCACATGCGAACTGCCGGCGGGGCCGCTGCCGAGATAAAATCTCAGGACATGGTTGTGAATTGCCTCTAGGGAAGAGGAGTGCCGCCAGGTGTTGGCACCCATAACTTCACAGTTAATTTTATCCTTTATGATCGCGGGTTTAGGCCCGCCCTTCATGACGTAGTCGAACCAGGAAAACGTCAGCTCGGGGGTATCGAATTGGGCAGCTTCGTCGACCGAATAGCCGCCAACGTTCGACGGCTTCAGCGACGCCTGGGCCCCTTGATGGTCGTACGGGCCAATAACGAGATAGTGCTCGGCGGCTGGATAATAGAAATAATGCTCCGTCAGGTAATAGAGCGCCGCGATTTGGGCTGGGTCAAAATATCCAGTGACCTGAAGAATGGGGATATGTATATTTGAGAACTCGGCCTTGAATGGCGCCATAGTCTGCCAATATGCGTCAAATGAGGGATGGCGAAGTTGCCGCTGGAGCAGAGGATTTGGTGTGCCGTCAACCCGATCGACCTCCCGATAAGGTTTGCCGCTCGCATACCAGCGTTGAAAGAGGGTGTCCCAGCGGTGCTGATCCGAGTTGACCTCCCAATCGAGAGTGCGGTTGTTCGTAACGTAGAACCCCCATTGGTAGTTCGCGTTCTGGAAAACATTATTCGACATAGGCAGCACCAGACCGGGGTGAACTGCTGACCACGGCACGACGGTCTTTAGCGCGGGATTTGGGTGTTTTAGCGCAGCCCATTGGACGAATCCTTCGTAACTGCCGCCAAACATACCGACCTGGCCGTCGCTCCAGGGCTGCTTGGCAATCCAATCGATGACAGCATTGACGTCTTCGGATTCAACCTCCCACGGCTGGATCCGATCGGTACTGATTCCCTTTCCGCGAGCGAACGCGACCACTCCAGCGTATCCGTGCGCCGCCGCCAGCCGGGCCATTGTCACCGCATACGGACTAGCGTAGATCGTGAAATTCAAAGCCGCCGGTTGTCTGTTGGCGGTCGCTCGAGGCCGAAAAAGCTGCGCGGACAGCGTGACTCCTTTGTTTGTTTTTACCGGCACATCCCGTGCGATGATATAGCGCCGAGCATCATCAGCTGCGATCAGGTTCTCGCTCACGGGAGCCAGTGCCAGGTACTCTTGATAGAGCTGGTACTCGCGGATTAAATTCAGCGCCTCGGCTATCTCGATCGAGCCAAGGGAACGTTGCCGATCCAAATCCTGATTCAAATTCTGGCTTAATCTATTTAATGGGGCCCAAAGCCAAACGTCGGCGTCAGCGGCGGCTTTATCGTCCAATTCGCTCAAAACTGTTGCCGCTGCCCTGTTGATCGCATCATTGGCGGGTACGCCGCTTTGCTCTTGGAGCTTTGCTTGAGCGAAAACGCGATCGGGAATCAAGGTACTGACGGAACGGTGTGCCAACATCGAACGGCGCATCGATTCTTCGACCGTGGCGATAGCTTCCGAATATTGCCCGGCGGTCATCTGCAAGCGAAACAGGTTGGTCAGATACGAATCACTGCCGTCAGTGTGGTATTCTGCGATCGCCCGTGTGGCCAACGATGCCATGGCCACCTCGAAAGGAGCTCCCTCAGGTGGCGGACTAAACTTGAGTGGCGCCGCGCCAATAAGACCCGGCACTATACCCAGCGACGTAAGCGCGGCGAAAAACGCTGACCCGACTTTTCGGCACCTATCAAGGCCATTCATTGTCGAGCGTATTGCCCAAAGGATCAGGCTTTTGAAAGGCTTAACGTCACCGCTAACAGGTACCTTCGTTTGCGGCCGTCGCTCCCCGCTCGAAAAACGCTCTTTTTTTCCGCCCGCTTCGGTCGTATTCGGCTGGCAACGCCTCGCGGCGTGTTTGGCCCGCCGGCCGTCGTCCACGGCTACTGCCCTTGTGGGAACTCCTCACCCGTTCTGCCGAGATCATTCCCATCCCAGCATCCTGCCCGACCGCGGCTTAACCGGCTACGAGGTCCCCGGCCGGACGTTAACGGAAGGGAGATTGCAGCGCTCCGTGTTTCAAAAGGGACCGTTTTTCGAACGCACGGAACTAAGCGCGAGTGATACCTTGACATTCTACATATACGAGGTGTAGAAACCCTAGGTATCGTATGGACGCAGATAAATCCGACCTTCTCCAGGGAACGCTGGACATGCTGATCCTCAAGATCGTCGCAATGGGCCCGATCCATGGCTATGCAATTACAAAGCGTATCCAGCAGATCTCGAGGGACGTCTTGCGAATTCAGCAGGGTTCACTTTACCCGGCGCTTCACAGACTCGAAAACCGCAAATGGCTTACCGCTGACTGGCGCGAGGCGGAAAGTGGACGTGAAGCCAAGTTCTACTCCTTGACGGCCGCGGGGAAAAAGCAGTTGGAAGTCGAGCAGCTGGACTGGGAGCGCCTGTCGACGGCCATCGGGTTGGTGCTAAGGACCGTGCAGTAGGGACCTGGCGATGAGCTGGCTCTTCGACCTGTTCCGCGGGAAGTCACGCGAGCGGCGTCTCGACTCTGAACTGCGCTTTCATCTGGAGCAGCAGACGAAGGACAATATTGCCGCCGGAATGAGCCCGGAGGTGGCGCGTCGAGAGGCCGCCATCGATCTGGGAGGCTTGGAACAGATCAAGGAGGAATGCCGCGACGAGCGAAGCGGTGCCTGGCTAGGCCACGTCTCGCAAGACTTGCGCTTTGGCCTGCGCATGCTGCGCAAGAATCCAACGTTCACCGCGATCGCCGTCCTTTCGCTGGCGCTCGGTATCGGGGCCGCAACCTCGGTCTTCTCCCTAGTTGATGCCGTACTCCTTGGCTCTCTGCCGGTACCCAACCCGCAAGATCTCCGAGTCATTTGCTGGTCAGGTTCCGATACGAGAATGATGTATATCACGCTTACAGGTGATCCAGTCGTGCCCGGCCGCAGGGCCGGAGGATCCTTTTCCAAGGACGTCTTTCTCGCCCTGCGCGAACAATGTGCGCCCCAGGCCGACGTTTTTGGCTATACACCATTCTTTGGCGGAACAGCCCGGGCGCGGGGGCTGCCGGTAAAGGCCGATGGCCTCATGGTTTCGGGCAACTTCTTTTCGGGACTGGGTGCGAATCCATTGGTCGGAAGCTTGCTCGGCCCAGAAGATGAAGCAGCGGGATCAGTTCCTCGGATAGTTATTTCCTATCGTTGGTGGAGACAACAATTCGGGTTGGACCCTCGCGCAATCGGTCAACAGGTGACCATCAATGGCAACAATTACACCATCGCCGGCGTCTTGCCTCAGGCATTTACTGGGGTTTGCCCCGGAGACATTCCCGACCTATACGTTTCGCTCTCGGACAAGTCGCTTCCTATGCAGGGCCTCCCCAAGGATCTGCCCGCGCTCTGGTGGATCGCCATAATGGGGCGAATGAAGCCCGGTGTTAGCACCGCCCAGCTTCAGGCCGTTGTAGATGTTACCCTCGCGACCCAAGCCGATAAATTCATAACGAAACCGAGCGGATACATTGCGGACGGCCGCGATGGCCCGGTGTGGAAACTCGGGACGTATCGGACACTGCTGCAACTCCTCATGGCAGTCGTTGGCGTGGTCCTGCTCGTCGCTTGCTTGAATATTGGAGGCCTATTGCTCGCGCGGGGTTCCGCCCGTCAACATGAGCTTTCGTTGCGCGAGGCGCTTGGCGCAAATCGCCAGCGCATAGTGAGGCAGTTGTTGACGGAGAGCGCGCTGATCTCGGTGTTTGGCGGCGCTCTAGGGATTTTGGCCGCCCTCTGGGGTAGGCTGGCAGTCTTCCGGCTCCTGGCTGGATCGCCAGGGGGTTTACATTTCGACACAAAGCTTGATGCCAGGGTTCTGGCATTCGCATTGGCTGTTACATGCCTGACGGTGCTCTTGGCGGGCCTCTTTCCGGCGCTGAAAGCCGCAAGGTTGAACCCTAGGGACGGCTTATGGCAAAGGTCTGGAGGCGGAACCCCGCCGCTTCGCGCCGGGCAATTCCTTGTCGCAGCTCAAATCGCGCTCTCTCTTGTTCTGGTCACGGGAGCCGGGCTTTACTTCAGGACATTGGTCAACCTCGTGAGCATCGAACCGGGATTCGCAATGGACCACCTCTTGTCCTTCGCAGTCAATCCAGGGGACTCCGGCTATCAGGCGCCGAAGACAGTGGCTTACCTTGATGAGCTCCAGCGCGTCCTGTCCGCGGTTCCCGGTGTTAGATCCGCAGCTCTTGTCTCCAATCCTCTCTTGGGCAACTGGCTGCAATCCGAGGGGTTTACCATTCCGAACCAAGCTTCCGGCGGACAAAACCTGGGATCGACCGTGCTGACCGTCAGCGAGACCTTTTTCGGCACTATTGGAGTACCCATCATAGATGGGAGAGATTTCCGCGCAAGCGATGCGGACGGAGCGTTGAAAGTGATCATCGTGAATCAATCCTTTGTCCGGAAATTCCTTGCCGGCTCAATTCCCGTCGGTCGGACAATCAAATTTGGCGATACCGAGTGGCAAATCGTGGGTGTCTGTCGCGATTCGATGTGCTTCGACATCAAGAAGGGAGTGGATCCGACGACATATTTTCCGTATCGCCAGCACCCCATCGGCAACGCGTCAATTGTTGTGCGAACGCTGGTACCGCCTTCGTCGGTCGCAAAGGCGGTGCTAAGTGTTGCGACAGCCGTCGACACGAATGTCTCAGTCGAAGACATAAGCACCGAGGAGCAGATACGCGACCGGAATATCACACCCGAACGCATGCTAGCCTCGTGTTGCAGCTTCCTGGCCGCATTTGTGATGCTGCTTTCGAGCATCGGTCTCTTCGGGCTCATGACTTACGACGTGACCCGTCGCACCAGCGAATTTGGAGTCCGGATGGCCCTTGGCGCGACACCCCTTCATGTCATGCGGCCAATCTTGAAAAGGGCGATGGTGCTCGCGAGTGCCGGCCTAGCTGTTGGACTGCCGCTAACGTTGGTCCTGACTAGTTTGATTCGCTCCAATCTCTACGGGGTGACGCCCTTCGATCCGAGAACCATTTTTGGGGCGGTCGCTCTGCTCATGACTGTTGTTCTTGTTGCTGCTTGGATCCCGGTTTGGCGCGCGACGAGAATTGATCCAATGGTCGCACTTCGGTGCGAATAGGTCACTTTCGATATGACGGGAATTAGGCGCATTCACATCAGGGCGCTAATCCTACCGCTCATTTGCGTTGGCGCCTTCACGCCATTTCTTTCGCGCGCCTATGGAGAGGATGCGTCGGCTCAGCCTGGATATGTCTGGTTCGACTTAGACCATCTTGGCGGCATGGTCCTGATTCCATCGGGTTGGTTCTGCCGTGAAATCCGTGGCCCCGATGAAACCGGCTATCAAATAACCAAAGAAGAAGTCATTCCGAAGAACGACGGCGGTCTGACCGCATATTCAAACAAGCATATTGATTGGAACACGAATCGCATCTCAAAGGGTACCGACTATCTGACTGGATTTACGATCAAGGTCATCTCTGGCCGATTGTGGAACGAAAGTCGCCTTTCGAATCTAGCTGAGGGAGTGTATGAGGATAGGAAAAGGGAGTGCCGCTTTAGGGGGGGCCGCGTGTCGGCGTTGCGGATCGGTTCTATTGGCACCTATACAACGCGTGGCTATGATCTAGAGATAGTGGAAACGGTTGGCAATGTGGTCGAAACGCAGCGTTTTGTTGAGCAGATCCTCCTAGACACAAAGACACCAACAATGATCTTTGTGACGTTTGACTGCCCTCTTAGCGCTTGGCTCGAGAATAAAGGCTGCTGCGAGAGGTTCTTCGCTACTCTCTCCCTGTTTCAAGGTGCCAAGCAGGCGAATCGCTCACCGTATTCGCCGAATGCGCCTACTACAACGGCCGCCGCGGAGGCTGCCGCGCAAGCCGTAGCTGCGGATCACGAGTCCGTCAGGATGCAACAATCTGTCCCCGATAGGACGGTTATTCGAATGCGCGGTCCGCAGTGAGTCATTTGCACCTGAGCGCCGCGATTGGATCGAGGATCGTCGCGAAATGCATGTGCATCCAATCCTTCTGCAGGCTGACACTTGAGAACTAAGAGCTTGTGAGGCCTTTCGAGCGCCCTTTGTTCGAGAAAAGGTCTCTTTTGGGACACCGGCGATCGTCACGTCTTACGGCAAATAGAAGGGGGATCCCTGATGTTAGGGAAATGAATGGGATATCAATTCCGGCTTTAGGGCCCCAGTAGAAACCTCTCCCGCCCTTTCCATCGCCGATTATTTTCCCTGCCCCAAAGCCTTTTCAACTAGACCTTGTTCGCGTAGTTTTGCGGTCCTAATCAATTCCAGATTGTTGGTGAGGCCGTACTCGGAGATAGATCCGGTAATGCGCTCACCGTTCACCTTTCCTCGGATGATCAAATCCCAACCTGGCGAGGTCACCGTGACGTCGCCGCCATTCAGCACAACCCTGCCGCGAAGCGTCTCATTTCTATCAGTATTCTCGATGCTAGACTCTCCTGTCGTATCGATATGTAGAAACAGTCGTTTGAATCCTTGTGTGACTCCTCGCCAGTCGCCTGCTATCGATGACACCGGGGCACCAGAAGCTTGGTCGACGACGTCCGAAAGATCTTCGACGTCGATCAATTCGCCAATGCGGACGACGCCTTGCCTAGCCGTAAAGTCCCTAACTAGACCAAAAGTGTCCTGTCCGAAGTAGGTCGCCGCCGTCTCGGCCATCTTGGGGAGGTCACCATAAAAAGAATGGCGCCGCTCGGAAAGGCTGAAACGCGTTTCCCAAAGCAAATTGAGCCTCTTGTCCTTCCGAGCGGCCTGAAAATCGAACGCCCGCAATATCACATAGTAACGGCTGCCTTCGAGGGCACTTAATTCGGATGCATGGGCTTCCCTAATTATATGTCCCATAAAGTAAGCGCCTGAGGCGTGTTCCAAGGCCCTCGCCTCCGCATCGAATCCCATTAGGCTCGCGTTAAAGATAGCGAGGGAGTCCAGGTCGCCGCCCCCGTCAATCATGTTCCTGGCCCCGCTTGCAAATCCCCAGAATACCATGATCAACAACTTGGTCGCCTTGGGGTCACTCGAAAAAATGTAATTCTGGCCGGCAAGAGGATCCGCTATGATTTGGGCGATCGTTTCAAAATCTACCGGGTCAAAAGTCGGATCAATTTGCGATGATTCCGTCAAGACGCCGCCGTTGCCAAAGGCATATGTCTCCGGCTGAAACGATCCATCGGCGAATCGTGTGCGCGTATATCCGTTAAACTGTTTCGAATTCACGGCGGTAAGTCGCTCGCTCATCGAAGTGAGGCTGAAGATGTCCGAGGCCGATGCTCCGGCTTTGAGCCCAAGGCTGACCAACAGGAGCAACCAAATAACGCACCGGGAACCGATTTCCGATGAGGAAATGCCATTGAACACCAACGAGCACGAACGGTTACAGGTGGGGTTCACTGGTATCTCTGAAAAGAAAATCTCTGGGTTCGCAGTACCATACCGGATATTCAATTTGTTCTTTGCTGCAAACCCGAAGGGTACCTTAAAGGACCCTGTAGGAACAGAACTTGATCCTATGAATGTTAACCCCCAGCTGGCAGTGTATGAAACGGGACCGTTTTGGGAAATGGCCTTCTATTCGTACCGGCAGGTGCTTCGCCAACTGCTCCAAAAAAACCCGCCGTGCATTCGGTCCGGATGAAGCCGTCCACTTGGCGGCGATTAAAAAGCATCTTCAATGCTGCTATCTATCGGCTAGTGTCTCGGAAGCCCCTCCTTCCTCCTTCGGAGCATATGATGAGAAGAGCAAACCCCCGTTCTATCCCGTGAGATCAAGCTTCTCGGGCGTTCGCGAAGACATGCTTTCGCGAGCTCCCCGTGCCAAAGAGTGTGTCAGCGCGGCCATTGGATCGATGTCGTATGATTCGCAATGGTCCTGCGAAATGCGCCCTGAATCCAACCCCAATGGACGCCCTCGGGCCCGAGGAGCGATCCCTGCCATTCGTCAGGCAAACACCCTATTTGCGTGGACGCCGTTTTCGTCCATAGTGGGGAAGGCCGGTCCCCAGTCCGCCAACAGGCACCCATGAAGAATTTCACCTCCCGTTTTTCAAAACCTATTGGATTTGTCCTGGTCTGCCTTGCGGCCCTCTTCGTTTCGTCCTGCGCATCACTCACTCCTGACCAGGTGCAGGCCAATTCGGTCACGAGGCATGAGCAGCGTGCGGAGGGCATCCCCGACCCGATGAAGGAGAAGTGACGCAAGGGCCCGCAGGCCGGCGCCTTCTCCGGCGCGGCTAGGCATAGCGATCCTCGGTCCAGGGATCTGCCGTGTTCGAGTAGCCGCGGACCTCCCAGAACCCGAGCTTGTCCTCGGCAAGGAAGGTGATCGCCTTCACGAACTTCGCACCCTTCCAGGCATAGAGCTTCGGGATGATGACGCGCGCGGGCCCGCCGTGCTCGCGGGGGAGCGGCTTCCCGTTGAAGGAGGTGGCGACAAGCGTGTCGTCGTCCAGGCACCGCTCGAGCGCCACGTTCGTCGAGTAGCCGTCGTAGCTCGAGAAATAAACGAATTTCGCCTCCGGCGTGGGGCGGGCGAGCTCGTAGAGTGTCGTCAATGCGACGCCGCCCCAGCGGCAGTCGTACTTCGACCAGGTCGTCACGCAGTGGAAGTCGCTCACGTCGTCGACCTGCGCGAGCGCGTTGAACTGCGCCCAGCTGAGCGTGACCGGGTTCTCGACCAGCCCGTCGATCGCAAGCGTCCAATCGCCCAGCGGGATCTCCGGCTGGACGCCGAGGTCGAGGACCGGGAAGCCCTCGGTCAGCTTCTGGCCCGGGGGCAGGCGGTCGGACGAGGCGACGGCGCGCGCGGTGATCCCGCGGGACTTCTGCTTCTCGGCCCACTTCTGCTTCGCCGCGATGTAGCGCTCCTTGGACATCAGGACAGGGTAGGGCGGGAGGCCGCGCTCGGCAAGTGGGCCGTTACCGGCAAAAGAAGCGGATCGTCCGCTCGTTCGACGGGTGGTCGATGACCTGGGAGGGCGGCCCCCGCTCGACGACCTGGCCCGCGTCCATGAACACGACCTCGTGGGCGACCGCACGGGCGAAGGCGACCTCGTGGGTGACGACCACCATGGTCATCCCTTCCTCGGCCAGGGTTCGCATCACGGCCAGGACCTCGCCCGTGAGCTCGGGGTCGAGCGCCGAGGTGGGCTCGTCGAAGAGGAGGGCGGCGGGCTGCATGGCCAGCGCCCGGGCGATCGCGGCCCTCTGCTGCTGGCCCCCGGACAGCTCCTGGGGGTGGGCCTCGGCCTTGTCGGAGAGCCCCACCCGCGCAAGGAGGCCCAGGGCGAGGTCCCGCGCCTCGTGCCTCGGGAGCTTCCGGATGACCCTGGGCGCGAGCGCGACGTTTTCCCAAACAAGGAGGTGGGGGAAGAGGTTGAACTGCTGGAAGACCATGCCGACACGCGAGCGCAGGCCGTCCAGATCCCTGTCCCGGGCGCGGACCGGCGCTCCCTCGAAAAGGACCTCCCCCTTGTCCGGGATCTCCAGGAAATTGAGGCAGCGAAGGAGCGTCGACTTGCCCGAGCCGCTCGGCCCGAGGATGGCGGTCACCGTCCCAGCCCTGACCTCGATCGAGATGCCGTCCACCGCCGTTACGGCGCCGAAGCGCTTGACGATCCCGCGGGCCTCGAGGACCGGGGAACCCGCCGGCGGGTGTGCAGGGGTTTCAGGCTGCATGGCGGCGGTAGCGGTGCTCCAGGGACTTGACCCCCAGGGCGAGGAGGAGCGTCAGGGCCAGGTAGAGGAGCGCAAGGAGCGTCAGGCTCTCCGTGTAGCGGAAGGTGGAGCTCGCATAGAGGCGCGCCTCCTGGGTGATGTCGCGGACGCCGAGGACCGAGACGAGCGACGAGTCCTTAAGGAGCGAGATAAGGTCGTTGCCGAGGGTCGGCAGTATCCGCCGAAACGTTTGGGGAAGGAGCACGTGACGGAGGGCCTGGCGCTGCGAGAGACCGAGCGCCCTCGCGGCCTCGGCCTGGCCGCGGGCGAGCGACGTCAAGCCCCCGCGCACGGTCTCGGCCTCGAAGGCGCCGTAGGCGCAGACCAGGGCCGCGACGACGCGGGCGCCCATCGGGACGTCCGAGGCCCGAAGCCCGGAAAGGGCGCCGCTCCCGCCGCCCGTCCAGTGAAGCGCGTCAACCCCCAGCGGCACGAGCACGAAGGCGACGATGAAGATCTGGACAAGGATCGGCACCCCGCGCGCCACCTGGACGTAGAGGGTGGCGATGTTTCGACGGACGGGGGAGGGGGACACGAGCCCGAGCGCCGTGGCGAGACCGAGGGCGATCGCAAGGGGGAAGGCGATCGCCGTGACGGCGAGCGTGACCCCGAGCCCGGAGAGGATCCGCACGAGGATTTCCGCGTAGACCTGCGACGTCGCCGCCCGCCACGCGAAGATGGTCCCTCCCAGCGCCAGGGCGAGGAGCCACCAGGGGGCGCGCGAAAGCCTTCCGACGTTTCCCGGGGAGAGCTTGCCGTCCGGGCCTATCATTCCTGAAGGGGCCTCATGGTTTCGGGGCTCCGGGTGTGCCGCGCCGGGGGGAGAACCAGAGCGAGTTCATGCGGGCGAGCGTGCCGTCGGCCCTCATGGATTCGAGGGCTGCGTCGACGGCCTGCCGGAGGGCCGAGCCCTGCGTGAAGACCATGGCGAGGTCCTGCGCGGCCAGGGCGCCCTCCAGGAGCCGCAGCCTCTCGGCATTGGCCCCCACGTATCCCTGTCCACCCACGTCATCGATGATGACGGCGTCCAGGTCGCCGCTGATGAGCGCCTGGACGAGGTCCCCGAAGCCGTCGTAGGCGACGATCCTGCCCCGGCCGACAAGCTCCTCGGCCTTCGTGTAATTCGTGTTGCCCTTCTGGGCCCCGAGGCGGGCGCCCGGGGTCCCGACAAACTTCTCGAGCGTCGAGAAGCGAGTCTCGCCCATTCGAACGAGCAGGCGCTGGCGCACCTGGGCGTAGCTTTCGGAGAAATCCACGACCCGTGAACGCTCCGGCGTCTGCGTTATCCCGTTGGCCGCCATGTCGAACTGCCCGGTCGCGATGCCCTGGATCATGCTGTCCCAGGCGATCTCGCGGAACTCGGGCCGGAAATTGAGCCTGCGGGCGATCTCCCGGATTGCGTCGTAGTCCCAGCCCCCCGGGCTTCCCGTCCCCGGAAGGAGGTAGTTGAACGGGGGGTAGTCGTCCTCGACGGCCACGATGACCCTGCGGCCCGCGAGGTCCGGCAGGGGGGCCGGCGTGGCGGCAAGCCCGGGAGCGCCCGGCGCGCGGGCCGCGGCGAGACCGAGACCTAGCAGGAGGATCGCAGGTATCCGGCGGGACACGCTTGGACCGTGGCGAACGCCCGGAAGGCTGGCAAGAGTGCCCTCGCCCCGGGGCTATTCGACCTCTTCCTCGTGGAGCGCGACCGCCACGGCCGCGCGCCTGCGGACATAGTAGATGGTCATGCCGCCCTGGTAGAGCACGGTGACCGCCGCGACCCCGACGTAGACGAGCCGCAGGAATTCGAGGAGGAATTCGTCGATCCCCAGGCCCGCCTGCCGGATCTGCTCGGCGAGCTCGGCGGTCACGACCGCGCGCAGGGTCGAGATGTCGGGCCTTGCGAGACGCATCGCCGCGTAGCAGAGGAGGATGGCCATCAGGTAGAGCTGGCCTGAGATGAGCCAGCCCATCCCGCGCTCACGGCCGGCCCGCAGAAGGGTCACGCCGTGGAGCTCGATGGCGCCGGCCGCCGCGACCAAAAGGCCGATGAGAGCCCCGGAGACGTCCCGTGAGGCCGCGGAGACCAGGGCGAAGGCCCCCGCCACGCCGAGCACGGACAGCCCGTCGAAGCGCGCCACCCGCATGACGCGGCGGAAGGTCTCCGAGGGAAGTAGGGGGGGCTTCATGGGCGCGGGCTGTCATTCCCCCGTTTTGAACTGGAATCTCAAGCTTCTTCGATAGGAACACGGGGGCGCCCCATCGGTCGGTAGAGAATGCGCCCGACCCAAGTTTGAGGGTTGCGGTCAGGCAATTTCGCGCGAATATCCCGCCAAGCTAACCCCAAATTACCCCATGGACACCCCCGTTTCGGCGCTCATTGAGCGCAAAGGGTCAGATGTGCACGCCGTGGCTTCGACGATTACGATCACCGAGGCCGTGGCCGAGATGAACAAGAAGAGAATCGGCTGCATCGTCATCGTCGATGCAGGGAAGATCGTTGGCATATTCACCGAGCGCGACGTGCTCCTGCGCGTCGTCGGGGCAGATCTCGATCCCAAGAAGGTGCTTGTCTCCGAGGTGATGACCAAGAACGTGCTGTCGGTCACGTCGGACACCACGGTGGAGCAGACGATGGTGATCTTCGCCGACAAAAAGTGCCGCCACCTTCCCGTCATCGATGGCGGCAAGCTGAAGGGCCTCGTCTCTATCGGCGATATCTCCCGCTGGGTCGCCGACACCAGCAGGGCCGAGGCGGACCACCTCAAGAATTACATCACGGGCGGGTTCCCCGCCTGAGGGATCCCTTCCCAGGAAAGGCCTCCTAAGCGTCCCGTGGGCCGCATGGATTTGACGCGCGCGCCGTGTTGGGCACGTTTGGGTCCAGCCGCATCAACCCTATGAAAGCAACTCTCAGCGCCCTCGCCCTATCCCTCGCCGTGTCAGCCCAAGCCTCCATCGTAACCCGAGACGTCGACTACGAGCACAACGGGGTCAAGCTTCGCGGCTACCTCGCCTACGACGACGCCAAAGCAAAGTCGGGCAAGCTGCCCGGCGTCCTCATCGTCCACGAATGGTGGGGCCTCAACGACTATGCGAAGAGCCGGGCCGTCCAGGTCGCGGGGCTCGGCTACGTCGCCTTCGCGGTCGACATGTACGGCGCCGGGGTGGTCGCAAGCGACCCGAAGGCCGCCGGCGAACTCTCCGGGCAGTTCAACCACAAGCCCCTGCAGGCGGAGCGCGCGCAGGCCGGCCTGGACCAGCTGCTCGCCACCGGGCTCGTGGATCCCACCGAGGTGGCGGCCATCGGCTACTGCTTCGGCGGCACCACCGTGCAGGCCCTCGCCTACACGGGGGCCCCGCTCGCCGGAATCGTGAGCTTCCACGGGGGCCTCATCCCGGCCACGGCCGAGACCGCGGCCAAGAACAAGGCGAAGATCCTCATCTGTCACGGAGCCCTCGACCCCTCGGCGAAGCCGGAGGACATCACGGCGTACCTGAAGTCGCTCAACGACGCGAAGTTCGACTACCGCTTCGTCCAGTACGCCGGCGCGCTCCACGCGTTCACGAACCCGGACGCCGACGCCAAGGCGGCGGCCTTCCCCGGGATGAAGGGCTTCATCGGCTACAGCCCCACGGCGGACCACCGCTCGTGGGAGGACATGAAGGCGTTCTTCGCCGAGATCTTCGCGCCTAAGGCGGGCTAGGGACCGCCGACTCGTACCAGCGGCGCGTCCGGTTGCACGCGCCGCAGATCGAGAGCATCACGGGGACCTCCACCAGGACGCCGACGACCGTCGCCAGGGCGGCCGGCGATCCCGGCCCGAAGAGCGCGATCGCGACTGCGACCGCCAGCTCAAAGAAGTTGCTGGCCCCGATGAGGCACCCCGGGGCCGCCACGCTGTGCTCGACCCTCCACAGGCGCATGAGCAGGTACGTGAGGCCCGAGTTGAAGTAGACCTGCAGGACGATGGGGACCGCGATAAGAACGACCATGAACCACCGGCTCGTCAGGTTCTCGGCCTGGAACGCGAAGATGAGGACCAGCGTCAGGAGCAGGGCCCCGATCATCACGGGGTGGAACCGCGGGAGGAACCGCCCGTCGAACCAGTCCCGGCCGTGGGTGCGCAGGAGCGCCGTCCTCGTGAGCCACCCGGCAAGGAGCGGCACGACGATGAAGACGATGACCGAGGTCACGAGGACCCGCGCGGGGACGATGACGTGCGCGACGCCGCACAGGAACATCACGATCGGGGCGAAGACGACCAGCATGACCAGGTCGTTCACGGCGACCTGGACGAGCGTGTAGGCCGGATCTCCGTCCGTCAGGTAGGACCACACGAACACCATGGCGGTGCAGGGGGCGGCGGCCAGGATGATGAGTCCCGCCGTGAAACCCCTCGCCGTCTCCGGGTCTATCCAGCGCGCGAAGACGTGCTGCATGAAGACCGCTGCCAGGAGCGCCATGCTGAAGGGCTTCACCATCCAGTTGACGAAGAGCGTCACCGCGAGTCCCTTCGGCCTCCGGGCGATCCCGCCGACCGAGCCGAAGTCCACCTTGAGCATCATCGGGTAGATCATGAGCCAGAGGAGGACGCTGATCGGCACGTTCACGTGAGAGTCGCGGCCGAAGTCCATCCGGCTGAGCTCCGAGGTTAACCCGGGCAGGAGCTTCCCGAGGGTCACCCCCGCGACCATGCAGAGCAGCACCCAGGCCGAGAGGTAGCGCTCAAAGAAGTCGAGGCGCTTGGGCGCCGGGCCAGGGGACCGGCTTGATGCGGGCTCGTTCACGGGCGAAAGGGCGTCTTCGCGGCGATCTGGTCGAGCTGGATCTTCTTCAACTCGGCGTCAGGGAGCGCGCACAGGAGCTCGATCCGGCGCGCGATCTGGGAAGCGACCTGGATGAAGAGCCACCGCTTCTGATCCAGGGTGCCCTCGAGGGCGGCGGGATCCGGCGAGCCCCAGTGGGCGAGGACCGGCTGCCCCGGCCACACCGGGCACGACTCCCGGGCGTTGTCGCAGACCGTGATGATGAAATCGAACCGGACGTCCCTGAACTCGTCCCAGGACTTGCTGCGCGCGTCACCGGCGTCGATGTCGTACTTCTCCTTGAGGACCCAAAGGGCGAGGGGGTTGACGGTGCCCGAGGGCTTGGCGCCGGCGCTGTGCACCTCGAAGCGCCCCTTGCCCTTCTTTCGGAGGAGGTATTCCCCGATGATGCTCCTGGCGGAGTTGCCCGTGCACAGGATCAGGACCTTGAAGGGGGTCGGGCTCATCGGGCGGGGACCCCGGACTTTCCCTTGATCGGCGCCGGGGCGCAGCAGATGGGGCTATTGCGCTCGAAGCAGGCCTTCAGCTTCCGGAGTCTTCCGGCGTCCGCGCCGAAGAGGGGATCCTCCCGGGCGCAGTCCTGGAGGCACGCCAGGTTCGCCTTGAGTTCAGGCGAGGGTTTCTCGGGAAGGCTGTAAACCATCCAGTTGGCGTTCCTGCGCACGGCCACCATCCCATGGGACCTAAGGTAGGCGAGGTGCTTGGACACCTTCACCTGGGGCTCGTCGAGGACCTCCTGGATGTGGCAGACGCACAGCTCCCCGCTGCCAAGCAGGTTGAGGATGCGCAGGCGCGTCTGGTCGCACAGGCATTGGTAGATTTGGACCAGTTTCATGTCGATACAGGTATATACTGATTAAGGCATATACAAGTATTTTTTCTCCGCCGCGGAGTGGGTCCGCGGTCGACGGGCGTTCGGGTGCAGCAAACTGCGGAGAGTAGGCCAAGGCATTGTGGGACAGCAGCTAGAACCCAAACCCCCAGAATCCTCCCTCGCTGGCCGCTTGGGCGGACACCTTCCTCTTTTAATTTCACGCATCTTGAAGTACTTCCGCCCGTCATGCTGTTATGCGTGGGGGACAGGGCCCATGAAGAGCCACCCCCGCTCCTTGGGAAGCGCCAAGGTTGCCAGCTCAGGAATTCACAACCCAACCATGAAGGCGCGCATTGCCGTCCCGCTCTCAACCCGCGCACTGGCGTTGGGTGCCGCGGTGATTCTCCTCGCGGCTGCGGCCCAGGCCGAGGAGATCGAGGCCGTTTCGTCGAGGACGAGCGACGACTACGTGCGCCAGAAGCTCCCGAACGGGACGTTCAAGGCCGAGTACTACGCATTCGCAAAGGGCGGCTATTGGAGCGGCGACCGGAACGACAAGACGATCGACAAAATGGGGTTCCTTGACGTGGCGCGCACGATCGCGGCCCCGCTGGGAAGCCAGAACTACATCCCGGCAAAGGATCCGAAGGCGACGAAGCTCCTGATCATGGTCTACTGGGGGACGACGGAGGCGCCGGAGCACGCCACCGACACGGCGGCCTTCCAGAACCTGAAGGACGACTACCAGACGCTCAACCAGAGGTGGGCCCCCTCGAAGCAGCATGACCGGTTTGGCAACAGCAAGCTGCCTCCCGCGGGTGACCTCGCCGCATGGCAGGAGTTCGACGAGGTGACGACCGACATCGCGGCCGTCCAGGCCGAGAACCGGATTCGCGACCAGGCCGACCGCATCAACGCGCTCATGCTCGGATACGACTCCTGGTGGGCGGCGACCTTCGACGCCCAGAACGGCACGGCGCTCGAGGTCCGCAAGCGCGACATGCTCGACGAGCTCGAGGAGGACCGCTACTTCGTGGTGCTCCTGGCCTACGACTTCCAGATGATGTGGAAGGAGAAGAAGTCGAAGCTCCTCTGGGAGACCCGCTTCAGCGTGAGCGAGCACCACAACGAATTCGACAAGCAGCTCGAATCGATGGCGAAGTACGCGGCGGCGTACTTCGGACAGGACAGCCATGGGCTCATGCATAAGCCCATTCCGGAGGGCCATGTCGAGGTGGGCGATGTGAGGAACCTGGGAGTCGTCCCAGAGAAGAAGTAACCGGAGCCCCGGGCACGATGACAAAGTATCCCCGCATAGGACCGCTCCTCATGGCGGGCGCCCTGGCGGCGCTCTCGGGCCCCCCTTCC